>Ga0247823_10004889_pt1 | contig 10685 bp, 8 predicted proteins | sample 13C_PalmiticAcid_2_FD_192426 | JGI IMG/M metagenome (GOLD analysis project Ga0247823, IMG submission 192426) | Soil microbial communities from agricultural site in Penn Yan, New York, United States - 13C_PalmiticAcid_Day30 | ecosystem: Environmental > Terrestrial > Soil > Agricultural land...
AGGATGCACGCACCGGCCACCTCGGCATTGAGCTTAGACAACCCGATTCTGCGGTACCGGTGCGTGCATCCTCTTGCTACATCAGCGAAATTCGTGGGGAACCCTCAGTTGAAGGGGAGGGTTTGCCAGGGCGCGTCAACCCGATAGGAAAGCCTTTCCCGCTCGGCGTCGAAGGAAAATCCGGCAACTTCATGCAGCACGGAAACCCTCCCCTTCACGGGAGTGAAAAGCCGTCTCTCAGAACCGCAGGTTTTGACGGCTTTGAACGCCTAACGGGCCGGAGGGCATGGGTGGGGATGGGTTTGCCGTACAGAGGTGAACCACCGTCGTTCAGAGCCGTAGACGCTGCGCGCCGACGAACAGCCCGGCACTGCACTCCCGACACCGCATCAATGCACACTCCGGCGCCGGAGTCGCATCGTCACGGCAACGAGCGGTCAACACGCCGCCCGCTTCATTGGATCACCGCATCGCCGGATAAGCCGGCACTGCGCCCACGGGCGCGGGCTCGGGCAATCCGCGCAGCCGGCGCGTCGCCTTCTGCTGTTCGTCGGTCGTCAGGGTTTCGAGGAACGTGATCTCGCCGGCCGCAAGCGTGGCGACCGGCAGACCGTCGCGATACAGCACGCGATTGCCGGGCACGCGTGCTACCCGGTCGCCGGGCAGCACGGTGCCGAGCAGGTTGGCCGGATCGGTCGCGGCGACGGCGATCCATTGATCCTTGTGGTCCTCGCGGCGTATGCGGCGCAGGGTCGCGACGGCTTCGGGCAAGGCGAACTGTTCACCGGTCAGGCCGCTGATGAAGCGGCCGCCGCGGACTTCCCCGCGCGCTTCGAGGCGCTGGTAGATGCGCACGAGTTCGCGCCAGGGCGGCAGCCAGGATGCTTCGCGTTCGAGCAGGCGCCAGCAGACCACGCCGTAGCGCCGCAGCAGCGCGCGCGCGACGTGCTCGACGTCCTCGCTCTGCACGGTTTTTTCCGGCGTGCGGATCAAGGCCCAGCGGCCGGCGTCCTGGATGCCGAACAGGGCCGGCTTGCGCCGGCGCTGACGCGAGCCCGCGCCGTCGCGCTTGGAGGCGGGCACGAGCAGCGCACGCAGCCCGGCGAAACTGTCGCAGTGCGCGCGGCCGCGCACGACGAGTTCGGCCAATGCATCTTCGAGTTCGGTGCGCAGCAGACGCGTCGCATCGGCGATCTCGTCGAAGAACGAGGCGCCGTGTTCGGCCAGACAGGCCGCGACGCGCTGCGCGCGCGAACTCAGTTCGGCCGGCTCGTCGCTGCGCGCGGCCAGCCGCGTCCACAGCGGCGCCGTGCGGCGCGGCAGCAGCAGTATCGGCGTCGCGCGCAGCGAGGCATTGCCGCGTCCGGACGCATCACTGGTGCCGGGCCGCAGCCGCGTCCACAAGGTGCGGCCCGCCGTGCAGAGTTCGTCGAGCCAGGTGATCGAATAGTCGCGCACGCGCGCCGGCAGCAGATCCGCCTCCCAGGCGACCGCCGGCGCCTCGAAGCCTTCGAGCTGACCGAGCACGCCGGCCAGCGCTTCGGCGCCGCGCGTGCGCTCGGCATCGCCGAGGCGCTGCCAGTCGAACAGGAAACGCTGGAAATCGCGCGGCGCGACCGGCTCGATCTCGCGGCGCAGCTGTTTGAGCGTGTAGCGGTGGATGCGCGCGAGCAGATGGCGCTCGCACCATTCCTCGACCGGGCTGCCGGGACTGAAGCGGCCCTGCATGACGTAGCCCTCGCTCTGCAGCGCGAGCAGCGCCAGGGCGATGTCGGACGGTTCCAGTGCCAGCGACCGCGCGAGCACGTCGGCGCGCGTCGGTCCGAGGCAGGTCAGCCGCGCGCGCAGCAGTTCGCGCAACGCCGTTTCACCCGACCATTCGGCCAGCGCGTACTCCTCGGGCACGACGACGCCGGGCACGCAGACCGCATCCGGATACAGCGTCTGCAGCAGCGGCAACTGCTCGGTCGCGATCCAGAACGATGCGGCAACCGCATCGAGCCGGGTCGCACGCCCGTCGGCGGCCAGGGCTTGCAGCCAGTCGTTCCAGCCGATGTTCGTCGCGGCTTCGTCGACTGTGACCAGGCCCATGACGACCAGCGCTTCGTGCATCTCGTCGGTCGTGCGCGGCTGCGGCCAGGCTTCCTCGCGCACGGCGGCGATGGCGGCCGCATCGAGCTGGCCGAGTTCGTCGGCCGATTCGGCTTCGCGATAGAGGCGGCTCTGCACGGCCTGGGTGCGCCGCTCTTCCAGCGGCGCATCGTCGAGGAACGCGTAGGGCTTGGCGTTGAGGATTTCGGCCGCCAGCGGCGACGGCGCCGGCAGGTCACGCGCAAGCACCGTGATCTCGCCGCGCTCGAGTCGCCCCAGCACCGCGAGCCAGCCGTCGGCGTCCATGGCTTCGTGCAGACAGTCGTCTAGCGTCTGCGCGACCAGCGGATGATCCGGAATCTCGCGCTCGCCGGCGATGTTCTCCAGACACGCGACCTGATCGGGAAACACCGTGGCCAGCAGGTCTTCGGACTTCATGCGCTGCAGCTGCGGCGGCACCTTGCGGCCGCCGACGAAGCGCGGCAGCGCCAGCGCCGTCGTCGCGTTCCAGCGCCAGCGCACCCCGAACAGCGGCGCATCGAGCAGCGCCTGCACGAGCACGTCCAGCGCCGTGGCCGAATGCAGGTAGTGCATGACCTCCACGAGCGGAAAACTGTGGCTCGTCGACAGCGACAGGATGATCGCGTCTTCGGTCGCCGCGGCCTGCAGTTCGAAATTGAACTGGCGGCAGAAACGTTTGCGCAGCGCCAGGCCCCAGGCGCGATTGAGACGGCTGCCGAACGGCGAATGGATCACGAGCTGGGTGCCGCCGGATTCGTCGAAGAAGCGCTCGAGCACGATGCGCTGCTGCGTCGGCAGCTCGCCGAGCGCGGCAACGGCCTTGCCGAGGTAGTCGACGATCTGTCGCGCGGCTTCCTCGTCGAGACCGGGCTCGCGCTGCAGCTGCCGCACGGCCGCTTCGCTGCCGCGGCTGGAGATCGTCGCAGCCACGCTTTCGCGCAGCCGCGCCACGCCGAACGAAAGTTCATCGCTGCGCCCGGGCGCCTCGCCGAGCCAGAACGGAATGTTCGGCGGCGCGCCCTTGGCGTCCTCGACGCGCACGCGGCCGGGCTCCACGCGCAGGATGCGATAGCTCGCATTGCCGAGCTGGAACACGTCGCCGGCCAGACTCTCCACGGCGAAGTCCTCGTTGACCGTGCCGATGGTGTGGGAATCGGGTTCGAGGATCACGGCATAGTCGCCGGTATCCGGAATCGTGCCGCCGGACATCAGCGCGGTCATGCGCGCGCCCTTGCGCTCGCGCAGACGCCGGTGCACCGCGTCGCGGTGCACGTAGCCCGCGCGCGTGCCGCGCCGCGTCGTGAAACCGTCGGCGAGCATGCGCACGACGGCGGCGTAGTCCTCGCGGCGCAGCTGCGCATACGGCGCGGCGCAGCGCACCAGCGCATAGAGTTCGTCCTCGTCCCAGTCGCGGCTCGCGGTCTCAGCCACGAGCTGCTGGGCGAGCACGTCCAGCGGCGCGACCGGGATGCGCAAGGCGTCGAGCTCGCCGCGAGCGACGCAGTCGAGCAGCGCAGCGCATTCGACGAGCTCGTCGCGCGACTGCGGAAACAGGCGCGCCTTCGGCACGCCGCCGACCGCATGGCCGGAACGGCCCGCGCGCTGCAGGAACGCGGCGATCGAGCGCGGTGTGGCAAGCTGGCAGACCAGGTTCACGTCGCCGATGTCCAGGCCGAGTTCCAGCGAAGCCGTCGCCACGAGCACCTTGAGCTCGCCGCGCTTGAGACGCTGCTCGGCGTCCAGGCGCGCCTCGCGCGCGAGGCTGCCGTGATGCGCGGCGACCGCGTCCTTGCCGAGCCGCTCGCCGAGATGGCGCGCGGCGCGTTCGGCCATGCGCCGCGTGTTCACGAAGACCAGGGTCGTCGCATGTTCGCGCACGAGCACGGCGAGGCGTTCGTAGACCTGTTCCCACTGGTCGGTCGACATCACCGCACCGAGCGGCGTCGGCGGCAATTCCAGTGCGAGATCGCGCTGCTTGCCGTAGCCGATGTCGACGATCTCGCAGGCTGGTGTCTCGATACCGTCGCCGGCGCCGACGAGGAAGCGCGCGACCGCGGCTATCGGTTTCTGCGTCGCCGACAGGCCGATGCGCACGGGCGGCTGCGCGCACAACGCCTGCAGCCGCTCCAACGACAGCGCCAGATGGCTGCCGCGCTTGCTCGCCGCGACCGCATGGATTTCGTCGACGATGACCGTGCGCACCGTGGACAGCATCGCGCGGCCCGAGACCGAGCCCAGCAGCACGTACAGCGATTCGGGCGTCGTGACCACGATGTGCGGCGGCTTGCGGAATGCCTGCTGGCGCTCGGCCGCCGGCGTATCGCCGGTGCGCACGGCCGTGCGGATGTCGACGTCGGGCAGGCCGGCTTCGGCCAGCTCGGCGCGGATGCCGGCCAGCGGCGCTTCGAGGTTCAGACGGATGTCGTTGGACAGCGCCTTCAGCGGCGAGACGTAGACCACCGCAGTCTCGTCCGGCAGACCGCCCTGCTCCAGACCGCGCCGGACCAGATCGTCCAGCGCGGCCAGAAACGCGGTCAGGGTCTTGCCCGAGCCGGTCGGCGCCGCGACGAGCGTATTGCGCCCGGCGCGGATCGCCGGCCAGGCCAGTTGCTGGGCCTGGGTCGGCTGCGGAAACGTCCGCTCGAACCAGCGGGCGACGGCGGGATGGAAGTGCGCCAGCGGCATGGGTATCGGAAAACGGCGGCGGCGAAGTTGCCGGTCGGTCTATATAGTGCCGGCGGCCGGCGCCTCAAGCGAAGGCGGCCGCATCCCACCCGCGCCGGAAGCACCGCATGAGCCACGACACCGCCGGTTTTCGCGCCCGCTATCGGGCCGGCATCAGCCGCTGGTACCGCGCCTGGCTGCACGGCGGCTTCGTGCTGGCGTTCGGCCTCACCGCGCTCGCCCTGCTGATCAGCCGCATCGACGCGCCGCGCGCCTGGCAGTGGCTGGCCGTGCCGCTGGGCCTGATCGTGTTCAACTGGGGCGAGTACACCGTGCATCGCCGCTACGGCCATCACAAGCACCGCCTCGGCGCGCTGTTCTACAAGCGTCATACCGGCGATCACCACAGCTTCTTCGTCGCGGCGCAGATGCCGTACGAACAGGCGCGCGACTGGCGCGTGATCTTCTTTCCGGCCTGGCTGATCGTGCTGTTCTGCGCCGGGCTCGTGCCGGCCTATGGGGTCATCGCCCTGGTCGACACGAACGTCGCCGCGCTGTTCTGCGCGACCCTGCTGACCGGCTACCTGAGCTACGAAGTGTTCCATGCCTGCGAGCACCTGCCGGCAAGCCATCCGCTCGCGCGTCTGCCCTGGCTGCGCCAGATGCGCCGCCTGCACCAGTTGCACCATCGCCGCGATCTCATGCAGACGCGCAACTTCAATCTCGTGTTTCCGCTGATGGACTGGCTGCACGGCACCTTGCACTGGGAAGCGGAAGATCCGCGGCTGCCCTGAAGCACGCGGCGAATCTCGCCGGCGTGATCCCGCACCGCACCTGTTCCCCGGCGCGACAAATCCACTGCGCGACAACGCCGCCGCTCATCGCCGGTTCGCGCCACGGCGCCGCAATCGGCGCGTCGCCGGAAAAAGAAGCCCGACGCTCGCGCGCGCATGATGCGCGCGGCACCGTTACAGCGCTTGCCTGCTGATGAGCGCCGCCGGCGCGGCCGCCCGCCCCGGCTGCCGTCGACGCAGCGCCGCACTCCGCCATCGCCGCCGTCCACAAAAACCCTGCGCATCAAAGGCTACGACCATGACCCAGCGCCAGATTACCCTGATCAACAATTCCACCATGCCGACCGCGCTCGCCGTGCTGCAGAGCCAGGCCGGGCACGGCAACATCGCCGTCGCATGGATGGCCAAGTACGCCTATCCCGGCACGCAGGTCCGCTTCACCTGGGACGACACGGATCTGTGCTTCGTCTGGGCCGGCACCGGCCAGCTGTCGCCGGGCATCATCGTCGACGCGGCGCAGGTCGTACCGGCCGATCTGCAGGAGGGCAACTACGTCAAGCTGTCCTACGATGCGCAGAACCGCACGTTCCATTTCCACGCGCCGACGGAAGGCGCCCCTCCGGGCACGCTGGCGATCCAGCAGGACATGACGATTCCGGCCAATGCGATCGCAACCGGCATCGGCATGGCCGGCAAGGCGAGCATGGTCGTCCAGGCGCAGCCGAACATGAACACGGCGTTCGCGGCGCGACCGGGCTATCAGCTGTGTTTCGGCAATCTCGTGCAGAGCCAGCTGCTCGACCTGTCCACCCTGACTCAGCCCCAGCCGGTCGATTTCCCGCCGAACGTCTATGCGCTGACCGCGACCCTCGGTCCCGACAATCAATGGACCGTCGTGTCCGACATCCTGACCACGGCCGACACCGACGCCTGATGCGGACGATCCGCCGCGCCGGCGCGGCCGCCGGCGCGGCGAAGCCGGCACGGGGATGCGCTAAGCTCGCTCCGGACAACTGCCTGGTGAGCCGACGATGGACCGGCTGCTGTGGATCGCCGGCGGACTCGCCAGCGCGGTGGCCGGCGGATGCGGCTGCCCGATCCGCCGCCCGTCTTTCGCCGCATGAGGAATCAGCCCCGATGAAACCGCTACGCGCCCTGCTCGCCGTGCTGCTCGCGCTGCTGGCCGGCTGCGCCGAACCGCTGCCGCCGGAACGCGCGAACTATGCCGGCGTCTGGCACAACGAACGCACGCGTCTGGCGATCTCACCGGACGGCCGCGTGTTCTATACCTCGACGAACGACAAAGGCCTGCACACGAAGATCGACGCACCGATCAAGCGCTTCGACGGCGACAGCTTCGACGTCGGCGTCGGTCCGTTCGCGACCACGTTCGTCGTATCGGCCGCACCGCGGCGCGGCGAAGACGGCCGCTGGACCATGACCGTCGACGGCGCCGAGCTCGTACGCGACTAGGGAGAGGCTCATGCGATTGATCGTCACTGTCCTGCTGCTGCTCGTCGGCGTCATCCATCTGCTGCCGCTGCCGGGCGTGCTCGGCAGCGAGCGGCTCGCCGCGCTGTACGGACTGGATTTCAGCGATCCGAATCTCGCCTTGCTCATGCGTCATCGCGCGGTGCTGTTCGGCCTGCTCGGCGGCGGCTGCGTGATCGCCGCGTTCCGGCCAGCCTGGCAAGGGCCCTTGCTCACTGCGGCGGCGATCAGCGCGACGAGCTTCCTGCTGCTGGCCCTGAGCGGCGGCTACAACGCGGCCATCGCGCGCGTCGTGACGGTCGATGCGATTGCCGTCGGTGCGATCGCGATCGCCGCGGTATTGCGCCAGCTCGATCTGCGCCGGCGCTGAAGCGGAACCGGATCGTGCGCCGTGCAGTCCCTGCCTGAGTCAGGCCGACTTCCCCGAGGATTCCCGTGATGAGAAAACCTGCCGCGACACCGTGGTTCGCCGCCGCGCTGCTGCTGATCAGCCTGCCGGCGACAGCCGGACGCGTCGTGCGCGAATCGCTGGACAGCGTCGCGGCCCGTGCGTCGCGCATTGTCGTCGCCGAGCTGCTGTCGGTCGAGGCGCAGGACGACGACACCAGTCTCGGCGTCGTCGTCGAAGCCGCACCTCAGCAATGGCTGGCCGGCGAGGCGCTGGACGACGACGCGCCGCTGCTCTGCGAATACCGCGAGAACCGCCCGCAGAAACGCGGCGACGTCGTGCTGTCGCCGCTGGTCAGCGGCTCCGGCGAGGAACTGCAGGTACGCCACGGCGAGCGCGTGATCCTGCTGATCGCCGCACCGGCGGCGGCCACGCCGGCGCCGGGCTTTCCGCCGGGCTTCATGCCACCGCCACCGCCTGTCGACGATGAAGCCGATGCGGCAGCGGAAACACCGCGCTGCACTCTGCTGCGCATCGAGCCGCTGCAGAACCGCATCGCCGTGCTGCGTGCGCTGCGCCACGCGGCCGAAGCGCGCGGTGCGCGACATCCCTAGTGCGGACGGCGCCGTGGCTGAATCCGGACGACCGCACGGAAACGCAACGAGAATGAGCCGTCAGTCCCTGCGTTTCGCCGCTTTTCTTTGGCGCAAAAAAGTCCGCGGCATACGCCGGGACTCGCCTGATGATCAGTATCGCGATCCGGCGCAGAAGCGCCGGCAGCCCTGACGCCGAGGCCCTGGTCCATGCCCATCGACACCGACTCGCCGGAATCGGCCGACCGCAATCGCACGCCGCGCGTGGAATCCACTGCAGCAGCCACGCCTTCGAGCGGGGACGCCGGTGGTCACCCGTCTGCCATCGACGGCGCACCGGTTGCCATGCCTCGCAAACGCCGCCGGCGCCGCGTGATCGGCGCGTTCGCACTGCTGCTGGCCGCCGGCTTCGTCGCCCCGGAGCTGGCCGTGATTCCGGTCGAAGGCGCCGGGCCGCGCGACTGGAATCCGCGCTCGTTCTGGTTCGAACCCTGGGGCGCGTCGGGCGTGCACAAGGGCATCGACATCTTCGCGCCGAAAGGACGCCGCGTCGTCGCCACGACCTACGGTCTGGTCCTGTTCCGCGGCGAGATCGAACGCGGCGGCAAGGTCGTCGTCGCCTTGGGACCGAAATGGCGGCTGCACTACTACGCGCATCTGGACAGCGTGCAGACCGGTCTGTTCACACCGCTGCGGCCGGGTTCGGCGCTGGGCACGGTCGGCGACAGCGGTAACGCAGCCGGTAAACCGCCGCACCTGCACTACTCGGTCGTCTCGCTGCTGCCGCTGCCGTGGAAGGCGACGGCGCAGTCGCAGGGCTGGAAGCGTTCGTTCTATCTCGATCCGGCCGAGATCGTCGCCGGAAGCCAGCGCTGAGCCTGTTGAATTTATTCGGTAATTTTCACTGACGGATTCCGGCGCGCGAGCGTGTGACGCTCCACCGGTACGGCCGATCGCGCAGGCCGGCGGCTGTGCAGCCACACAGCCGCCGAACCTGCCCTGCGATGTTGCCGCTGCAGCCCGTGGTCCCACTCCCGTCTCACCGGCTGCCGAGCGAACGGGGCTTCACTACCTGCCACGCCGTCGGGAGAGAGAGCTGGACCGATGCGGCGATTGCCACGATTCCGCATCCGGCACAGCGCGACTCCCGGCGCACTGCGCGGCGCCGGATCGCGGCGCCTTCCCCACCGGTCCAGCTCTCTCTCCCGACGGCGCGGACACCGGCATCATGACGAAAACCGTCCGCACAGATCTCCTTGACGACAAAGAGCACCGCGCCCCCTCATGTCGGGCGGGAAATTTTTTCCGTTCGCAACCGTGTGGACGGATCCGTACGCAAACGACGGCACCGGCCACGCAATTCTGGCAACAAAAATTGTTTTACGGGTTGCAGGGTCGCCTCGCCCCCGCCGCAGATCCAAAATGATCGCCGAAGCTACCCTGTCGATCGACAACTGTCCCATGCGCCAATCCGACGATACCTCGCCGCCCGCAACGACCTCGCCCCGGCGCTCCGACACTACCAGCCAATCGGCGCTGGGCCGGCGCGCGCGCCGGTGTCCGGAAATCCTCGGCCGCCGGGTGCCGGTCGATCCGCAGCGTCTCGCCCGCAATCACCGCGCCTGCGGCGCGCCGGCCTTCGTCGAACGCGGCTACTACGTCGACGAGGATTTCGTCTGCGCGGACTGCGGCATCGCCGGCGTATGGACGGCGGCGCGGCAACGCTGGTGGTACGAGGTCATTCGCGGCGACCCGTGGACGGTCGCACGACGCTGCGCGCGCTGCCGACGTCGTGAACGCGAGCGCATCTTCGCCGCGCGGCGCGCCCAGGCCGACGGCGAGCGACGCAATGCCGCGCGCAAGACCAGGGCGGATTGCTGGCAGGCGGTGGAAGCGGCGACGCGCGCAAGACGGCGCAAGCGCCTGCGCAAACGGTCGCGCTGAAAATCAACGCCGCCGGATACGCGGCGAATCGGCCGGCTGCCGATTTTCAGGTCCGGCCAGACGCAACGCCGTTCGCGCCGCAGCACGTCGAGCGCCACGTCCGTGCGCGGAAATCGATGTCGACGATGCGCTCCCGACCGGCGCCGCAACGCGTCGTCGATGCGCATCGCGCACCATTGCCGATACTGCAGGTCGCACGTTCCGACGAACTGCTGCCGGTGCCGGTACGCACGATCGCCGAGCCGGCCGACCCTCACGGCATTGCCCAGCGTCACCGCGCTGGCGACACTGCATCCGTTTGCACCGATGGAATCTCCGATGGACGACATGGCCGTACACCGCCTCGACGGCCGCCGCCGCGGCGCGGCAGGCCGACGCGCTCGCCGCACTGCTGATCGACTGCGTCGACGGCGGCGCCTCGGTCGGCTTCCTCGCGCCGCTGTCGTACGAACGCGCGCTGGCGTACTGGCAAGGCGTCGCCGCCGGCGTCGCGCGCGGCGAACGCGTGCTGCTCGTGGCCGAAGACGCCGACGGTCTGCTCGGCAGCGTGCAGCTCGTGCCCGCGCAGCCCGACAACCAGCCGCATCGCGCCGACGTGGCCAAGCTGCTCGTGCACCGGCGCGCACGGCGCCGCGGCGTCGCCCGCGCGCTGATGGCGGCCGTCGAGGCGGCGGCGCTGCCGGTCACGGTGTCGAGTAC
>Ga0247823_10004890_pt1 | contig 10682 bp, 10 predicted proteins | sample 13C_PalmiticAcid_2_FD_192426 | JGI IMG/M metagenome (GOLD analysis project Ga0247823, IMG submission 192426) | Soil microbial communities from agricultural site in Penn Yan, New York, United States - 13C_PalmiticAcid_Day30 | ecosystem: Environmental > Terrestrial > Soil > Agricultural land...
AGAAGAAGTTCTTCTCGACGCTGCGACAGGATGCGTATATCAAGATCAGTGACACGTATCGCCCGTTGGTTGCCCCGATCTTGTTTGCGGATGAGCGTAAGGATACCAAGACCGTTTCGGAAAAGTGATGACGAAGTTATCGGATCGAAAGCCGGGCGGACAGTCCGGCTTTTTAGTTTTATGAGGCTTGATGTATTTCTAAAACTTAGTAGATTGATCGCTCGCCGCACGCTGGCGCAGGAATTCTGCGACGCCGGACTGATAGAGATCAACGGTGTGGTCGCAAAATCGGGAAAAGAGGTGAAGGTGGGCGACGAGATCACGGTCAATCGGAGGAATCGAAAACTTACGGTTCGCGTCGCGTTTGTCCCAGATTCCAAGCAGGTGTCAAAGCAAGCGGCGGGCGATCTCTACAACGTCGTTGCCGACGTATCCGTTGAATCAACCTAAGATCTCTTTTATCGCTTTCTCAAAGATCTCGACCTTCTTCTTGGCCCGCTTTACATCAGGATGGGCATCTGCGTAATCCTGCTGGACCTTCCACAGGTCGATCTCGGCCTCTACCTTACGAACCATTAGCTTTCCCAAGGCAGCAGTTGCCCGATCGCGATCAGCAGCCTTTATCGAAAGAAGCCGAGCAGCCTCGGCATCTACCCGCGTGAGAGCGTACTTGAGTTCTTTAACCTTTGGGAAGTCGTCGGTGTAGTCGATCAACAGCGATTCAAGCTCGGCCTCGACGTCGGTCCGTTTCAGGGCTATTTCGGCATACGCCGCGGTCGCCTTTGCAGTCTGGACAGTTGAAGTAGGAGCAGGAGCCTGCTTGGGCTGAGCCTGCGCAGGGATCGAAACGACCCCGAACACCACAACGACTGGCAGCAGTAAACGGCAAAGGTTCATAAGTGATATCAGTTCACGCACGCATTGCGGAGCGGTTCTCGATCGGCAAGACCGGCGGCTCGCACGACGTGATCTCCAAGTCCGCGTCGGCTTCGACGATGCCATCGCCGAAGGTACTGCCGACCGAGATGGAACTGAAATAGATCGTAATGTTGTCGAGGATCTCCAGGACCGAGTGAGAATGGTAAAGAGTTTGTCGAAACTGGGCACCCCCGGGAAGGCCTTTGGTGAACTGACCAGCTAGCTGTTTCATCTTTCCTAAGGCAACGATCTCGGGCATCTCCTCAAGGCACATCTCGAAGAACTCAAGCAGGACGATCTTCTTCTCTTCCAGATCCGGCTGATAGGGTTCGCGGCCTTCAAGGACATCGGCAAACTGACGAAAGATCCAGGGATTCTGCATTGCTCCGCGGCCGATCAGGATGCCGTCGGTTCCGGCTTCCTTCCAACGCTTCATCCCGGACTCGATCGACACAATATCACCATTTCCCGAAACCGGTACGCTGACCGCCTCCTTGACCTGTCTGATGATCTCCCAATTAGCAAGCCCCTTGTACCCCTGATCACGCGTGCGGCCGTGCACCTGGATATGCTCGACGCCGCACTGCTCGGCCATCTTTGCGACGTCGACGACATTGATCGTCGAGTCGGTGTAACCCGTGCGGACCTTCAAGGTCAAAGGTATAGAGATCGACTTCTTGATCTCTTTCAGGATCGTTTCCAGCCGGGGCAGATCGCGAAGCAGGCCGGATCCGCCGCCGTTCTTTACGACTTTGGGGGCCGGGCAGCCGCAATTGACGTCGAGGATATCGGCTCCGACTTCCTCGGCCATCTCTGCACCCATCGCCATTCGCTCAGGTTGGCCGCCAAAGATTTGAACCGCGTACGGACGTTCCGCCTCATCGAACCTCATCTGGCGCTTTGACTTAGGATTGTTTCGCGTTAGGCCTTCGACCGAAATAAACTCAGAGACGACAAGCCCGACCCCGCCGCGACGCTTGATAAGGCGGCGGAAAGTATAGTCGGTCACCCCCGCCATCGGTGACAGTATCAACGGCGGGTTGATCTCGATATCTCTGATCTTGAATGGAACCATAAACTACGCAGCCTTCTTTCGCCCTTTTAACACGAATATCAATCCGAGTATGAACATCAGGAACGAAACGACAAGGACAAGAACGCCGCCGATGATGCCGAATATCGGCCCTTCGGCCCAATCGACGCGGCCGTCGGTCGCAAAAGGTATAGCAGCCGAGCCGCCCGCAATCAGCAACCCGAGCAAAACTCCTAAAATACCAAGAATCAGAACGATCTTCCAGAGCATAGAATCCCCTCATTACTGAATAATATTCAAAAGTTCTAAAGCCCTTGTTACCTGTTTAGTCCGGTACTCGGATGCGTGTTTCTACCGCTTTGTCTAAACATTTCAAATTTAACACCAATAGGTTTGTTTTTCGAGAAATAACAGGCATATAATCCCCTGCAACGGATGCCTGTTAACAGGCTGCTAACCCTTTTGTAATCTTTTCGCAACCGGATGTGAGGGAAACCGATCCGGAAGTTTTGATCAAAACGTTCGCGAGGACCATTTATTATGAAAACAATTATGCGGTTTGTAAGCGTATTTGCCGTGCTAACGTTTCTTTGCACGAGCATCCTTGCACAATCACAATCTACTACCGGCCTGATCCAGGGCACGGTCGTCGACCAGAATGGTGCCGTCCTTTCCGGGGCGTCCATTACGGTTCGAAATGTAAACACCGGATTCGAAAGGACCGTCACGAGTAATTCCGACGGTTTTTTCACAGCCCCTCTATTGCCGCTCGGCACGTATCGCGTGACAACCTCGGCAAACGGATTTTCCAACTCCGTGCTTGAGAATGTTGAAGTTACGATCGGTAATACGCTCGCCCTCAACATCGGACTCAAGGTTGGCGGGGCGACGGAAACCGTCAACGTAACCTCCGATGGCGACTCAGTCGACACGGCACGCACTGAGCTATCGACTCAGATAAATCAGAGGTCAGTCGAGAACCTTCCCATCAATCGACGCGACTTCTCCAGATTCGCACTTCTGACGCCGGGTGTATCGATCGTACAAGGCCCTGACGGGGACGAGATCAGCATCAACGGCCAGAAAGGTATCCAAAACAACGTTTCGATCGACGGAGCCGACGCAAACAATCCTTTCTTCGGCGAGCAACGCGGCGGCCAGCGTCCGGCGTTCACGATCAGCCTTGAGTCAGTCAAGGAGTTTCAGGTAGTGCCCGTCGGTGCTTCCGCGGAATTCGGCCGATCATCCGGCGGCTTTATCAATGCGGTGACGAAATCGGGAACCAATCGCTTCTCAGGATCGGCGTTCTTGTTCTTCCGTAACGAAGCTCTAGCGAGCCAGAATCCGGATGCGGTTGATGCCGGCCTCCCGGTCGAGGATTTTAGAAACTACCAGTTTGGTGGAAATGTCGGCGGCCCGATCAAGAAGGACCGTGCCTTTTTCTTCGTCGCCTACGAAAGAAATGACGGCCAGAGCAGCAAGCCGAATTCGATCGATCCTCGGCTAGTAAGCGCATTTGCGAATCAATTCAACTCCCCGAACGAAGAAACGACGATCGACCGTACAAACGACGCCGATGTGTTTCTCGCAAAGGTCGACATCAACGTTAACAAGAATAACCTCCTTACCCTGCGGCATAACTACAGTCGGGCAGAACAGGTGAATGGCACCTTTGATGTTCCGACATGGGGCTTCAGTGCTAATGGACGTGAGACCGATAAATCGAACTCCTTCATTGGTCAGCTCGTAACGAATTTCACCTCGAACCTCCTGAACGAGTTTCGATTCCAGTGGGCAAAGGAAGAGCGTCCGCGATTCTACGACGGCCCGGATCTACCCGACACGACGATCGGTACCTTTGCAGGCGATATTTCGTACAGATTTGGACGTCCGTTCTTCCTGCCTGTTCCGTCTGACGACGTCCGCATTCAGTTCACCGACAACTTCACGATCATTCGCGGTAACCACACGATCAAAGCAGGTATCGACATTAACCGAACAAAGGTTTCTCAGACGTTCATCGGATTTGCTCGTGGCCGGTACATTTTTGCAGCTGGCGATATCGATACCGCGATCAACAACTTTCTCGCCTATGTCGCTAATCCGAATGCGGGCGGACTCTCGCTTTATCTGCAGTTTGCACCGATCGGCAACCGAACGATCGAAGAGGCCGGAACTCAGGCATACTCGACAATTGAGCCGGGAATCTATGTCCAGGATAGTTGGCAGTTCAAACGCAATTTGACGCTTAACCTCGGATTCCGTTGGGAGGGGCAATACAATCCCGATCCGATCAACGACGTATCGGATACGCCGATGGGACAGTTCGTCAGCGATCCGCGATTTCCGGGCGACGGCACGATCCATGATTTCACCGATGGATGGTCACCCAGACTCGCTCTGTCGTGGTCACCGGGCGGCGACGGGAAGACGGCGATCAGACTTGGAGCCGGCATTTATTACGCCCGCATCCCGGGACTGGTTATGGCAGGCCCAAGGAACACTGACGGAGCCATAGCTGGAAACATCTATCGCGATAGCAGCTTCTGTTCCTTCATCCCCGACCCGTTCGGCTGCCCTGACTATCCGGGTATCATGCCCACCACCGGATTCACGGCGTCCAACCCCGGCGTCGCTCTCTTTGAGCGGAATTTCAAGAATCCGCGAACCGTTCAGTATTCAGCCAGTGTCGAACGTGAGGTAGCAAGAAACACGTCGGTGTTGGTGGCGTACAACTACGCAAAATCAACTCGACTGACTCGCTTTGTCAATCGTAACGACATCCGGCTCTACACCGGGGCGGTTATCGGACCGAACTGCTCTAGCTTGGGACTTGGCATTTTCTGTCGCGAGGATGGATCCGGCGTTGGCGAGATCCGTTCGACCGAGAGTTCCGCGCGTTCGCTGTATCAAGGATTGACGTTCACTCTCAACCGTCGATTCGCGGACAGGTTCCAGTTCCAGGCAAACTACCTGCTTTCATGGGACAAGTCTGACGACGACAACGAACGCGATCCGTTCACGTTCCGTTACGTCGATCCGCGAAACTTGACGCCTGAGTACGGCTATTCGGATCGGGATCAGCGTAGTCGCTTCAACGCCTTCGCGACGTTCCTGCTGCCGTACGACGTCAATATTTCGCCGATCGTGCAGTATCGTTCGGCCCAGCCGACGTCGGTCTTGAACCGTGGATCGTTCCCGAACATTGCCGAGCGAAATACCGAGCGTCTCGATAACGCGTTCTTTACGTTCGACTTTAGAGCGTCGAAGGCATTCAAATTCGGTGAAAGAATGGAGTTGGAAGGGATCTTTGAGCTGTTCAATCTGTTCAACAACCGCAACCAGCGAAGCCTGCCGCGTCCGTTGACCTTCAACTTCGATGGCACGGTCTCTGCCGGATTCGGCGAACCTCGCCAAGTTCAGCTTGGAGCAAGGTTCAAGTTCTAGTCTCTGCAACCAAGCATTTTTCGGCCCGGTTAGTCGCCGGGCCTTTTTGCGCGCCGGCGCGCTAGGCGCGGGTGGCGCACCCCCAAAAAAGAACGCGGCCCTGGTGGCCGCGTTCTACATACAACGATTTCGATTCCGTCTAGCCTGCCTTGACTAGCTCAACTCCCGTGGCGTCGAACGATACTTCGGTCACCGTGCCGTCAGCGTTGCGGTTGTCGAATTTTGCTCCGTCGTCTTTGATGAGATGGTCGACGTGCTCTTTGGAGAGCGTCTTGGTCTTGAATGTACCTTGAGCTCGAACCTTCATCCCTGCGGCGTTCAGCGGGATGAAGAACGCGTGATCACCAAACGTGACGCGGACGCTCTTGCCGCCGTCTTTGTCCGCGATCTCGGCCCAGCAGCCTTCCTTTTTACACGAGCGAACGACGACACCGTTCAATTCGACAGTCTTGTCCGCGACCTTCGCCGGTTCCTTGAACGCCTTTTCGACCGACGACTTCTTCACTCCCTTAGCCAGTGCCTGACCGCGAGTGATCTTTTCACCTGCCTTAAGCTCCACCGGCTTATTCTGCTCGTTCTTCGCAACCGGCTCACCCTTGCTGTTCATTTCCTGGTGCTGAGCAAACGATGTGATACCAAGACCGAGTACGAGCGACAAAACTGCAACGATATTTTTCATTTCTTATCTTTCTCCAAATGATGATCTAAACGTTATTTCGTATTCTCGTAAACAATTCGGCCATTGACAACCGTCATCCACACGGTCGAGGCTCGAATGTCGGCCTTGTCCGCGAAAATATCGGTCGAAAGGAGAACGAGATCCGCCTGTTTCCCAACTTCGATGCTGCCCTTTTCCTTCTCCTGAAATTCCGCGTAGGCAGCAACCATCGTGTAGGCGTATACAGCTTCATCGACTGTTATTCGCCGCTTTCCGCCCGCATTTACTGCCGCGTAGATGCCTTCGAGAGGATCGAATCCACGCATCGGGGCGTCGGCACCGAAGGCGATAGACACACCTGAATCGAGCGTCTTTCGATAGTCGTCCTCGCCCCCGAACAATATCGGCTGCATCGACGGAATGGTCTTCGAACGGGCGAATCGGCTGATGTCGGCCGCAGCGATACCAGCCGCGTGTTCGATCCGAAACCGCCGATCACGATCGGCGTTTGCCGCGATCACTTTTTCAAATGCGGACAGTACCGCCGCGTTCGCCTCTCGACCGATCGCATGGATCAGTACCTGCAATCCGGCGGAATCGGCTCCGGCGATGTTCTTCGCAAGCATCGCCGTCTCCGGATCTTCAGGATCGTAGAATCCCTTGACGCAACCCGTGCGGATCATCGCATCGCCAGATCCACCCTTAATTCCGATCGCCGCGAGCTTCGCCCAGTTGGAGAGCGAAATACAATCGTAAATGCGGGTTTTTAACTTACCCTGCCGGTGAAGTTCGCGATAGACTGCGGCCATGTCATCCGAATGGGTGTCCTGAATGCTGGTCACTCCAAAGCTCGCGGCGTAGTTCGTCGCGGCCTCGGCGATCGCGGGCCAGTCGCGTACGTGATCCTTTGGAACGACGGATTGCATCACCTGGATCGCGTTCGCGTCCAGAAGGCGGGTCGCAGAATCGATTCGTGCCGAACGGATTGCGAGGCTGTTCGCGAATGCGGTCTTAGGGTCGGTGTGAAATACGAATACGGGATGTTCAGGGGTCGCCGCATCAACCTTCTCACGAGACAGGGCGATCGACGCATCGAGCTTGCCTCCCAGTATCCAGCGGCCCTTTGGCAGAAATCGGACGAAATGCCTTAGCTTCGCGATCACGTCCGCTTCTGATCTCGCTTCGCTCAGATCGATCGACGAAAAGAGATTCCCGATCGCCATGAAATGAGCATGAGCGTCATTGAATCCCGGAAGGAGGAGCTTACCGTTCGCGTCAATGACTTTAGTTTCCTTGCCGACAAGCTTTCGGACCTCATCAGTTTTTCCAACAGCCGCGATCCGCCCATCCTTGACCGCCACCGCTTCCGCGCGAGGCTTGGACTTGTCCATCGTACGAACGTTGGCGTTGACTATTATGAGATCGGGGGGCGGTTGCGAAAAGGAAAGCAGTGGGGCAATCAATATTGGCAGAAACGCGAGAGTTAACGAGCGTGGCGATCGGGAGCGTGGCGTAAAAAATGACGACAGCAAATTGATTCCGAACCGCCTGATCGCCACGTTTCCTAACGGTCGCGTTTCTGCCCGACTATTCATTTCTCGAAAACGACCCGTCCGTCGGCAACGGTTTTCAGCACCGTCACATCACGGATCTTCACCGGGTCGATCGTGAAGATGTCGTCCGAAAGGATCACAAAATCCGCGAGTTTGCCGGGCTCGAGAGTTCCCTTCCAGTTCTCCTGAAATTCGGCGTATGCCGAGCCCCAAGTAAATGCTCGGACGGCTTCTTCGACCGTTATCTTCTGTTCAGGGATCCAGCCATTGGGGTTCTTGTCATCCAGCGTCCGTCGGGTGACAGCGCCGTAAACTCCCCAAAGCGGATTGATCGGAGCGACGGGCGAGTCAGACCCGAAGGCGAGAACGCCGCCCGTGTCGAGGATCGTGCGGAACGCATACGTTCCCTTCAGACGTTTTTCGTCAAGCCGTTTCCAAGCCCAACGTCCGTCATCCATGATGTGAAACGGCTGCATCGAAGCGAGAACCTTCTGCCCGGCAAACCGTTTAAGATCCTCGACGCGAAGGTGCTGCGCATGTTCGATCGTAAATCGACGATCCTTTGAGCCGTCGGCGTCTTCAACTGATTTGTAGTGGTCCAATATCGTCGCGTTCGCCCGGTCGCCGATCGCATGGATGCGGACCTGCAAACCTGCCTGATCGGCGCCCTGGATATCCGAACGCATCGTCGTCGTTACATCAGCCATTGCGAGTCCGGTCTTATCGGGAGCGTCGAGATACGGATCGAAAAACCAGGCGGTAGTCGAGCCCAAACTGCCGTCCGCATATCCTTTCAAGCATCCGACTCGAAGCATCGCGTCACCGAACGCGTGCCGCACACCGGTGGAGGACCATCGTTTGTAATCACTCAGGGGCGTGCATCCGTAAATGCGCGTTTTCAGCGTCCCGCGACGAAGCAGTTCCTGATAAACGCCGATTCCGGTACCCGCCGACATATCCTGCACGCTTGTAACGCCAAGACTTGCCGCGTAGTCCGTCATCGCTTGAGCAGCTTCGAGCTTCTGTTCGAACGTGGCGTCCGGGACCTTGCTCTCGATGTATCCCATCGCCGCATCCTTGAACACACCGGTCGGATTTCCCGCCGCGTCTCGAACGATCTCCCCGCCGGCGACATCCTTAACGCTCTTATCGACGCCCGCGAGTTTCATCGCGAGGCTGTTGGCAAGCGCCATATGGCCGTCAAGTCGATTAATGAACACCGGGTTGTCAAGCGTTACTGAGTCGATGAGTGCAGCGGTCGGCAACGCGTTCGGCGTCCAGTTTTCGTGATCCCATTGACCACCGAGTATCCATCGCCCCTTCGGAATTTTCGCGGCAAACGCCTTGATACGTGCAACAAATTCCTGCGGCGTCTTCGCGTCGCGCAGGTCTACGGACGACAGTTGATAGCCCGTCTCCATAAAGTGGACGTGAGCGTCGTTGAACCCCGCGACAATCGTCTTTCCGCCCGCATCTATAACTCGCGTCTTCGGTCCGGCGAGCGCTCGGATCTGACCGTCGTCGCCGACCGCGATGATCTTATTCCCGCTCACGGCGATCGCTCTCGCCTTCGGCTGAGCCTTGTTGCCCGTGTGGACGTTCGCGTTGACGACGACGATGTCGGCGTGTAATCCCTGAGAAAGCGCGGTCAGCGAAAATGCTGCGACCAGAAGGGCAGTAACTATGATTGATCTCATTTAGTTGGTTTCGATCTTTTTGGACTTTACGAAAAACACTTTGCCCGTCTTGGGTTTTTCGGGGACGATCGGCGTGAACTTGCCCCACCATGTGAGCAGTTCGGTTTTCCCTTTCAACGTTTTCTTCTCGAGCGTCAAAAGCAGGTCGCCCGGCGAATAACTTTCGAAGATATTGTTCTCGCCGTAGCTTTCGAAGTAGATCTCAAGCTTAGTCCCGTTTGCCTTCGCAGTGCAGACCAGATCCTTCGACGTTTGGTAACCGTTGCTCTGAAGCGTCGCTCGCAAACCGTCATCGGTTTCCATCACAACGAGTTCGTGGCTGATGAAGATCGTCGTTCCGCCGGCGTTCTTCCCGCCATCTTCATCAAACGTGTAGGTGCCGGCCCATTCGCTTTGAGCAAACGAAACTGTAGCCAATACGAACGCAAATAGGAGCGATACGGCTGCTCTTTTCATAGTAAACGTGCGGTGCAAGAGTGTATTCTAAGGACGCGGGAATTATAGCAATGAAAGAGGAATACATCCAGATTCTGGGAATTGCCGTGGTGTTGATCTATGGCATATTCGTTGTGTTTCTCTATGCGGCCGAACCGCGTTCGCTGGAGGAGATTCCGTCGAAAGCGATCGAAACCGTGCAGAACGCCGCGACGAAGGGGCAGGTGATGACGGGCACATACGAGATCGATCAGTCGAAATTCGACGAAGGGTTGAATGCATTTCGGCAGAACAATTTCGTACTCGCCCGCGATTCGTTCGCAAAGGCCGACCCGGAGCGTCGGGATGCGGAGACGCAGTATTACGTCGCGTACAGTTTCTATCGTCAGGGTTGGGGACGTTTGTCGAATGACGATGCCATGTTCAAGCAAGCGCTCGAATCGCTCGAACGCGTCAACTTCATCGACAAGAATTTCCGCAGCGATGATGCCGATCTGCAGCTCCGCACTCTGGCCGAGTTAAAGAATGAGCTTGAAGAAGGCCTCCGCGTCACGGCCGATGATTTCAACCCGCTAAAGGTCCTCCGCGAACGCAAATGAACGACGAGATCACAAAAGAAACTCACGACCCCGAGTTCATCGAGGACCGCCGCGATGCCACGTTGAAGGTCGCCGCCAAACAGCCCGATCATGCGAATCTCAATGCGCTCTACCTTCGCTATCTTGTCCTGCCGGCGATCTTTCTGACCGTCGCTCTGCTCGGCGGACTTCGCATCGCGAACGACGGTGCGTTCGTATTCTTTCGACCGGCGTTGATCTGCCTGATCTTCGGGACGATCCTGCTTGTTCTCTTCGCTCGATCGGGCGTGCTGCGGCTCGATGGATGGTTTTCGGAATCATTTACACCGCTGAAGAACGCGGCAAACGGATTCGTTATCGCGA
>Ga0247823_10004891_pt1 | contig 10680 bp, 9 predicted proteins | sample 13C_PalmiticAcid_2_FD_192426 | JGI IMG/M metagenome (GOLD analysis project Ga0247823, IMG submission 192426) | Soil microbial communities from agricultural site in Penn Yan, New York, United States - 13C_PalmiticAcid_Day30 | ecosystem: Environmental > Terrestrial > Soil > Agricultural land...
GGCGAGGCCGATCTTCTTGTCCTGCGTCGCGCAGTCGATGCCGATGATGTCGATGATCATTGCTGGTCACCACCGCTACGCTGGGCCGAGTCTTCGTCGTGTCTGCGGTGCATGTCGATAATCCAGTTCAGCACTTCGAGAAATCCGGCTAGCGTCGCGGGCTCGGCGAGTGCAGCCATCTCTATGGTCGGTTGCCGGCTGATCCTGTCGGCAGCGATCTGCGCTCCAAGTCTGTTCAGACGCACACGCACTTCCTCGCGCATCTCGTCACGATCGAAGGGCGGCATCGCCTTGAGGTAGTTGAATGAGATGTAGACGCGGCCGTTTGCGGAGGGGCTGAAAAGCCAGTACTTCTGACCTGCCTCGACGATGAGGGGTGTGAAGGAGTCGTTCGTTCCCTTGCCCCAGTAGATCTCCAGTCCACGAGCAAGTGCCCAATCCAGGATCGCCCGGCTCACGTCGTGCGCCGCCTTTCCAGACTGCTCGAGGACTCGCGGGAAGAAGGTCTCCTCCGTCCACGGAATCCGTGGCGTCAGGCTCTTTGCCTTCGTTCCCTGCGTCTGGGCCGTCACGCCGACGATCTGCGGAACGAGAGTTCTGATACCATTGCCACGATAGTGACGGATCTCGATTCCCATAACCTCGGCTCGCTCCATCTGGCCATTGAGGAACTCAATGATGCGGCGAAGCTCGGGATGAATCTGGTCGGCGACGAAGACCATGCGGATACGTCCGGCCTTCAGGTTCGTCTCGACCAGCGACCAGAACGCCTCGATCGCATCAGCGTCATCGGGTCCACATTGTAGCACTGAGGCCAAAGTCGTCGCATCGTCGCCGCGCGCAGCGCATGTACTCTCGTACTTCGAACGGATACGCTCCACCGGCCAGTAGACAACTCCGTTCGCGGCATAGTCAAGCATCTGCGCAACCACTTCGCGCCGCGCCCTAGTGTCGCTCGCACGCTTGACCTCGACGAGCGTCGGGATCCCTTCGTGATCGATGAAGAGATGATCGAGAGACCACCGGTCGCCCTCGTCCTCCGCACCTGGCACACCATACTCGCGCGACACGAGCAGCCATCGCCGTGGTGCCGACGGGTTCATCTGATCACCGGCGAGCAGGTCTGGGTAGCGCTCGAGGAGTTCCTGAAAGATGTCCTCGTTCTCGAAAGGTCCTTCATCGAGCGACGTAAGCGTACGGTTGTCCTCGTTGAGGACGAAGATCTTGGAATTCATGGCCGTATGGCATATCTACGTGGTCACACATCTCACTGGAGGTTGATCATGCAAGCGAAGCGGTACTGGTTGCTTTCGTGTAGCCAACGACAGCTGGACGAGTTTCGTCGCAGCAGGGCCGGGGATGTCCGATTCGACGTCGTTGCGGGCGATGCCGGTCGACCGGCAACAGGTGATTGGGTGCTCCTTCAGAGGACTGTGCGGGGCGGCGAACACGGCGCGATCCACGCGTTCGTGGAGGTCGGTGACGAATCCGGAGACGACAGCACGCTGGCATTTGTCGGCGCCGTGGCAATTGACATGTTCGACGAACCTCTGACCAATGAAGCGTTCGCGCAATGGGGTGGCGCAACGTCGAAGGAGGTGTTCCTCGAACGAGCTCCTGGCAAGTACAACAGCGTGCCCCGAGCGGACTTCCAATCAATCTTCGACTGCGCGAAACATTTCCTAAAAGGCTGGGCCGGTACCCTGGATGTTACTTCGGGTGAAGCGATGGCAACGCTTGAGACCAGGTACCGCGACGCGCCGACAATTCGGAAGGATATAGTCAGCAGCCGCATTGAACGGGGCGGGCTGGCCCAAGCGATTAAATCGAAGCAGCAGCTCACCTGCTGCCTGTGTGTTCCTGAGTCGAGTCGTGGATTCGCAAAGCCCGATGGTTCGTTCTACATCGAACTGCATCACGTCTTCCCTCTATCCGACGGCGGCGTGCACGGACCATCGAACCTCATCCCCGTCTGCCCGACTCACCACCGGCAACTCCACTTCGGATGTGTCGGCGTCCAGCAAGATGCCACTGGTTTCGATTTCACGATCGACGGCGTCGTAAGACGGGTCCCGCGCCTTTTCAACGTCGCCCCCGCGTCGGTCTTGACGGAAACGGCGGACACCGTGCCCTAGATCGCCTTCATCCCGCAAACACATGCGCGTTATGCCACTCGACGAACTCCCTCGATGGCCGCTCGAGCTCGTTCTCCGGCAGCTGCACAAGCGACGCACCGTGCAGCGCATAGTAGATCCGGCCGTTCTCATACTGCTCGCGGATCCGGCTGCTGACCTCGACGCGATAGTCGGGCGTCACCGTCAGCAGGCCTGTGTCGAAGAGCAGGTGCAGGTCGGAGCGCAGCAGCAGGCCATTCGACACGCGGTGCGGGCCTTCCTGCGCGAAGGGCTTGATGTGTGACGCCTGCAGCACCGGCAACGTGCGCTCGCCGGTCAGTGCGCACCGCCGCTTGTATGCCTCGGTCACGAGCACGCGAAAGGCCCCCTGGCCGATGCGCGCCTTCGCGAGATACGCGGCGCCATATCCGCCGGGGACCTCCGCGACCCAGTGGCGCTGACCTGTTGGCTGCCGGTACGACCCTAGCCGCTCCATCACGGCGTCCCAGACGTACGCGCCCTCGCCCGCGGTCGACTCATAGGTCTTTCCCTGCACGATCGAGTTCGCCCAGTCGCGCGGCGCGTCGATCCACTGCTCTCGCGGCAGATAGAACGGGTCGGTCAGGACGATACATCCGATCGTCGGGTCGGGCTCGCGATCGCGACGATAGCCCTGGATCTGCGACAGGAACGCCTCGCGCGTCGCGAGCCCGTTCTTCTCGCCGAAGGCCTCCCACGCGATCGACACGGGGAGGCGTGACTGCCGAACGAAGAACCCGCCACCGACGATCTTGTGGACCGGCTTGTGGAGCTTGAACAGGAACGGCGCGCCCGGCTCGATCGCCTGGAAGCCGGTGCGACCGCCGGGCTGCCAGAAGTTCACCTCCTCCGCCTTTCGGTCGGCGAGGAAGCGGAACCACTTGTTGTCGGTGACGCCGATGTAGAAACGCATTGGTTCGAGTTCCCTTGCTCTCCTCTGTTGGCTGGCGCCGACGCGGACACCGAGACATTCTCGGCATTGTCGATCGCCAGTTGCCAATCGCGTATGGCTTCAACGGGCCGACCCGAATCCCAATCGAGATCCGGGCCCGCTCCACACATGATTAATGTCGTGACCTATACGACCTCGACCCTTCGGCTCTCGATCGACACCCAGAGCGACCTCGCGTCCGGGGCGCTAATCCCGAGATCCGTGGGTGACGGCGTGCGCAGGTGCTCACGCGAACGATACGCCGTCATGAGTACGCCGTGAAGGTGCTTCTTCATCCACTTCGGATCGTTGCCGGCGTAGAGACGGATTTCCCACTCATAATACCGCGCGCCCCGCTTGCCGATGACGACCTCCTCGACAGCGTTGCAGCGGTAGTAGAAGTTGACGACGCGCCGGATGTGTTTCTCCCACTCCGCCGTGTCGACTGCGTCGTCGCTGGTCGGGAACGGAAGCGTCGGGAACGTATCGCTCGGAGCGGTGATCTCGTAGTTCCGCGTGATCCGGAAGTTCAGCTCGTTGACACCCTTGGTCTGATTGCAGACCCGACAGAGAGTCTGCAGGTTGTCCAGCGAGTTGTCGATCCCATAGTAGCGCGGCGAGATGTGGTCGATCTCGAGCAGGCGCGCCCTCGACTCCCCACAGCAGACGCAGCGCCCGTTGTCGCGCGCCTTGACCTGCCGTTTCACATCGTCCGACGGTTCGCGGTCGGGGGCGCGCTCCGGCGTGCCGACGACGCCTGCAGCTCGAGCCGGCGCGGCCGTGCGTCCGGCGCGAAGCTCGAGCGCTATCCTGTTGATACGCGAATCGAGCTGCGACTTGAACTGATCGAAGTTCCAATAGATCGTTCGCCAGAAGCGATCGCTCCGATGGAACTCCGCCGATGCCGCATCGATGAGCTCGAGCGGACCGAGACGGTTATCGATGCACCCGCGAGCAACCGCGTCGAGATCGTGTGCGTCACGTTCGGTGAAGCCGAAGAACGCCGGCGCGAGGCCACCATTCTGCCCCATGTGACGCGCGATCGCCAGCACGTTCGCGGCGAGCGTGTCGCGATCTCCCTGCGCACCCTTTGGGAAGAACCGGTCGATCCACGTCGAGATCGTCGGTCGAACCGCGTCGACGTCGATCTGCTCGAGCGCAAGCGCCGTCAGATCGGTCGTCGTGAGGGCGGCAATCAGGGCGTCATAGGCATCCTTCTGATCCTGGAAGACCATCAACAGCTGGCGGACCGGCACGACGTCGTCGCCATCGAGCGTGTCGAACTCGATGCGGAACCAGCCGACCGGCATGAGCTCGAGGAACTCCCCGGCGGCGCCGGAACCGGTATCGAGCTGGCGCGCGAGCTGGCGTACCATCTCGATCGAGATGAGCTGAAGCGGCGGACGCTCACCGTATTCCGGAATCGTATCCTCGCGTCCTCCGGCCGGAATCTCGTCGTACTCGGCAAAGTTGATGTGCTGCCGCCAGTTGTCGGTAAACGTCACGATCCGTGCGTCATCGGTTCCGCCGAACTGCGGCCCCCTGAGTGCACGGCCGATCATCTGGGTCAGCAGGATCTGGCTTGTCGTCTGTCGCGTGAGAAAGACGCTGTTGACGTTCGGCACGTCGGTGCCCTCGGTGAGCATCCGGACGTTGATGAGCACGTCGAGCTCGTCGCGTCGGAAGGCCTCGAGCACGCGAGCGTTCTCATCCTTGTGGCGCCGGTTTCGCTCGTCGGCCGTGCGCAGCCGTGAGTCGACATGCGAGTAGATGACATCCGCGCGCACGCCACGCCTGGCGAGCATCTCACGCAGGACGTCGCACTGATACCAGCGCTCCGCGAAGATTATCGCCTTGCCGTACTTCTCGCGATTGGCTGCGTAGGTCTGCGCGATGAGCTCATTGCGCTCGCGATTCTCGGCGAGATTCGAGATCACGTCCTCGGGAAGATCACGGAACGTCCCGACCCACTTCTGATACTCGCGCTCGTCGAATCGAGGGACGATATCGGTCGAACAGGTCTCGAAGATTGGCCGAGCCAGGATGCGATCGGCCATGAGCTTCTGCGCACTCACCTGGTAGATGATCCCCTGGGGGAAAAGCGCGCCAAGCCAGCCGCGGGCGCGCTCGTCGGTATAGGTCGGCGTCGCGGTCAGGCCGAGCAGACTCATCCCATTCCGGGTGCGCCGAAGGTCGGTGAGCATCTTGCGGTACGACGGTGCCGGTGAGTGGTGCGCCTCATCGAAGACGACCATCAGCTTGTCGCCCGCGGCATCGAGGAATGCCTTCAGTGCGGGGTGCTGCGTCTGGTATGCCTTCGTGATCGTTTGCAGGGTGATGACGACGACATCGTCCGAGGGCTTGATCGAGCTAACCGGCTGGTGGCCAGGCGTTCCCGAGACGACTCGCACTGCGAGCGTCGCCTTCGGCTCGGCGACCCACCGCGCTTCGCATCCATTACTGCCGATGTCATCATCCGAGGCGCGACCGAAGCTGTCGATCGCCTGTTCGAGCAGGTGATGGGTGTGGGCGAGCCAGAGCACCTTGTAGCCCTTCGAAAGGGGTCCGGTGCAGAGGAACCGAACGGCCGTGAACGTCTTGCCGCCGCCGGTCGGCAGCACCACGATTCCACCCTTCTCCGGCTCCGGCGATTCGAGCCATCTCGACAGGGCGGAAAGGGCGGCCCGCTGATGGGATGCCGGCTCCTTGCAGGACGAAATCTGCCGTGCCTTGACCAGATCGTACGATCGGAAGGCGCGATACGCATCGAGGGATGTATCGATCATGGGTGCGTTGGGGACTGGGGCGTCGAGCAGAGCGGTGACGCGGTTGTCGGGGGATTGGGAGTGAGAAGACGGGTGACAAGATACGGCGACCGAGCAAAAGTATGCGCCGGCTTTCCGGTGGATGCCTAGCCCATCGATATGGCGCGAGAGATTCACGCAACCCGGTCTGGCAGCATATGAAAGGGGCGCCTCACGCCGTTCGCGTCCTGACCGGTTCCTGCCGATCGCGTAAGCGAGAGCGGATTCGCCGCCGGCCTCGTTTCGCCAGCAGGCCATCGGGTCAAGCGACCGCGACATTCCGGACATGTCTCGGTACGCCTTCCGGCCGTTTGTAGTATTAGCACCCATTCACCATGCGCCCTCGGATCTCTAGCTTCCTCCCGTGAATCGGCGCCGCTGCGGCGCACGCAATGCCAGCCGACTCCGGCCACCATCGGAGTCGCGCCGATGCTATCCATTCAACGGCGCGTGCGGCGGACGCAGCGGCCCAGTCCAATTCATCGCTCAGCAGGTATCACCATGCCTCGTCGACGATTCGGTTCGGTACGCGAAAGTCTCGAGGAGCTGGAGGAACTAGCGCTGAGATATCGTGGAACGCCGCACGAGAAGAGAATCGAGCTTCTACGCGCACTCCGTCGCAAGCCCGACACCGCGATGACGTTGCTTGCACAACAGCTCGGTTACGAGGAGCGCCAGCTGCGCCGATGGTGGTCCACGTACTGTCGTGGCGGGCTCGCCTGCCTCATCGGCGGGCTTTGCAGTGCGCGCGATGGCGGTAGCCACCCAGCTCGCGCCAATACCATGACGAGCCCTTCCCCACAGAGCGTGAGGAACGACCTGTCGACCAGGATGCAGCGCTTCCTCAACGCGATGCCCCTGGCATCCGACTCGGAGCAGTGGATGCAGGAGTTTCACCGCGGCCTGAAGGACCTGCTCGACGGCGTCGACGTCGTAATGCTGACGGTCAACCTCGCGACGACGACGATCACCTCGGAGGCGAGCGCCGCGTCGGCGATCGTAAATCGGCCGCACAAGTCAAACGGTCCGGATGGTCGACGAGGGTCGATCGCCGGCACCCTCAGAAGTACGCCCGGTGAGCTCCTTGTCGCGCAGAACATTCAGCGAGGCTTTCCAGCATCGCACTACCAGAAGCCGGTGATCCTCGATTACCACGCGGAGGGTCACTACGTGGGAACGATCGCGCTCTGGCGACTTCGAAGCGCACCGACGCCGGTTCCGCGATCCACGCTGGTACTCTTACGATCGCTGGAACGCTTCATCGCGTTTGCCCTCTCCGACTGCATTAGTCGCCACCACAACCGCGATGCGTCGCTTACCACGTTCCAAGCGGCGATCGAGCGCGCGAGCGAAAGAATCGGGCTGACTCGTCGTGAGCTTGACGTATTCGCACTACAGCTGGTCGGACTCGGTCGGACCTGCATCGCCGAGCGCCTTGGCATCGGCGTCAGCGCGGTAGCGCAGCACATGCAGTCGATCCGTCGAAAGTCCGGTGCGACGAGCCTGCTCGAGCTGTTCGTCCCATTCTAAGTGACCGGTCCATCGACCGTGCCCCTCAAAGCGTGGCCCCCCGGCCGCGCTTTTCTGTTTGGTTGACGTCCTTTACGGACATAGCGGACCTGTCAACCACAGAATCCGACCGCGACCTACACCCACGTACAGTACCGCTCCTCTGCCGGCGCTCCTACCTTGGCCCCGTGGCCGCTATTCCTCACGGCGCCACCCCCCTCCGCAACAAACGCAACCCGGCTGAAGCGATGAACCACAGACACCTCGCACGGGCGCGCTGCGCCCTGCTTGTCGCCTTCCTCCTTGCCGCCATCCCGGCGGCAGCACAGACCAACGGGCCGCCAGTGCCCTACGGCATCACCGATGCGTACGAGCTCACAACGATCGCCCTGAACCTCGAACTGTCACCGCAGACGACAACGACGCCGAAGCGAGAACTCTACTGGACGGTGACCATCTGGGGTCGCACTTCGGGAGGCATCGAATACTCGCTCGACGCTAGCTCCGTGATGTTCACGGGAGCGCCACCGATCGAGACGACAGCGGACATTATCGACCGACTCTCTACTGCGACGGTGCAAGCGGGGGTCGACCTCGGATATGCTAGCTGCACTTCGAGCGCCTCGAGCACAGGCGTAACTATGGCGAGTTGTGTCACCCGCTCAACGACGGGGCTTGTCGCCGCGTCGAGCTCGCTTAACCGGCGAGCGTATTCGTATACATGTACATCGATTGTACCGACGGGCGCGTCGGGGGTCTCGGCCTGTGGTGAGGACGCGGAAGGCACCTGGGCCGACGATGTGCTGGCGTTGCGCAATAGTCCGGACTAGAACGCCGAGGCACATGCGCACGGCATCTACGATCGCATGTCAAAGGGAGGTGTTTCCGCCAGCACCACTTGACGGCCTCGGCCAGGACAATTGTACAACGACCTGAGTGGACATTGCCTCGCCTCTCGACAGTTCGTGCGTCGCCCATGACAATCGGCCGCACCGATGGCGGCCAGAGGTGAACGACTATGGCGGCGCACAGAAGCAAGTCCTTGGGCAGTCCGCGTGCTCCATATCGGCCATCACGCGTCAACTGATGCTATCTCATCAACCCACAAACTCGTCAAGGCGCCCAATGAAACGCTCACACACCATGTCCTGCCTCGTATCTGCACTGACCGTCTTCGCCGTGTCGCAAGGGAATGGTCAAGACATCCAGGACGTCTTCGGCAATGCGCTGACCAAAGTCTCTGGTTTCAACGGGTGGATCACTACCCCGCTCTCGCAGGGCGAGGGCTTCACACGCGGCTCGGTTCGGTATGCGGGCTCGCTGAAGTACGGCCCTTTTAGCATCGGGCCCAAAGTCGCGCGCGAGTACACCATTCATCGCTCGCTCTCAGTCGTCAACGGGCGAGAGATCACTGACACGAGCGTTGTCAACTGGCGCGGCGACACAGTGTACAGGTCGCAAAGTGACGTTCCCTCATCGACGCCGCCATCAACGCCATACTCCGAGACACACCGACTAGTATCATATGAGTCGGCGAACGCCTTTACCCTAGCGTTTGGGTATTCGCATCAACCGCGCCTCAACTTCACTCACGGAACATACACGTCCGAGTTCCCCCTTGGCGGCTTCTTTATCCAAGCCCTTGTTCGGCCTCTCGCAGACGTACGATGGCTTGTCGCAGGCGTTGGCGGGTCGATCTTCTCGGTTACTAACGCCAAGATTTATCGCGACAATGTGAACGTGGCGCTCATGTCTGTACCGACGTACTTCGCTCCGCAGGCCTTCCTTGGGCTAGCCCTCCCCATGGACGAGCTCACTCGGAGCCTAACGGGCCTACAGGCATTTGTGGACTGCGGCTATGAATGGGGGACGACTACCGAGCCCAAGTACGACCCGGTTGAAGAAGGCCAGTCGCTCGAGAATGAGCGCCTAAGCCTTCCGCGCTCGATCGACATGTCATCAGCCTATCTCCGCGTTGGCTTGAGCCTAAACGTCACGACGCCCTGAGTCGCTCTGCAGCCCTTCCCTCTGAGGAGCGTCTTTCGATCAATCAACCACACTCAACAGGATGAGACTCTTACATGTCGGATCTCCCACTGGCTAACCTCACTTCGGCGACAGCTCTGCTGTTCCAGGACTATCTCATCATACGTGTCGACTCGCTCGTTTACGGCGCCGGAGGCGATATCGAGCTTCGGTGGCTCGAAGGCCACGACATACCACATACACTCGAGATTCGCGAACTCCCAGGCAATGGAGGAATCAACTGGCAGGACCCCGTTCGCATGCTCTGCACGCGCGCTATTGCGTTTCGCACCGACTTTCCACCGTCGATTGTTCAGTTCTTACACCGGGATGGCAAGTCTATCGTTTCGGCCGCGCAGGTGTCGACCGTGGACGGCAGCGCCAACGGTATAGCGGGGACGCCGTGGGCAGGAGTCGCGGCCTTGGGCGGAGCCCGGACCGCATCGGCTGAGGAGGATGAGGGTGGCCATGGATGGAGCGCCATCCACAATCGTATGCCGCCGGGCCCTCCGAGCCTGTACGTAAGTCGGTGGATTCTGGCGCCTACGCCCGGGTACCGGTACGAGCTCCGGCGCGTCGAGCCCCAGGGGTTCAATTCGTCGATTCTTCTTCTCGAGCTGCTAACAATTGCTCCGGCGACGCCAGAGCCTGAAGGGCTGACGTGGACTCCTGTTGAGCCCTATCGAGAGATAACGGGTGCACCGTACACGGATGTCACGATCAACCCGGAGGGAAAAACGATCCCCGTGAAGGAAGTCTTTTGACGCTGCATGTGAATGCAGCGGCCTAGAACCAATCAAACCCGGTCATTCAATGAGCAAGCAGACCAGATTCATTGTAATAGCGCCCACCGGCGGCCCTGACACCGGGCACGGCGGGTGCCGGATTCTCCCGGAGGTGGCTATCTACCCTGCCATTTATTCGCAGGTATTCGGGCCCGATACATTAGTCGCCTGTCGCGATTACGTTCTCGCCAATTGCGGCCTCCGTCAGCCCGATGGCTTTCTGGCAACATTCTCCGCGCTGGGCGGCGAGCCACTGAAACTCGAGCTCGACATCAAGGAGGTGGAGGCCACCGGCGTCTCGGAGGCTTGCGACTTCGGCGAGGCATTCCTCAATGCTGTTGGCAATCTTCCGGAAGATCCAAATCCCTATCCGGACAAGCTGTCCTTCGTAATCGTGTCGGCGATCGGCGGCGAGTTTGGTGGCATCGATGGTCGCCGGAGCCTTGTCGTGACCGTCAAATCCTACCAGTGAG
>Ga0247823_10004892_pt1 | contig 10675 bp, 16 predicted proteins | sample 13C_PalmiticAcid_2_FD_192426 | JGI IMG/M metagenome (GOLD analysis project Ga0247823, IMG submission 192426) | Soil microbial communities from agricultural site in Penn Yan, New York, United States - 13C_PalmiticAcid_Day30 | ecosystem: Environmental > Terrestrial > Soil > Agricultural land...
CGCGCAGGCGAACTGCCACCCCACCAGGGGCGCCGCGCGCAGCCGTGCCACCACCACCATCTTCCGGTCCCCGTCAGTCATCGCGGCCTAAATAGGCATCGCCGCCGCCCCGCGCTACCCCGCGCCGGCCACTGCCCGTTTTCGCCGGTGCAAAACAGGGCCGCGCAAAACATCGCACGCGCCGCGACCTTTGCGACCTCTGGTCCGGGCGCGCCCAAGGCGACCTTTGCAATCCTCGCTCCGCCCTCCCCCACGCCAACGCCTTGTTCCGGGACGCGAACAGGTGACAGGTTTGACAAGTTACGGCCCCCGATCGGCCCGCCCGCTTTTCCCACGCTCTTCGCGCCCGACGACGCATGGGAAGGTGACAAGCGGGCACCAATGCTGCAAAGGGAACCTAACGGCGAAGCATCCGTAACTATTGCGGCGCAACACGGCTGCGCCCACGGAGTCGACATCATCGAGACCAGAACCCTCATTGCCTGCGGCCTTATCCTGTTGCTGATCGCAGCCGCCCTCGTCGCCATCGCGCTCCTGCGCCACAACAGCTACGACCGCAAAATCGCCCGCCAGCGCGCGCGCGAACAGGTGCGCCGCGACGAGCGCAGCGACGCGGCGTCCCGACCGGACTAACCGCCCCGGCCGCACGACGGATCGCCGTCCGCCGCGCCGGATCCTTGCTATACTCCGGCGCGAAAGGAGAAAGCCCATGCAGGCCGTAACCGAAGGCGACCGCCGCAAGGAGGTTCGCGTCCTCCTCGATCAGATTCAGGCGCACCCCGAACGCGACTGGACCGCGGCGCGCCAGCGCCTCGCGACGCTCAACAAACTGATCGCCGCACCGCCCGGAAAACCGTCGCATCCGGCGCCGCATTAGCCACTCGTCGCTCGCGCGCGGCGGTCCGTCGCAATCCACCATGACCGATGCAACAATCGGACATTGCACAAGTATCTTTGGTCAAGGCATCGGCGCCGCCCCCTTCCCCCCCGCGGGGCGCGCCGATGCCTGACCCAAGTCCCACGACGGAGACAGACATGCGCAAGGCATTTGCCCTTCTGACGGTCGCCCCTGCCCTCCTCGCCTTCCCCGCGCTCGCCCAGACCGCTCCCGCGCAGCTTGCGCCCGACGGCGGCGCCAACGTCAACCTCGTCGGCAAGGTCGGGCTGAACGGCGGCGCGGTTCAGGACACGGTCGATGGCGTGACCAAGCCCGTCGGCAGCACGGTCGGCAAGGCCGTTGACGACGCCAACCTCACCCTCGCGACGCGCGAACAGGTGCGCGCGGGCGCCGAGCTCTATGACACCGGCGGCAACAGCCTCGGCACAGTGCAGAGCGTCGAGGGCGACACCGCGGTCGTGGTTCGCGGCGGCAAGCTCTATAATGTGCCGATCGCCCAGATTTATCATGGCGCGGTGGGTGCGACCCACGGCCTCGTCACCAAATTGTCCGCCGCCGAGATTCAGGCGCGCACCACAGCGGCGATCGAATCGCGCTGACGCAGGAACAAGCCGCGGCGACCCCTTGCAAGAGGGACGTGGCCGCGCTGGGGGGAGCCGGGTGCACTCGGCTCCCCGCCTTGGAAATAGGGAGAGACCGCATCGCGAGCGCGATCGGGGAGGGAGCCGGGATGCCGGCTCCCTTTCGTTATGGCCCCAACGAAAATGGCCCGCCCCATGGAGGGGATGGGCCAGTTCCGGTGCCGACGCGACCGATTGCGCCTCCGGCCCTCTGTTATTTCGCCAAAGCCTATTCGGCCTCTTCGAACAGGTCGACCGCGTTCGCTGCGTTCGCCGACAGGCGAACCGTGTCGCCCTCGACCGCGGCGACGAGGCCCGCGGGAAGGTAATGATGCTTGCCGTCGCCGCTGTCGGCCTTGGTCAGCTTGATGCGCTCGCCTTCGAGATGGTCGACGGTGCCGATGTGGACGCCGTCGGCGCCGACGACGTTCATATCTTCCTTGATCGCGCTATGGTCATGCTCTGCCATGGTCATTCTCCTTGCCGCTCCGGGGAGGGGAGCCTTGCCATCATACGCATGGAAATCGAGTCGGCTCCATATACCAAGATAGGGTGACCCAAAGTCGCGCCCGCTTCCCAAGCCGCACCCACACCGCTACCCTCCGGCAATGCGTCACCTTCCCATGCTTGCCGCCGCCGCACTCCTCGCCGCGCCGCTTCCCGCTCTCGCCTGCTCGGTCGCACCGGACTACCGCGTCCCCACCAACATGGAGCTGGTCGAACGCGCCGACCTCATCCTGCTCGGCACCGTCACCGACGGCGATTTCGCGCCCGACAGCACCGATGAACAGATGATCGCGGTCGAACCCGTCGCGGCGCTCAAGGGCGCGATGCCGAGCGCCCCGATCGCCCTCCCCGCGATGATCGCGACCGACGCCGACGTCCAGCTCAGCAACCCCTACGACCTCCGCGACGCGCATCCGCAAAGCCTCGCCGGCGCGTGCGTCCGCTACGTCTTTCCGCGCGGATCGCGCGTCCTCTTCTTCCTCGATCGGCGGGACGGCGCCTGGCACGAAGCGGGCGGCCCGTTCAGTCGCTGGGCCGAGGATGTGCTCTCCGACGATGCCCCCTGGTTGCAGGCGGTTCGTTTCTATGTCGAGGTGGCGGGACTGCCCGAAGAAGATCGCGCCGCCGCGCTTGCCGCGCGCCGCGACGAACTCGGCGCGCTCGCCGACGATCCGGTCGCGCAGCTGATCGCCGCCGACATCGACCGCCAGCTCGCCGGGCCGAACGCCCCGCTCAAGGGCTCGATCGAACTCCTTCCGGAAGGGCACGGCACAATCGAGGAAGCGGCGGATGAAGCCCAAGCCGCCGCCGAAGCCGCCGACGCGGCAGCAGACGCAGCCGAAGCGTCGGCCGAGGAGGCCGGAGAGGCCATCCCGAAAGATTAGCACCAGGGTCGCCGCCGCCCCTCCCAAGGCCGCGCCAGCCCCGCGTCGACCAACACCGACCCCACGCTCGTCCCGTCGCGCGTGACGATGCGTAGCTTGCGGCCGTATCGATCGGTGTCGCGCTCCGCGCTTTCGAGGCTGAACGTCCCCGCATTCAACCACGTCTGCAGCCGTTCGGTCGCCGCCTCGCCGAGCGCCGCCTCCTCGGCGCAGCGCGCGGGGTGCGTTTCGGGGGTGTCGATGTCGGCGATGCGATATTTGTCACCTGCGAACCAGAAGGTATCGCCGTCGACGACGCAATTGCTGCCGCCGCCGCTGCGGCAAAAGCCGAAGCGGGCCGACAGCACATCGCGCGTTGCACCGGCTTCGCCACCCGCGAACAGCGATGCCACCGGCGCCGGCAACGCTTCGGTTCCGGCGGGAAAGCGCTGGAAGGTCGCGAGCGCCGCGACGAACGCGACGGCCATGGCGGGCGTCAGCCACAGGTTTGATCCGGCGCTACGGCGCCTGCGGACGGGCTTTCGGCGATGGCGGGCGGAACGGCGTTGCGGCGTGTGGAAATCGGGTCCGGACATGCCGCGAGCCTAGCGGTCGAGGCTTGGCAAAATCCTAATCAGGCCGCTCCGCTATGACCAGCGAAGGCCTCAATCGCGCCCGCTACGGCGCCGTTTTGATCCCCAGTCCGGAAAGCTGCGGTCAGGGCGCGCCGCGGGGTTCGTCGTCCTCGATCCCGCCGGGGCCAAGTTCGTCATCTTTGTCGTCGTCGCTGCGTTCGCCGCGATAGGCATCCATGTCGATCACGCCCGATCGCTCCATCTGGCGCATATGGTCGACCAGATCCTGCGCATCGTCGCTTTCGTCGCCGCTTCGCTTCTTGTCGCTATCCTCCAGACGGGCTTCGCTGCGCGCCGCTTCGGCGACGCTTTGCGCCTGCGCCTCTTCGTCGTCCTGCTCGCGATTGTGCGCTTCGGGGGCATCTGCTTCGGGTTTGCGGGCGTCGTCGGCCATGACCTGCTCCTTTATAGGGGAGCCCTGAAAACGCGCCGCCGCGCCGCGCAGTTCCTCACGCGGCGGCGGCCACTATCTTCGTCTCGATCACGCGGATGAAAACCTCGGGATCCTGTGCACCCGGGATCAGCATCCGCCCGCCAAGGATGAAGGCGGGCACGCCGGTGATATTCTGGTCGGCCCAATAGGCCTCCTCGGTGCGCACCATCTCGCCGAACTCATCCGACGCGAGGATCGCGGCCGCGCGCGTGCGGTCCAGCCCCACTGAGGCCGCGACATCCGCCAGCACTTGCATGTCGCTCACGTCGCGATTGTCGGTGAAGTGCGCGGTGAACAGCGCGAGCTTCAGCGCGGTCTGCACGCCCGTTGCGCCATCCTGTTCGGATTCCTCGAGTGCCCCGGCCCAGGTCAGCAGGCGATGCGCGTCGAAGCTGTTGCGCATCCGGAAATCGGGCCCGCGGTTGAAAGCAAAACCCAGCTCGCCGGCGACGCTTGCCAGTCGCCCCGTATTGGCGCGGCTCTGCTCGGCGCTGATGCCATATTTACGCATCACATGCGCCGCGGCGTCCTCGCCCTCGGGCGGCATGTCGGGGTTCAGCTCGAACGGATGCCACTGGACGCGAAAGTGCAGCCGCCCCGAAAAATGGTCCATCACATTCCGGAACTTCAGCCAGCCGATGATGCACCAAGGGCACATCACGTCGGACAGGATGTCGACGCTCAGGCGCGGCACGCGGGGTTCGGTCAAAATCCTTCTCCTGCCGGCGCGCGCCGACACGCTCAGTCGGAGCGACGATCCTTGCCCGTCCGCCGGTCACCCTTGCGGCGATCCGGTCCGTTGTAACTCGGGTCGTCGGTTGTTCGGCGGTCACCCGACCGCCGCTCCGAACTTGCCCTTTTATCCTCATCGCTTGCCATACGCTTCCTCCCCACCACAAAGGAAAACAGAAGCGACCCGGCGCACAATAGCGCATAAAATGGTCAAAATGACAAGCAACGCCGGAAATCCGGCGATTGTGATGGCTCATCTTGTAGTGGAGCCATCGAATTCGGCTGTGTTCACCCGAAGCGGCCGCTTCCCGTTTCTTCTATGCATCAGATCATCTGAAATGCGCCGCTCTGCATAAAAGAAGTATAAGCCTCGACACTTCGGCGCATATTATCGAGCATCGGCGGCAAGTCGTCCGGGAGAAACCACTGCAAATCCAGCGTTTCCGACCCGTCGATTTCAACAATACCGCTAAATTCGGTCGCGTAGAACATCATGACGAAGAATTGACACACATCCCCGTTCGGGAAGCGCACCGTCTCATATTCCGGATCGCTGCCGAAACCGAAAGGCACCGGGTTTCGGATGTCGAGCCCGGTCTCCTCCAGCGCCTCGCGGATCACAACCTCCCTCAGATCTTCGCCTTCCTCCGCATTTCCACCGGGAAGGCCCCAGAGGTCGAAGTCGCTTCGATGTTGCAATAGGATCGATCCATCGCCCCGGACGATCACGACGCGCGCGCCGGGGACGAGCAGGCAGCGGCTGCCGACGAGCAACCGCAGCTTTCCAAGATAGCTATCGGCGAACGTCATCGGATCTTCCGTTACTCCGCGTCGACCGGCACCGCATTAGCGGCGGCTGCCGGCCGCGACAGCACCCACCAGCTGCCGACCATCAGGAGCACGGTCAGCGCTTCGATGATCATCGCCTGCACGATGCCCGCGTTCACCACATCACCGCTCGCCACACCGAACAGCCGTCCGGCGAGCGCGGTGCCGTATAGCGCGGCGGGCACGAGCAGTGCGCGCAGCCAGCCCGGCACCAGCGCACCAATCGTGGCCGCTCCAGCAGCGACAAGGAAAAAGGCCGACAAGTCGGCGCGGATCGTATTGGTCGCGGGACCCTCGACCAATATGCCGAAAGTCTCGCTATAGCTCGCGGGATCGAACAGTCCGCGTGCGCCGACGATGACAAAGAACAACGCCCACAGCAGGACAGCGCCGCGCAAGACCCAATTGACCATCACTCTTCTCCCTGTTTGCCGGCAGGCTGCGGCATCGAGGCAAAAAGTGCAATCTATTCCGGGCCGAAGTCCGCGGGGAACGTCTCTTCGATCCAGCCGCCACCCAGCACGCGCGAATTGTCGGCGGCGTCATACAGCACCGCCGCCTGCCCCGGCGCGACGCCATATTCGGGCGCCGCAAAGATCAGCCGTTCGCCTTCCACACGCGCCGGCACGGGCTTCGCCATGCTGCGCACCTTCGCCATCACATCGCGCCCCTCGACCGCGCCCAACCAATTCGCCTCGCCCAACCGCGCGCCCGACACTGCAAGCGCGCGCCGCGGTCCGACAACGACGGCTTTGGTCCCCGCATCGAGGCGCACCACATATAATGGCTCGGCCTGTCCGCCGATCTCGATCCCGCGGCGCTGCCCGACGGTATAATGGATAAGCCCCTTGTGCGTACCGAGCACCGTGCCGTCGACATGGACGATGTCGCCCCGATCGTCGGCCTCCGGGCGCAGCTTGCGCACCAGCGTCGCATAGTCGCCGTCGGGGACGAAGCAGATGTCCTGGCTGTCGGGTTTGCCGGCGACGCCGAGCCCGAGGTCGCGCGCAATCTCGCGCACCACGCTCTTTTCGAGCCCGCCCAGAGGAAAGCGCAGGAAGTCGAGCTGGTCCTGCGTCGTCGCGAAGAGGAAATAGCTCTGGTCGCGTGCCGGGTCGACCGCGCGGTGCAGTTCGGCGCCGGCGGGTCCCGTCACGCGGCGCACATAATGGCCCGTTGCGAGGCAGTCGGCGCCGAGTTCCTTCGCGAGCCGGAACAGGTCGGTGAACTTCACCCCCATATTGCAGCGTACGCACGGGATCGGTGTTCGCCCCGACAGATATTCGTCGGCGAACTGGTCGATCACCGTATCGCGGAAGCGGCTTTCATGATCATAGACATGATGCGCAAAGCCCAGCCGGTCGGCAACCGCGCGGGCGTCGCGGATATCCTGCCCCGCGCAGCAGGCGCCGACGCGCTTCGCCTTCGCACCATGATCATAGAGCTGGAGCGTCACGCCGATCACCTCGGCGCCCGACCGCGCAGCGAGCGCGGCGACCACGCTCGAATCGACTCCGCCCGACATCGCAACGACGATTCGCCGGTCCTTTAGCGGCGAAGCGAGCTGAAAGTCGGCCTGGGCGAGCCCGGCAGGCGAAGGAATCGTCTCGATCATGGTCGGCGCCATCTAGGGACGCGAATGCAAAAATGCCAGCTTTTCCGCGCAAAGTGTCAAGATATTGACGGGGATTAAGCTTCGCTAACAGGTTCTGAAACGGGCATTTACGGGACCTTAGCTCCTCTGGCGTAGACGAGTCGCATGAACTTCGTTCCGTCCGATCTTCCGCGCATCGCCGGTGCGGCCAAGCTGTCGAAGCCCGGCTTCGACATCATATTGGCCGTGTCCAGCGCACGCCAAGCTGCCCTGCCGACGGTGCGGCAGCTGCGGACGCAGGCGCATCGCGAACGCCATGCGGCAAAGCTTAACGCCGTGCGCCACATATTTTGCGGGACGCGCGCAAAGCCGGAACAAAAAGCGCCGCGGGTCGTTCGCTTCTTCGATTTATCCGACGATGTGAACGCCCTGCCCGAAACTATGAACAGCCTGTTTACCAGAGGATTTCAGCCGATGTTGAGTCCCTCTGATTTAGATCCGAATGCGTCGGACACACCCCCCTCCGACGGTAAAAATGTGGAATGAGCATGATCGAGAATCAGAAAATCCGGCCCGCACAGGTTATCGGCCCCCTCGGGGAGCCGCTGACGCTGGACTCGCTGCCGCCCCCGTCAACGACTCGCTGGGTTGTTCGCCGGAAGGCAGAGGTCGTCGCGGCCGTCAATGGCGGGCTCCTGTCCGTCGACGAGGCGTGCGAACGCTATGGGCTGACCCTCGAGGAATTTGCCGGCTGGCAGCGGTCGATCGACCGCAGCGGCATGCCCGGACTGCGCGTCACGCGCATCCAGCATTACCGCGACCTCTACGAGCGCCAACAGCGCTTCTAAGGGCCGCGGGACGGGACCAGGCATGAGAGAGGGCGCTTCGGGCGCCCTCTTTTTTGCCCAGCGTACACGAATTTACACAGCCGGATCGTCGTAGATGTTGCCTGAATCCACTCTAAGACGACGCCAAATCTCAAAAGAAATCCTTGCGATTTCATGGTTTTGACAATTTCGTTGCAACCCTTGCGTTCACCCCGCGTTAAGCTCCCAAGTCAACTTTGGGAGTCATTCAATATGCGTAAGATGTTCATCACCCTCGCCGCCACCTCGGCCCTCGCACTCGGCGCCTGTCAGAGCCCGGCGGCCGACAAGGTCGAGGATCAGGCCGAAGCCAAGGCCGACGTGATCGACGAGCAGGCCGACGCGATGCCCGAAGGCGCGGCCAAGGAAGCAACCGAAGCGAAGGCCGACGCCGTCGAAGCCGCCGGCGAGGAAAAGGCCAACGCGATGGACGATAAGGGCGAGATCGCCCCCTCGGAAGTCGCCCCCACCACCACGCCGCCGGCAGACCCGGCCAAGAAATAAGGGCTGCCTCCCCTAAAGGGCAGGGTGAAGGGCGCCGGATGATTCCGGCGCCCTTTGTCGTGCGCGGCATATTGCGGCATATGTTCGCCGCGCCATTTGTCGCGGCCCATTTTCGCGACGCTGTGATCTCGATCACCGCCGCCCCGCGCGATCGGGGGTATTGACCCTGAATGGGACGGGAACTCGCTTTCAGCGAACCATTTCACGGACCACCCTCCCGCCGCCACCAGCGACCCAGGGCGGCGGGAGGGACTAGCCCCCTTCGCTCGGACCTTTGCCTTCCAGCACGCGCAGCACCTCCTGCACCCCTGGCGCGTCGCCATCAAGGCGCAGCGTTTCGATCGCCGCGGCGACGTCGAGCTTATAGTCGGCGACCCCCGCAGACTCGCCCGTCCACGCCGCATCCAGCGATTTCACCAAGCGCCGCGCTGCGGCATTTTCCGACAGCATATGCACGTCGAGGACGTCGAGCCCCTCAGCGTGGCAGTGGACCAGCAGCGCCGCGGTCATCATCCGCGCCAGTCCCCGCCCCTGGAATGCATCGAGCACCGCAACCGAAAACTCGCCAACCGGGCCGCCTGCCCGGTGGCGCACCGCGTGCACCGCACCGATCGGCGGCTGCCCCGGGCATTCGCTGCAGATTGCGCCCCACGCGATATGGTCGTGCCCGTCGACGTCGGCGAGCCGCGCGACCACGGCATCGGGCAGCACTGGCGCGGGCGAGAAAAAGCGCAGATAGCGCGACTCCGCCGATAGTTTCGCTACCCCCTCGCGGATCAGCGGCGCATCGTCGGGGGTGATCGTGCGCAGGCACACCGCGGTGCCGTCGTTCAGTTTGCAGTGCACCGCGATGTCCTCGATCCGCGGCTGAAGCGTCGCTGCTGGCTGCCTGTCCGTCCCGGTCATCACAGTCTCCTGTCGCCGTACGATAGGGGCACCGGGCGGCCGCCGCAATCGTCGGTACAGCGGTACCCTACGCATTTTTCCCCACCACAATCGGTGAAATGTTGAAAGCCGGACCAGCCTTAACTTTGGTAAATGTTGCACCTCGAAGTCGAAAAGGTTGCACGTCTGTGATCCATGCCCACCCGGACAGCAGCACACGCTATGAAATGCTCGGCGAACGTCTTGCACGGCTGCGCCAGGCTCGGGGACTCAGCAAGACCGACATCGCCGACCGGCTCGGCGTCACCGTCACCTCGATCTGCTATTGGGAACAGGGCCGCTCGCGCCCGCGCCTCGCGCGGCTGCACACCCTCGCCGAGTTGCTCGGCACCACTCCCACCGAGCTCTTGAGCCGCGACAGCGCACCGGGCAACGACCATCTCTCGGACCTCGTCACCCGCATGCGCGCCGAAATCGCCCACGCCGCGGGCACGACGCCCTCGAAAGTACGCATCACAATCGAGATGTAGGCGCCCCGTGCCGCCACGCCTCCCCCTTCGCCGTCCCGCTCCTGACACGGGGCGGCGTTGGGCGCGTCATGCTCGTGCCGTATTCGTCATCCCGGGTTTAAGCCGGATCGCCCGCGGGTGACGGGGGTCAGGCGTCGTCGCCCATGCGGAGCGCCGCAATGAAGGCCTCCTGCGGAATGTTCACATTGCCATATTCGCGCATCCGCTTCTTGCCCTCTTTCTGCTTTTCCAGCAGCTTCTTCTTGCGGGTCGCGTCGCCGCCGTAGCATTTGGCGGTCACGTCCTTGCGCAGCGCGGCGATGGTTTCGCGCGCGATCACCTTGCCGCCGATCGCGGCCTGGATCGGAATCTTGAACATGTGGCGCGGGATCAGATCCTTGAGGCGCTCGCACATGCCGCGACCGCGCGTCTCGGCGGTGCCTCGGTGGACGATCATCGACAGCGCATCGACCGGCTCGTTATTGACGAGGATGCTCATCTTGACGAGGTCGCCGGGGCGGTGGCCGATCTGGTGATAATCGAAGCTGGCGTAACCGCGGCTGATGCTCTTCAGCCTGTCGTAGAAATCGAACACCACCTCATTGAGCGGCAGTTCATAGGTGATCTGCGCACGGCCGCCCACATAGGTCAGATTCTTCTGCACCCCGCGGCGATCCTGACACAGCTTCAGGATCGGGCCGAGATAGTCGTCGGGCACATAAATCACCGCCTCGATCCATGGTTCCTGGATTTCGTCGATACGGTTCGGGTCGGGCATGTCAGCGGGGTTGTGGAGTTCGA
>Ga0247823_10004893_pt1 | contig 10675 bp, 11 predicted proteins | sample 13C_PalmiticAcid_2_FD_192426 | JGI IMG/M metagenome (GOLD analysis project Ga0247823, IMG submission 192426) | Soil microbial communities from agricultural site in Penn Yan, New York, United States - 13C_PalmiticAcid_Day30 | ecosystem: Environmental > Terrestrial > Soil > Agricultural land...
GCCTTGGGAAGATCCTTCGGCCCGATCACCAGCAGGGCGACAATCGCCACCACCAGGAATTCGGGCGCGTTGAAATCGAGCATCTATCGACCGGTCCGGAAAGCCGCGACACGAAGCCGCGGCGTTGAACTCAACGCTCTTCCGGCGTCGAGCGCGTTTCGGCCGCAGTATTCTGGGCCTGCGGCTGCGGATCGGCGACACGCTTCGCTTCGATCTCGGCAGGCTTGGACGGCGTCTCGTCTTCCTCGGCCATGCCCTTCTTGAACTGCTTGATGCCCTTGGCGACGTCACCCATCATGTTCGAGAAGCGACTGCCCCCGAACAGGAGAATTACGAGAACACCGACGATCAGCCAGTGCATCAGACTCATACCACCCATCGGAACTCTCCGTTGATTCCCGGGCTATCTAGTCGTCTTCGTCAGCGGTTTCCATGCTTTCCGCACCGGAATGCGCGGCCTCGAACGCCAGATCGACCGGATCGAGCAATCCGGCGGCGCGCAGGTCGTCCATTCCGGGCAGATCGCGGCGGCTGGCGAGACCGAAATGAGTGAGGAATTCCGCCGTTGTCGCGAACATCAGCGGTCGCCCGGGCACCTCGCGGCGGCCCGCGGGACGGATCCAGCCCGCCTCCATCAGCACGTCGAGCGTGCCCTTCGAAATCTGCACGCCGCGAATCGCTTCGATCTCCGCGCGCGTCACCGGCTCATGATAGGCGATGATCGCCAGCGTCTCGATGCCAGCGCGGGACAGCTTGCGGCTGTCCTCGCGGTCGCGGCGCAGGAAGTTGGCGAGATCGGCGGCGGTCTGGAAATGCCAGCGCCCGCCGCGCTCGACCAGCTCAACGCCCCGCCCCGCATAATGCTCGGCTAGCGCAGCAAGCGCCGCGCCGATATCCGGCTCTTCACCGACATAGGCACGGATGTCCGCGACCGTCATCGGCTGTTCCGACGCGAACAGCACGGCTTCGATCGCGCGCATCGTTTCGTCGGGCCGGCTCATGCCTTTGCGGCCTTGAGATAGAGCGGCGCGAACGCCGATTTCTGTTTGAGCTCCACCCGCCCCTGCTTCGCCAGCTCGAGCGCGGCGACGAAGGACGAGGCCAGCGCCGATTTGCGGTACAGCCCCTCCGCCTCGTCAGGCAGGAAGCTTTCGATCGTGCTCCAGTCGATGCGCTCGCCGACCAGCGACGAGACCCGCGCGATCGCATCCTCCAGCGTCATCACCGGCCGCACCGCGACAATGTGCATTACCGGCCGGGTGCGCGCGCTGATCTGGCCATAGGCTGATATCAGGTCGTAGATCTCGGCCTGCCAGCGTGATTTGCGGACGACCTTCAGCCCTTCCGGCACGCCGCGCGGAAAGACGTCGCGGCCCATCCGGTCGCGCGCGATCAGCCGCGCGCCTGCTTCGCGCATCGCATTGAGCCGCTCCAGCCGCAGCTGGAGACGCAGCGCCAGTTCCTCGGGACTCGGCTCGATCTCGGGGTCGCGCGGGAGCAGCAGCGCCGATTTGAGATAGGCGAGCCACGCCGCCATCACGAGATAGTCGGCCGCGACCTCGAGCTTCAGCTCGCGCGCCTCGTTCACATAGGTGAGGTATTGATCGACCAGCTGGAGGATCGACAGCTGGCGCAGATCGACTTTCTGCGTCCGCGCCAGCGCGAGCAGCAGGTCGAGCGGCCCTTCCCAGCCGTCGATATCGATGGTGAGGGCTTCAGCCGCGTCGCTCATCGGCCGGTACCAAAAGTCCCAAAGGTCACGGTCCTACGCGCGCGCGAATCCGTCGCCCGCGGCGACCTGCCCGCGCCGTGCGAAAGATCAGGCAAGCGCAAGCAGCTCATCCCGCTTGGCGATCAGCGCGTCCATCGGCGTCTCCTCCGGCCGGATGCTTGCCATCGCGCGTTCGAGGCGTGCGAGCGTCATGGCGGAGGCATCGCCCAGCCGCCCGGCGATCTCGACCATCTCGTCCATCCGCGCCCAGCAATCGAGCGCGACGTCGCAGCCCGCAGCGATCGCCGCAGCGGCTTTCTCGCCCGCGGTGCCCGACAACGCCTTCATGTCGATATCGTCGGTCATCAACAGCCCGTCGAAACCGATGCGGCCGCGGATCACGTCGGCGATCACCGTGGGCGAGAGCGTCGCCGGCCGATCCGCATCCCACGCCTCGAACACGACATGGCAGGTCATGCCCATCGGCGCGTTGCTGAGCGTGCGGAACGGTTCGATATCGCGCTCAAGCTCGGCGTCGGACGCCTTGACCACCGGAAGCTCATAATGGCTGTCGACCACGCCGCGGCCATGGCCGGGCATGTGCTTGACCACGCCGACCACCCCGCCCTTCGCCATGCCGTCGAGCATCGCGCGGCCAAGCGCCGCGACCTGCATCGGATCCGAGCCGAAGGTCCGCTCGCTCACCGCGGGGGTCGTTTCGGGCTGCCGCACATCGAGCAGCGGCGCGCAGTTCACGTTGACGCCGACTTCGGCCAGCATCAGCGCGAGCGCATGGCCGTTGGCGCGGGCCGCCTCGATCGCCGAGGAGGGGGCGAGGTCATAGAGCTTGTCGAACGCCGGCCCCGCCGGGAAGGCCGGCCATTCGGGCGGCTGCATCCGCGCGACGCGTCCGCCTTCCTGATCGATCAGGATCGGCACATCATCGCGACCGGAAAGCGACCGCAACGCGTCGGTCAGCGCACGCATCTGCACGCGATCGACGCAGTTGCGCTTGAACAGGATATAGCCGAGCGGGTCGGCATCGCGGAAGAAATCGCGTTCGTCTTCAGTGAGTTCGGCGCCCGACAGGCCGAAGATGACGGGCTTCATACCGCGTCCCCGGCATGACAGTTGGTTGACATAGTTGACACATATACGCGGTTTTTCGCGCACGCACTGGGACAGCTGAGCATCCGCCGACTAGATCAGGCGAAGTCCAACATTTCCAGCGGAAAAGGTCAGCAGGCCAACGCGCCGAGGTCGTTCGAGGCGATGTGTGCTCGGGGTCTCAACCCGCAAGCTCTTCCGTCACCCCGGCCCTGTGCCGGGGTCCACCGCAAGGCAAAGGCAGGGCAAGAAGCTCCAGCTTCTGCCGGCGACGCAGAGTGGACCCCGGCACAGGGCCGGGGTGACGATGACGGGTTACGCCCTCAATTCGGCGCCAGGAAGCACGGCTCGCCCGCCGCGCGCAGCTTGCCGCAGAGATCGCCCGCCTGACTGTTGCTGCCGGCGTTGACGCGCAGACGATAGACGGTCTTGCCGTTGACCTCCGCCTTCTCGACCGACTTGCCCAGCGGTGCGAGATAGTTGAACCGCTTCGACAGGCGCGCCCATGCGGCATTCGCTCCACCTTCCGCGGGGAAGGAACCCAGCTGGATGATCGAGCTGCCCGCCGACGGCCCCGGCGCGCGCTGCGACGGTGCCGCCGCCTTCGATGCGGAGGGCGCGGAAGGAATGTTGGCGGTCACGCGGCTCGATCCCGTCACCGGGGACGGAGCGGCCTTGGGCGCCGCCTTGCCCGCGACCGGCGCCTCGGGCATCGCGCCGACATTGATCGATCCGTTGGTGGTCGCGCCCTCGCTCGCCGCGAAGACGGTGTCGCCCTCGCCATCGACCTTCATGCCGCCGGGGTCGTCGGGCTTGACCTTATAGTCGCCCTCCGCCGCGTTGATCAGCGCGCCGCTGCCTCCGCCGCCGGCACCGCTGCGCTGAAACACCCACCAGCCGCCGCCGACCACCGCGATGATCGCGGCAAGGCCGGCAACCACCGTGAGCAGGTTGCGCAGGATCGGCGGCTTTTCATCATAGTCGTCATCGGCCGTTTCCAGCCAGGGCAGCCGGTCGCCGGTTTCGACAGCGTCCGCCGCGGTCTGATCGACCTCGGTCTCGACGGACTTTTCCTCTCCTGCGTTCATGTCAGTTCAGCTCCTGAACCGCCTCCACGCCCATGATGCTGAGGCCATTGCGGATAACCTGCCCGATCGCGTCGGCGAGGGAAAGCCGCGCGCATGTTACCGGTTGATTGTCGGTCAGCAGGAAGCGGCGCGACGGATCGTCATTGCCCATATTCCACAGCGCGTGGAATTCGGCTGCCAGATCATAAAGATAGAAGGCGATCCGATGCGGCTCGCGCGCCGCCGCGGCGCCCTCGACCGTGCGCGGGAACTGTGCCGCGAGCTTCACCAGCGCGAGCTCGCGTGTATCAAGCAGGGACAGGTCGGGGGTGCCGCAGCTAATCCCCGCCTCCGCCGCGCGGCGGTGGAGCGAAGCGATTCGCGCATGGGCGTACTGGACGTAGAAGACCGGATTGTCCTTCGACGCCTCGACCACCTTGGCGAAGTCGAAGTCCATCTGGGCGTCGGCCTTGCGCGTCAGCATGGTGAAGCGGACGACGTCCTTGCCGACCTCGTTCACCACATCCGCCAGCGTGACGAAGTTGCCCGAGCGCTTGGACATCTTCACCGGTTCGCCCGCGCGGAGCAGGCGCACCATCTGGACGAGCTTGACGTCGAAACGCGTCTTGCCGCCGGTCAGCGCGGCGACCGCGGCGACGATGCGCTTGACGGTGCCGGCATGGTCGGCGCCCCAGATGTCGATCAACTGATCGGCCGATTGCGCCTTCTGGAAATGATAGGCGAGATCGGCGCCGAAATAGGTCCACGCGCCGTTCGACTTCTTGATCGGGCGATCCTGATCGTCGCCGAATTTGGTCGAGCGGAACAGCGGCAGCTCGACCGGCTCCCAATCCTCGGGCGTCTCGCCCTTGGGCGCTTCGAGCATGCCGTCATAGACCAGGTCGTGCTCGCGCAGCCACTTCTCGGCGGCCTCGGGCTTGCCCGCGGCCTGAAGCTCGGCTTCCGACGAGAACAGGTCGTGATGGATGCCGAGCAGGGCGAGATCGTCCTTGATCATCACCAGCATCGACGCGACGGCTTCCTTGCGGAACAATTCGAGCCATTCCGCTTCGGGCTTGCCGACGAACGTGTCGCCATATTCGGCGGCGAGCTTCGCGCCGACGGGCTTAAGATACTCGCCGGGGTACAGTCCCTCGGGGATCTCGATGCCCTCGCCCAGCGCCTCGCGGTACCGCAAATGCGCCGAGCGGGCGAGGACGTCGACCTGGCCGCCCGCGTCGTTGACATAATATTCGCGGACGACCTTGTGCCCGATCGCCTCGAGCAGGCTGGCGAGCGCGTCGCCCACCACCGCGCCGCGGCAATGGCCCATGTGCATGGGGCCGGTCGGGTTGGCCGAGACATATTCGACGTTGACGGTGATCCCGGCGCCGGTGGTCGAGCGGCCATAGCGGTCGCCGCCGGCGTTGATCGCGGCAAGCTCATCGCGCCAGGTGGCGTCGGTCAGCGTCAGGTTGATGAAGCCAGGCCCCGCGACCGATACGGCCGAAACCTCGTCGAGCTTCTCAAGCTCGGCGGCGATCTTCTCGGCCAGCGCGCGCGGGTTGGTGCCGGCCGGCTTGGCGAGGACCATCGCGGCGTTGGTCGCGAGATCGCCATGGCTGGCGTCGCGCGGGGGCTCCACCGTCACCGCGCGTCGCTCAAGCCCCGCCGGCAGGTCGCCCGACGCGACGAGCGCATCGAGGGCAGCATCCAGATGAGCGGCGAAACGGGTGTAGAGCGTCATTTGCAGGTCCGATGATTGCAGAAGGCGGGCGCTCTAGCGCAACGCCGCGCGTTCGTCACGCGGCGCGGGTTATGCGGCGCGTCGGCGGCGCGCGGCGATCGTCCCGTGCACGCCGAAGATCGCGAGGCCGGTCCAGATACAGGCGAAGCAGATCATGTGCGCGATGGTCATCTTCTCGCCGAAAAAGCTGATGGCGAGGATGAAACCGATCGTCGGCGCGAGATACTGGAGCAGCCCGAGCGTCGAAAGCGGCAGCCGCCGCGCCGCGCCCGCGAACAGCAACAGCGGAACGGCGGTGACGACGCCCGAGGCGATCATCAACAGCGTCGGAGCAACGCCGGTGCCGAAGGTCAGCCCTGCCCCGCCCTGAAGCCAGAAGAGATAGGCGAGCGCGACCGGCGCGAGGATCAATGTCTCGAGCGCCAGCCCTTCAAGCGCGCCGACCGGGGCGACCTTGCGGACCAAGCCGTAGAAACCGAAGGTGAAGGCCAGCGTCAGGCTGATCCAGATCCCCCCGCCCGCGCCAAGAGCGAGGATGCTGACGCCGATCGCGGCGAGCGCGACGGCGACGATCTGCGCCGTCCCCAGCCGTTCGCGCAGTACCACGACGCCGATCAGCACGTTGACCAGCGGATTGAGGAAGTAGCCGAGGCTGGATTCGAGCACATGGTGGTTCTGGATCGCCCAGATATAGACCAGCCAGTTGATCGAGATCAGCGCCGAACTGGCGGTGAGGCAGAGCATCGCACGCGGGTTGCGCAGCGCCGCTACGACAGCCGGACCGCGGCGCATCGCGACGATCACGGCGGCGAGGAACGCCACCGACCACAGCACGCGCATCGCCACCACTTCGCCGACATCGACCCCGGCGAGCAGCCAGTAGAAGAGCGGCAGCACGCCCCAGATGCCATAGGCACCCAGCCCCTGAAGCAACCCGCTGCGGTCGAGGCGCTCGGGCGCGGGGGCGGGATCGGCGCGGGCCATGGCGGGCAAGTAGGTACGATGCCGCGCCGCGCCAAGGCATCCCGCCTTGTCCGCGGCGAAGCCAAACTGTTGCAGATGAAACTTCAGGCCTTTTCGGGCTTGCGCGCGGCCGCGACCTCGTCAGCGGTGACGCCGAGCAACTTCGCCCAGTCGATCCGCACCAGCGCGACCAGCGCGGCGAGCATCGTCACCTGCAGCGCGATCCCCCACGGGCTGGTCAAATTCTCCATGAACGCGTCGCCGATGCTGGAATGCTGGATCTTGCGCGCGGTCCAGCCATAGAGGGTGTAGGTGAACAGCCGCCCGACGAAAAAGGCAGCGGTGAAGCCGAGCAGCGGAACGCGGGCGAGGCCGACCGCCATGAACAGCTGCGCCGACGGCAGTGGCGAGAGCAGGAACAGCCCGAGCGCCAGGAAGATATTATGGCCGCGGCGGTGGAGCGCGATCCGCGCGGCCTCCAGATTGTCGCGCAGATGTTGCGGCAGCCGCCCCGCGAAGATGCGGCATCCCCAAGCGAGCGTGAAGCGCCCCAGCGACGCCGCGACCGCGGCCGTCACCACCAGCGCCCACAGCGGAAGCTGTCCGTTCAGGCCATAAAGCACCACGATCGACCAGGTCGGCGGAGCGAAGGCGGGGAGCAGGTTCAGGCCGAAGACGAGGAAGAATAACGCGGCATAGGTCATGCCGTCTGCGTGAAGCCCGACCGGCCGTCACGCAAGCGGAACCTTGCCGGAACGGTCAGGTGCGGATCAACCCGCCGACCGGCTTTGCGCTTTGCCCGGGAAACAGCGACGGCATGACCCGCCGCGGATCGATCCCGAAATGCGCCGCCGCCGCGCCGCCGATCACGCTGTCGAGGCTCGCGGTCGGCTTGAGGTCGCGGCCCTCGTAAAGCGCCGCCTCGCCCAGCCCCGGCCAGTCGGCGGCGACCCGGCCGCCCTGCACAGCGCCGCCAAGCAGCCACGCGACCGAGGCGGTACCGTGATCGGTCCCCGCGGTGCCGTTGACCTTGACCGTGCGGCCGAACTCGGTCGCGACCAGCACCACCGTCTTGCCCCATAGCGGACCCAGCCCGGTCTTGAGCGAGGCGATCATCTGATCGAGGCCATTGAGCTGCCCGGCCAGCCGGCCGCGCTGCTGTGCGTGCGTGTCCCAGCCACCGGTCTCGATCATCGCGATGCGCGCGCCCTTGTCCGCGGCGAGCAGCTTGGCGGCGAGCGCACCGGTCGCGGCGGCGTTGCGGCCATTGTCGGCGGCGAGATCGCTGGTCAGCGCGCGCGTCGCCGTCGCCTGCTGCCAGATCGCATGAAGCTGCGGATCCTGGGCGTAGAGCATCGATACGCGCCCGAGCAGATCGTCCGACGCATCGGGCAGTGACGAGGGGGCGTAGGACGACACCTCGACCTTGCCGCGCATCGCCATCGGGATCGTCGCGGCGACCGCGATCGCCTTGCGCTCGTCATCGGGCAGCACGCCAAGCAGACGGTTCAGCCAGCCGTCCTTGAGCTGGTATGCCGAGGTGCCGCCGCTTTCGAGCACATTCTGCGCATCGAAATGCGAACGGTCGCGATAAGGCGAGGCGACGGCGTGGACGAACAACGCCTCCTTCGCCGCATAGAGCCCGGCGACGTTCTTGAGGCTGGGGTGCAGCGCGAACATCGCGTCGAGCCTGGGCGCCTCGGCGAAATCCTGCGCCAGCACGCCGCGCTGGGCGGCGAAGGCGGGGTCGCCGACCGGCGCCACGGTGGCGAGTCCGTCGGCGGCGCCGCGCTGGATGATGAAGACGAAGCGCTTGTCCGTCGCCGCCTGCGCAAAGGCGAGGCGCGGCGCGAACCCCAGCGAGAGCGCGCCCGCAGTGCCGGTGAGGACGAAATTGCGGCGTGAAAGCATGACCTTATCTCCGCAGGAATTCGGGTGAAACGAGCATCAGCGCGACGCTTTGCGCCGGACTTTCGGCGCGGGCGATGGCTTGCTGCGTGGTCGCGCTGAGGGCATCGGGAAAGAGCTGCGCCGCGCGAGTGCGACCGTCGATCGTCTCGCGCGTCCGCGATGCGAACCGCTCGGCCGCCTCCACCCGGCGCATCACCGCGTCGGGTCCCGCCCAGCTCGCGGCGATATCGTCATAGCCGGCGGGCGAGCCCGGGCGCCACACCGGCTGGCCGAGCTGGTTGAGCAGGCCCAGCACGGCCTGCGCCGGCACCTCCTGCGTGCCCAGCGCGCGCATGGTCGAGATCGACCATTCCCATGGTGTCTTGAACTTGACCGGTTGCGGCACCCACGCCTCCGGCGCGTCGATCAGCGCACGATAGACGGCGGGCAGGTCGCCGCCCGATTTGAGGAAGGCGGTTTCCAGCTTGCCGACCAGCGCAGGCGGCGGCTCATCGCCCGCGAAGTGGCGCGCGAGCTTGGTTGCGATGTGCTTCGCCGTCGCGGGATGCACCGCAAGGTCGTCGAGCACCGCCGAGGCCTGCTTTTCGCCCTGCTGATCATAGCGTTTACCGATGATCGTGCGCGGCCCGGCTTCATGGATGCGCGGCGCAAAGGCGAAGGCGCCGGCTTGCCCGCCCGCTTGTGCCAGCCGCGCGCCCTGCCCCCGGCCGAGACCCGCCACGGTCCATCCCGTCATCGCGCGGGCGAATTCGGTGACATCGGCCTGGCTGTAGACGCTGCGCACGCCCAGCGTGTGCAGTTCAAGGATCTCGCGCGCCAGATTCTCGTTGAGGCCCAGCCGCTGCGGCCCTTGCTGGCGCTGTGCGAAACGCTGTCCGACCGGACTGTTGGGGCCGACCGACTGCGCCTGATCGAGGAAGAGCAGCATCGCCGGATGCCGTTCGACCGCGTGGAGCATATCGCGAAACCTGCCCAGCACATGCGGACGGATCGCGTCGAACTCGAACCCGCCGGTCAGGCCGACCATCACCTGCTTGTCCGCCGAGACCGCGAAATGATTGGCCCAGAAATGCACCAGCCGCTCGACGAACGGGGCGTCGCTGGCGACCGCCGCCTGCGCGCGCACGCCGACCGCCTGCGCATAATAGTCGCGGCCGCGCTGCCGCGCCGCCTGCCGCACTTCTTGCGTCACGGCGTCCGCATTCTGCCCGTCGCGCCGGGCGGCGCGCGTCTGCATCTGCACCGCGTCATAGGCGGCGGCGAGATCGGCGGCGAGCGCGGGGGTTCGGGGATAGGCGGCGATCGGCGCGGGCAGCACCGTGAACCGCTCCATCTGTTCGATCAGCATTCGCCGCGGTGCCGCCGGCGGCGCGTCGGCGGCGCGCGCGCCCATGCCGAACCGGTTCAGCGCAATACTGGCTTCGGACATAAGGCTCTCCGATCGTTCGCGGCGATGCTACGCCGCTTTTGTCGCAAATCTTTGCCAGCGGTGATTTTTTACCAACGCTTCGACGGCTGCGTGGGACGCAATCGCACATGCAGCCTTCGCGCTTGGCGGTTGCTGCGCCGCAACATATCTCGGTCACAGAACATAAGGGGATGTCGATCTGGCTCTGCAACAAGGGAGAAAGATCGTGATCAAGACCTTCATCAGCGCCGCTGTCCTTCTGAGCCTTCCGGTCGCTGCCTATGCCGGCGAGCGGACCTTCACTCGCGACGGCGTGACCTATGTCTACACCAGCGAACAGCGCGGTGAGACCACGGTGCTGACCGGTAAGGCGCTGCCGGGCGGTTCGGCCTACACGCTCAACGTGCGTGGCCGGAAGGTGACGGGCCATGTCGGCGGCACGCCGGTGTCGTTCAGCATCGCCAAGCCGCTCGAAGCCAAGCTCGAGACCGCGCAGCGCTAAGGCGCACCCAGTCCGGTCCGGCGCTGCCGGACCGGGTTCGGCGCCAGCCCGCTCCCCCACCCGGCCACCCATAGAATATACTGGCGTTGGGTGGCCGGGTGGGGGAGCGGGCTGGCGCCGTTTATTGCACTAGAATCCTTCGGGCAGGTCGATCGGGCCGACCGCCTCGCGATAACGCGAGATGGCATAGCGATCGGTCATGCCGGCGATGAAGTCGGCGATATGGCGGCTGCGCCACGGCTCATCCGCGGGCAGACAG
>Ga0247823_10004894_pt1 | contig 10673 bp, 7 predicted proteins | sample 13C_PalmiticAcid_2_FD_192426 | JGI IMG/M metagenome (GOLD analysis project Ga0247823, IMG submission 192426) | Soil microbial communities from agricultural site in Penn Yan, New York, United States - 13C_PalmiticAcid_Day30 | ecosystem: Environmental > Terrestrial > Soil > Agricultural land...
CGGCGCTGGCCGCTGCCACCGCGGCCGATGCCGCCGCAAGTGCGGAAACCGAGCGCCGTGAGCGCAGCACGCTGGACAGTGTCGTCGTCACCGGCGCGCGTCTTTCGCGGCAGGCGAAGGCCGCCGCACCCGGCTACGCCTATGCGCCCCCGCCGCCGCCCGCACCCGCGTCGGTGGCCTACCGGGAGAGCTTTTCCGCGGGGGTGGTCGCGTACCCGCAGGCGCAACCGGCCAACACCGAGAAGTACGCCGAACGCGACGACAACCCGGTGCGTCGAACGCTGGATGAGCCCGTGTCGACGTTCTCCGTGGACGTGGACACCGGTAGCTACAGCAACGTGCGGCGCATGCTGCGTGATGGCCAGCGGCCGCCCGCCGATGCGGTGCGCGCCGAGGAGTTCGTCAATTACTTCCGCTACGGCCACGCCGCCCCCAACGACCGCAGCCGTCCGTTCCGCGTGACCACCGAACTCGCCCCCGCGCCTTGGAACGCCCAGCGCCAGGTGCTGATGGTGGGCATCAAGGGCTACGACGTGCCGAAGGCGACGCTGCCGCCGGCCAACCTCGTCTTCCTGCTGGATACCTCCGGCTCGATGGAATCACCCGACAAACTGCCGCTGCTGAAGCAGTCCTTCGCCCAACTGGTGACGCAGTTGCGGGCGCAAGACCGCGTCAGCATTGTGGTCTATGCCGGCTCCGCCGGTCTGGTGTTGCCGCCCACGCCGGGCGACCGCCATGGCGAGATCCTCGCTGCGCTGGACCGCCTGCAGGCCGGCGGCAGCACCAATGGTGGCGATGGCATCCGCCTGGCCTACGCGATGGCGAAACAGGCCTTCGTGCCCGAGGGCGTCAACCGGGTGATCCTGGCGACCGATGGCGACTTCAATGTCGGCACCGTCAGCCAGGATGCGCTGGAGACGATGGTGGCCGACCAGCGCAAGTCCGGCATCGCCCTGACCACGCTGGGCTTCGGCACCGGCAACTACAACGACGCCCTGGCCGAAAAGCTGGCCGATGTCGGCGATGGCAACCACGCCTACATCGACACGCTGCAGGAAGGCCGCAAGGTGCTGGTCGAGGAGATGCAGTCCACCCTGCTGACCATCGCGCGCGACGTGAAGATCCAGGTCGAGTTCAATCCGGCCGTGGTCGCCGAGTACCGGCTGATCGGCTACGAAAACCGCGTGCTGGCGAACGAAGACTTCGCCAACGACAAAGTCGATGCGGGCGATATCGGCGCCGGGCACGAGGTCACCGCCCTGTACGAAATCACCCCGGTCGGTTCGGGGGCGGATCGCCTGCCGGCGCTGCGTTACGGCGGCAAGACGGTGGCGGCCGGCGTCGCGACCGATGAAGTCGCCCACCTGCGCCTGCGCTACAAGCTGCCCGGCCAGGATGCCAGCCGGCTGATCGAAGCGCCGATCGCACGCAGCATGCCGACATCGCAGCCCAGCGAGGCGCTCCGCTTCGCCACCGCGGTTGCCGCCTATGCCGACCTGCTGCGCGGCGGGAAGCGCATCGATGGTTGGGCGTGGACCGACGTCGCACGCACCGCGCGCGGTGCAACGGGTCGCGATCCGTACGGGCTGAAGGCCGAGTTCGTGGGCCTGATCGATCAGGCGCACCGCTTGGTCGCCACTCAGACGGATGCCCCGGCGATCGCCGGTGAGTGATGGCTCAAGCGGCAGCGGCAGGGATGCCGCGCCGCACCTTCGGCGCGCGACTCAGAGCGCGTCGAGCGCGGTCGCCACGGCCATCTGCGCCGCCGGCCGGCCCAGCAGGTAGCCCTGCCCCAGATGGCAGCCCAGTTCCACCAGGGACTGGCGCTGCTCTTCGGTTTCCACGCCTTCGGCGATGGTCTCGATGCCCAGGGTGCCGGCCAGCGCGAGGATCGCGCGCACCAGCGCCAAGCTTTCGGGGCGCGCCTCGCTGCCGAGGCCGGAGACGAAACTGCGGTCGATCTTGAGCACTGAAATCGGGAACCGGTGCAGGTACGACAGCGCCGAGAAGCCGGTACCGAAGTCGTCCAACTGGGCGAGGATGCCGTGCTGGCGCAGCGTACGCAGGATGCGCAGCGTGCGGGGCGCGTCGTCGAGCAGCGCGACCTCGGTGATTTCCAGGCGCAACTGCGAAGGATCGGCACCCTGGGCTTCGAACATGGCCAGCAGGCGGTCGGCGAAATCCGGCGAGCGGAAATGCCGCGGCGACACGTTGACCGAGATGTAGCCTTCCACGCCGCGCGCGATCTGCCGCACGACCTGTTCGTAGAGCAGCCAGTCGACCTGCTCGATCAGCCCGCTGTCCTCGCCCAGGCCGATGAACTCGGCCGGCAACAGCAGGCCACGGCGTTCGTGCTGCCAGCGCAACAGTGCTTCGTGGCCGATCACGCGGCCGTCGTCCATCCGGCGGATGGGCTGGTAGAACGGCAGGAAGTCGCGGTTGTTGATGGCGCGGCGAAGATCGGCCTCCAGGTCCAGGCTCTGCATCGCGGCTTCGCGCATGGCTTCGTCGAACACCGCGGAACGGTCGCGCCCCTGCTCCTTCGCGCGGTACATCGCCGCGTCCGCGTCGCGCAGCAGTTCCTCGCCGTTGCGGTAGCGCGGATGCCAGATGGCGATACCGAGGCTGGCCGACGGGAACAGTTCGCGTCCCGCCACCCACATGGGTCGGCCCAGCACCGCCAGCAGACGCTGGGCGAAATCGCGCACGTTCTCCACGCCGTCGGCGTACTCGACCAGCAGCGCGAATTCGTCGCCGCCGAGCCGCGCCACCACGTCGTCGTCGCGCACGCTCATCGTGATCCGGCGGGCGACTTCCACCAGCAGTTCGTCGCCGGCGGCGTGGCCCATGCTGTCGTTGACCAGCTTGAACCGGTCCAGGTCCAGAAACAGCACCGCGAACGCCTGACCGTCGCCATGGCGCGCGCGTTCGATCGCCGCCGACAGACGGTCGAGCAGGTGCGGCCGGTTGGGCAGGCCGGTCAGCGCGTCGTGCGTGGCCTGGTAGGTGAGCTGCTGCTCCGCGCGCAGGCGCTCGCCGATCTGGGCGCGCAGCTGGTGGTTGGCTTCGTTCAGTTCGCGGGTGCGCTCTTCCACGCGGCGCTCCAGTTCGGCATGCGCACTGCGCAGGCGTTCCTGCGTGCGTTGCCGGTCCAAGCCGTTGCCGATGTGGTGGGCGACGAACGTCAGCAGGTTCTGGTCGTGGGCGGTGAACTTCACGTCGTCGGTGTAGCTCTGCACCACGACCGTGCCGACCACGTCCTCGCCGCGGAACAACGGCACGCCGAGCCAACTGTGGGCGGGAGGCCCGTGCTGCAGCACCTTGCCTGCTTCGGCGAGCTGACCGATGACCTCCCGGTCCGCCAGCAGCGGCCGGCCGGTGGCGACCACGTACTCGGTCAGGCCGTTGGTCATCCGCCGCGCCTTGCGCATCGGGTCGCGGTCGTCGATGGAGTACGGGAAGTTCAGCGCTTCGCCGTCGTCGGAAACCAGCGCGATGTAGAAGTTGCGGGCGTTGATCAGTTCGTCCACCACCACGTGGACGTCGGCGTAGAAACGTTCCAGGCTCTCGGAAGTGATCGCCAGATCGGTGATGCGGAACAGCGCGCGTTGCAGCTTCTCGGCGCGCTTGCGCTCCATGATCTCCGCCTGCAGCTCGCGGTTGGCGCGCTGCAGTTCGTGGGTGCGCACCGCCACGCGGTGCTCCAGCTCCACGTGCGCATGCTTGCGGTCCAGTGCGGTCAGGATGTGCTGGGCCACGTAGCCCAGCAGCGCGCGGTCCTCGTCCGCGTAGCTGGCGGGCGTGTCGTAGCTCTGCACGACGATCGCGCCGCAGACGCGGTCGTCGCGCCGCATCGGCACGCCCAGCCAGTCCAGGCTATCCGGGCCGTGGGACGGATCGCGGATGACGCCCAGCTTCTGCCGGATCACGGCCGAGGGGCCGCGCAGCGGCTGGCCGTGGCGCAGCAGCGCGAAGGTCATGCTGTTGGCCATCTCCTCTTCGCCGAACTCGCGCTCGGCCTCGGCGATGTAGGGATCGCGCTGGTCGGCGAAGTACAGGAACCGCACCGTGCGGCGCTGGTCGTCGTAGAGGACGATGTAGCAGTTCTCCGCGTACATCAGCGAATTCACCACCGCATGGATGCGGCGGAGCATTTCCGGCATCTCGAGGTCGGCGCCGGCGAGATCGGCGATTTCGTAAAGCGCCTGCTGCAGCCGCTTGGACTTCTCCAGCGAGACGATGCGCGCCTGCGCGCGCGACGCGTCCAGCGTGGTGACCAGCAGCGTGCGCGCCAGCAGCAGCCAGGATTCCTCTTCCCCCGCCGAGAGCGGATGCGGCAGGGCCACGGCCAGGGCGACCCGTGCGTTGCCATCGGCGTTGTCCCACGCATGCACGCGCAGTTCAGGGCCGTCGTGTTCGACCAGCGCCTCCGCCAGCGCATGTTCGGCGCGACGGCGCAGCGTGGGGGACGCGCCCGGCGTGGCACCGGCGCCGTTGCCCAACGCCCAGTCCCGCCAGCAGAGCGCCAGCTCGGCGCCCGGCGGCAGCAGCCCACGCAGGATCGACGCGATCCGCTCTGCGGGCGACGCGGGTGTGCTGGCCGGATTGTCTGCGCTGATCGATGGCGTAGGCATGACCGTGTCCCGACAGAGACGGTGCGTGTATCTGGATATCCCCCTGCCGAGCATACCGCCTGCCGCCCCCTGAACGGAAACCGCCGCGCAACCCCATCGCGCGCCGCGAGGCGTTCACTTCCCTGTGTGCCCGCCCCTCGCCCCCGCCGCGTCCTCGCTTACCGCCCCGCGAACATCCGCGACCGGATGGCTGAACGCGGCGGCCGCGTCTCCTCGCGGCGGCTTCACGCCCGCGCACGGACCGCTTACGCTGGTGGCGGTGAACGACCTTGCCGAACCTGCCGATGAAACCCTGATGCTGGCCTATGCCGCCGGCGATGCGTCAGCCTTCGAGCAGCTCTACGCGCGGCATCGCGGGCCGCTGTACCGCTTCCTGCTGCGGCATCTGCGCGATGCGGCGATGGCCGATGAATTCTTCCAGGACACCTGGCAGCGCGTGATCGCGGCACGCCAGGGTTGGAAACCGGAAGCGGCGTTCGGGACCTGGCTGTACCGGATCGCGCACAATCGGCTGAACGACCACTGGCGTGCACTCAAGCACCGGCCGGCGACCCCGGAGGACGCGGAGGCGCGCACCGAGCGCGTTCCGGATCCGGATACGCCCGAGCGGCAGCTGTCGGAATTCGAGCAGCGCCGGCGGTTGCAGGTGGCGATGGACGAGTTGCCGCCCGAGCAGCGGGAAGTGTTGTTGTTGCGGCTGGAGCAGGAACTGACCCTGGAGGAGATCGGCGAGATCACCGGCGTGGGCCGGGAGACCGTGAAATCGCGGTTGCGGTACGCGATGGACCGGTTGCGGTCGAGGTTGAACGAATGAAGACGCCCCACGAACCCCTGACGCCCGAAGAACGCGCCCTGGCGCAGTCCCTGTCCAGGCTGGGACCGCACGGCGGCCCATCGCCCGGTCTGGACGCGCGCATCCTCGGCGCTGCCCGCGCCGCCGTGCAGGACGCACCCGGCCCGCGTGGCGCCACGGTGCCACCGGCGCGCAGGCGCTGGCCGCTGGGCATGGGCGTGGCCGCGTCGGTGCTGCTGGCCGCCGGGATCGCGTGGCAACTGCGGCCCACCCAGCAGGTGCCGGTCGCCAGCGAAGTGCCTGTGCTGGCCAAGCGCGAGACCGCGGTCATGTCCGCGCCCGCGGAACAGGCCGCCGATGCGGCGGCTGCCGCGGAGATGGACGCGGCCGCGGCACCTCCCCCCGTCGAGGCCTACGAACCCCCGCCGCCGGTCCGGCAGATCGCCCCGCCCGTGATCGAGGCCGCACCGGCGCCGCCCGCCAGCCCGGCCCGCAGGAATGCGGAGGCCGCCGCGCGCCAGGAGGCGGCGCCCAAGCGGGGGCCGCTGTCGATGATCCCTGCCGTGCCAGGCCTGCCCGCGCCCGCCGAGCCGGCACTGACCCGCAAAGCCGCCGCACCGCAAGCGTTCCCCGAAGTGGCTGAAGATCGCGCGAGCGCGGCCGCCGACGCCGAGGAACGCGCGCTGCAGCAGCAAACCCGCCAGCGCGTCCTGGCGGAACAGCAACGCGAGCAGCAACTGCGCAGCGAAAGCGAGCGACGGGCGAGCGAGGCCAAGGCCGCGGCCGATACGTCGGACACCCTGGATTCGGTCATGGTCACCGGGTCGCGCATCTCGCGGCAGGACGGCTTCAGTGCCGCGCCCGCCGCGGCACCGCCTCCGCCTCCGCCTGCTCCCGCGCCGGCCGCCAGCACGGGCGCTTCGGCGCCCAGCGTGGCGCGCAACACCCTGCGCCGCACCGAGCTGCAGGTGCCGGTGGACGAAGACACCCGCCTGGCACCGGCCGAATGGCTCGACCGCATCCGCCTGCGCCGCGACCTGGGCGACAGCGCCAACGCGCTGCGCAGCCTGCAACTGTTCGTGCAGGAGCATCCCTTCCAGCGCGTACCCGACGACCTGCGCCCGCTGCTGGGCACGCCGTGACCGATACGCTCGCGGCGCGGGCCTCCCATCTGCTGGAGGTGAAGCACAGCCGTTTCCTCGCCCTGGCGGCACCGGTCGCCACACCGGACGAGGCACTGGCCTTCCTGCGCGAGGTCGCCACACCCGATGCCACGCACAACTGCTGGGCCTACCGGATCGGGGCCGAGTATCGGTCCAGCGATGACGGGGAACCTGCCGGCACCGCCGGGCGCCCGATCCTCGCGGCGATCGACGGTCAGGGCTACGACCGGGTGATGGTGGTCGTAACCCGCTGGTATGGCGGCATCAAACTGGGCGCGGGTGGGCTGGTACGCGCGTACGGCGGCGCCGCGGCGGAATGCCTGCGGCAGGCGCCACGGCTGCCGGTCGTGGCGATGGCGGCCCTCGTGCTGACCTGCCCGTTCGACGATCTGGGCGTGGTGCATGGTGCGCTGGGCGCCCATCAGGCCGTGAAGCAGGATGAAACGTTCGACGAATCCGGCGCCCGGCTGGTGCTTGAACTGCCGGTCGACCGCGTGGACGCCTTGAAAACCCAGCTGCGCGACGCCACCCGTAATCGGGTGCGCGTGTTGCCGGCCTCGGCCTGACGGCGCGCGAGGCGCATGCGGGAGGCGCTGTGGCCGTCGATGGACGCGCAGCCCCTCCCACAGTCGCCTTGATACGACCCTCCCGATGACCGACAGCGCCACCGACACGTCCGCCCCCTCGAAATCCAAGGCCAAGCTCGGCACGCTGCGTGCGCTGTGGCCGTTCGTGCGCCAGCACGGGGGCCTGTTCGCCGCCTGGCTGTGCGCGCTGGGCCTGGCCTCGGCGGCGACGCTGAGCTTCCCGGTCGCCTTCAAGCAGATGATCGACGGCGGCTTCCACAGCGGCGGCAACATCGACCGGGTGTTCCTGGGCGTCTTCATCGTCGTGCTCGTCCTCGCCGTGGCGAGCGCCGCCCGGTTCTACTTCGTCTCCCTGCTGGGCGAACGCGTCGTCGCCGACCTGCGCCGCCAGCTGTACGGCCACCTGGTCGGCCTGGACGCGGAGTTCCACGACCGCACCCGCAGCGGCGAACTGGTCTCGCGGCTTTCCGCCGACAGCGAACTGCTGCGCAGCGTCGTCGGCAGCAGCATGTCGGTGGCCTTGCGCAGCAGCATCACCGTGATCGGCAGCATCGTGATGCTGTTCGTCACCAGCCCGAAGCTGGCGGCCTACGCGTTGGTCGGCATCCCGCTGGCGGTCCTGCCGATCGTGCTCGGCGCGCGCCGGCTGGAAAAAGCCTCGCGTGCGAGCCAGGACCGCGTCGCCGACGCCAACACGCTCGCCAGCGAGACACTGGGCGCCGTGCGCACCGTGCAGGCGCATGCGCGCGAAGGCTACGAACTCAAGCGTTTCGGTGACGCGATCGCCGTCGCGGTGGAAACCGCCCGCAAGCGCATCCGCGCGCAATCGCTGGTCACCGCCACCGTCATCACGTTGGTGTTCGGCGCGGTCGTGCTGGTGCTGTGGTCCGGTGCGCACGATGTGATCGCCGGGCGCATGACGACGGGAGAGCTGGGCCAGTTCGTGTTCTACGCGCTGATCGGCGGCGGCTCGGTGGGCGCGCTGGCGGAAGTCTGGAACGAACTGCAGCGTGCCGCCGGCGGCATGGGCCGCATCGCCGAACTGCTCAACGAATCCCCGGCCATCCATGCACCCGCCACGCCGCGCGCCCTGCCCTCACCGGTGAAGGGTGAGATCCGCTTCGACGATGTCTCCTTCCACTATCCCTCGCGCCCCGACCTGCCGGCGCTGGACGATTTCAGCCTGACGGTCCATCCGGGCGAGACCGTCGCCCTGGTCGGCCCCTCCGGCGCCGGCAAGAGCACCGTGTTCTCGATGCTGCTGCGCTTCCACGATGCGCAGGCCGGCAGCGTGCGCATGGACAGCGTGGACCTGCGCGAACTCGACCCGACCGACCTGCGCGAACAGATCGCGCTGGTGCCGCAACAGCCGACAATCTTCGCGGCCAGCGCCGCGGAGAACATCCGCTACGGCAAGCTGGACGCCACCGACGCCGAACTGCAGGCCGCGGCCGAAGCCGCCGAAGCGGACGATTTCATCCGCGAACTGCCGGAAGGTTTCGACAGCCCGCTCGGCGAGCGCGGCGCACGCCTGTCAGGCGGCCAGCAACAGCGCATCGCCATCGCCCGCGCCTTGCTGAAGGACGCGCCGGTGCTATTGCTGGACGAAGCCACCAGCGCCCTGGATGCACAGAGCGAGCGCGCCGTGCAGCATGCGCTGGAACGGCTGATGGACGGCCGCACCACGCTGGTGATCGCGCACCGCCTGGCCACCGTGCTGAAGGCCGACCGCATCGTCGTGATGGATCGCGGCCGCATCGTCGCCCAGGGCACGCATGCCGAACTGCTGGCGCAGGGCGGCCTGTACGCCGAACTCGCGCGCCTGCAATTCCTCGACTGACGCCACCGCCGCACGACATTCGCGCGGCGCGTGGTCTAGGATGCGGGGCATCGTCTCCGGGAGCCGCGCCCGATGTCCGAATCGTTGCCGCCGCTGCTGCGTGGCCTGGGCACGCTGCTGATCCTGCTGACCAGCGCGCTGGTGGTCACCGTGGAGCGTCGCGACAACGCGGATCAGGCGGAACAGGCCCATCTCGCGCGGCTCGCATCGAAGGCGGAAGCCTCCCTGCCCCGGAACCCGAGCGGCGCGACCGCGCTCGCCACCGAAGTCCGGCTGCTGCGCCTGCAACTGCAGGACAACGACCTGGCCGATGATGTCTTCGAGAACCCGTGGTTCCAGTGGCTGGGCCTGCTGGGCACCGGCCTGATCGCGTCGTCGTTCTTCGCCGAGTGGCGGCTCAAGCGCCGGATCGCCCTCGCGGCGAGGGCGACATCCCCGGAAGACCCGTCCTAGCGGCTACGCGACGGCGTCGGCGGCGACCAACGCCGGCAGGTGGCGCGGCCGGCTGGGGAAGGCATGACGCACGATCCGCCAGCACACCTGGCCAAACTGGGTCAGCAGCGTGCCGGTGTTGTAGTGCTGGCCGTAGCGCGCGCAGATCGCGCGTACTTCGCGCGCCATCTCCGCATACCGGTTGGCCGGGATGTCGGGGAAGAAATGGTGCTCGATCTGGTGGCTCAGGTTGCCCGACATGACGTTCATCAGGAAACCGCCGCGCAGGTTCGACGAGCCGCGCAGCTGGCGCAGGTACCAGTGGCCGCGCGATTCGTTCTTGATGCATTCCTTCGGGAACGTCTCGGCATTGGCCGTGAAGTGGCCGCAGAAGATGATCACGTAGGTCCACACGTTGCGCAGGCCGTTGGCGACCATGTTGCCCAGCAGCACCGGCAGGAAGAACGGGCCGGCCAGCGCCGGATAGATCACGTAATCCTTCGCCAGCTGCTTGCCCATCTTGCGCACCACCGGCGCGGATTTGCGGCGCAGCTGCTTGTTGGTCATCTTGCCGCTCCACCAGCGGCCCAGCTTCAGGTCCTGGATGGCGATGCCCCACTGGAACAGCAGCGCGAACACCACCGCGACGAACGGCTGCACCAGGTAGAACGGACGCCATTTCTGCTCGGGGAAGATCCGCAGCAGCCCGTAGCCGATGTCGTCGTCCAGCCCACGCACGTTGGTATAGGTGTGGTGGCGGAAGTTGTGGGTGTGCCGCCAGTTGTCGCTGGTCGCCACGATGTCCCAATCGTAGGTCTTGCCGTTGAGCTGGGGGTCGCCCATCCAGTCGTACTGCCCGTGGATGACGTTGTGGCCCAACTCCATGTTGTCCAGGATCTTGCCCAGGCCCAGCGAGAACGCGCCCAGCGCCCACAGCACCCAGAACAGCCAGCCCACGGCGCTGTCGGCCAGCCACAGGCCGCCGGCGATGGCGGCGGCGAACAGCAGCACGCGGCCGGTGAGGTTGCTGAAACGCACCGCCTTCACCACGTTGCGAATGTAGCGCGCATCGCGCGCGCCCAGCGTGGCGACCGTGCGTGCGCGCAGGGCGTCGAGTTCCTCGCCGAAGCGGTCTAGTTCTTCGACGGAAAGCTTGCGATTGCGTGAGGAGGACATGGCCATCAGAGATCGAGCTCGAGGTCGGTGGCGGCGCTGTGGGTGCAC
>Ga0247823_10004895_pt1 | contig 10672 bp, 9 predicted proteins | sample 13C_PalmiticAcid_2_FD_192426 | JGI IMG/M metagenome (GOLD analysis project Ga0247823, IMG submission 192426) | Soil microbial communities from agricultural site in Penn Yan, New York, United States - 13C_PalmiticAcid_Day30 | ecosystem: Environmental > Terrestrial > Soil > Agricultural land...
CGGTCTGTCGTCGCTCCTCCACGACGGCTCGTACCACTGGAAGAAGGTTCGTCACCTGTGCTCGCCCCTGCCGTGGCTTGCACCAGAGGGTTGACCGACCCGCCGCACGGGCAATGGATGGGCCCGCGGGTCCGTAGAGGTTACTGCTGGTTTCACGGCCGATCCGGCTCCGCCCTTTGTCGCGGAATCATTCGGGAAAGTTCGGATATCACTTGCACAGTTGGACTTGCATACTTGCATTACTGGATTGACCATCTGGCAATCCTGCGTCCACGGGTCAACTCATATCGAAAGGTCCCTTATGAAAGTTTCAAATCTCTTGGCATGGAGTCTTGCCGCGATAGGCGGGCTGTCTTTCGGCGGCGCGCAGGCGCAGGGCAAGGTGTCGGATGACGTCGTACGCATTGGCGTGTTGACCGACATGTCTGGCCAGTTTTCCCACGAAGGAGGCAAGGGCTCTGTGACAGCGGTTCAGATGGCCGTGGAGGATTTTGGCGGCAAGGTGCTGGGCAAGCCCGTCGAGGTAATCTTCGCGGACCACCTGAACAAGCCGGACGTTGGGATGTCCAAGGCCAGGGAGTGGTTCGATACTCAAAAGGTCGATATGGTCACCAATCTGATCAATTCGGCCATCGCCTTGGGGGTCGCTGGTGTGGCCAAGGAGCGCAACCGTGTCGCGATCATCAATGGGTCGGGCTCGTCGCGGCTCACGAACGACGCTTGCACGCCCAACAGCATCCACTACGCATATGACACCTACGCCCTGGCGAAAGGAACCGCTGGTGCGTTGATAGACAAGGGCGCGGACAGCTGGTATTTCCTTACCGCGGACTATGCCTTCGGACATGCACTGGAGGCGGATGCTTCGGCGGTCGTCAAGAGCAGCAACGGGACAGTTGTAGGCAGCGTGCGCTATCCGCCGGACTCCAATGACCATTCTTCCTTCTTGCTGAGAGCCCGAAACTCCAAGGCGAAAGTGGTTGCAATCGCAGGGTCGGGGGCGACGTTCATTAATGCCGTCAAATCCGCTCGCGAGTTTGATCTTGCCGGTGGTGGGCAGACGGTAGCAGGCCTTCTGGTCTGGATCACCGACGTGCATTCGTTGGGGCTGAAAACGGCTCAGGGAATGCTTCTTACGACGGCGTTCTACTGGGACCACGATGACAAGACGCGGGCGTTCGCCAAGCGATTCAATGAGCGAATGAAGCGTATGCCGAACATGGGTGATGCCGGGGACTATTCTTCCACCATGCACTATCTGAAGGCAGTGCAGGCAGCAGGGACGGACGAGGCAGGCGCCGTCATGGCCAAGATGAAGGAGACTCCGGTCAACGACTTCTTTGCCACGGGTGGACGAATCCGGGAAGACGGCCGCATGGTTCACGACATGTACGTCTACCAGGTGAAGAGTCCTTCTGAATCAAAGTATCCCTGGGATTACTACAAGCTGGTGGCGACGATTCCGGCCAACAAGGCCTTCAGGTCACTCTCTGACAGTGCCTGCCCCTTGGTGGCGAAAAAATAAGTAGGTCGATCGCTATTGCCCCCGGGTCGCATCGACCGGGGGGCTTGTGTGGCCTATTCGGAGGGCTTGGGGTCGCGGTAGTTCATGGTAAAGCGCATGCTGTGTGCGTTCAGGGCCTCGCGGCATTGGTCGCAGGCAACTGTAGGCTCGAAGTCCTTACCGCAGTCGTTATGGGTGAGGATGAGCGGGGGGGCGCCATCCGATAGCCATTTGTCTCCCCAGCGAAGCATGGCGAGCATCGATCCGAACAAGTCCCGACCTTTGTCGGTGAATCGGTACTCATACCTGTTGGGTCCAGACTGATACAGCACCTTTCGAAACACGCCGTTGTCGACTAGGCGATTGAGCCGGTCGATGAGGATGTTGGGAGCGATGCCCAGGTTGTTCTGGAGATGGTCGAATCGGCGCACGCGGAAGAAGGCTTCGCGGATGATCATGAAGCTCCAGCGGTCGCCAATGACCTGTAGGGCGCGCGCGACTGAGCTGGGGCGGCGGTGTTCTAGGGCGGTGGGATCGGCGGAGCGGCGGCTCTTGCGCTTCGTATGAATGACGCTGGTCCCCGCTCCTGGTCCGTCACGGTAGCTGACGTTGTTGGGATGGATTTCGGCTCGGCACTTCGAGCAGATGACGATGGCGCTACAAGGCTGCCCGCAGTTGTGATGGATGAGTTGCAGGGGTTTGCGCCTGCGGCCAGCTAGCCACTTATCGCCAAAACTCATGAGCGCCATCATGACTGGATAAAGGTCAATACCTAGACGTGTAAGTTGGTACTCAAACCGGGGTGGCCGCTCTGAATAGAGGACCTGCCGTAACAAACCCTTGGTCGTCAACGTGCGAAGCCTGTCCGCGAGTGTCGTTCGGGGCAGTCCGAGAATTTCCTTGAACTGCTCGAAGCGTCTCACGCCGAAGTAGCACTCCCTGAGGATCATGAAGCTCCATCCGTCACCGATGACGTCGATCGTGCGGCCGACAGAGCAGTTTCGTTCTTGGATGTCGGCGTTCGGTGTAAGCGGTGGTTGCATGGAAGGGGCTGAGCCGCGCTCAGCATGAGTTCGTGAGGTTTGCAGGGTCATGAAATCTATGTCCAGCAAGCAAGCGAGAAGATTCATGCAGTCTATCTTGTTGCCTTGAGGCAGTTCTCTTCAAAAAGCACTTGCAGGATGGGCTACATAGTCTAATAATGCAAGTCATCAAAACGAAGGCTGCCATGCAAAACTTTGATTTCTCTACATGCGGAACGCTTAGCGTGGAGCGCGGAGGCGCTGCCAGACTGGCGGACAAGGTGTCCGCGATGAAGTGCAAATCCGCTCTCGTTGTGACGGACGAGGGGTTGCTGCGTTCGGGTGCTCTTCAGTCTGCGATGGATGGACTGAAGGCGGCCGGCATTCCGTTTTCTGTGTTCTCCGGTGTGCAAGCGGATCCTCCGGAGTTCGTGATTCACGAGGCTGCAGAAGCTGCAAGAGGGGTTGCTGCAGATTGCGTCATCGGCTTTGGCGGTGGCAGTTCGATGGATGTCGCAAAGCTCGCGGCATTGCTGGCGGGCGGCGATGAAATGCTTGGCGACGTTTATGGCGTCGGGCTGGTGAAGGGGCCGCGGCTTAAGCTCATCCTGGTCCCGACGACCGCCGGCACTGGCTCTGAGGTGACGCCCATTTCCATCGTGACCACGGGCGAGGGGCAAAAGAAGGGGGTCGTCTCACCGATCCTTCTGCCTGATCTCGCTTTGCTTGATGCCGAACTCACACTGGGGCTTCCTTCTCACGTGACGGCGGCCACAGGCATCGACGCCATGGTGCATGCGATCGAGGCATATACCAGCAAGCGATTGAAGAATCCGATCTCGGATTGCATGGCTCGGGATGCGCTCAGGCTGCTGTCGGGGTCATTGCTCCGGGCGTGCCGGAACGGCAGTGACGTTCAGGCGCGTGAAGACATGTTGCTGGGGGCTTGCTTGGCTGGAATCGCATTTGCCAATGCGCCCGTTGCGGCAGTGCATGCGCTGGCGTACCCTATCGGTGCGCAGTTTCATGTGCCACATGGGCTGTCGAATTCTCTCGTGCTCGCGGCCGTGGCAAGGTTCAACCTGCCGGCGGCTCGTAAGGAATATGCGGAACTCCTGGACATCGTGAATCCAGGTCGCCAGGGTGAAGAGGCGGACAAAGCCGAAGCCTTTGTCGAATACCTCGCAGGTTTGGCGCCTTCGGTGGGACTGCCGACGACGCTGCGGGAGGTTGGTATCGGCGCTAAGGACATTCCGATGCTCGCTTCCGATGCGATGAAGCAGACGCGGCTCCTTGTCAACAATCGACGGGAAGTCGCTGAGAGCGATGCTGCGGCGATCTATGCGGAGGTCTTGTGATGCAGAAGAAATCGCCGAGCGCGAAGGTGGACTATCCGCGCATCGTGGTCATGCCGACGCGTTGGGGGGACAACGACTCCTACGGCCACATGAACAATGTCGTGTATTACTCATTCTTCGATAGCGTGGTGAACAAGCACCTGATCGAGAGCGGTGTGCTGGACGTTGCAAGGAGCGAGGTTGTGGGCCTGGTTATTGAGACGCAATGCACGTTCTTCTCATCGATCGGATTCCCTGATGACGTAGCCGTGGGGATGAAGGTCGTGCACCTTGGGCGGAGCAGTGTCAGATACGAGATTGCACTGTTCCGTAACGACGCGCAGGAAGCGTCGGCCGTCGGGCAGTTTGTGCACGTGTATGTGAACCGAAAAAGCAACCGGCCCACCGAAATTCCCGCTGCTGTTCGCGCTGTTCTGGCCGAGATCGCGGCTTGAGCCTACTGACCTTCGATAGACGAGAGGAAGAAATATATGGAAATGGTAGGCGAAGCTCGGGTCAAGGCATCTAGAGAGACCGTGTGGGATGCTCTCAACGACCCGGCGATTCTGCAGGCGAGCATCCCGGGCTGCGAGGCATTGGAGCGGACTGCCGACAACGCTTTCACTGCGACAGTCGTTAGCAAGGTGGGGCCGATCAAGGCGCGATTCACCGGTAAGGTAACTCTTTCGGATATCCAGCCGCCCCGCAGCTACACGCTGACTGGCGAGGGTTCGGGTGGAGCGGCTGGTTTCGCCAAGGCAGACATTGGGGTTGCGTTAGAGGCGCTTGAGCCACAACTGACGCTCCTGCGTTATACGGTGAAGGCTAACGTGGGTGGAAAGCTGGCGCAACTCGGGTCGCGGATGATTGATGCGGCTGCGAGGAAATCGGCTGACGACTTTTTCGAACTGTTCGGCAAGCAAGTTGAAGGCCGAAATGGGGAGGGTGCGGGCGCGGGTGGGAATGCGGGTCAGGAGGCCGCGCAGTTGCTGGCTGCGGCTATTGCGTCTTCAGTGCCCGCCGCGGTTGCTCAGGAGGCGGTGCCGTCCCAAGTTGCCCAGGCGGTCGAAGCTTCCCTGCCGTCGGCGAGCGCCGACGTAGCGGGCGTTGGTGTGGGGACGGCCGACGAGGTCATGGATGTCCTAACGTCGGAACAAGTCAAGATCTGGATCTCGGATGGCATCGCGGTCGTAACACTGAACCGTCCTGCCAATCGCAATGCGATGACCTATGCCATGTGGAGGGCATTCCCGGCAATCATGGGGGCCATGGAGCGCAACCAGCAGGTGCGCGCCATCATCCTGACTGGCGCTGGGACGGATTTTTGCTCCGGCGCAGACATACCGGAGTTCGAGAAGGTTCGGTGCGATGCGGCACAGTCCACGGCCTATGAAGTGGCGGTGGATGCTTGCTGCGACGCCATTGCCAACGTGAATAAGCCCACTATCGCAGTGCTCCGGGGCTATTGCCTCGGGGGCGGTGCGCACCTGGCGATGTCGTGCGACTTCAGGTACGCGGCAACCGATGCCGTGTTCGGCATTCCTGCGGCCAAACTGTCCATCATCTATGGGGTGCGTGGCACCAGGAAGCTGCTCTCATTGGTTGGCCTGCCTATGGCCAAGAAGATCCTCTATGGCGCCCAACGCTTCCCGGCCGACGAAGCGCTGAGGATTGGCTTCGTCGACCATGTGGCCGTCAAGGCAGCAAGTTCAGGCGGATGGTGGTCGCGGCTGCGAGGCAGCGCGCCCACCATCGAGCCGGGTGATCCGATGGTCGATGCTCGGGAATTTGCCAAGTCCATGGCTGGCAATGCGCCTTTGAGCATCTCGGGCGCGAAGTCCCTGCTCAACGGCATGGCCATGGGTGCGGGGGCGCTGAACCTTCAACGCGCGGAAAAGTTGATCGAGGCCGCGTCTGCCAGCGAGGACTATCGCGAGGGAAGAAAAGCCTTCGCCGAAAAGCGCGCACCGCAGTTCCAGGGCCGGTAAACAGGGAATCCGATGAAGCCTGCTCCCTTTGACTACTGCTGTCCCGATTCCGTGGAGGAGGCGGTGCAGTTGCTCGCGGCCAACATGGGTGAAGCGAAGATCATGGCCGGAGGGCAGAGCCTCGGGCCCATGCTGAACTTCCGCGTGGTGCGGCCGGGCCTCGTCGTGGATGTGAGCCGGATCCTGGAACTGGATTTCGTGCGCGAACGGAAGGACGGAGGGTTATCGGTGGGGGCGCTCACCCGTCACCGTGTACTGGAGACATCGCGGCTGGTGGCGCGCTGCTTTCCGATCATTCCCGACATCATGCAACACGTGGCGCATCTGGCCATCCGCAACCGAGGAACCATCGGAGGAAGCCTTTCCCACGCGGACCCGGCCGCCGAATTGCCCATGCTGGTACGGCTCCTGGATGCCGAGATCGTGGCGCGTTCCACGCAAGGGGAAAGAACGGTTAGTGCCCACGACTTCTTCGTCGGGCCTCTGTCCACGGTTCTGGAAGACGACGAACTCGTGGTGCGCATCGAATTGCCAGGTATGCGGCACAACGGCTGGGCCTTCGAGGAGTTTGCGCGTCGGGCAGGCGATTTCGCCTTGTCGGCTTGCGGTGTTCTCCTCCGCTTGGAGGGGGACTGCGTTCGGGATGTACGGGTCGCCATGATGGGTGTGGGGGACACGCCCTTAAGGCGCAGCGAGGCGGAGGCGGCTCTCAAAGGCGAAGTTCTGTCTGACGCCGTCATCGAAAGAGCAGTGGAGGCCGCTTGTGAAGGGTTGGAGCCACGCCAGGACTTGCACGCTTCGCCTGAGTACCGGCGTCATTTGTCGGCTGTGTTGGTGCGCCGATGCATCCGAAGGGCGCGAGAGCGGGCTCTGTGGGTCAATCAGTAAGGGGACCGAAATGAGCGAAAAAGAAACTGTTCTTCATCCCGTCTGGATGCTCGTCAATGGAAAGGTAGAGGAGCATGAGGTGGAGCCCCGCATGCTGCTTTCTGACTTCTTGCGCGAACGACTGGGCCTGACTGGAACGCACGTAGGGTGTGAGCACGGCGTGTGTGGTGCCTGCACGATCATGGTGGACGGCGACAGCGTGCGCTCGTGTCTCATGCTCGCAGTGCGGGCGAATGGCGCAGAGATCCAGACTGTCGAGAGCATGGGCTGCGTCGAGGCCTTGAGTCCTCTGCAGGAGGCTTTCCGCGAACGTCATGGCCTTCAGTGCGGCTTCTGCACCCCGGGGATGCTGGCCACCTGCGCTGATGCCCTGCAGAAGTATCCCCTCGATACCGAAGAGAAGATCCGCGATGTTCTGTCGGGAAACCTGTGCCGATGCACCGGCTACCAGGGCATCGTCGAAGCAGTCAAGGTCTGCGTGGCAGCAAGAAACGCGTTGCAAACGGCTTCGGATGTCGGAGCGAACAAGGAGGAGATGAACCGATGAAGATGCACTTCCTGAGCGGCGGTCGCCTGCGCATGCGCAAGAGCGTGTACCTGCCTGACGCGGATCGAGCAGAGACCATCGATCTACCGGTTTCCTGCGTGCTGCTCCGTCATAGTCAGGGCAATGTTCTGTTTGACACCGGATGTCATCCGAGCACCGCGGTGGATGCCACTTCGCGATGGGGGACGATGGCCAAGGCAATGGTGCCTATCGGAGCGCCCGACGAGAACGTGCTCACCGGCTTGGCGCAGTTGGGCCTGTCGCCCGATGACGTGGACGTGGTGGTGAACTCGCATTTTCATTCAGACCACTGCGGATGCAACGAATTCTTCAAGCGTGCTACCGTGATCTGCCATGCCAAGGAGCTGGAGGCCGCCCAGGGTGCGGACGCTGTTCAGCGGGGCTACATTCCCGCAGATTGGCTGCATCCCATGCCCACGGAAGCGATTGAGTCGGAACGCGATGTCTTTGGAGATGGGAAGCTCGTTCTGCTTCCCCTGCCGGGGCACACGCCTGGCACCCTGGGAGCACTTGTCGGGTTGGATCGCGATGGGAGCTTCCTGCTGACGGCTGATGCCGTGGCGCTGCGCGCCAACCTGGATGAAGAGGTGATGCCCCGCAATACCTGGAACCCTGATCTGGCAAGCCACTCGTTGCGGGAGATCAAGAGAATCCAGTCCTCCGGCGCCACGGTCGTCTTCGGACACGACGCCCAGCAGTGGGACTCCCTGCGCAAGGGCCCGGAAAGCTATGAGTAGGACTTCGGGTTCGGATCAGGCGGACGCAGGATTGCGGCCAGGGGTTGGCGCTAAGCACGTCGGCCAGCCCGTGCGGCGCGTGGAGGACGCGCGGCTGCTGACGGGGAATGGCCGCTATGTCGATGACCTGCCTCATGCGCACGCGCTGCACCTTGCCGTGTTGCGCAGCGATCAAGCGCATGCGCGAATCTTGGCAATCAACATGGACGCGGCGAGAGCCATGCCGGGCGTGCGCGGCGTCTATGTCTGGGCGGACATCGCGGGAATCGTCAAGCCTGCATTGGCGACCTCCCGGATGGCAGGCTATCAACCAACCCCGATCCATGCCCTGGCCAATGGCGTCGTGCATTTCGTGGGGGAGCCGGTGGTAGCTGTGCTGGCGGACAGCCGCTACCTGGCGGAGGACGCGCGCGACGTAATCGAAGTTGAATACGAGCAGCTACCCGTCTGCACGGATCCGGAGGCCGCTTGCGCACCGGATGCCCCCCTCCTGCACCCGGGCTTGACTAGCAATGTGCTGGTCGAGCGCACATTCAGCAGAGGCGAGGTTGATGCGGTGTTTGCGGATGCTCCACTGACCGTGTCTGGGCGCTTTCGCTTTCATCGCAAGGCGCCCATGGCGATGGAGCCGCGCACCTACATGGCGCAATACGACTCGGGGCGCGATGCGCTGATGTTCTATACCTCCAGTCAGGTCCCGGGGATCGTGCGGGATGCGTTGGCGGAACTACTGGACATGCCGGGTAACCGTCTCACTGTTGTCGCACCGGACGTAGGTGGAGGATTCGGAGGAAAAACTTCTCTCTACCAGGAAGAAATGCTGGTCTGCGCGCTGGCTAGGCATCTGGGTAAGACGGTGAAGTGGACAGGCGATCGCCTGGAGGATCTGCTTTCCACGAGCCAAGCCTTTGATCAGCGCGTGGTCGCAGAGCTCGCCTTCGATGAAGAGGGGCATGTCCTTGGCTTGCGTGCAGAGGTTATCAGCGATGTCGGCGCTTATTCGATCTATCCGTGGACGGCGGGTATCGAACCAGTGCAGGTGATCAGCTTTCTGCCTGGGCCCTATCGGCTCCCATGTTACTTCGGTCATGTCCGAGGCGTTACGACACCCAAAGCGCCCACTGGACCGTACCGGGGTGTGGGTCGTCCGACATCCACCTTCGTGATGGAGCGCCTGATGGATATGGCGGCCGTCAAGCTGGGGGTCGACCCCGTCGAGATGCGACGACGCAACCTAGTGCAGCCGCACGAGTTTCCGTACAAGACGGCAGTCGGGATCGTGTGGGATCAATCGGCATTCATCATGGGCCTCGAAGAGGCCGCCCGGGAGTTCGGGTACGAGCGCGCGAGGGAGGAGCAGGCGAAGGCCCGGGCCGCCGGGCGCTGGGTGGGAATCGGTGTGGCCAGCTATGCCGAACTGTCTGGTATCGGTTCACGCATCTCGGCGTCGCCCGGCATGCCGATCAATACGGGGACGGACAGATGCGCGATCCAACTGGATTCGACCGGGTCGATCACGGCATCTTTTGGATGCGCTTCCCATGGTCAGGGACACGAAACGACACTTGCACAGGTCCTCGCCGATGAGCTTGGAGCGCGATTCGAAGATCTTCGCGTGATCACTGGCAGCAGCTCCACTGTGCCTCATGGAACTGGGAGCTATGCAAGCCGAACGGCGGTTATCAGTGGTGGTGCAGCCATCCTGGCCGCAAGGGAATTGCGTCAGCGAATGCTGAGGGTGTCTGCGGCTCTGCTGGATGCCGCGCCGGAGGACCTCGAAATCTCAGATGGGGTTATCCATGCCCGGCTTGGAGATGCGTCCTTGACCTTCAAGGAGCTCGCCCGTGCGCTCTATTCGCAAATGGGGCGACTGCCCGTCGAGGCGCGCGAGGAGCTGTGTGTCATACGTATGTACGACCCAGTGACCGGAACGACGAGCTCATCGACCCACATGGTGCAGGTCGAAGTCGATCCTGAGACCTACGCAGTTCACATCCAGCGGTATGTGATCGCGGAGGACTGCGGTCGGGTCATTAATCCGATGATCGTTACGGGTCAGACGCGTGGGGCTGTTGCCCAGGGGGTCGGTGCCGCACTCTTGGAAGAGGTTGTCTATGACGCCGACGGGCAATTGCTGACGGCGAGCCTTGTGGACTACCTGCTGCCGTCGGCGCCGGAGGTTCCGTCAATGGAACTGGTTCACCTGCCAACCGTCGCGCCGAACACGTTGGGTGGCTTTCGTGGCATGGGGGAAGGCGGAACGATCGGGGCACCGGCCGCGATTGCCAACGCCGTCTCCGATGCTCTGTCTCACCTGGGCATCGGCGTTGCCGAACTGCCCATCACTCCCGAGCGGATTTTCCGGCTCGTCCATTCGAACTCATCTGCAACTTCAACAAAGGAATGAAAATGAAACTGGGTCTACAAGGCAAGGTGGCGCTCATCACCGGTGGCGCGCGTGATGTTGGAAGAGAGATTGCGCTAGGGCTGGCCGCCGAAGGCGCGGCAGTGGTCGTGAACTACCACGGTTCCAAGGCCGGCGCGGAGGCGGTTGTCGCCGAGATCCGTGAGCGCGGAGGTCAGGCACTTGCGATTGGCTGCGATATCTCCAAGCTCGATGCCGTTCAG
>Ga0247823_10004896_pt1 | contig 10662 bp, 13 predicted proteins | sample 13C_PalmiticAcid_2_FD_192426 | JGI IMG/M metagenome (GOLD analysis project Ga0247823, IMG submission 192426) | Soil microbial communities from agricultural site in Penn Yan, New York, United States - 13C_PalmiticAcid_Day30 | ecosystem: Environmental > Terrestrial > Soil > Agricultural land...
GATATGAGGAGGAGGATTGCGAGGGGGGATGTGAGGGAGGAGGAGAGGGAGGGAATTAGGGTGAGTTTCATTCCTTTTTTTGTTTTGTTTTTTGCCTTGTTTTGGTTGAGGGTGGGGGTTGCTGACTTGGTGGTGCGTTGGGGTGGGACAGGCCATGTGCGATATTGCGGCGGACCGGGCGAGCAAGCTGCTACAGAAATCGGCGGAGGAGGCGGTCGAGAATGGCAGGAGTTGAAGAGACGGGAAGAGTACTGGAGGAGGGTGTTGTTGGACGCAAGGCCTCGGACTGGAAGACGGCCTCGACGAGCAAGAGACGCCCGCTCCCTCTGGCCAAAAAAAGCCGTACATCCAAACCAGGCCTTCATTCTTTTTTGAAAAGGAACAAGAAAAAGGAGAAGAAAAGGGAGAAGAAAAGGGAGAAGAAAAAGGAGAAGAAAAAGGAGAAGAAAAAGGAGAAGAAAAAGGAGGAAGAGGAGGAGGAAGAGGAGGAAAAATGAAAGAAAAGTTGGTGTACGGCTTTTTCTGTCCACCAGGAGGCCCAGAAGGTTGGACAACTCGACAAGAGAACGGGTTGAGCTGCGGGCTCAACCCACCTCTTACGACATCAAGTGGCTGACAAGCTGCTTGCTCAGCTAGCCACACCTGGCTCTCACCAGTCAGGTCGGCGTTGCCAGTTCTCGCGGGACAGAGGCGGAACTTGGTCAACTAGAACCACTGGCGCACACGATGGATCAAGTGAATACAACCAAGACAGCACGTCATGCCGCATCGGATCTTCAATGTTGTGTCCAGAATCAGGGAATCGCTGCTGTTTTCTCTCGACTGTTTGGACTGCTCGGACTATTCTGGACTCCTCGGACTGCTCCCACATCCGCTCGCACTGCCTAGACTCATGATAACGTTGCAGGCTGTTGGCGATGTGGACGAAACAGCAACCACATTTTCAGGCTCGTGGTTGCAACAAACCAGGTTGGCCACCCCTGCGCTGCAGTACCGGCTTTCTTCCGGACTCATCCGGGCGTTTATCAGTGGCCGGATCGGGCCTTGTCGCATGAGATGCAACGCCTGGGCATAAGGGGAAATCCTTATCCGGAACAACGCTAACACTTACACCCTGACGATGACGCTACCTGGACCCTTATTTATATCTCATCAAGCATCCGTTTCACTTTGCGTTCCTCAAAAGACGACTTTTCTTGTTTAGTTGTTTGGAAACAAGAACAATGGCGCCCCCAGTCAAGCTCCCAACCCGCAAGCTGGGCAAGAATGGCCCCGAGATCACCGCCATCGGCTTCGGCCTGATGGGCCTGAGCATCGCCTACGGATCCGTCAGGTATGTTTTGATTCTTTCAGAGAATGGTGACCTCGAGTGACTGACCCAGCCAGCTCCGACGAGGACCGCCTCGCCGTGCTCGACCGCGCATGGGAGCTGGGCTGCACCAACTGGGACTCGGCCGACATGTACGGCGACAGCGAGGAGCTCGTGGGCAAGTGGTTTGCCCGCCACCCCGAGCGCCGCGCCGACATCTTCCTGGCCACCAAGTTCGGCTTGAGGATGGGGACCCGCGAGGACGGCAGCATGGGGCTGCTCATGAACAGCACGCCCGAGTACTGCCGGCAGCAGTGCGAGCGGAGTCTGAAGCGGTTGGGCGTGGACAGCATTGATTTGCTGTACATCCACCGCGTGGACGGGAAGACGCCTGTTGAGAAGACGATGCAGGAGCTGCTCAAGTTGAAGCAGTACGTCCTCCACTCTCTCCACCTGCCCTCTATAAAAATGAAACTGACAGTCCAACAGGGAGGGCAAAATCAAACACATCGGCATCTCGGCCTCCTCGGCCTCCACCCTCCGCCGCGCCTGCGCCGTCGCCCAGGTCGACGCCTACCAGGTCGAGTACTCCCCCTGGGCGCTCGACATCGAGACGGCCGACACGGACCACGTCCTGCAGGCCTGCCGCGACCTGGGCATCTCCGTGTTCGCCTACGCGCCCCTCGGCCGCGGCCTCCTGGCGGGCCAGATCAAGTCGCCCGACGACTTCGAGCCGGGCGACCTGCGCCGCCTGTACCCGCGCTTCAGCAAGGAGAACTTCCCCAAGAACCTGGCGCTGGTCGCCAGGTTCCAGGAGATGGCGGCCCGGAAGGGGTGCACCCCGGGCCAGCTGACCATGGCGTGGCTGATGGCGCAGGGCGAGGACGTATTCCCCATCCCGGGGACCAAGACTATCAAGTACCTCGAGGAGAACGTCGGCGCGGTGCATGTTAGCGTGACGGACGAGGAGGAGAAGGAGATTAGAGGGTGGATCGACGAGGTGGGCATTGCGGGCATCCGGGTGCCTCCGGGGTTGTTGGATGAGTTCAATGACACGCCGCCGTTGGAATGATTGCTGGTGGAGATTTGGCGGGTAGGAGAGGCGGGCAGGAGAGCAGGATTCAACGCTCGGTTGCAAAGGAGTTACAACTAGCGTTAGCACACAGAACAGTCCTGGTGCCCAGAATACAGGGGTAGACAAACACTGACTTTTCGGCGTGCCAAGTGCTTCAGCCGAGGTCGATTTGGCTCGTCTTGGTTGAAAGGCTCTGCGCCACGTCAAGACGCGAGCCCGAATAAGGGTCCTATAACCTCCTACCTAAAGTAGCTTGCTATGTACCTAGATTCCACGTCAGCTGGTTCGAAATCTGCCAAGAGCAATAGATTGCAACTGAGCTTGAACTACTCCATATATGTCATGATGTCCTCCACCATGTCTACCGTGGACAGCCAGCCCACCACGAGACTTGTTAGACTTGACACGTTCTTCAGCTGGCTGCTACGGCACTGCACAAGCCGAGGGACACAGAATGAGACACCACGGCCGCCGGCGACAGAGAATGAGGGGGGCTCCTCCGGCTCCAGCATCGGGTGGTGCTGGCGCGGCGCGGGGTCTGAGTCGTTTTCTTCGGGCCCCCCTCGCAAGAGTTTGCAAGCCCTCCGCGGTCCCGACGACGTCGCTGCGGTTTTGATGACGACGCCGCGGCCTTGAGAACCACGTCGCGGCCTTGGTCATGAAGAAGTGGAAAAGAATATCGAGAACAATCAGCAACTAAATGGAGATTTGCCGGAGAATCCAAAAACCAAAGGGGTGACCGCTTGCCATTCTTACTCGTGAACTGTCAACCAGAGAGACTTGGCTGGGAGAGATTGATGTGCACGATGCAAGGCGGTGTGTCGCACTGGATGACGATGGTGGAGGGGTTGCCGGTCACAGTCGTTGACATCGCGTTCGAAATTGCCCGTCTCTGAAACTTCGAAGTCGATACCACGATGGAAACGAAACGGGAGAAAACAGGAGAGAGAGAAGCGGATGCTCGAGCCATACACGGTCTTGGCTTCCAATATCAAGGTCTCTGGGTCTGACGAGATGCCGCGATCCCAGCTGCCCCTGAGACGGTCTACAGTCGGCCGCACATAACCATTCTACCTACCTCATCCAACGTGGTTTGTCGCAAAATAAAAATGGACACGCGCCAATTGGGAAGAGAGGAAGAGAGGCATTCGAACCTATTTCGGCGTTCCCCTCGCAGCCGTGATAGGTACGCTTGCTCCAGTCTCCAACCCCCGAGCCCCCTCCCTCAAAACTCCAGTCAAAACACCAAGTGAGGCCCATGACCTCAATCACGATGTTATTAATATGCCGGAGGCGACGAGAGCAACGACAAGGGCGACAGTCGCTTCCTCAAGACAAACAGCTTGTCAAGCTCAAAAATCCAAGCATACGGCTCCGTGTTTTGCAGCCGCCCAGCTTCCAAGGCCGTACAAACACGCGTGCGGTCGTCACGCAAGCCCACGGCGTGCAAGGCCCCCGTCATCTGGGCGCCGCAGTACCGATGGGGCAGCTTCGGATCCCTCTCCAACTTCGTGTCCATGACCGCTTTGACCTTCCTGTCAATCTCGGCCATCCGGGACGAGATGTAGGCCTGCGTCTCGAGGAGGCGCGACTTCTCGCGCTGCGCGGCGTGGAGCGACGACCACGAGTCGCCGACGGCGACGGGCGTGGGGAGGCTCGAGAGGCGCGCCCATTCGTACGGCGGCAGGTTGGTCTCATCCTGCCGGTGCTGGTACAGCGGGATGGGGGCGAGCCCCCGGTTCTCGCCGTTGACGGTGTGCGAGTACATGAAGACGTCGGGCTTGTCCGGGTCGTCGGGGGCGTACCAATGGCCCACAGGGCCGGAAAAGTTGCGCTGCACCAGCTCCCACTCGGCGCGGTCGATCGAGAGGCCCACCATGCCATCCGGGCGGTACGGGGTCGGGGGCACGCAGATTCTGCCGGACGGTTCCAGCCAGGGGCACAGGAGGCGACGGAGGAGGCAGATTTTGCATTTCTTGTCCTTCTTGTTCAGTGCTTTGCAGGAGCATGTAGATGAGCCGCCGGCCTTGTGTAGAATGCTGAACTTCATGATGGCGATGGTTCGGATGATTGCGAGGGAAGTTGGAACGGTGAGGGTGATGTTTGTGAAGACGTGTTTCACGAGGAAGACGAATCATTTTGCATTGTCAATGTTGACACAACAGACAGGACGCGCAGAAATACCGAGAGCAGCATTCAAATTGGACACAAGGATGAGTTTCATCACCGGGTCGTCATTCTCATGCCGAGGTCATTCCTGAACGCGAATGGACGCTGGGGTGCATGCAGTGCAGCGAGCGGCAGCTACCTCCCTACCTGGTAACTTTCCTAGGTAGACAATCTTACTTTCCCTTACTGTAGTAACGCCTTCATACTCTGCTGGCGTATGCACCTTCTAATTAAACAACTCGACAACCCACCACCCATCCAGGATTCCTGACTTACACAATTCATTATCCATCGAGTGCCAGCCACGACTTTGAAACTCTTACACCCGCCACGCAGACTGTCTTGTTACAGTCAAACATACACCATGGTATCCAAACGTCGACGTGGCAGCAACAGCAGCAGCAGCAGCGCAACACCCGAGGCCTTCCCGGCCAACCCACCCAACGCCACCATGGCCCTGAAGCTCGAGGAGCGCTTCGGCGTCGACGTCGAGAAGGCCGCGTGCATGCGCCCGCACCAGCGGCTCTGGCCCCAAATCAAGCACTGGCTGGAGGGCCACCGGGGCGCGCAGCCCCTGCCGGTCTGCACGCTCTGCGCCGACGAGGTGCTGGTCCGGGGCATCGACCCGTCTCCGTCGGTGTCGGGTCCGTTCGTCGCCCCCTCAGCAGCCGACGAAGCCGCAGCTGCCGAGGCGATCAACATGAAGAGGGCCAAGCTGAAGGCAGAGGAGGTAGCCAGAGCAGCTAGGGCCGTCAAAGCAGCCATGGCGTATGGGTACCTCCGAAAGGAGCCCGAGGAGGAGGGGCGGCCCAAGCTGAAGGCGGTCGAGGCGCTCAAGTGGGGAGAGACCGAGTGGTGAGATCCCCTCCCCCAAAACTGCTTCAGCCCAACACCACCAACTGACGCGGCCGCCGGCGCAACAGGAAACAGCGCCTCCAAAACCAAGCAACGGGCGGAGCATGGGACGGGCTGCCGCGGTACGGGCTCTCGCGGGCCGTGGTGCTCCCGTGCGGCTTCATGCTCTGCCTCAGGTGCTTCGCCCAACAAATGGCTGCGATGGACCCCTCGGAGCCAAAATGTCCGGCCATGCCCCTGTGCGAGATGGCGGCCCCCCTGAGCAGGTGCGGCCACGTCGAGTTCCACCTGCTCCCGGCTCCGGGCGACAACGACAACTACGCGAGCGCGCCCCCGACGACCGCCACGGTCTCGCGGAGCCACATCCGCCCGGACGCGTGCTGGAAGTGCCGGAACCTGGGGCTCGTGGTCAGGGTCGGCAACAGGTCGCGCGAGCTGCCGTTTGGGGCGGCCATCCCCTTGGTCGATTCACGTTGCCGGCGCGGCACGCCCGTCAGCATCGTGTACTTTCTCAAGCGTGACGTCGACTCGGCGGCTGCTCTCTTGCTTGCGGCGGTGATGGCGGTGGGGTCGCGGGGGGCAGCCATGGCGCAGCGGATGATGGAGCCCCCCACGCGGGTCGTGGTGTTCCAGGGCCCCTGCGAGAGGCTGTTCCGCAAGGATGGCGCTGGCGTGAGCTTGGGGTGGAGGGTGCTGCCGACGGGGTTTCTTTCGAGATGGCAGCCACCGGCTGAAACAGAGTGAATAGGGAGGAGCTCGCGAGTTGTATTTTCAGAGGTGCATGTTGTCATGGCCGTTGTGAGTAGTAGTAGTACTTGCCATCATGGTTGTTGGGTGAATTGCTAAGGGAGTCAATTCTCAAGGAGAGCTTGGAAAGTGCATAGTTGGGATTGTTTTTCCGGGTCGGGGATGGAGCTACCTATGCACATACGAGTCCGTGACCGGCGTTTCGAAGCCCCTGAATTTGCCACTGCACGACACCAGCAACTGTCCGCCGCACCCTCGGCTCCAATTGCCTGGGAGCCACAACCGGTATCTGCACGGAGGGACGATCTACGGTACAATAATCTCACAGATGACTTACCCATTCCCCGGAGGAGCATCGTGCGACTTCTGCGGCGCCCCGCTACCCGGACACGACACACACTCAGTGCCACTCACTCAACTGCTGATTGCGTCACCCCTGAATATGGTCAACACGCCCAGCGAGACGGGACCGGCGGACGAGGCCAGCAAGGGTGTCCCAAATGTCCCAATAATACCCCCGGCCCTCTACGTCAAGGCCAACGTCCACCAGGACCAGCTCACGCCCGAGGAGCGCTCTCTCCTGCTCAGCCGCGGCGACCTCGTGGGCCAGGCCCTCGCTCACCCCGACTCTCTCACCCCCGACCAGGTCCACGAGCTCCTCGGCATGCCGCACCCCGACGTGATGCGCGCCAGGATCCAACGCGCATCACGCGGCAAGCTGACCACCGTCGACGAGCTCTACGCCAAGGCCAAGAGGCACCCGCCGAGCGAGAGCGGGCGCCGGTCTGGCCGGGCCGGAGCGAGGCTCACCGACGCCGAGGATGACCTGCTGTCGTATCAGTTTCGCACGGACGACGAATACCAGGCCCTCGCACAAGAAAGGTGGAAGGCCGATTACGCGCGAGGAGTCGAGCTGGCCGTGAGCCTGGTCGCGCTCCGGCTGGGGTGGCACATCCAGGCCGACCCCGTCGTCTGGCCGCCTACCATCACGCCGCGCTCTCCCATGCTCTTGTACGGGCAGGATGCGCGCATCTCGGGCCAGGACGTGTACGTGGAATGGGACGCCCTCCCCGACGGGCTGAAAGAGGCCTACCGCGCGGGGTGCGAGAAGTTCCGCATCGAGGCCTGGGTCCGGTTCGAGACGGCCCTGGCCGAGGGGAGACGGCCGGCGCCCCCGTTTACGCCAGAGGAGATGGGCCCGCCGCTGGACGACCCGGGACGGCCCCTGAGCAGCGGGTGGTTCGATCACGTCGTGTCGGACAGGTCGTACGTGACCACGGGGCTCAAGCTGTTTGGGGAGGGGCTGCTGGCGGACCCGAGGGCCAAGGTGGCGACGGCGAGCAGCGTCTATCTCGAGGTGGAGAGGAGGTGGATTGCCTTGACCGCCGCCCAGAGGGGCGAGTACGAGGCGAAGGCCGCCGAGGCGAACTCGGCTGTCCGCGCTGGATACTGGGCGAGAGCCGCTGAGGCTTGTGCCGCTGCAGAGGCTGCGCACAAGGAGGGGAGCTGGACTTGGCGTTGTGTTTCAGAAACGGGTTAAACACCAACATTCACAAATCAAGCAAACCTGATAGGATGTGGGGTCGAGTGAGATGGCTTTTGGGCTCTTGAGCGGCTGTTTCCGGCCGACAACCCTGCAGTTAGGACAGACGCTGAGCACATGCAGACTGCTCCCGGAAACTGTGTCGTCGGCTACTATAGGGGCTAGGCCACGCGCCGGACCTGGCCAACTTCCCCTTCTTTATCCGCAATCTTAAGAGCGCGCTGTCCTGGCGGTCACGCTGCCAGCACCGTTTGAGTACCTACGCCACTCCGACATCAGGCGCTAGAGCCGTAGGTGGACTGATTACATAGTTCAAGCTTCAGCATCATATCGTACAATTCACACGGCGTTTGTGGAACCAGGAAACAAATGACTCGGCCCCCTTCCTCAAGGCTCACACCAACATGCCCAAGAGCACCGAGTACGCTGACCTAGATGGAGGAGAGAGCGTTCCTCGGGCGTGAGCTGGTCGTGTTGGTTCTGGGCCTTGTCGTAGAGGGATTGGGGGATCTCGAAGGCGATGGCGGGGATCCTGCTGCGGGCTTCGGCCCGGCGCTGTTAGAACTGCTGGTCTATGTCCCAGTCGAGTAAGTCGTCGTCGCGCGGCGGCTGCGGGCGAGGCCTTCTTTGGTGGTCTCGTCGTAGTCGCTGTTGTCGGAGAAGGACTCGTCCTCGTCCTCGTCCTCCTCCGGGTTGGAATCCGGGTTGGTGTCGGCCATGACGCGTGTGAGATGGGGGTGGCGTAGAAAACCGCGGACGGCCGGATGGTGTTGAGGGTAGGGGATGGAGGGAGAAAAGGGAAATACCGTGTGGCGTATTGAAATATGTTAGGAGGCGGGGCGCGTGGCGCAAATGAGCTCCTGGTAACGAACCTGACTTTGTCTCGCAACACGAGATGGGAGGTGGGAGAGCAAGGCGACAGAGCACCCCAAACTGTCAGCCAGAATGGCTACCTTGAAGTTTTGGAATTGAAATCTGTACTAACGGTGATTTATTTTCAACGCCGGACGGTCCCTTTCCATCAAAGGCGGTGTTGCAGATCTGGTGCTTCGGGACTCGGAGAGGGAGGAAAAGGTGAGGACTGGATATGGACATCCATGTAACTTGAGCCATGTCAGTCGCCGAATGTCTCACATCATTTGAACAGCCCAGACGATGATCCGGTCAGGGATCGTGTTCATGTTCGTGGCGGGCTCGGCGGGGAAATGGATGTGATCCGAGTACAGATGACAGATGCAGTGTCACCGGGGGCGGGTTTGATATGCAGTGCAACCCTCCCTGGGACGACCTCGTGCCATTGGCTATCACAACATGTTTAATCCTCCGTCGGCGGTCTCCCAACAGCCACGCCCACGACTCCCTGGCTCGCAGCTCCCAAAAGAAAACCCCTGGCTGGACCTGCCAAGAGCTGAAGCTGGGCGTCTAGGCCCAATAAGCCCCTAGCGTGATGCGCCGTTGATCCCTTCCAGCCTTAACCTCAGCCCCCTCGGCCGACACCCGAAATGGCGCTGGGCGCTGAGGTTGGCGCTGACCACCTGCAGAACGGCGGTCATGAGGGGCGCCAAGGAGGAGGAGGGCTGGAGCTCTAATAAAGCAACGGCTCCTTCCTCGTGTTGGCCTCTCTGAGTTGTTGGACCAGCACCAAGCACGACTCCTCCTCCCAAAGCACCATGGCGACCCCCCTGGATTCTCAGCATCCCCACCCACCGCCGGTGGGCGCACCCAAACGGCTCATTCTGTGCTGCGATGGCACCTGGATGGACTCGTTGGGCGAGAAGGGGTTCGTTATTGAATGAGGACTGTACTGCGTTTTGAGACTGACATGTTCAGGGGCGACCCGCCGTCCAACGTCACTCGTATCTCGCGCGTCTTCTGCCGCACCTGCAGCGATGGCACCCATCAGATCATCAACTACTTTCCCGGTGTGGGCACGGCCAACGCTATCGACCAGTTCACCGGGGGCGCTTTTGGGATGGGCCTGGACAGAGTGCGTACCATGTGGCACCTGTCTTGGGGCTGAAGAGATCTAACTTGAAATCAAGGACATCCGCGAGGTGTACAACTTTGTCTGCACCAACTATGTTGATGGCGACGACATCGTCCTGGTTGGCTTCTCCCGTGGCGCCTTCACGGCCCGCTCCGTCGCCGACATGATCGCCTCGGTCGGCCTGCTGACCCCTGAGGGCCTGGACCATTTCTACGCCATCTTTGAGGACTACGAGAATATAGGCAACCGAAGCCGGCACACGGACGAGTATATCGTTCCCGGGCTGCCCGCGTACAACGACTCGCACGGCCAGGCCAAGATCGAGTGGGAGCGCCTCCGCATGCAAAAGTACAAGCAGGGCCTGAGAGATGTGCGTGGCATGCGTCCCCGTTGACAACACATGCTGACGTTTGGCAGTTGAAATACACCAGGGACACGTACCACGACGGCGTGACCGAGATTAGGATCAAAGCACTCGCCGTCTGGGACACGGTTGGCACCCTCGGGATCCCCCCCGCCCCGGTGATTGGTGTCCGCGGATCGGCCGACCAATAAGTGCCCCCGCCCCTGAACTGTACAGGGCCAAAACTGACACACAACACATGGAGGTTCACCAACACGCAGGTCTCCAACAAGGTGGAGAACGCGTTCCAGGCCCTCGCCCTCGACGAGCCGCGCTACGCCTTCCGCCCGTCGCTGTGGGAGCGGCTCCCGGGCAGCACCACCAACCTGAAGCAGGTGTGGTTCCCGGGCAACCACGGCAACGTGGGCGGCGGCTGGTACGACCAGCAGATCTCCGACATCACCCTCGCCTGTGCGTCTTTCTGTCTTATCCCATCTACCCAGCGCAAAAATGCTAACCTCTCCCCAGGGATGTGCGACCAGCTCTCGACCCTCGGCCTCGAGTTCAACTTCACCCGCCTGACCAACACCTTCCACGAGACCCTCCGCTTCTCCGCCGCCCACCCCTTCCCCTA
>Ga0247823_10004897_pt1 | contig 10662 bp, 4 predicted proteins | sample 13C_PalmiticAcid_2_FD_192426 | JGI IMG/M metagenome (GOLD analysis project Ga0247823, IMG submission 192426) | Soil microbial communities from agricultural site in Penn Yan, New York, United States - 13C_PalmiticAcid_Day30 | ecosystem: Environmental > Terrestrial > Soil > Agricultural land...
ATCGACTGTGCGTCGAATGCCGTTGGGTGATCGCTGCCGACTCGTCGTGCCCGATGACGTAGGGATAAGCGGATGACTCGTCCGGTGCGCGATCGGCGATCGGCATCGAAAGAAACCCATCGGGCCTTACGTTCCACAGGCGCAGGCTGTCCCCTGTGCCGGCCAGAACCCAGGTGCCGTCGCCGGAGATGTCGTGAATCCAGGAATCGTCGATCCGCCCGATGACCTCGCCGGTTTCGAATCGGCTGACTTCAATCCCGGCGTCCCGGTCATCATGAAACAGGAATCGGCCGTCAGGCGAAATCCAGACCTCACCACTCTTCTCATGCGGATGCTTCCTGCCGGTCTCGAGATCGATGATCAGTCGGGCAGGAGGTGAATTGCTGCTGGCTGTCCGGTCGTCATGCACTGCCAGCCATCGGCCATCCTCGCTCAACAAGCTGCCAAAATGCATCGAGTCGTTCGCATCCCCGTGCTCCACGCGCCGCCGCCACAACTCCGATCTCCGGAAGCCAGGCGCGTTCCACGACCAGATCACCAGATCGCGCTCGTCGGCAGGATCGAGACCAGCGGCGATCACGTCGCCTCGCCGGGAGAATCCGACAATCGACACCGACCCTTCGCCCGGAATGGCGATTGAGTTCATGACGACCGGTCCGGTCCACCAGGCGGCAAGCCACCAGCCGGCGATGGAAAGTCCGATGACGACTGCCGACCGTCGGAACCATCTTGCGTGGTTCATGAAGAAGCCGCCCGTCAGGACATTGTCTTCACGCCGCGCCGCCCCGTTCGGGAACGGCGGTTGGCCGTGGAGTGCGCCGCGCCGTATACAGCGCCGTCATCAACAGATCGATCGCCCGCGAAATATCCCTGAGACCCTTCCCGAACCGCTGTTCCAGTCGCGCTTCAACCGCCGCCTGAATCGCCGGCGAGTGTTGCGACCAGTTCACCGGCCAGCCTTCATCGCGGGCGACTTTTGCCACTTGTGATTCGAGGCTCGAGAGCTGCTCGAAAATCTCCTGCGTCGGCCGGTTCACGGCCGTGCGATAAGGACGCCAGAGGTTGGTCCGGCTGAGGTCCGCTTCCGCTGCCGGTGATTCAATCGCCTCGGGCTTCGGGTGAATGAACCTGAGCGCGATCAGGCCGGCCAGCGAGACGGCGCTCATGGCCGCGCCGGCGACCACCCTCCCCATCAGCATCATGATGACGCCCAGCGACAACAGCGCGACGCCGATGCCGCCCAGAACCATCGTCGGTGCAGAAAGGGGGGCCGACGGGGTGACCTCGATCGGAAGTTCCGGAGGCGAAACGTTGGCCGGCAGGTCGCCGACGCGGACGATCGTGACGGTGCAGTTGTCGCCGCCGCCCCGCATGTTGGCGAGGTGGATGAGGGCCTTGCAGGCCTGCGACGGTGAGAGTTCGGCCGCCAGCGCGCCGATCTCTTCGTCCCGGACTTCGCCGCAGAGTCCGTCGCTGCAGAGGAGGAAGATGTCGCCGGGAAGGACCAGGAACGGTCCCTCGACGTCGACCTGGACTTCGGCTTCGGGGCCGAGTGATCGCGTGATGATGTTGCGGTGCTCGGGGAGTTCCATCGGGATGCCCGTTTCGCGGGCCTGTCGCTGCATTTCCCAATGGAGGCTGTGGTCGAACGTGAGCTGGTCGATCCGGTCGCGGCGGATGCGGTAGCAGCGGCTGTCGCCGACGTGCCCGACGTACGCGCCGCCGGGCGTCAAAACGAGTGTGGTGCAGGTCGTCCCCATTCGCAGAAAGTCGCGGTTCTGCGAGCCCCGCTCGTGGATCAGTTTGTTGGCCGTGACGACGGCCTGCCTCAGCACCTGCGGGGCGCTGTCGCCCGGGAGTTTGCTCCAGGCGTGGGGGATTGCTTCGGCCGCCATCTGGCTGGCGAGTTCCCCGACGGCGTGTCCCCCCATGCCATCGGCGACGAGAAAGAGGTGTCCGCGACGGTCGAATTCGTCTTCCGAACTGCAGACAAATACCGCGGAAGAGTCCTCGTTGTTCTGCCGACGCAGCCCAACGTCAGACAGCGTTGCATGCTGGAGTTTCTGCTCCCAACGCATACGCACAAGGGACCGAAAGTGCAGGGCCGGGTGATTGCCGACCGGATTGACGTGACGCGCCCTCCTGACGGAACGCCCGACAGGCGTCCGGCGCCCAGCGCCTCCGTGCTTCCGCCATCGTAGCGGCTGGCTGTGGGAGGTCCAAGTCGGGTGGCGGGTGGGGAAGGTTATGCGCGAGTCGAGGGCTTGCCGACCGCGTGACAAATCGAAGTCTGCGCAGCTCGGATTACGGAGTCTCAAAACGCCGCGGCCCGGCGTCTTCTTGCAGGAGACGCCGGGCCGTTGCGGTGCAGAAGGGCCGCCGCCTGACCCGTCCGGGCGGTCCTTTGATCCAGGATCGATTTAACGCAGGGCTCCCGGCGTCGGCGCCTTGCCGGTCGCCGCGGCGGGCCGGGTCGTTGCGGCTCCGGGGACTTCACCGGCGGCCGGGCGTCCGGCCGGGGCGGCAGGTTTCTTGATTCCCGTCGTTGTGTTGACGAGGAAGTTCTGAACCTGGGCGTCCTTCTTGATCTTCTCGAAGACGGTCGCGACGGCCGACTGCGTCTTCTCTTCGACGACCTGCTTGTACAGTTCGTCCCAGACGTCTTTGATGTCGGTGACGACCGGTTCCGTGCGGCCTTCGCACTTCATGATCAGGTAGCGGTTCTGGTCAATTTCGATGACGGGCGAAATCTCGCCGCTGCGGAGCTTGAACGCCGCCTGCTCGACCTGGGCCTGCTCGGGGGCGCCGAACATGCGGATCGGAGGCACCACGCCGCCGAGGGCGCGGGTGTTCGGGTCGGCCGACTTCTCGCGGGCAATGCGATCGAAATCATCCGGGTTAGATGTGCACTCCTGCCAGACTTCGTTGGCCTGGCGGATGTTACCGTCGACCAGCACGACGCGGGCCTTCACGCGCGGGCCGTAATCCCGCTTGAAGGCGTGGTCCATGTCTTCGTTGGTCGGCTTGAACTCGGTGCCGGCCAGCTTCTTGAGGGCCAGCATCGGCCAGATCACGTCGTCGCGGTACTGCTGCGGGGAGATGTTCCGCTCCGACTGCAACATCTGGTACCAGGTGTCCGGCGGCAGATTGAACTTCTTGGCGATCTCGGTGACCTCGCGGGTCACCTCTTCCTGCGACACCGTGATGCCGCGGCGATCGCATTCCTGAAGGATGATCAGGCGGTTGATGAGATTGTCGAGCACTTCCGGCCCGACGCGATTGACCGATTCCTTGGCGACCGCATCGTAGTAGATCGGCTGGTTGTTCACGCGGGCCATCACCGGCTGCGTCGTCTGCGGAGCGGCCGGCTGTTTGGCGGGCTGCTGCGTCTGCGAATGGGCCGGTTCCGCACGGAAGAACTGGAACGCGAGGCCGGCGGCGACTCCCGCCACTCCGGTGCCTGCGATGAGCGATACGAAGCGCCGCCGCGGCTGCGACGGGTTGGCCGAGTGATTCCCTTCACTCATGACTGCATCTCCCTGATGAGAGGAAGCCGCGGGCGTCTGCATAACCAGGCGACGCTCGAAGATGGACCCGACGAACCGATGCGACCGCGCACCGCCCCTGCCGCCGGACGACTCCCTCCTGTTTCGCGCGGCTTATAGGCCGGGGAGAAAAAATGAGTCAAGAGGGAACCACCCGCGAACCGACATGGGCGGGTTTGAAAAGATTCACCGCAGAGACGCGGAGGACGCAGAGAAGTGGGAGATCACGGTTGAAATCAGCAGATCGCCGCCTTGAACTCGACCATTCTGAGTTCATCGGTTTCAAATCGGCGGTCCATTTTGCGCACCGAGATCTCCCTCTTCTCCGCGACCTCTGCGTCTCTGCGGTGATTCCCGTTCACTTCACCGGGAGATTTTCGTGGAGGTAGCGCGTCAGCAGTTCGTGGAAGTGCCGCTGGGTGCCGGGGCCTTCGGAGAGGGAATGGGAGCGGTTCGGATAGGCCATCATCGTGAAGGGCTTGTTGTGGGCAATGAGCTCGTTGATGAGGACCTCCGCCCCCTGGTAGTGCACGTTGTCGTCGCCGGTGCCGTGGACGACCAGGAGCTTGCCTTTCAGGCCGGCCACGTGGTTGACGGGCGATCCGCGGCGGTAGCCGTCGGCATTTTCGCCGGGGTCGCCCATGTAGCGTTCCTGGTAAATGGAGTCGTACAGCCGCTGGTTCGGGACGCCCGCGACGGCCATGCCCACGGCGTACACGTCGGGGTACTTGAACATGGCGTGCAGCGTCGAGCTGCCGCCGCCGCTGTAGCCCCAGATGCCCAGCCGGGCAGGGTCGGCGTACGGCCACATCTTGACGAGCGCCCGGGCGGCGTTGGCCTGGTCTTCCGGCGGGATGATGCCCACCTGCTTATAGACGCATTTCCGCCAGTCACGGCCGCGCGGCGCCGGGGTCCCCCGACTGTCGACGCTGACGACGATGTAACCCTGCTGGGCCAGCATCCAGTACCACAGGCCCCGGCCGCCCGGCCACATGTCGCGGACCGTCTGCCCATGCGGTTCTCCATACACGTAGAACAGCACCGGATACTTTGCGTTCGCATCGAACTCCGGCGGCTTGATCGCCCAGGCATCGAGCTGAATGCCGTTGCCGATGTCGATCTTCAGGAACTCAGTCGTCGGCCTCTTCAGTGCGGCCAGCTTTTCCTTCAGCCGCTTGTTCTCGGCCAGCACGCGGATCGTTTCATGTGACGGCAGCTTCACCAGTTCGACAACCGGCGGCTCGGCGAAGCTCGACCGCGTGTGAATCGCAAACTCCCCCGTTGGGGAGATGTTGTAGGCATGAAAGCCCGGCTGATCGGCCGGAGTGATCCGCTTTGCATCGCCGCCGGCCAAGGGCGTGTTGTACAGGTAGCACTGCGTCGGGTTGTCGGGCGAGGCCGTGTAATACAGGCCGAACTTTTCGCTCGCGGCGACGACGTTCATCACGTCGAAGTTGCCGTGGGTGATCGCCTGCTGCTTGGCCGTCCGGGCGTCGAACAGGTACGCCTGCCGCCAGCCGGTCCGTTCGCTGAGCCACACATAACGCTCGAGGTCATCAACCCAATCGATCTTGTTCTCGTTCTCGAGCCAGGCGTCATCCGCTTCGGTGTGAGAGACTTCTGCCTTGCCGGTCGCGGCTTTGACGAGGAACACGCGGTTCCGGTTCTGCAGCCGGTTGAACTGCTGGACGAGCAGTTCACCGCCGCCCGGCAGCCAATCCATCTGTGCCAGGTAATGCTCGCGGGGGTCGCCGGGGATCTCGGCCCAGGTCGTCTTACCGCCCGTTGCGGGGATGACGCCGACTCGCACGGCCGAGTTCTGCTCTCCGACTTTGGGATACGGGATCGGAGTCGTGCGGGCGTAGAGTCCTTCGGTGTTGTTGATTAGCAGGAAGTCGCGGACGCCGGTGGTATCGAACTGCCAGTAGGCGATCGAATCGCCGTCGGGGCTCCAGCGATAGCCTTCGCGCAGGGCCAGTTCTTCCTCGTAGACCCAGTCGGTGGTGCCATTGATCGTGGTGGCCGAGCCGTCTTTCGTGAGCTGTGTGATCTTCCCCGAGCGGAGATGCTGCACGTAGAGGTTGTTTTCGCGGACGTAGGCCACGCGCGTGGCGTCGGGCGAAAACCGGGCGAACATCAGGGTCGACGGCAGCGACTCGCCGCCGATCTTGCGGATGTCCCGCCCCGCGATGTCGACGACGTAGTAGTCGCCGCGCGTATTCGCCCGCCAGACCCGCCTGCTGTTCGTGAACACGAGCAGCTTGGATTCATCGTTCGAGAACTCGAACCCGTCCATCGACAACGGCTGGGTCTGCTCCGGCGGAACGAACGCGTGACCGGGGAGGATGACTTCCTGGGTGCCCGACTGCGGGTCGACGTAGACGAGATCGCGCCCGACATTGGTCTTGGCCGACACGAACATGTAGTAGCCGGGCCGCCGCTTGCTCCAGGTGACGCGCGGCCCCGGCTCCCCGCTGAACTCATTGGCCGTAAAGATCCGGTCGAGCGTCAGCTTCGCCGCCTTCTCTTTCTCCTCAGTCTTCTTCTTCTCGTCGGTTTTCTGAGGCGCTTCGGCGATGGGGGGATGTCCGGCCGGAAGCTGGTCGGCAGCCCGGGAAACGGTCATGAACACCGTGACGGCGGCCACGGAGAGGAGAGTCACAAGAGGACGGATCATGCGGATTGGGCGGGGCAATTGGGACAGGGTGGCATTCAGAACCTACCCCCCGGCCTGTCCCTGAGGGAGCCAGATCAGTGAAAAAACAGGACTTTGTGACAGCCCGTCACTCCGGCCTTTCGCATCGCGCAGGTCCGAGGACGGGGCGACTCCCTGAAAACGATTGGCGGACAGTTTTCTCGGGTCGCCGCCGCGGTACACTCGATGGGCCTTCCCGGGCACTTTCTTGACTCGTTTCTTCGTGTGGGGCGCTAGCGATGATTCGATTCCAACTGCAGTCGATTTCTCTCTCGATCGTCATTCTGACGGTCGGCCTGGCTGTGACTTCCGTGGCGTCAGCGGCGCCGAAGCCACGCAAGTGGAAGGATGCCTCCGGCGCCTTCGAGATCGAGGCAACGTTCGTCAGTGAGGCCAATGGCGTCGTCACGCTGAAGCAGACAAACGGTGAGGAAGTCGAGATCGAGCTCAAGCAGCTCTCGCCGGCCGATGAGGCCTACGTCAAGACGGAGACGGCCGCAAGCAAGACTCCCTTCAAGTCCAAGGGGAGCTCCTCGCCGTTCCAGTCAAAGACGCCCACCCGCCCGGCGACCGGCGGCGAGCCTGTCCCGGGTTCGCCACCGAACGTCGCCGCATCAACGGAGCCCCCGCCGGCCATTGCGGTGAACTGGCTCAACGCGCCGCTGCTGTCCACCGGTGGAGACTCGGACTGGAGTTCCATCTCGATCACGCCGGCCGCGGCGAAGAAGATGCGGTCGACCCAGCTACCGGCCAAGCGTGACTTCTTCGAATCGTTCACCGGCATCGCCGTTGGAGATGGTTTCGCCATCCTCGGCTACTGCCTGAAGGACACGTTCAAGAAGGGGATCCTGGAAACGACCCGCCTCGTCCGCGTGAACCTCGAATCGGGCAAGGTCGAAGGGACGATCATTGCGGAGGGGGCGTTCAACCTGCTGGACGTTTCCGCGACGGGAGACCTGATCCTGATGCGGAAGGAAGCTCCGTTCGGCCAGGAGGCGACAGACATCGAGGTCTGGCGTCCGGCCGGGAAGGTCGTCGAACGCCAGAAATCGTTCACGCCGTTTGCCGGCGACGACAAGCACCACCAGGAGGTGCAAGACGCCCTCATCGGGGCCGACGGCAAGATCGTGGCGGTGGCGCGGAACGGTCGCGCCGGTGTCTTCGATTCGGAGACTGGAGAGTCCATCGGTAGCACGCCGAAAGGTCACGCGATTGCCCTCTCGCCGGACCGCAAGTACGCCGCGATCCTGGGGGAGGCGCTGCTCATCGTCGACCTCGTCAAAGGAGAGACGGTGGCGGCCGTTCAGACGGATAAGAAGTCCGGGGGCGCGATCGCCTTCAGCCCGGACGGCCAGCGGGTCGCGGTTGCGCAGGGTGATGATCTCACCGCCTGGAACCTGAAGGACGGAAGCGTCTACCGCGACGAGACGTTTGCCGCACTGTCGGCGAGTTCGACCCACCCCCTGGTTTTCACGTCACCCACCCATGTGTTTGCCAACGGCGTTCTCATCGATCTCGAAAACCACATCCCGCTGTGGCAGTACGAAGGCGTCAGCCAGGCCGCGGCGGCGGGAAGTTCGACGATCCTGCTGTCGGATCGCGGAAACCAGAATCTGCTTGTCGCCGCCACGCTGCCTCATCAGGCCGCGCAGTTGATGCTGAAGCAGGCCCTGGCGACGCCCGGCCTGTTCTCCGTGACTCCCGGTACGACGATGACGGTCGACGTGAGCGCGCTGCCGGATCCGGCCGAGCAGGAGAAGGCTCGGGCCGGCCTCGAAGCCAGCGTCGTGGCCGCCGGAATGAAGGTGACTCCGAATTCGCCGATCGTTGTCCGGGCGTCGATCAGCACCGAGAACAAGCAGCAGAAATTCCAGACGTTCGGAACGCTCAATTCCCAGGATGTGAACACGACCCAGCACACGACGAAGGTCGAGTTGCTCGTCAGCGGCCAACCGGTCTGGCAGACGTCGTCGTATTCCGGGACCGGCATGATCCTGTCGGCCAAGCAGGGGGAGTCGCTGCAGGACGCGGCGAACCGGCAGAGCAAGCCGAACTACGGACTGTTCGCAAAGGTTTCGATTCCGCAGTACGTGATGCAGCCTGGGAAGAAGACGCTGGGGCAGTCAACGGTGAACGGGCCGAATTTTTAATGGTGCTGCACGACTGAATGGTCGGGTTGGCGCTACTGGCTTTGCCAGTGCGACTACAACTTCGACCGCACTGGCGGAGCCAGTGGCACACTCCGGTTCCAGTCGTGTGACTAATGCTGGCAGCGTCGGCAACGAGGCGCTGTCAGCCGGCCAGTCGCGAGACGACGGTGTAGGCGATCCAAGCCGCGACGTACGCGAGCAGCGTCATGTACGTGAACGTGAAGATGGGCCAGCGCCACTGGCCCGTCTCCCGCCGGATCACCATCAGCGTCGCGCCGCACTGGGCGCAGAGGGCGAAGAACACCATCACCGAGACGGCGGTCGCGACGGTGAACAACGGCCGGCCGTCGGGCCAGGTGGCTGACGCCAGGGCCGAGCGGAGGGTGTCGCTGTTTTCATCGCTGCCGCCCCCCAGGCTGAAGATAGTCCCCAGTGTGGCGATGATCACTTCACGGGCCGGGAACGAGGCGATCGACGCCATGCCGATCCGCCAGTCCCAGCCGAGCGGGCGGACGACTGGTTCGATCCATTTGCCGGCCCGGCCGAGCAGGCTGCCTTCCAGCAGCTTGGCATCCATGACGTTCTTCTGGTCCTGCAGCAGGGTGACCTGCGCTTTATCAGGCTCCGCGACGCTCGACAGCTGTTCGATCTGCGCGGCGAGGGCGTTCGATTCCGTGTGGTCTCCTGGAAAGTAACCGGCCGCCCAGACGAGGATCGTCGTCACGAAGATCAGCGTCCCGGCCTCTTCCAGAAACCGCCAGACCTGCGACAGCACCCGCTGGACGACGATCCAGGCGGACGGCCATTTGTATTCGGGCAGCTCCATGACGAACGGCGGCGTCTCTCCCGGCAGCACCGTCTTCTTCAGGATCCACGCGATCGGGACGGAGACCACCGCTCCCAGGATGTACATCAGGAACAGCGTCAGGCCCTGCAGTGGAATCCATCCCAGCAGGTAGGCCGACGGCACGAAGACGTAGATCATCAGCAGGTAGACCGGCAGCCGTGCGGAGCAGCTCATCAGCGGAGCGATGAGGATTGTCGTGAACCGGTCGCGGCGGTTTTCGATGACGCGGGCCCCCATGATGCCGGGGATCGCGCAGGCGAAGGACGACATCAGCGGAACAAACGAGCGGCCGCTGAGGCCGAGCTTCGTCATGAACTTGTCGATCAGGTAGGCCGCCCGGGCCAGGTAGCCGCAGTCTTCCAGTACGCCGATGAACAGGAACAGGATCGCGATCTGCGGGATGAAGACGAGGACCGATCCGACGCCGTTGATGAGGCCGTCGACGAGCAGGCTGCGGAGCATGCCGGGCGCCATCAGCGATTCCGCGAACCCGACGAGTTGTTCCTGCTTCCCTTCGATGAAGCCCATCAGCACCTGGGCCAGCGGGTAGATCGAGAGGAAGATCGACAGCATCACGCCAATGAAAATGAGCGTGCCGGTGAACCAGTGTGTGACGACACGGTCGATGCGGTCGGTGGCCGATTCGCGGCCGGTCGCGGCGTGCGTGACCAGCCCGTCGAGCTGCTGATGGATCCAGCCGTATCGCGCCAGTGATTCAATCGCCGCCAACCGATGGCCGGCGTCCGTCAGCTGCCGCCGCGCGTTCGCCAGCCGTGTGGCGAGTCCGTCGGGCGCCAGTTCGATCAGCCGCCGCTCGGCTTCGCCGCCGGCATCGAGAATGGCGCGCTCGACAAGGTAGTGCGGATGGGGGGCTCGGACGGCGGTCAGCCATTCGGTGATCGTCTGCTCCTGGCGGCGCACCGGCTCAGGCAGCAGTTCAGGAGGCGGTGCGGCTGTCGTGGTTGAGGCGGCGAGGATCGCGTCCTTGATCTGGGGCAGCCCGCGTTTCCGCTGTGCCTCGCAGGTGACGACCTTTACGCCGAGCCGCTTCTCGAGGGCGGCGACGTCGATGACGACGCCGTTCCGCTGGGCGATGTCCCACATATTGAGGACGAGAACCAGCGGAATGCTCAGCTCGCGGAGCTGCGTGAACAGATAGAGGTTCCGTTCGAGGTTTGAAGCGTCCGCGATGCAGACGATGACATTGGGCCGGCCGACGTCGGGCATGCGTCCCAGGAGGACGTCGACGGAGACCATTTCATCCGGCGACCGGGGGGACAGGCTGTAAGTTCCCGGGAGGTCGACGAGCCGGATGGCCCGGTCACCGATCTGCAGGCGGCCGATTTTCTTCTCGACGGTGCAGCCGGGGTAATTGCCGATCCGCGTCTGGATTCCGGACAGGGCGGAAAACAGGGTGCTCTTGCC
>Ga0247823_10004898_pt1 | contig 10661 bp, 13 predicted proteins | sample 13C_PalmiticAcid_2_FD_192426 | JGI IMG/M metagenome (GOLD analysis project Ga0247823, IMG submission 192426) | Soil microbial communities from agricultural site in Penn Yan, New York, United States - 13C_PalmiticAcid_Day30 | ecosystem: Environmental > Terrestrial > Soil > Agricultural land...
GTCGGTAGGAGCCGTCGAGATGGAGCACGAACTGATGGTCGAGCGCGACGTCGACCGCCGCGCCGCCGCTGCGCTCTTCCGCCGCCGAGCCATAGGTGCCGACCGCGTCGACATGGAATCCGTTCTCCGGCATCGCGCGCGGGATGCGGCGGTCGATGACGTTGACCGCGCCGCCGATCGCCTGGCTGCCGAACAGCAGCACGGCGGGACCGCGCAGCACCTCGATCCGCTCGGCGGTGAGCGGGTCGATCGACACGGCGTGATCGGTCGAGGTGTTGGAGACGTCGAGCGTGCCGAGCCCGTCGGAGAGCACGCGCACGCGCTCGCCCTGGAAGCCGCGCAGCACCGGGCGCGAGGCGCCGGGGCTGAACGAGGTGGCGGAGACGCCCGGCACCTTGGTCAGCGTGTCGCCGATCTGCCCGCGGATATCGCGGACCAGCGCATCGCCCGTCACCACCGACGCGCCCGCGAGCAGGTCGAGATCGGCGACATAAGGCGCGGTGATCACGATTTCCTGATCGGAGTCGCCATGCACCGCGCTGCGGCTGGTGGCGTCGCGTTCGGTGTGAGTCGTAGTCTGCGCGAAGGCAGGTGCGGCGAGGAGAGTGGTGGCGAGGAGGGTGGCGGCGCTACGCTTCATGGGTACGCGGTCCTGAACTGGAGACGCGCCCCTCTATTAGCAATGTTACATCATCACAAGTACCAGTCCGCACAAAGTGCGGGGGCCAGCGCGGCTATTGCGGCGCGGCGACGCGATCGGCGACGACGTCCTCGAACCGCTTGCCGGTCCAGACCGACGCGGTGAAGCTGCGGCTGCCGTCCGCCGCCATCGCCCAGCGCCAGCGCAGCGACCCGTCGCGCGACGCGCCCGCACCTTGATCCGTTCCGCTGGTCGCGGGGATGGAAGGCGGCACCGGGCCGCATGCCGCACGGCGTATCCTGGGCTGTTCGGGGAGGGCACGCGGCGCTTTCAGCGCATCGCCGCCGTCATAGACCCATTTCCAACCGCTATCGTCCTGCCGGATCCAAACGGTCGTGAAGAAGCCCGATCCGCGCGGAGCGGCCCAGGGGCCGGTGTTCACCGCCGCGCTCCCGTCGCACGCGACATAGCTTTCCGCCGGCCACCACTGCACCGAGGCGGGCGGATCCTTGCGGTCCTTGAGAAAGGCCTGCGCGTTGACCGGCTTGGGTACGAACATCACCGCGTCCTTGTCGGCATAGCGGCGAAAGGCGGTCCACTGGCCTTCGGTCTGTGCGGTGCGATTGAAATCGCGCTCGGCGTCCACTGCTGTTCCCGCCTGCGCCAGCAGCAGGGCGGCGAGGATCACAGCCCGACCAGGTCCAGCGCCAGCCCCTCGCGGCGATGCGCGGCGACCAGCGTGTTGCGCAGCAGGCAGGCGATCGTCATCGGCCCGACGCCGCCCGGAACCGGGGTGATCGCACCCGCGACCGATGCCGCGCTTTCGAACTCGACATCGCCGGTCAGGCCGTTGTCGGTGCGGTTGATGCCGACATCGATCACCGTCGCGCCGGGCTTGAGCCACTCGCCCTTGACGAAGCCCGCGCGTCCCACCGCCGCGACGACGATGTCGGCGCGCGCGACATGCCCCGGAAGATCCTTGGTCCGCGAATGGGCCAGCGTCACGGTGCAGCTCGCCGCCGTCAGCAGCGCCGCCATCGGCTTGCCGACGATGTTGGAGCGGCCGATCACTACCGCGTCCTTGCCCGACAGGTCGCCGAGCTGATCCTTGAGCAGCATCAGGCAGCCCAGAGGCGTGCAGGGGACGAAGCCGTCCATGCCGGTAGCAAGGCGGCCGGCATTGACCGGGTGGAAGCCGTCGACGTCCTTGTCGGGGCTGATCCGCAGCAGCACGGCCTGTTCGTCGAGATGGCCGGGCAGCGGCAGCTGGACGAGGATGCCGTCGACCGCCGGATCATTGTTGAGCGTGTCGACCAGCGCGATCAGCGTGTCCCGATCGGTATCGGCGGGCAGGCGATGCTCGAAGCTTTCCATATTGGCGGCGACCGTCGCCTTGCCCTTGCTGCGGACATAGACCGCCGATGCCGGATCCTCGCCGACCAGCACCACGGCGAGGCCCGCCTTGCGGCCCGTTTGTGCCGCGAACGTCGCCGCCGCTTCGCCCACGCGTGCGCGCAGGCCCAGCGCAAATGCCTTACCGTCGATAATCTCAGCCGTCATGGTCCGCCCCATAGAACTCTGCCGCGATTCCCGCCAGCGTCGAAGCGTCGCCCGTGATGGTCAGCCGCTTGATCCGGGAGGTTTCACCCGCGATCAGCGATACGTCGCGCTTCGGCACGCCAAATGTCTTTGCGACCAGCACCGTCAATGCCGCGTTGGCTGCTCCCTCGACGGGCGGCGCGGCGAGCCTGACGGCGAAATGTTCGGGCGTTCCGGCCGCGAAGACACTCTTCGACGCACGCGGCGTCACCCGCACCGCAATGCGGATGCCGTCTGCGCCCTCCTGCCAGGGCCGGGTCAGGCGCCGCCGCGGACCAACGCCTCGGCAACGTTAGGCAGGACCGCATCCTGAAGGATCCAGATCAGGATCAGCACTACGAACGGCGCAAAGTCCATCGGCCCGGTATCGGGCAGGATGCGGCGGACCGGACGATAGACCGGCTCGGTCAGCGTGTTGAGGCCGCGCCACAACGAACTGACGAAATCGTTGTAGGTGTTGATCACGTTGAACGCGATCAGCGTCGACAGGATCGCCTGGACGACGATGATCCACCACGCCACGGTCAGCAGGATCTGGGCGATGGAGTAGGTGGTCGCGACTAAGGTATCCAACAGGAGCCTCCGAAGGTTTCAAGCGCTTCTACCGGAAAGCCACGCGAAGCGGCAACCGTATTAGCTATATAATACGGCTCAGCGATGCACCAAGGTGCCGGCGCCCTGCGTCGTGAAGATTTCGAGCAGCATCGAATGGGGCACGCGCCCGTCGAGGATGACCGCCGCGTCGACCCCGGCATCGACCGCGGCGACGCAGGTCTCGACCTTGGGGATCATCCCGCCGCTGATGGTGCCGTCGGCCTTGAGCGCGGCGATGCGGCCGGGGTCGAGGTCGGTGAGCAGTTCCTTGTCCTTGCTCAGCACGCCGGGAACATCGGTGAGCAGGAAGAAGCGCGATGCGCCCAGCGCGCCCGCGATCGCGCCGGCCATCGTGTCGGCATTGATATTGTAGGTGTGTCCGTCGGCGCCCAGCGCGATCGGCGCGATCACCGGGATGAAGCCCTGTGCCGACAGCGTCGTCAGCACGCTTGCGTCGACCGCCACCGGCTCACCGACAAAGCCGAGATCGACATGGCGTTCGATTCCCTGCAGCGGATCGGCTGCGTTGCGCGTCACCTTGCGTGCGGTGACGAGGCCCGAATCCTTGCCCGAAATGCCGATCGCCTTGCCGCCCGCGGCGCCGATCCAGCTGACGATTTCCTTGTTGATCGATCCGGCGAGGACCATTTCGGCGATCCGCGCGGTCTCCGCATCGGTGATGCGCAGCCCGCCGACGAACTCCGATTCGACGCCGAGGCGCTTGAGCATCTGGCCGATCTGCGGCCCGCCGCCATGGACGACGACCGGATTGATGCCCACCGCCTTGAGCAGCACGACATCCTCGGCGAAATCGCGCGCCAGCTCGGGATCGCCCATCGCGTGGCCGCCATATTTCACGACGAAGGTCTTGCCCGCGTAGCGCTGCATGTACGGCAGCGCGTCGGTCAGCGTCTCCGCCTTGGCGAGCATCAGGGGGTCGGGGGCATGATCGGTCATGGCGCGCCCTTAGCGTGAGTTGTTGGGTTGCGAAAGCGGCGGAGGGGCGAGCGGTCCGCCTCGATCCATTGCATCAAGATCCTTTGCGGCATTCTAGTGCCGATAGGTGCCGCGCAATTCCCCGGTACGCACCAGCGTCAGTCGTTCGAGGCAATCTGCTTCCATTGCCGGGCCGCCAGAGCCGGGCATGTGGGTTTTCTCGAAAGCGCACTGGGCATCCCTGAAAGCGATCCACGCTCTCTGCGCCTCGATCAGAATCTGCGCATCCGTCATTCCGCCATGCAGTTCCGGCCGCTGCTCCTCGGGATTTCGCCTGGCTTCAGCGAGTGTCAACTTCCATTGCCGGTTCAGTTTCTCGTCGGCTCGCTGGTAGCGGGCGTAAGAACAGGCGTTGATCTCCAGCTGGTTGCGAGGGGAGGTGCAGTTCGGCCGGACGTCGGCTTCCTGGCTGAGCGATCCCAGCATGAGGATGAAAACCAACACCTAATTGCACTCCCCTCAGGCGCCACGGTCCAGACGGCGTCCCAGGCCGACAAGGGCATAGATGAGGATCGGGACGAGGATCGCCGACAGCACCACCTTGGCGATCAACTGGCCCATCAGCAGCTCGCCGATCGGGAAGACGCCATAGAAGGCGATGCCGATGAAGATCATCGTATCGACGATCTGGCTGAGCACGCCCGCCACGGCGGCACGCAGCCACAGCAGCTTGCCCTCGTCGCGCTTGAGCCACGAGAAGATGGTGACGTTGAGCGTCTGCGACACGCCATAGGCGAAGATCCCGCCGATCCAGATCCGCCAGGTCGCGAACAGGATGCCCTGGATCGCCTGGAGGTCGGCGGGGCGCTGCTCGACCATTTCCTTCGATGCCGGAAGCGACCAGACGAGCAGCGAGAGCAGCAACGAGGCGATCAGCGGGATGAAGCCGATCTGCACCAGCCGGTTGGCCACGCTGCGCCCGTGCAGTTCCGCCACCGCGCTCGATACCGCGACCAGCAGCAGGAAGGCGAAGATGCCGGCTTCCACCGCGAGCGGCCCGAGCGCGACCTGCTTGTTGCCCAGCACGCCTGCAATGCAGACCATGCCGCCATAGAAGATCGAGAAGAAAAAGAGCGAGCGCGTCAGCGGAGCCGGTGTAGTCATGGGCGTTGCTAGCGCGGTTTCAGCCGATACGGAAGCACCTAGCGATGCACGATTCACCCGCTATGCTGCAGCCCCATATGCCGCGCACCAGACGCGGCGCTTGGGGGCCTTCCACTTGAACAATCTTCCGATCGGTATTCTGGGCATCGTCGCGATTCTCGCGATTGCCTTTGCGCTTTCGTCGAACCGCCGCGCCATCCGGCTGCGCGTCGTCGGCGCGGCATTCGCGTTGCAGACCGGCATCGCCGTCCTCGTTCTCTATGTACCCGCCGGGCGCGCGGTGATCGAGGGCATGTCGCGCGGCGTTTCGGCACTGCTCGGCTATGCGCAGGCGGGGACCGACTTCATCTTCGGCCCGCTCGCCAAGCCCGAAATGGGCGGGCACAGCTTCGCGATCGCGGCGCTGCCGGTGATCATCTTCTTCGCCAGCCTCGTCTCGATCCTCTATTATCTGCGCATCATGCCGTTGGTGATCCGGTGGATCGGCGGGGCGATCGAGAAGGTGACCGGGGTGAGCAAGGTCGAGTCGCTGTGCTCGGCAGCGAACATCTTCGTCGGCCAGAGCGAATCGCCGCTGGTGATCCGCCCCTATCTCGCAAGCCTCACCCCGGCACAGATGTTCGCGGTGATGAGCGTCGGCATGGCCGGCGTCGCGGGCACGATCCTGGCGGCCTATGCCGCGATGGGGATCGACATCCAGTATCTGCTCGCGGCGAGCTTCATGGCGGCGCCCGGCGGACTCCTGATGGCCAAGATCATGATGCCCGACGAGCCGGCGAAGCAGGCCGAACTTCCGCTCGAGGGCGAGGCGGCCGCGCTCGATCCCGAGGATGCCGCGATTCGCGCGGTCGAGAAGGATCTGGACGAGGAGCGCCCCGCCAACATCATCATGGCCGCGGCGATGGGCGCGCAGATCGGCGTCAAGATCGCGGTTGCGGTCGGCGCGATGGTGCTCGCCTTCGTCGCTTTGGTCGCGCTCGCCAACGGGCTGCTCGGCGTGGTCGGCGGCTGGTTCGGCTATGGCGACCTCACCTTCCAGGGTGCGATCGGCACCGTCTTCGCGCCGGTGATGTTCCTGATCGGCATCCCGTGGACCGAAAGCGGCGCTGCGGGCAGCCTGTTCGGCACCAAGATGGTGCTCAACGAATTCGTCGCCTTCCTGAACCTGGGGTCGACTCAGGGGCTGAGCCCGCGCAGCGTCGCGATCATCACCTTCGCACTGTGCGGTTTCGCCAATTTCAGCTCGATCGCGATCCAGATGGCCGCGGCCGGCAGCCTTGCGCCCAACCAGCGCCCGGTGATCGCCAAGCTCGGCATCAAGGCGCTGATCGCGGGTAGCCTCGCCAACCTCATGTCCGCGGCATTGGCGGGGTTGCTGCTGCCGTGAACGAGCGGCTTGTGGCGCGGGTATCGAAGGGCAAGACGCTGCTTCTGCTGCTGATTGGGGCCGGGTTCGTCGCGATTGGAATCTGGTTCGTTGCGCGCCCGGAGGAACTCGCTGGCGGTAGCCGTCTCAGAGACCCCGCGATGATATGGGGCTTCGGCTGGATTGCTATCCTGTTCTTCGGTGCGTGTTTCGTTGCGATTTTCAGCCAGCTGTTTCGCACTGCGCCGGTCATCGAGATCGATTCGCGAGGCATCCTGCATCGGCGATGGTCCGACCAGATCATCCCATGGACAGCGATCGTCCGCATCGAACCGCGCGCGGTCCACAACCAGAAATTCCTGTGCCTGTGGCTCGACGCGCCCGAGCGCTATCCTGCGCGGTCCGGCAGGCTTGCCCATCTGAACAAGGGCATGGGTTTCGGCGATCTCTCGCTCAGCATGCAGGGCACCGACCAGAGCTTCGACCGGCTGGTCGAGGTGGTTGGCGCCCATCTCGCCGCCAGGGACCGGCCCGGCACCGGGCAATCATAGGACGTGCGATCCCTCGGCTATGCGCTTCTCGTCCTGGCGCTGCCACTGGCGGTGTTGGGCATGCTGGTGCCGCCCAACGAGTATAGGGCGATGGGCGGGGGTGGCATCGACTGCGACGGGCCGTTGCAAGTCCTGCTGTTCGCGGGACCTGCCTTTGCCATCTATGGCGTCGCGGCGCTGTGCAACGGGATTGCGCCTCGCCGCCCGCGCAATCTTGTGATCGCGGGGCTGGCCCTGCTCCTGTGCCTTGGACTCGGCATCAACCTCGCCCGCGCGTGGCAGGAATCCCGGATCAACGCGGGCGAGGCTATCTGCGGCTGAGCGATCAGCGCGTCGGCACCGGCTCCGCGCCCGAATAGTCGTAGAAGCCGCGGCCGGTCTTGCGGCCGTACCAGCCGGCTTCGACATATTTGACGAGCAGCGGGGCGGGGCGGAACTTGGGATCGCCCGTTCCCTCGAACAGCACGCGCGTAATCTCGAGGCAGGTGTCGAGGCCGATGAAGTCGGCGAGCGTGAACGGCCCCATCGGATGGTTGAGGCCGAGCTGGATCGCCGCGTCGATATCGGGGATCGTCGCCACGCCCTCGCCTAGTGCGAAACACGCCTCGTTGAGGAACGGCATCAGCACGCGGTTGACGATGAAGCCCGGCGCGTCGTTGGCGTGGACGATCCGCTTGTTGAGCGTCTTGCCGTACGCCTCGACCGCGGCGACGGTCGCATCGCTGGTGGCGAGGCCGCGGATCAGCTCGATCAGGCCCATCACCGGCACCGGGTTGAAGAAATGCACGCCCATGAAGCGCGCGGGATCGGGGGACGCCTGTGCCAGTCGCGTGATCGGAATCGACGAGGTGTTGCTGGCGAGGATCGCGGTGTCGGACAGCACCTTGCCGACATTGGCGAAGATCGTGCGCTTGATCTCCTCGCGCTCGGTCGCGGCTTCGATGACGAGGTCGCACGGCGCGAAGGCATCGGTGCCGCCGACGCATTCGATGTTCGCCAGCGCGGCTTCGGCCGCCTGAGCGGTGATCTTTTCCTTCTCCACCGCCCGCGCGAGCTGCTTGGCGATCCCGGCCTTGCCCTTCTCGGCGCGGGCGACGTCCATGTCGGACAACAGCACGCGATAGCCGGTCTGTGCCGAAACCTGAGCGATTCCCGCTCCCATTTGCCCTGCGCCGATCACGCCAACCGTCTTCATGCATGTCCTCCGGAATCTGATATGCAGGCGTCCTACCGACTCGCTTGCGAAACGGCCAGAAGGGGGAATTCATGCTGACGATCGCGTTGCTCGCTCTGGCTCAGGCAGCCGCCCCGCAATCGACCGTGAAACAGGGGCCGGTCAAGAGTTTCGGGGCATGGGTCGTCGCCTGCGACAATGCCAAACGTTGTGAAATGACCTCGATCTGGCCCGACGACAATCAGCCGGAAGACGGTTCGCCCTATGACCAGATCTCGGTCTCGATCGAGCGCGCGGCGGGACCGGCGGGCGCATTCTCCGTCGAGATCCAGCTTCCGGGCAAGTCGGGCAGCGACCGGGTGCAGGTGAGCACCGAACGCGGCTTCTTCCTCTGGGGCGTGCCGAAGAACGACCTGCTCCACTTTACCGGCGCGCAGGCCGCGCAGATCGTCGCGGCGATGGTCGACGGCACCGATCTGCGCGTCGGCTCCGAGGTCGATGTCACCGGCATGGCTTCGCTCAAGGGATCGTCGGCGGCGCTGCGCTTCATCGACGCCGAACAGGGCCGCGTCGGGACCGTGACTGCGGCGGTGGCGAAGGGCGCGAAGCCGGCAAGCGCCGTCCCGGCACCACCTGCCTTGCCCAAGGTTGCCTTCATCCGCCCGGCGGGAGTTGCCGCGCCCTTCACGCCGGCGATGCGCAAGGCGCTCGACAAGTCGAGCGAATGCGGTGCCGTCTATGAGGGCGGTACGGGCGAGTTGCCCGGGGTCGAACGGATCGCACTCGGCGGCGGCAAGACGCTGGTGCTGCTCCCATGCGGCAGCGGCGCGTACAATTTCTCGACCGAGCCGTACATTCTGGCGCCCGGCGCGCAGCCGGTGCTCGCGAAGTTCGATTCGCCGCCGGGCTTTACCGAGGCGGACGGTGGCCGCCCGTCGCTGGTCAATGCCAGCTTCGACGCGAAGACCGGGCGGCTCGACAGCTATTCCAAGGGGCGTGGCCTTGGCGATTGCGGGAGCATGGAGGGTTATGTCTGGGACGGATCGATGTTCCGGCTGGTCGAGGCGCGATCGATGCCCGAATGCCGCGGGTCGGTGAACTGGCTCACCGTCTGGCGTGCCGAAGCCGTGGCGAAATAACGCTCAGCCGCCGCCGGGCAGCGCGATCTCGAACAATTTGGGCCAGCGCTTGCCGGTGACGTAGAGCTTTCCGGCTTTGGCGTCATAGGCGATGCCGTTGAGCACCGCCTCGCTGTCGCTCACTTCGACCGAGGCGGCGACCGCGCGCAGGTCGATCACGCCCTTGATCACGCCGGTTGCGGGATCGATCCGCACGATCAGGTCGCTGTGCCAGATGTTCGCCAATATCTCGCCGCGCACATATTCCAGCTCGTTGAGTTGGCTCACCGAACGTCCGCGCCAGGTGACCGAGATGCGCCGGCGCTCGGTGAAGTCCCGGGGGTCGAGGAAGCGCAGCGCGCTGGTGCCGTCGGACAGGATCAGGCTCTCGCCGTCCTGCGTCAGTCCCCAGCCTTCGCCTGTATAGGTGAACTCGCCGAGCTTGCGGAAGCTGTCGCGGTCCCAGCGGAAGCCCTTGCCGTGCTGCCAGGTGAGGCTGACGATGGTCTTGCCCCAGTTGGTGCTGCCCTCGCCGAAATATTCGGCGGGCAGCTTCACCGCTCGCTTCACTTTTCCGGTGGCGAGGTCGACTTCGCGCACCGTCGATTCGCCCTGCTGCCCGGTGCTCTCGAACAGCCGCCCCTCGCTGAAGAACAGGCCCTGGGTGAACGCGCGCGTATCGTGCGGATAGGTCGCGATCACCCGTGCCGCCTCGACGGTCGGCGCGGGCGTCTGTGCCGGCGCATCGGCCGCCTGTGGCGGGGCGAGGGAGGGTGCGACTGGCGCAGAAACAATCGGGGCCGCCCCGGCCAGCATGGCCAGGGCGACCCCCATTGTCGCTCCGCGCCCGGCCGCGATCAGCCGGAGCATTGCGTTTCCCGTTACTGCGACGGCGTCAGATTCACCGCGGCGTACTTGCCACGGCGATCGACTTCCAGCTCGAACTCGAGCCGGTCGCCTTCGTTGAGCGTCGGCATGCCGGCGCGCTCGACGGCGCTGATGTGCACGAACGCATCGGGCTGTCCGTCGTCGCGCTGAATGAAGCCGAAGCCCTTCATCGCGTTGAAGAACTTGACCGTGCCGGTCGCCTTCTCACCCGTCAGCTGACGCTGCGGGCCGCGGTCCTCGACCGCGCCGCCGCGCGGAGCATCACGGTCACGCGGCGGGCCGCGGTCCTCGACCGGGAGCGGCTCGCCCTCGATCTTGAGCTCGGTGGCGCTGATGCGGCCGCCGCGATCGACCAGCGTGAAGCCCAGCGGCTGGCCTTCGGCGAGGCCGGTGAGGCCTGCCTGCTCGACCGCGCTGATGTGCACGAACACGTCTTCACCGCCATCGTCGCGGACGACGAAGCCGAAGCCCTTCTGGCCGTTGAAGAATTTGACTACGCCGGTGCCTTCGCCAACGACCTGCGGGGGCATGCCGCCACCGCCGCCGCGACCACCGAAGCCGCCACCGCCGCCGCCGAAGCCGCCGCCACCACCGCCGCCGAAGCCGCCACCGCCGCCGCGATAGCCACCAC
>Ga0247823_10004899_pt1 | contig 10659 bp, 9 predicted proteins | sample 13C_PalmiticAcid_2_FD_192426 | JGI IMG/M metagenome (GOLD analysis project Ga0247823, IMG submission 192426) | Soil microbial communities from agricultural site in Penn Yan, New York, United States - 13C_PalmiticAcid_Day30 | ecosystem: Environmental > Terrestrial > Soil > Agricultural land...
CCCCCAAACTCCATGCTTCCCTCCCTTCCCTTTTCTTCCTTGTCAACCCAGCCCTTCCCTTTGGGGCCTCTCAAGTGTAGCTTAGCTAGCTCCATCGCATCCCATTGCTCCGTGCCGTCGCTCCATCACTCCAATCGCTCCGCCCGGAGAGAACCAAACCAAACCAAACCAAAACCAAACCCGCAAACCGTAAGCGCACCCCCAAAGAACAAACCACACCAAGCCAGGCAAGCCAAACCAAGCCAACCAGTACCTCGGTGTGACCCATTGCGATTGAACGCCAGCAAAACAGAAAAAGAAGAAGAAAAAGAATTATCATGGTAAGCATAACGGGGTTCATGGGTCATACGGTGATCCAACATCCAACAAAGTGGCGGGGCGGCGACCCTTCTGCCGCGGTGGGGTGGTAATGATATGCTCCATCCGTTCAATCGAACGCCAGCTCAACGCAAGACTGAGGAGGACGGTGGGAATATGTCCTTTCCCCAAACGTAAACGCAGTTTTAAGGATGCATGTCTGCTGGTCTGCTCATCAGACATAGGCGAGGAGAGCAGTGCGGGCAGACACGTCAGCGCCAGGTCGGTCGGTCGGTCGGTGTCGTCGGTAAGGGAAGGTGAATCCGACGCGCAAGAGCCTAGTCCAGCTCAATCACCTCCACCTCCCGCCTCGGCAGCGCAGGCACTTGCGGCGCCTTGCGGGCTACCGCCGACGTGGGCGCAGACGCGGGCGCAGCCGGAAACCCCTCGTCGTCGCTCGCCCCGTCGTCGTCGGCCTCGAGCACGACCGACCAGCTGCCGTCCGCCTTGACGCGCAGGCTCTTGGTGTGCAGCTTGCCCTCGCCCTCGAGCTGCGCCCGCACTTTCAGCAGGAACCCGTCGATGCGCAGGCTGTACGGCCGCGCGTCCTTGGAGCAGATCGGGCAGCGCCACTTGTCCGGGTTCGACGGCTCCGCCGTGTTGGGACACGTGCACTTGACCTTCTTGTGCGGGCAGCTGAGCGGCGGCTTAGCCGGGCGCGTGTTGAGCCAGTTCTCGAGGTCGAAGCACTCCATGTGCGTGCAGTCGACGCCCCGCGCGGGGATCTTGAAGATGGTGGAGCTGAAGGGGTCGGCGAGGTCGATCGCGAGGTCGGGCGCTTCAAAGGCGATTTCGTCGTCGGCAGACGAGGTCAGCCGCTTCTTGATGGTGTTGAGCGTCTGCTGCTCGGGTATTGCGCCTTGCGACCAGATGGACTTGACGATGGTGGAGTGGCTGAGCGTCTCGAGCAACTCAACGGCCAGCAGGCGGCTCTGCGAGGGTTCACCAGGCGCCTCGTGGAGAGCAATCTTGAGGACGTTAGTGCCGGGGACGACAAAGTCGGTGACTTCTGTAGGGAGGTCTTTGCCGTTGTGCGGGCGCCTGCGGATGTCGAGCACCCTGTTGTTGAGCGTCATGTGCATAAACGACGGCCAGTTCCCATCCAGCGTGACCCATTGCTGCTGGGTGAGCGGTTTCGACGAGCTGGGAGGCATGCAGCACCTGACTCGCCACCGCAGCGCACCGTTGAAGTGCTCGACCACGGGCAGAAGGGTCCCGGGAAGCTTCGACTTTCTCGCCGCCAGGGCAGACTGCTCCTCGGTCACCTCGAACCGGAAGGTGAACAGCGTCTTCTTGGGAGCCACGGGAGTCGGCTCCACCGGGAGCGACTTGACGGCCTGGTAGAAGCGCTCCGCCTCGCCATTTTTAATGACTCGCTTTGGGCTTCGCACGTGGGCCTGATGCAACGACATCAAGATCGCCTTACGGTCCGCGGGGTCGTACGGCCAATCGGGCCGGGTTATCAGGGTCCCTTTGGGCGGCACCAGCGGGTCTTTTACTCTCGGGGGTCGGCTGCGATGAGGATCTCGGTGTATCTGTTGTGCCGCATATTGGGGGGCTGGCATCGGTCCAGCATGTATTCCGCTATTGATGAAGTTGGTAGGGGATGTCACGGGCTGGAGTTGGCGAGCCCAGGGGTTGTACTGCATCTGCTGTATCTGGATGTTCTGCACCGGCTGGACCCCACGATGCGCCGCAAACGTCGGCGACTGCGTTGTGGCATGGGTGCTCGACTGCGTGTGTAGCTGCGGGGCTATCTGCAGGTTGCGCTGATATTGCTGTTGGTTGAGCAGCTGTGACGGCAGCTGTTGTCGCTGGTTCTGTAGTATGGGTTGTTGCTGGCTCTGCATTACGGGTAGCTGGTTTTGCATTATGGGTTGTTGCTGGCTCTGTATTATCGGTTCTTGCTGGCGCAACTGGTGCTGTGGGAAAGCCAGGGATTGCGGGCTCGGGATGCTGCTGCCCACCGCTTGGTGTTGGAGCAACACGCTCTGGCTCGTCTGTCTGTATTGCTGAGCTATCTGGGCGCTGGGACTCGATGGTACAGCCTGTGTCGTCCCGACTCTGCCCCCATCTTGGGGACTTGCCGTGTATGGATTCACAGCCACCACCGGTGCCTGAGATGGCAAGGGTAGGGCTGAGCTGGGGTACGTTGGAGAAAAGGTGCTCGGCGCCGAGTAAGGGGCGGATGCCGGTGGGTGATGCTGTGCATGTTGCACAGAAGGGAAGGTGTTGTGCCCTCCTGGCTGTGGCGTGTGATGGGGCGAGGTGGCGCTGGGAATAGAGGGCGACTGCACGCTGGTCTGGCCGCCGCCCCGGAACTTCACGGCGGAGACGATGAGTTTGTAGAAGCCAATGAGAGGAGCATTCCTCTGCTCGATCTCTCCCGGTTGAGTAATAGGCGCCAGTGTGTGGAGGCCAGTGACGGGGTTCCGATGTCTGGCTTGGTCGTCGCGGAAAGCCTGTTCGAGCTGCGCGCCGAAGTCGCCGTCGGGCACTCCCAAGTGTCTCCGGCAGGCAGTGAAGAGGATGAACTGGAGCACGGGAGAATAGCAGCCCAGGCGAGCGAGAAGTTCGTCCACTAGAAACGGGTAGTTCCGCTGCATTGCTGCCGCGAGCAGCGACTCGTGCTCATTGATGAGAGCCGACAGGAAGGTGGCAATCTGCGATATAAGCGCGGCGTCGCCGATGTGCGCGTAGCTGAACTGCCCGTTGGCGACGGGGAAGCGAGAGAACCATTGCTGGTGCGCCAGCGAGAGGAGTTCGTTCTTCTTAAGAACAGTCTCGAGGATTCTAAACGCACTGTCGATCACCGGCCGATGTAGCGGGATGCTTGCGTACGCCTCCAGCGGGTTCAGGGACCACAGGGAGAACAACTGGTGCAGGACGAGGAAGAAGGCATCTTCATTCTTGCAGGCCTCGGTGAGAAGCATGACGCGTGGCTTCTCGACGGCGGAGTCAAGTGCCCTGTTGCCTCCGCAAGCCTGAACATACTGTTCGAGAATCGGAAGCAGCGACGTGGTGGTCTGCCGAGGCGGTGGCTGGCTAGGGCAAGAGTCAGCGTTCCCTGGTGGCTGAATGCAAGATAAACCCGTCGCAACCCACTCTGTCCGGCGCCTCTTGAGGGGAGGAAGCGGTCCACGCGAGGCCGTTGGTGTAGAATTCCCATCGAAGCTCAGACTCCGGCCGTGGCTGTCTTGCCTATTTTGAGTCCCCTGAAACATTTGGATTTGGGCAAACGCGGGGAGGCCAGTCTCGACGCGAGGTGCGGCGCCAACGGGCCCGGGTCTCGGGGCTTCCTGTGCCCCTGGGATGGTGAGAGGGTCGAGGACGAAGCGGGCATCGACGACGGGGAGCGTGGCTGGGGTCGGGGCGTTGGCGGGCCCCATGTTGTGCACATCGGGGAGCGGTGTTGGGTTGGGCTTGGGGCTGTCGAGCACATTCGACAAGGCAGGGCTCGGCTCGTCGCTAGGGGCGGGGGATGGGAGAACGGGTGGTCTGGTCCAGGGAAACAGCGTTAGTGGGCTTCATGAACGGGGCGCAGCGGTGAGGCAGGCAAAGGGGGCCTCCTTACTGTTGGGTTTGCTGGTGCGGAGGTTGGTGGTGGTGCTGAGGCTCCTGTTGGTGGTGGTGCTCGTGGTGTTGCTGCTGGACAGCCTGGGGCACGGGCGGTCTCGGCGCGGCGGGACGGGGATTGGGTCTTCGGATTGCTGCTGCGCCGGGAGTCATCCATGATGGCTGCCGGCCGCCGAGGAAGGCATTAGCGGTGGCATTGGAGGACGCGATCTGCTTGTCGACAGTGGCTGCAGGACGTGGATTCCCGCCCGGGCTCGGCTGAGAAGGCGGCATCGTACTCTACTACAAGTACTCTCCTCCCAGACGACTGGCCGCCAAGCGACTCGGTGTGGTGGGCGACTGCAGACAAGAAAGAAGTCAACTTTCTGGTTGCAAACGGCAAACGGGCAGATCACAAACGGCAGACGCCGAATGCCAAACGCCAAACGCAGAGGTGGTGGCGCTGGAAGATGGGCAGGGCGGCAATGCGCCAGGGCCACACACCATTGAACGGGAGCTTGGTGATCTCGTGCGAAAAGCGCCCAGCCGGTCGAGCAGAAATCGGGCAGGCGCGTAGAGTCTCGAGGCCGATGAACGGGCGCGAAATGCGCGGATGGGAGATGGGAGGATAGAGGAGAGAAGACGGGACGGAAGGATGTGGCAACAAAGAGACGTTGTTCAGCGGAAAGTGCAGTCACGGAGCACTATTAGCAATGCCCAGCACCAACAAAGACGGGAATGCAGCCTCTCTCGACAACAGCCCAGGAAGGCCCCACAGCCCAAGGCTCAAACCACTCCCCAAGCAAATGCGACAACCTTCAAATCCAAGATGTTGACAGGAGATAATAGCGCATGGCGGGGTCATGCAAGTGGTAATGTTGTTGGTCACGGTCTGGATGCTCCTTGGCTCGTTTGCTGCCTGCAGCGTGTGCGAGAGGTTGGAACCAACGATATGTTTGAGGTCATGTCGATGCTCCATGTCGCCGGCAGCACTGATGAGTCCCGGCGTCGGGGACACGCCAGCCAATCGCGGCTGTTGGGAGAGTCTTGGGGACCAGGGATGCGCAGCAACAGACTGTCACACTGGAGAAGGGCGCACGCTTGCGGCCTAGTGGGCATGGTTGAACAACAGGACGCCGACATCCGCTACCTCTTTCTGTGACGCACTCACACAAAGTCACAATGTACCTTGTGGTTCTGTAAATCCCCAGCAGCACTCTTTGCAGTCTTGTTCTGAGGTCAACCGTCTCGAAAGGAACCTTGTTGTCGACAGTGGGCCGTGCCGCAGGAGCACAGAGACGAGCAACTCGTCCCTGGTTTGTTGGCTCGGAAGCGGCAGAGACAATAATTACAGCTACCAAGGTTCCTAGGAAACATGACGTCGGGGTTTGTGTGCACATACAGAGGGTACCTGCATCGTTTGAGAGCTGTGTTTGCTATGAACCAGATCAGTGAGCATGGATGAGACTGTTGATACTTGAGAGTGATTTGCTTGGTTGTTTGTGTGAATGTTCCAAAGCTGCAAACAGCTCGATCCAAACTCCCAAATCAGTTTGCTGGGCTTGCTGGGGTCATGGACCCTGCGCCCTGTGGTGTCGAGGGCGCCTTCCAGGGCTCCACTTTGTGCTCACCACGAAAGCGGGGCGGGCTTCCTCCAAGACGCCAATGGGATGAAGAGCCGGCCAAGTGCAGCGACAGGGGTGAGAGGCTTGGCTTGGCCTGCAAGCCCAGATCCATCCAAGTCGAAAAAGGCAAAAAAAAGTTTCGAGCATTGGAGATCGTGGATCGTGGATCGCAAGCGACGGCGCAAACCCGACAATCGACAATCGACAATCGACGACCGACGACCGACGACCGACAAGCCCCTCTCAACACCGCCAAGGTCGGATCGCAACAGCAACAATGGCGGCAGAAGTGCTCCCATTGGCGCAGGTGAAGCTGCCGTCGGGGCCCAGCCCGGTCACGGCCGAGCAGCGGTACTGGAGGTCGTTCAAGAACCAGAAATCCCACACGTCGACCGCCTCGTGGCCCATCTCGCACATCAGCTTCCCCGCCGCCACCGGTGCCGCCCTGTCCAACTCGCTCGTCGCCGCCACCAAGCTCAACGACCTGTTCGCCGTCACCTCGGGCCCACGCGTCGACATCTTCTCCATCCGCAAGCGCGAGCCGCTCAAGACCATCGGCCGCTTCGACAGCGAGGCCCACTGCGGCGAGATCCGCGCCGATGGCAGGGTGCTGGTCGCCGGCGAGGACTCGGGCAGGATGCAGGTGTTTGACGTGGGCGGTGGCACCCGTGCCGTGATACTCAAGACGTGGCATGTCCACAAGCAGCCCGTCTGGGTCACCAAGTGGTCGCCCACCGAGCTGACCACCCTCATGAGCGCCAGTGACGACAAGACGGTGCGCCTGTGGGATCTGCCCTCGAACAACCCGAGCCGGATGTTCTCGGGGCACTCGGACTACGTACGCTGCGGCGCCTTCATGCCGGGCGGGAACAGCAACCTGCTCGTCTCGGGTTCCTACGACGAGACGGTCCGGGTCTGGGATGCGAGGTCGCCGGGCGGCTCCGTCATGACCTTCAAGCACGCCGACCCCGTCGAGGATGTCCTTCCGTTGCAGTCGGGCACGACCCTTCTGGCCGCCGCCGGTAGCGCCATCTCTGTCCTCGACCTCGTCGCCGCCAAGCCGCTCCGCCTCATCACGAACCACCAAAAGACCGTCACCTCCCTCTCCCTCGCCTCCAACGGGCGGCGTGTCGTCAGCGGCAGCTTGGACGGCCATGTCAAGGTCTTCGAGACGAACGACTGGAACGTCGTGGCCGGCTCCAAGTACCCGAGCCCGATCCTCTCGCTCGGCGTCATCGCCGCCGGCGCCGCCCAAGAAGATCGGCATCTCGCCGTCGGCATGCAGTCCGGCGTGCTCTCCCTCCGAACGCGCCTCTCGGGCGCCGCGGCCGAGAAGGCCCGGGACCGCGCCGCGGTAGAAGCCGCGCGCGACGTGGGCACCGAGGCCCTCGAGAAGCTCGACGCCCAAAAGGCCAAGCGGAAGCGCGCGGCCGTGACCAACAAGGCGATGGAGCTCCTCGGCGAGAGCGTCGACGTCATCATCCCCACCGACGCCCAAGGCGGGCGCGGGCGGCGCGTCAAGCTCAAGCCGTGGCAGCGCGACTACCGCCAGGGGCGCTACGCGGCCGCCCTCGACGAGGTCATCGACATGGCGGGCCCGCAGTACCAGCCCGTCACCGCCCTGACGCTACTGGTCGCCCTCCGCCACCGCTCGGCCCTGCGCGAGGCCCTCGAGGGCCGCGATGAGATCACGGTGCTGCCTCTCCTTAAGTGGGCGAGCAAGTACATCTCGGACCCGCGCTACCTGAGCATCTGCATCGACATGTCGTTCCACCTGCTGGACATCTACAGCGAGCACGTCGGCGGCAGCGACGAGCTGGCGACGCAGTTCCAGGCTCTGCTGGGCAAGGTGTCCAAGGAGGTGGAGAAGGCGCAGATGGCGATCCAGACGAACGGGATGGTGGAGAGTCTGATGTTTGGCGGGATGCAGTAGGCCCGAGGAAGGGGGCTGCGATCTCACGTGTGTAAATCTGGCGGAGAACGAGATGGCTTACTTGCATTGCGCTGGCGTTCTTGGCTTGGGATTCGGAAAAAAAAGATCTAGGCTGTGTGGGATGATGGATCGTCTGTGGTCAATCGGGTAGATAGAGCGATACCTCCAATATCAAGGGTCAGTCAGAACCACAACAATGTACGAGACTTCTCAAACGTGTGCTCAAACCGCTCAATTCATCATATCCCTACTTCATAACACTACCTTGACAAAGAAAATACCAACCGACAAAAAGCTCCCGCCTAGTTGTTCTCGAAGCGCTTCGAATAAGCCTGGTAAGCCACACACACCAAAGCACTGCCTCCGCCTGTCGCCGCCGCCGCCGGCGGTATCCAGCGTCCGGTCGGACCCCAGCGTCTTCAAGCGCGCCGCGTACCGCCAAAACTGCAGATAGAAATCCCACCTCGACTCGTCCCATACCCGTTCCCGCCTCAGCCGTCTGCTCGTCCTCGTCGTCTTTTGCGTCTTTTGCGTCTGCGGTTGTTCTTGTCGCTGCTGCAGGTTCTGAATCTCCCCGAGCGGGCCGCCGCCACTGCCACCGCCAATCTTGAGTTTTCCCACACCTTCACACACTGCTTCTTCTTCCACACCGCGGAGCAGACCGGCATCGCCATCACCCTCTCCATTCCCCACGAGCGTCGCCGCCGACGTCGCAACCGACACCGAAGGCGAGCGGGGCGCCAAGTCTCCTCATCTACCGCCCAGCTCGGCCTCGAGCCCCTGCATCTCGCCGTACTCCTGCGGCCGGGGGTCCTCGGCGCGCCACTGCTGGTTGGCGCCGCCGGTGGGGATGGGCACCTGGGGCGCGACGGCGGGGGCGTGACCGCCGCTTCCCGGCACGGTGCGCACCATCTGGCGGAAGCGGAACACCTCGTCGAGGATCATCTTGCGCATCTCGCCGACGTCGTCGGTGGCCTCAAAGTCAAAGTTGAAGGTGGCCGGGCAGTCGGGCTCGTCGCTGGCGTCGTGCCAGATGGCGAGGTAGGGGTGCTCGAGGGCCGACTCGACCGAGATGCGGCGGGTCGGGTCGAAGGCGAGCATGCGGTCGAGCAGGTCGAGCGCGTCCGGGTTGGCGTTGGGGAAGAGCGAGGGGAACGACTTCTTGGCCATGTACGGCAGGTTGCGCACATACTCCTGCGCGCGCGGCGAGCCGATGCGCGAGAGTGTCTCCTCGTTGGGCGTGCCCAGGATGTGCAGGATCTGGTTGAGCTGGTCGACGTAGTCGCGGCCCTTGAAGAAGGGCCGCCCGCCGAGAAGCTCGGCGAGGATGCAGCCTACGGACCAGACGTCGACTGGTTTTCTTGTGTTAGCGTATCTGCATAGGACTCAAGATGGGAGAGAGAGAGGGAGAGACGTACTCGCTTTGGTGTAGTTCTGGAAGCTCAGCATGATCTCGGGCGCGCGGTACCATCTCGTCGCGACGTACTCAGTCATGTACCCGGCGTTTTCCTCCGGGTCGACCGAGAAGCCGCGCGCCAGGCCGAAATCGCAAATCTTGAGCTCGCAGTCGGCGTTGACCAGCAGGTTGCCGGGCTTGAGATCGCGGTGCAGCACATTCGCCGAGTGGATGTACTTGAGGCCGCACAAGATCTGGTAAATGAAGGACTGGAAGTGGGCGTCGGTCAGGGGCTGGCCGGACCGGATGATGGCCGCCAGGTCGCATTCCATCAGCTCTGCAAGGGGTGTATGTTAGCGAGGGGGACATCGTCAAGGGGGCACGCGGATAAGGGCTGAGAAAACGCACCCTCGTAAAGATAGGTCTCGTTGAAGTTGTCGGGCCTAGGGATGTCCATGTCATACAGGCAAGTGATCTAGGAGCAGAGACAGAGCCGGTCAGCTTTGAGCACAGCCAGAAAACCGATATTGATTCGGCCATCTTACGTTGCGGTGGCCCCTGAAATGCTGCAGGAGCTTGATCTCGCGCAGGGCGCGCTTGGCAAGGATCTTCTTGCTGAAGACATTGGTGACTTTCTTGATGGCAACACCCTCGTTGGTCTGGTTGTTCACGGCGGCGCTTCAGATGGCTGGTCAGTCATGTTTGCTGCTGCCAGGGGGGATCGTGAGAGCGGAAACAGAAGCGCGAGAGCGTACCAGACAATACCATATGCGCCCTGGCCCAGCTCCTTGGTCACCGTGTAACGTTCATCGACAATGAAGTCTTGGTTGAAGACCTTGAAGATCTTGCGGCCCTGGAGGTCAGCCATGGCGAATGTGTGTGTGTGTGTGTTGCTGGTCTCTTTTCCTGGCTCCGATCGATGTGTTCAAGTGCCTGTCCCTCGAGGAAGTGGGGAGAGGTGAGGGTCGTCTGGGACGAGAGAAGGCGGGGCAACAGAGCAGCAGACGGGACTCGGAGCTCGACTGTGCAGCACAAAGCAACCTGGAAGCTAAAAAAACCACCAGGCACAAGGCACAAAAAGAGGGAACACGGTGCGGGGCAGTTCGAGAGGCAAAAAAGAGGCAGCCTGGCGAGCAAACACGCAACTCGACAAAGCCTGGTATTTAAGAGCTGCCCGCAAAAGATGGAGGGGCTGAGGGATGAACGCGGCGCGGGGCCCAATGGCCCATCAGAATGCGCTGTGCATGCAACCTTGGCCCGCAAGGTCGTCAGCCCGTTGGTGTGACAAAGACCAGGGGCCAACCTGGAAGCGGATAAGGCAGGACAGACTTGCCGCAAGCATTGGCGAGGTGCCCCACAAATGCCCGTTTCGACGAACGCTGGCCCGGCCCAGGGAACCCCACCTTGGGCGTGTTGGTGCTGGGCGATGCCTGGATCGTCTGCTGATTGGCGCGTTTGAGCTGACTTGCAGGAGATCACCAAGTCTGCTCTGTTCCTCTACGCGCGCGACAACCTCAACCTCCATGGAGAAATTACAGGCTGCAGGGGATGCGCCGGCAGTGGCCTGAGAGTATCCTGTTCTCGGTAAAGTCTTGCCGGGTTTGCGCTGGAAGAAATGGGTGACGATTGGCCCCTCAAACGCCTCCCAGAGCCGTGTTGCTGTGTCCATGCGGCGGGACCTGCACGGTGCCAGCAGTGAGGGCGGCATGGAATCATCGCAGACCTCCTTGTTCATTCATGTTATCGGCCATCTTGTCCGCCCGCCGCCGCCGAGCTTTCACCTGAGGGCGCAA
>Ga0247823_10004901_pt1 | contig 10658 bp, 9 predicted proteins | sample 13C_PalmiticAcid_2_FD_192426 | JGI IMG/M metagenome (GOLD analysis project Ga0247823, IMG submission 192426) | Soil microbial communities from agricultural site in Penn Yan, New York, United States - 13C_PalmiticAcid_Day30 | ecosystem: Environmental > Terrestrial > Soil > Agricultural land...
CGATGAACGAAGTGCTGCCGATCGCCAATGAATATGATCCCGAACGGCGCGACATCCCGCAGTCGCTGCTCGCCAAACTTTCGGAAATGGGCTTTTTCGGCATCACCATTCCGCAGGAATATGGCGGGCTGGGGCTTGGCTGCCTTGAATATTGCCTCGTCACCGAAGAATTGTCGCGGGCGTGGATGAGCGTCAGCAGCATCATTCGCCCGATGCTCGGTTATCAGGCGATGACCGAAGCGCAGAAGCGCACTTATCTCCCCAAGATGGCGACCGGGGAAATGCTCTTCGCCTTTTCGATGTCCGAGCCGGGCACCGGATCCGATATATCGGGCCTGTCGACGCGCGCGGAGCGTGACGGCGACGACTGGCTGATCACGGGCAATAAATATTGGTGCACCAACGCCGACGGTTCCGACGCAATTCTGGTGCTCGCCCGCACCGAGCCGGTTGACAGGGCGAAGCCGCACCAGGGCATATCGGCCTTTGTGGTCGAAAAGCCGCGCGGCGAACTTCCGCAGGGATGCGCCGGCGCGCCGATCCCCAAGATCGGGTATTTCGGGTGGAAGACATGGGAACTTGCGCTCGACCAATGCCGCGTGCCCCACGCCAATATGGTGAGCGAGCCCGGACGTGCTTTCTACCTCGCTACCAGCGGTCTCGAAGTCGCCCGGGCGCACACCGCCGCACGGGCGATCGGTCTCGCCCGCGGCGGCCTTGAAGATGCGATGCAATACGCGCTCGAGCGCGTGCAGTTCGGCCGGCCGATCGGCGAATTTCAGGCAATCCGCTTCAAGATTGCGCAAATGGCCACCGATATCGAGGCGGCGCGCCAATTGCTCTATTCGGTATGCAGCAAGATCGATACCGGCGTCCGCTGCGATGTCGAAGCGGCGATGGTGAAGCTGTTCGCGACCGAGATGGCGGAACGTGTGACGTCGGAGGCGCTGCAAATTCACGGCGGCGCCGGATATACGACGCACCACGCCGTCGAACGCCATTGGCGCGACGCGCGCCTTACCAAGATTTTCGAGGGCACGTCGGAGATTCAGCTCCGCGTGATCTCTGACCGCCTGTTGGGGAAGCCAGCCGCATGACCATCGTAACACTCACCAGTCCCGACAGCTATTTCGAGGACTTCGCACCCGGCCAGCGCATGCGCCACGTCCGCGGAAAAACGATCGGCGAGAATGAGACTGTCATTCTGGCGCATCTGACGATGAATACCGCGCAGGGTCATTTCAACGCGCACGATATGGCGGTTTCCAAGTTCGGGCGGCGCATCACCTATGGCGGCGTGACCGCATCGATTATTGTCGGCCTCGCCAGCGAGGACACATCGGAAAACGCGCTGGCGGACGTGGCGCTCGACAAATTGCGGCTCAAAACACCCGTCGTCGAAGGCGACACGCTGTACAGCGCGACCGAGGTCTTGTCTTGCGGCCCATCCGACCGGGCCGATGCGGGGCTTGTTACCTTCAGGCATTACGGCTTCAATCAGCGCGACGAGCTGGTGTGCGAGGTCGAGCGCACCGTCCTCCTGCGCCGCCGTCCGACCGCGGCCTGATGCAAACCTTTCCGCCAGGCGCTTTGGACGGCATCAGGGTGATCGACCTCACCCAGGTGCTGGCGGGTCCGTTCTGCACGCAGATCCTGGCGGACCACGGCGCGGAGGTCCTGAAGGTCGAGCCGCTCAGGGGCGACGAGACGCGCAGGCTCGGCCCCTATCGCGCCGACGACGAATTGCGCGCGATCAGCGGCTATTATCAGAGCGTCAACCGCAACAAGAAAAGCATCGCGCTCGACCTGAAATCGCCCGAGGGCCGGCAGGTTCTGCTCGACCTTATCGATGGCGCCGATGCGGTGGTCGAAAATTCGCGCGGCGGCGTGATGGAGCGGCTTGACCTCTCCTATGAGCTGCTGTCGTCGCGTAATCCCAAGCTCGTCTACGCGGCAATCCGCGGCTTCGGCGACCCGCGCTCGGGCGAAAGCCCCTACGCCGCCTGGCCCGCCTTCGACATCGTGGGACAGGCGATGGGCGGGATGATGGGGATCACGGGGCCGGACGCCAACACGCCCATCAAGGTGGGGCCCGGCGTCGGCGATCTCATCCCGGGCCTGTTCGCCGTCATCGGTATCGTGATGGCGTTGATGAAGGCCAGGCAATCGGGTGCAGGACAGTTCGTCGATGTCAGCATGGTGGACTGCGTCCTCGCGACCAGCGAACGCATCGTCAACCAGTATAGCTATACCGGCCGCATCCCCTGCCCCGAAGGCAACAGGCACCCGCTCTTATGTCCCTATGGTGTCGTACGCGCGGCGGATGGCTGGCTGACGCTGAGCGCACCGACCGATGCCTTCTGGCGCAAGCTGCTGACGCTGATCGCGCGGCCCGATCTTGTGGACGATGCGCGATATGCGGCCAATGAGGCCCGGCTCGCCAGGCAGGACGAAGTCTATGCGCTCGTCGAGGAGTTTACGCGTACGAAAACCAAGGCCGAACTGACTCAATTGTTCGGCGGCGTCATTCCCTTCGGCCCGATCTACGATGTGTCGGACATTTTCGCCGATCCGCATTTCCGCATTCGTGACATGCTCGTCGATGTCGACCAGCCGGGCTCGGCGAAGCCTGTCACCGTCGCAGGCGTGCCGATCAAGATGAGCCTGACGCCCGGCCGCGTCCGGCACAGGGCTCCCCTGCTCGGCGAACATACGCGCGAGATACTTGGGACCGCCGGCTACGCCGGCGCTGCCGCCGACCGCCTCTTCCACAACAATATCGTCAAATAGGAACCATCATGACCTACCAGCGCCCTGTCCGTCGCCGCCGCGTACAGCTTGCCGTTCCGGCCTCCAGCGAAAAGATGCTCGCCAAGGCGGCCGCGTCGAATGCGGATCATGTCTTTCTCGACCTCGAAGATGCGGTGACGCCGCGCGAGAAAGTGTCGGCCCGCGCAAAAGTGATCGATGCGCTGAAGAACCTCGACTGGGGCGACAAGACGCGGTGCGTGCGGATCAACGATCTCGGCACCGAATGGTGTTATGAGGACATCATCCAGGTGACCGAGCAGGCGCATGACCATCTCGACACGATCATGCTGCCCAAGGCGCGCTGCGCGTCCGATCTGCTGTTTGTCGATACGCTGCTGTCGCAGATCGAGAAGCGGCTGAAGCTCGACAAGAAGATCGGGCTCGAAGTCCTGATCGAGGAAGTCGACGGTATGCGCAACGTGAACGAGATTGCGTTCGCCACGCCGCGCCTGGAAGCCCTGATCTTCGGCTTCGGCGATTATTCGGCATCGATGGGGATGGATCCGGTCATCCTGTATGGAAAAAGCAATTATCCCGGCGACCCGTGGCATTACGGCCGGTGGCAGCTGGCGATTGCTGCGCGCGCGGCTGGCGTGGATGCGATCGACGGTCCCTTCCCGGGCCTGAAAGATACCGAGACCTATCGCGAGGAATGCATCCGCTCGCAGCTGCTCGGCTTCATCGGCAAATGGGCCCTCCATCCGGTCCAGATCGACGTCGCCCTCGACGTCTACACCCCCGATGCCGAAGCCGTCCGCAAGGCGCGCGCCATGATGGAAGCCTATGCCGAGGCCGAGGCCCAGGGGTTGGGCACGATTTCGATCGACGGCCAGATGGTCGATGCCGGGACCGTCCGCATGCAGCAGGTCATCCTGCAACGCGCGCTGCGCGCGGGTGTTTAGGCCCCGCCGGCGTCACCGCCGCCAAGCTGCTCTTCCCATGCGAGGTGTCCGATGGGCGAACTGACAAGAAGCGCGGGTCGCTTCGCCGCCGAACTGCGCTACGGCGATATTCCGCCCGGCGCCGCGGCGACGGCGATGACCGGTATCGCCGATTGCGTATCGGTGATCCTGCTTGGCCTCGACGAGCCGGTGACCTCGATCGTCGCCGCGGGAGCGCCCCGGGGGGATGCGGCAAGCGCATTATGGGGAAAGCTTCGGACGACCGCTGACTATGCCGCGCTGATCAACGCAACGTCGGCGCATTCGCTCGATTATGACGATACCAGCGGCGAAAGCCATCCGAGTGCCGTGCTGCTCCCCGCCATTCTCGCGGTGGGCGAACCATTCGCCAGCGGCCAGGACATACTCGCCGCCTATATTGCAGGCTATGAAATCTGGTGCGAACTTGTGTCGAGGGACCGGGACAAGCATCATGTAAAGGGTTTTCACCCCTCGGGTATTTTCGGCTCGATCGGGGCCGCCGCCGCCTGTGCGAACCTCTTGCGCCTCGATGCGGAACAGACCTCCGCCGCCTTGGCGATCGCCGCCTCGATGTCGGCGGGCCTCGTCGCCAATTTCGGTACGATGACCAAGCCTTACCAACTCGGCCGCGCGGCGCAGAGCGGGGTGTTGGCGGCGCAAATGGCGGCTCGCGGCATGACCGCGGGGATGGACGCGCTCGAGCATCCCGGCGGCTTCCTTTCTGCCTTTTCGCCCGCCGGACGGATTACCCGCGAAACCGCGCCTCGCTTCGGCGACGAATGGCGGATCCTGAACGAGGGGTTGAACATAAAGCTCTATCCCGTCTGTTATGCGGCACATCGGCTGATCAATTCCGCGATGGCAATCGACGGCTTGGCGGGCCGCGTCGAGGCGATCCGGTCGATCCGCGTGCATCTGGGGAAAATCCAGTCCGGAATCCTGCGCTACCGCGAGCCAGGCGATGCGCTCGAAGCGAAATTCAGCGCCGAATTTGCCGTTGCGGCAGCTATATTGGCTCGAAATGTCGGCCTTCGCGAACTCGACGATAGCTATGTCAGGCGAGACGAGGTCCTCCGGCTGATGCGTTGCACCCAGCGCATCGAGAGCGACGAAGTCGATCCGGACCAGGCGCTTTTCTCGCCTGCGGACTGGGTCGAAATCGAATTCGATGACGGGGAAATCCGCACCGGGCCGCCGGTCCGCTTCGCGATCGGCCACGCCCGCAATCCTGTGGCGGATGCGAAATTATGGGCGAAGTTCGAAGAATGCACCGAAACGCGGCTGACCGGGGCGGCGCGCGAGGCCCTCTTCTACCGTCTCAACACGCTGCAGGATCTGGGACAAATCTCGCAGCTTTATGATCGGATGGCGTGACGGCGGTGGCCGGTCATCCTGATATGCGCCTGAGCGGACCGGGACCGCTATGAACCAGACCGTCAAATCGGCACGCCGTGTTCTGGAAGTCCTCGAATTTTTCGCAGAACGCCAGCGGCCCGCCACGGTCGAAGAAATCCGGCAGGCACTGGACTATCCGCAGTCGAGCACCTCCGTCCTCCTTCATTCGCTCGCGGCGCTGGGGTATCTCAGCCAGGAGACCGGCACGCGCCGTTTCCAGCCGACCATCCGCATCGCCTTGCTCGGCGCCTGGCTGATCGAGGATGCCGGGCGAACCCAGAATCCATCGACCATGATGCGTCGATTGAGCGCCGCGACCGGCGATATGATTTTGCTCGGGACCCAGCAGGGCATGAACGCCGTCTACGTCAAGATCGAGCAGGCGACCAACCCCATCCGCTTCCATATGAAGCAGGGTGCGTGCCGTCCCCTATGCACGACCGCTATCGGCCGTGCCTTGCTCTCCGGAAAATCGGACACGGAAATCGGCGCGATCGTGCGCCGCGCAAACGCCGAAAGAGAAGCGGGCGATCCACCGGTATCACCGACGGAGGTCATCGAAGCCGTGAGACAAGGGCGCACCCAGGGCTATTTCCTTACCAAGGGGATGGTGACCCCCGGCGCGGCGGTCATTGCGATGCGCCTGGACGGACCGGGCGACCACCCGCCGCTGGCTGTCGGCATCGGCGCGCCGGTCGACAGGATCGAAAGGGAGCTTTCGCATTTCGTCGAGTTGCTGAGAAAGGAGGTCGAGCAAGCGGCGCCGAGAAGGGCCGGATGATCTTGGCCTCTCGGCGCGCAGCGGATGAACGGGCTCAGGGCCGTTTGAGCTGGCTTTGATAGAAGCCGTCGTTGCGCCGGGCTTCGGCCATCTGCGGCACATGGTCGAGCAGCCCGCCATCCACCTGCAGCAATTGCGCGGTGATATAAAAAGCGTCGTCGGATGCCAGGAACGCAACGATCTTCGCGATATCCTCCGGCACGCCCAGCCTCGGCAGCATGCAATGCTCGGCCAATTTATCGAGCGATTTCTCATCGGTGCGCGCCCGCGCTTCCTCGCTGAGGTGGATGCCCGGCAGGACCGCGTTGCAGCGGATGTTCTGCTTGCCATATTGCGTTGCGATATATTTGGTCAGCACGTTCACGCCGCCTTTCGAGGCGGCGTAGGCGTTCGACATGAGATAGCCCGCCATCGAGGCTGCCGATGAAATATTGATGATCGAGCCGCCGCCGCGTTCGATCAGATATGGAATCGCCGATTTGCTCGCCAGGAACACGCTGCGTAAATTGACGTCCATAGTGCGATCCCACAGCGCGGTCTCGAGGTCTGCGAGCTGGATCTGATGTTCCTGTCCGAGCAGCCCGGCATTGTTGACGAGGACGTCAAGGCCGCCGCATTCCTTGACGGCGAATGCCATCAAATCGCGAACCTGATCCTCCTGGGTGACGTCGGTGACATGCGCGACCGCATCGCCGCCCCGCTCGTTGATTTCGTCGCGGCGCCGTTCGACGCCCGCCTTGTCGATGTCCGAAAGCACGATCCGGGCCTTCCGCGCGGATAGCAATTGCGCGATGCAGCTGCCCAGATTCCCTGCGGCGCCCGTCACGATGATCACTTTTCCCGATAATATTGTCATGTTGATAAGCCTGTGTTTCATGTAATGGACGGCGCCGCCGTATCGATCGCCCGGCCGCCCGCGTCGGACCCGCGCCGCGTATCACTCACGTCGCTCGCGAAGGTCGCCGCCCCCAGCCACGGGAATGACCCGTGGTCGGTCGGGGCCGGGCGGGTTCGGCCTAGTCCAGTCTTGCCGACCGCTCGAGCGCCTTCATCGTCACCCGCGGATATTTGACGACCGAGCGCATGAAGCGCGTCATCGCCCGGTCAGAAGGCACGAGGAGCAATTCGTCGAGGCGCATGTTGTTCAGGATCGGAATATCTTCGTTGATGATCTGGGTGTGCATCGCCGCCTGCCGATCGAGGAATTCTTCCGCACCGGGCTCATTGGTGGTGACAATGGTCAGAAAGAATTTCGTCCCTTCGCGGACCGAAGGAACGCTCCCCGCGATATACCATTTCAGCCGCCCGCCCTGATCGCCCTTGGTGCGCAGCGAATTCATCCCGTACACATCGATGTCCATCCGCAGGCCGCCGGCCGCCTTCGCGCCCATGTCGGCGACCCATGACATGCGGCGCCGGTAGGTATCGATCTCCTCGACGTCCGAATTGACGATATTGATCCCGTGGAGGAACCGCAGATGCGCGATATCGAACACGTTGGTGGTGAATATCCACGGCTCGCAATCGAGCTTGTCGCTGAGCTCGATCTCATACGACCGCGCGACATGCTTTTCCTCATCGAAATCATCGAATGTCTGGATATCGTAGAGCGGCGTTTTGCCGAAGAAGACCCAGATGAGACCGTATTGCTCGCGCGAGGCGAATTGAAAGAGGTTGGCGCGCTTGGGGATCTGGTCGCCCGCGGGGATATTCTTGCACTGGCCGCCATCGCCATAAGCCCAATGGTGAAAGGGACACCGAATATTATTGCCCTGGACCTCGCCACCCACGCTGAGGTCGGCGCCCATATGCTTGCAATAGGCCGACATCGCTCGGACTGCGCCATCTTCGCCGCGATAGACGATGATCCGCCCATCGCCGATTTCGCGGCCGATGACCTTGCCCGCCGGCACGCTCGAAGAGAGCGCTACCGGATACCAGCATTCATGCGCGCCCGGGCCCAGATCAAAGATGGGATTGCGCCCTGATGGGTTTTCAGCCGGGCCGGTCTTTTCGAGCGAATCCATTAAACTCTCCTCTGGGCAGCCGCGTTCGGGAGGTTCTGCCCGCTGTCCTGATCCGCCGCGTCTCTCCGGCGGCTGGACATTGTTGATGGTGAATGGCGAGGCATTCACGGTCTTATCCTCATTGGGGGCAAAGCGTTGCGGGACAAGCCATTTCCCTCCTCGCCGCGCTGTCGGACCCAAAGTATCACATCCCTGATCGAGCGCGTTCAGCTCGCGCCCGTAAAATTCCCGTCCCGCTTCTCCAGCACCGCGGCGATGGCCTCGAGATGATCCGGCTGGAGATGGAGCGTAGCCTGCATTTGCGCGGCCTCGGCCAGCCCCTGATCGAAGCCGCTGCTCTCCATTTTGCGCAGCAGCTGCTTGGTTCCACGCAGCGCATTGGGCGGCAGCGCAGCGACCTGCTCCGCCATCCGCGCCGCGACCTCGATCAATTCGCAGCGATCCGCGACGGCGTTGACCAGCCCCCAATCGAGCGCCTTCTGCGCGCCGACCGGCTGGGCCGTGAGCATCATCTCCTTGGCGCGCGCGAGACCGATCACGCGCGGCAGGAACCATGATCCACCGTCGCCCGAAATCAGCCCCACGCGCACGAAGCTTTCGGCGAAAGAGGCATCGGGCGCGGCAATCCGGATGTCGCACATCGCCGCGAGATCGCAGCCCGCCCCGATCGCATGGCCATGGACCGCCGCGATCGTGACCACGTCCAGCTCATGGAAGGTCGCGGGAATTCGCTGAATTCCCTTCTCGTACCAGGACGCAAGTTGCGCGTGCGTGAGCTTCTGCGAGACCGTCAGTCCGCGAAGCTCATGCAGATTGCCCCCAGCGCAAAAGCTCGCGCCATTCGCTGCGATGATCACGCAGCTCACCGATCTGTCGGCATTGGCCTTTTTCAGCCCGTCGACCAGCGCATCGACCACATCCGCCGACAGTGCATTACGGGTATCGGGCCGGTTCAAGGTCAGGGTCACCACCCGTCCCGACTGTTCGTAAAGAACCGGCATGTCCATCCTTCCCTTCCATCCGAATTTGCGAGCACGCGCGTCCTCCCCGGTTATCGCGCGTGCCGCGCAGGAAGAAGCCGCCGTCCAATCGCCCATTTGCAGCCTCCGCACAAACAGGCCCGGGCAATGATCGGGAATGTGATATTGCGCGGCGGCGGGCGGCAATTTCTTTCGCCTTTCCCCCGATAGTGTCATTTGCACCTCCATTCCCGGCTCGACGCCGGGGTCTTCGTTGAGGAGTAGCTGATGCCCGAGGCCTATATCGTCGCCGCAGTCCGTACCGGCGGAGGCCGCAAGGGCGGGCGTTTGAGAGAGTGGCACCCGGTCGATCTTGCCGCGGAGGTGCTCGGCGAGCTTGTCCGCCGAACCGATACCGATCCCGCGCTGATCGACGACGTCATTCTGGGCTGTGTCGGCCAGCTGGGCGGACAGGCTGCGAATGTGGCGCGCAATGCGGTCTTGTCGGCGGGATTTCCGGAGACCGTCCCGGGGACGACGGTCGACCGGCAATGCGGTTCGTCACAACAGGCGCTACACTTCGCCGCCCAGGCCGTGATGAGCGGCACGATGGACGTCGTCCTCGCGGGCGGGGTCGAAAGCATGACGCGGGTGCCGCTCAGCTCCGCAATCAGTCTTGCCGTCGCGAATGGCTACGACCATCCGGACAGCCCGCGTATCAAAGCGCGTTATGCGGGCGCTGAACTGAATCAATTCGCCGGTGCAGAAGTCATTGCAGCGAAGTACGGGCTGACGCGCGAGACGCTTGATCGCTACGCCCTCGACAGCCACAGCCGGGCCGCACGGGCGACGGCGTCGGGCGCATTTCGGGCGGAAATCCTGCCGCTGCCCGGTGTAGAGAAGAGCGGCGACCCCGTCCCTCACGACAGCGACGAAGGCATCAGGGCGGACGCGAACCTCGCCGACATGGCCGCGCTCAAACCGCTGCGTGAAGGCGGCAATCACACCGCCGCGACATCGAGCCAGATAAGCGATGGAGCGTCCGGCGTGATGGTGGTGTCGGAAGCGGGTCTCAAAAGACTGGGCGTGCCGCCTCTCGCGCGAGTTCACCATATGACGGTCATCGGCGCCAGTCCGGTCACGAGGCTCGATGCGCCCATTCCGGCAACGGTTCGCGCGCTCGAACGCACCGGCCTGAACATCGGCGACATCGACCTCTATGAGGTAAACGAAGCCTTCGCCTCCATTCCTCTTGCCTGGCTGCGGGCGATGGAGGCCGATCCCGACCGTCTGAACGTCAACGGCGGCGCGATTTCGCTGGGCCATCCGCTCGGCGCCTCGGGCACCAAGCTGATGAGCACCCTCATCTACGCGCTCAAGGCACGCGGCGGCCGTTACGGGCTTCAGGTGATGTGCGAAGGCGGCGGACTTGCCAACCTGACCATCGTCGAGCGCCTCTAGATGCCGCCCCCTCGCCTGGCCCGGGCACGAGTCCCAGATGAGCGCCGCCGATCGGGACGTCGCTGCGATTAAAAAGGCCAGGTCCTGGAACATCACGCTTCTGATGTTCGCAGCCGCGCTTTACACGATTTATTCTAACAAGTAGGTTTTTTGACAACGGATGCTGCCGCGCCGCGCGGCCGCGGGTGCTGCGGAGCAGGAGAGCTTGAGCGCATGTCTTTCGAAGATATCATCGTTACGAACAGAGGCGCGGTCCGGACCATCACCATCAACCGCCCCGCAAAGCTGAACGCCATCCGCG
>Ga0247823_10004903_pt1 | contig 10657 bp, 10 predicted proteins | sample 13C_PalmiticAcid_2_FD_192426 | JGI IMG/M metagenome (GOLD analysis project Ga0247823, IMG submission 192426) | Soil microbial communities from agricultural site in Penn Yan, New York, United States - 13C_PalmiticAcid_Day30 | ecosystem: Environmental > Terrestrial > Soil > Agricultural land...
ATCAGGGTGACCGACAAGCTCTCGGTGACCTTGGGAGCGCGCTGGAACCACGAGACCAAGGACATGACCGCCTCGATCAACAACAATCTGGGCAGCTGCACCTTCTTCAACCGGGTGCGCGCGGGCGACCCCGCCGCCACTGCTTATGCAAACGTGCTGCGGCAGGTCCCGGGGCTTTTCAACAATCTGTTCCTGCTGAGCTGCAACCCGGCGGTGAACACCGAATTCAACGGCAATTACCAGGACAGCTTCACCGACAACGAGATCACCGGCACCGCGAAGCTGGCGTTCAAGGTTTCGGACAAATTGCTGGCCTATGCGAGCTTCGACCACGGCTACAAATCGGGCGGCTATAATCTCGACCAGGCGACGTTCGATTCGGTGCTGCTCGGCGGCAACGGGGCGCAGGGTTCGGATCTGCAGTTCGGCGCCGAGACCAACGACGCCTATGAGATCGGCTTCAAGGCGAGCCCGAGCCGCGAATTCTCGCTCAACGTCGCGGCGTTCTACATGAACTTCTACAATCTCCAGTCGCTGGTGTTCTCGGGCAATAACTTCGTCGTCCAGAACGTGCCGAAGAGCATCAGCAAGGGCGTCGAGATCGAATCGACGATCCGGCCGACGCAGAGCCTGACCTTCCAGCTCGGCTATAGCTGGATCAGCGCGAAATATGACGATTCGAACGACTTCACCGGCACCCCGCTGCAGGGGCAGGAAGGCCGGCAGTTCAACAACCAGCCCGAGCATACGGTGACGGTCGCCAGCACCTGGACGCCGCGGCTGAGCGACGGGATCAACGGGCTGATCCATGTCGACATGCGCTACAACAGCGAAGTGACGATCCCGTCGGGCAATCCCAACCCGGTGACCGGGCGGACGCCGATCAACAATGAAGGCTATCCGCTGATCAGCGCGGCGATCGGGCTCGAATCGGCGAACAAGCGGTGGAAGGCCGAGTTCTTCGTCGAGAATCTGACCAACCAGTTTTATTATGTCACCGGCTTCGCGGTGCCCGAGCAGACCGGCAATTATGCCGGCTATCCGGGCATGCCGCGCTTCTTCGGTGCGCGCGTCCGCGCCGGCTTCTGAAGTCCGCGCCTTTGAAAGCTGGAGCGGCCGGGGCGAAAGCGCCGGCCGCTTTGCTTTGATGATCAGCGTTCGAAGAGATGGTCGAGCGCGCTCGCCGGCAGGCACCAGAAGAGTGCGACCAGCGCGGCACAGGCGAGACCTAGCGCGGGCGACACGAAGGTGAGCGCGATGCCCGAGGCATAGATCGCGCTCGCGGCCGCGCCCTTGCGCAGCGCGAGGCGATGATAGGCCTGTGATTCGGCGGACTGGCTGCCGGTCCGGCGCACGGTGCGTTGCAGCCACATATAGGCGAACGAAGGCAACAGCATGATGCCCATATAGACCAGGGTCGCATCGCGGCTGAAGATCTGTTCGCCGAGATAGGCGGTGCCGAAGGGGATCAGCGACAGGGTGAAGATCAGGACGATGTTCGACCAGAGCAGGCCGTTGGTCACCCTAGTGGCGTGGTGGAACAGTCTATGGTGGTTGACCCAGTAGATCGAGACATAGGCGAAGCTCAGCGCATAGGCAGTGAAGATCGGCCAGAGATGGAGGAGATGGGACCAGCCCGGTTGCTCGGGCGCGTGCATCTCGAGCACCATAATCGTGACGACGATCGCGATGACCGCGTCGGAATAGGCCTCGACCCGGGTCACGCCGGCGCGGCCTTCGGGTTGTTCGGGCATTTGGGAGCCTCCCTGTCTGGCCGCGGGATTCTGGGCGAACGCGCTTGCCGAAGTCAAAAAATCCTCCCTCGCGCAGCAGGGGAGGGGATCACGAAGTGGTGGAGGGGGCCTTTCCGCGAACGGACGGCTCGCGGAGAGGCCCCCTCCGTCACGCTGCGCGTGCCACCACCCCCCGCTTTGCGAGGGAGGATTTTGACTCGTCAGTCCCTGGTGAACGCCGCAGCGATCTTGAGCTTCACTTCGTCCGAGACCATCGGCACGCCGAAGCCGATGCCGAACTCGCTGCGCTTGATCGTGCCGAGCGCCTCGAAGCCCAGATTGTCCTTGCCGCCCATCTGCGCGGGGCTCTTGCCGGCGCCGTAGAACGACACCTGCAGCGTCACCGGTTTGGTGATGCCGTTGAGCGTGAGATTGCCGGTGACGCTGGCGGTCTCGCCCTTGGCGACCACCCTGGTCGAGACGAAGCGCGCATCGGCCGGGCTGGGACCGAAGAAATCGGGCTTGCCGCCGGCCTCCTTGGGCGCGCGCAGCAAATGTCCGGTCAGGCCCGCGCTTGCGGTGACGACCTTGGAGACGGGGATGGTGACGTCGACCCTGGCGGCGGCGGGGTTCTTCGGATCGAGCGTCAGCGTGCCGGTCGGCACGCCGAACAGCCCGAAATAGGGCGAGAAGCCGAGATGATCGACGGTCCATTCGACGAGGGTATGGCCCGGATCGATCGTGTAGCTGCCGGCGGCGACGAGCGCGGGGTTCTTCGAGCCGGGGACCTGCATCGCCTGCTGCGCGACGAGCGGAGTGGCGACGAGCAGCGTGGCGGCGAGGGCGATGGTGCGGATGCGCATGGGGGAAGCCTCCTGTTGGAAGGAGCACCTCTCGCCGCCTGAAGTTTCGCGGTCAAACTGTTTGCGGGGAAACGGATCGTTTCCAACCCGGCGGCCGGGAACTCCTCCCTCGCGTAGCAAGGGGAGGGGGAAGTTGGGGAGGGGGCTCCACGAGCGATATCGCCCGAGGAGAAGCCCCACCGTCATGCTGCGCATGCCACCTCCCCCGCTATGCGAGGGAGGATTTTAGCGCGATCAGTTCTTTTCCTTGTCGACCAGCTTGTTGGCGCTGATCCACGGCATCATCGCGCGCAATTCGCTGCCGACCTGCTCGATCTGGTGCGCCGCGGCGGCCTTGCGGCTCGCCTTGAGCTCGGGCTGGCCGGCGCGGTTGTCGAGGACGAAATCCTTGACGAAGCGGCCCGACTGGATGTCGGCGAGGACGCGCTTCATCTCGGCCTTGGTCTCGTCGGTGATGATCCGCGGGCCGGTCTTGATGTCCCCGTATTCGGCGGTGTTCGAGATCGAGTAGCGCATGTTGGCGATGCCGCCCTCATAGAGCAGGTCGACGATCAGCTTGGTCTCGTGGAGGCACTCGAAATAGGCCATTTCGGGGGCATAGCCGGCCTCGACCAGGGTCTCGAAGCCCGCCTGGATGAGATGCGTGACGCCGCCGCAGAGCACGGCCTGCTCGCCGAACAGATCGGTCTCGCATTCCTCGCGGAAATTGGTCTCGATGATGCCCGAACGGCCGCCGCCGACGCCCGAGGCATAAGCCAGCGCGACGTCATGGGCGTTGCCGCTGGCGTCCTGGTGGATCGCGATCAGGCAAGGCACGCCGCCGCCGCGCTTATATTCGCTGCGCACGGTGTGGCCGGGACCCTTGGGGGCGATCATGATCACGTCCAGGTCCGCGGGCGGCTCGATCAGGCCGAAATGCACGTTGAGGCCGTGCGCGAAGGCCAATGCGGCGCCGGGCTTCATATTGCCCTTGAGATCGGCTTCCCAGATGCCGGCCTGGTGCTCGTCGGGGGCGAGGATCATCAGGATGTCGGCCCAGCCGGCGGCATCCTTGTTGCTCATCACCTTGAACCCGGCATCCTCGGCCTTGACTGCCGAAGGCGAGCCGGGGCGAAGCGCGATCGCGACTTCCTTGACGCCGCTGTCGCGGAGGTTCTGGGCATGGGCATGGCCCTGCGAGCCATAACCGAGGATGGCGATCTTCTTGCCGGTGATCAGGTTCAGATCGGCGTCGCGATCGTAATAGACTTTCATGGTGTTCCCTTTCTGCTCCTCTCCCGCCGGGAGAGGATACGGAGACTTGGCAGCTTGCCGCCTAGTCGGAGTTGGCGAGGGTGACGGGGCATGAGGGCCTCTCACCCTCACCCTCCCATGCTGCGCATGGGCCCCTCCCTCTCCCGTGGGAGAGGGATTGTTTCAGGCGGCTTCCTTGCCGCGGGAAATTGCCACCACGCCGGTGCGGGCGACTTCGACCAAGCCGAGCTCGCGCATCAGCTCGACGAACTTGTCGAGCTTTTCGGAGCCGCCGGTGACTTCGAACACGAAGCTGCTCGTGGTCGCGTCGACGACGCGGGCGCGATAGACCTCGGCGAGGCGCAGCGCCTCGATCCGGTGATCGCCGGTGCCCGCGACCTTGACCAGCGCCAGCTCGCGCTCGACATGCGGGCCGAACGCCGTGAGATCGGTCACCTTGTGGACCGGCACGAGGCGCTCGAGCTGCGCGATGATCTGCTCCATCACCGCGTCCGAAGCCGACGTCACGATAGTGATGCGGCTAATTCGATTGTCCTCGGTGATCTCCGAGACGGTCAGGCTTTCGATATTGTAGCCGCGGGCGGTGAACAGGCCGGCGATCCGGGCGAGGATGCCCGGCTCGTTGTCGACGATCACGGCAAGCGTGTGCCGCTGCTTTTGCTCTTCCTTGATGTGCATGGGATCAGACCAGTGCCTTGGCTTCGTCGTCCATTTCACCGGAAACTTCGGCGGCCTGGAGCAGCATTTCGGTATGGGCGGCGCCCGACGGGATCATCGGGAAGCAATTGGCGAGCTTGGCCACCCGGCAATCGACGAGCACCGGCCCGTCATAAGCCAGCATCTCGGTAATGCCCGGCTCGAGTTCCTGCCGGCCCTCGATCTTGATGCCCTTCCAGCCATAGGCCTCGGCGAGCTTGACGAAATCGGGGAGCGTATCGCTGTAGCTCTCCGAATAACGCGACTGATAGGTCAACTCCTGCCACTGGCGGACCATCCCCATATATTCGTTGTTGAGGATGAAGATCTTGACCGGCAGGCGATATTGGCTCGCGGTCGCCAGCTCCTGAATGTTCATCTGGATCGACGCCTCGCCGGCAATGTCGATCACCAGAGCATCGGGGTTGCCCAATTGCGCGCCGATCGCGGCGGGCAGGCCATAGCCCATCGTGCCGAGACCGCCCGAGGTCAGCCATTTGTTGGGCGATTCGAAGCCGAAATGCTGCGCGGCCCACATCTGGTGCTGGCCGACTTCGGTGGTGATGATCGGTGCCCGGTGCTGCGTCGCCGCGTAGAGCGCGCGGATCGCGCGCTGCGGCATGATCGCGTCGCCTTTCTCCTCGAACTCGAGGCAGGCCGCCTGACGCCAGCCGTTGATCCGGCTCCACCATTCGGTGAGATCGGGCTTCGGATGCTGGCGCGCCTTCCAGCAATCGATCATCTCGCGCAGCGCGATCCCGACATCGCCGATGATCGGCAGATCGACGCGGACATTCTTGTTGATGCTCGATCGATCGATATCGATGTGCACCTTGCGCGAATTGGGCGCGAAGGCATCGAGCCGGCCGGTGACGCGGTCGTCGAAGCGCGCACCGAAGGCGATGATCAGATCGGCCTTGTTCATCGCCCAATTGGCTTCGTAGGTGCCGTGCATGCCGAGCATGCCGAGCCACTGGTCCGACGAAGCGGGCAGGGCGCCAAGACCCATCAGGGTCGAAGTGACCGGCGCGCCGGTCATCGCCGCCAGCTCGCGCAGCGCCGCGGATGCGTCTGGACCCGAATTGATGATCCCGCCGCCGGTGTAGAAGACCGGGCGCTCGGCGGCGGCGAGCATGTCGACCGCCTCCTGGATCTTCGCGGCGTCGGGCTGGGTCTGCGGGCGATAGGTCTTGTGCTGGATCGGGCCCGGCGCTTCGTAGCGCGCGGTGGCGACCTGGACGTCCTTGGGGATGTCGACGACGACCGGCCCGGGACGGCCCGAGGTGGCGATATGAAACGCCTCGTGGATGATGCTGCCGAGAGTCTCGGGCGCTTTCACGAGATAATTGTGCTTGGTGCAGTGCCGGGTGATGCCGACGGTATCGGCTTCCTGGAAGGCATCGGTGCCGATCAAAGCGGTCGGAACCTGCCCGGTGATCACCACCATCGGGATCGAATCCATCAGCGCATCGGTGATCCCGGTGACGGCGTTGGTCGCGCCCGGACCCGAAGTGACGAGCACGACGCCGGGCTTGCCGGTCGAGCGGGCATAGCCCTCCGCGGCATGAGTCGCGGCTTGCTCGTGGCGCACCAGAATGTGCCGAATTCGGTCCTGCTTGAAGAGCGCGTCGTAAATCGGAAGCACCGCGCCACCGGGATAGCCGAAGATGACCTCCACACCGAGGTCGCTCAACGCCTCGATCAGGATGTCTGCTCCGCTCTTCTCGGTCACGTTGGCCTCCTTTTGCTGCAATGCGCCATCGCACCGCCGGAGGGCGCTGCTAACGGCAAGAAAATGGCACGTCAAGCGTTATAGATGAAATTTAGTTTCAATTCTAGTGAGCCTGACGTTCGTTTCTGTCTCTTCCATGCGTTCCCAGTCCTGCGGCGGTTGCCTCCGGAACCAGGTGTATTGCCGTTTGGCATATTGCCGGGTCGCGAGCGCGCCCGCGGCGGCAGCTTGCACGACATCGGTCTCGCCCGCAAACAATGCGCGCAATTCGGGTACGCCGATCGCGCGGAGCACGGGCGCGTCGGCCGGAATATCGGTCCGCGCGAGCAGCGCTTCGGCCTCATCGCGGCCGGCTTCGAGCATTTCGGCGAAGCGGCGGTCGATGCGTTCGCCGAGCCAGTCGCGATCCGGAAGAAGGATCAGCGGGACGAGGCGCACCTCGTCCGCGATCCCGCCGACGCGCTGGCGGTGCCAATGCGAGAGCGGCTTGCCGGTGGAGCGCACGACCTCGAGCGCGCGGGCGACGCGGCTGGTATCGGCAGGGCTCAGCCGCGCGGCACTTTCGGAATCGAGGACGGTGAGCTGGGCATGCGCGTCCGCAACGTCGAGCGCGCGGACTGCGCTGCGTATCGCGGGATCGATCCCGGGCACCGGCGCGATCCCGTCGATCAGGGTACGCAGATACAGACCGGTGCCGCCGACGAGGATGGGCAGGCGGCCGCCGGCATGCGCTTCGGTGATCGCGGCGTGCGCCTCGATCGCCCAGCGTGCCGCCGAATAGGCGTCCGCGCCGTCGACATGGCCGAACAGCCGATGCGGGACGCGGGTCTCCTCTTCGCGGGTCGGACGCGCGGTGAGGACGCGGAGATCGGCATAGACCTGCATCGAATCGGCATTGATCACCGTACCGCGATGCTTTTCGGCGAGCGCGAGCGCGAGCGCGGACTTGCCGCTCGCGGTCGGCCCTGCGATGAGCGCCACCACCGGCAGATCAGGGGATCCCATGTTCATCGCGACGCTTGTAGCAGACGGTCTCACTGCGGGGCAGCTTTCCGAAGCGACCGATCGGCTCGCGGGTGTCGATTGCGCGCCGGGGGCATGGCATTGGCTCGATCAGGGCAAGGCCGCGGATCTGTTGTTCGTGTCGCACCCCGGCGCGGCACGCGCGGCATTGGAAGGCGCGCTCCCGGCGACCGACGTGATCGTCCAGCCGCAGGTCGGCCGGAGCAAGAAGCTGCTCGTCGCCGACATGGATTCGACGATGATCACGGTCGAATGCATCGACGAGCTGGCCGACTATGCCGGGATCAAGGCGCAGATCGCCGAAGTCACCGAACGCGCGATGCGCGGCGAGCTCGATTTCGCGGAGGCGCTCGATGCGCGGGTGGCTTTGCTCAAGGATCTCGAGGAAAGCGCGATCGACCGCTGCCTCGCCGAGCGGGTCAGGCTGATGCCCGGCGCGAAGGCGTTGGTCCAGACGATGCGCGTGCGCGGCGCGACCACCATCCTCGTCTCGGGCGGTTTCACCCGCTTCGCCGAGCCGGTGGGGGCGGAGATCGGTTTCGATCGGGTGATCGCCAACCGGCTCGAGATCGGCGATGCGAAGCTGACGGGGACAGTGACCAAACCGATCGTCGACAGCGCGACCAAGGAAACCACCTTGCTCGGCGCGCTCGCCGAATTGGAGCTGACGGCGGCGGAGTCGATGGCGGTCGGCGACGGCGCCAACGACCTCGCGATGATCCGTCAGGCGGGATTGGGCGTCGCCTATCACGCCAAGCCGATCGTCGCAGCGGCTGCCGGCGTGCGGATCGACCATAATGACCTGACCGCGTTGCTCTATGCGCAGGGGATTGCCAGGGCCGGGTGGGCAGCGGGCTGAAACCCCAAATTTTTTGGAGTGGCCGGAGTTTCGGGCCGATTGCATAGCGGCGGCATGGAGCATTCTGCCGGATCACGGGACGCCTCGCCGCCGATCTGGCGCGACTCAATCCGGGTGAGCGCGAAGTGCTGCTGTTGCTCGGCGACGGCCACACGGCGAAGAGCATCGCGTCGTTGACCGGGCGTTCGGTCGCGTCGGTCAACGAACGCCTGCGGCAGGCGCGGCGCAAGACTGGCGTGGCGAGCAGCCGCGAGCTGGCACGGTTGCTGAAGACCCAAAAAAATGATGACGAAGAAATCGGGATGGCCGAGGCGCCGCCGGCCCCGCCATCGGTGCAGCCCCGAACCCTGTTTCAGCGAGGCATCGTGATGATGATCCCATTCATTGTGATCGTGGCGGCGGCGGTGGCCGTGACGCGGCAAGCCGATGCACCGGCGCCGCAGTCTTCACCGTCGCCACAGACCGCACTTCCCGGCGGCCTGTTCCCGCCGGTGGAGAGCGATCCGCGCCATCTGGCGGAAGCGGTGCGCAGCGAACCGCGCGACGCGGTCTGGGCGCCCCGCGCCGAGGCTGCGCTTCGCGCGCGCTACGCACCGATGCTATCGCGTGGGGAAGTGAGCGAGCTTCGCATCGTCTGCGCGACGACTGCCTGCGAGGCGGTGGGCAAGATCACCCAAACCGATCCCGCCCGAATCAATTCGATCATGCAGGCGCTGCAGGACGGCAAAGCCAATACACTCACGCCGGCAGCGCAACTGGAGAACGCGTCGATGACCTTCGGACCGACCTTGTTCGCGTCGCACTGGAAGCGCAAAGGCTGAAGGCGCGCGGCGGCGGCGCTATTTTGCCTTGGTCCACGGCACGAACTTGCCGAGGATCACGAAGCCGCGCGGGAACTGGCTGGTGCGGTCGACAAGATTGACCGTGTCGATGCTGCAGAGCTGCGAGCCGAACACCTTGGTCACGAGGATGTCGTCGTCGTTGAGCGACTCGGCGCCCGAGCGCGGCTCGTTGACATAGAGCTTGCCGCCGACGCGATAGACGATCGCTTTGCCTTCGATGATCTGGCTCGAATTCGACGGCGAGAGCGAAATGCAGTCCACCGGCTTGCCGGCGGTTCGCCCGGCGAGCAGCTTCTGGAGCTTCACTTCGGGGGTGTCGCGCGGCGCGGCGACGGCGGGCGCGGCGATCAGGCTCGCGCCGAGGAGGAGGGTCTGGACGAGACGGGTCATGGGGGCCGTGCATAGCACGGCCCGGCTGAACCTGCGCTGAAGATCGTTCAGCGCCCCCCGCCGAAGGTGAAGGTGAGCGCAGCGCCGCCCGAGAACTGGTTGCGCGAGCCGATCGCGCGGACGATCGGGGAATCGGCGGCGTCCGACACGAGGCGATCATATTTGGCATAACCGGAGAGGCCCCAGCGGTCGTTGAGCTGGTAGAGCGCGGAGGCAGCGGCACCGACGGCGTGCACGCCGCCGCCCGGCGCATAGGGCGCGAGGCCGGTGCGCGCGGCTGCCGCGGCATTGACCCCGAAATAGGCCTCCTGATATTTGCGCTCGGACAGCGCGACCCGCGGTCCGACGGCGAACAGCCATTTGTCGCCGTCGCGGGCGACATAATCGAGGCTGACATTGCCGACCAGCGCCTTGTGGCCGGTGACGCCCTTGCGCAACTCGCCGCGCGCACGGACCGAGGAGCCCAGCCACAGTTCGGCGAACCCGCCGGCCTCGATCGAGACGCCGACTTCGTCGACCGGCAGATCGGTCTCGTCGCGACGGCGGCTGCCCTCCAGATTGAAGGCCGGGCCGATCGCGAAGCTGCCGGTCCGGATCACCGGCACGCCGGGGCTCTCATCGGCCGACTCGAACTGGAACGGCCGGTCGCCGCGAGTTACCGAGATGTCCCAATAAGGCGCGACGAGCAGCGTGTCGGCGCCCGGATAACTGGGGAGCAATTGGGGGCCGAGCGCGACGCGGAAGCGGCGGGGCTCCTTTGGAGAACTATCCTCCTGCGCGGAGGCGCCGGTTGCGAGGAGGATCGCAGGAAGAGCGGCGGCGGTCAGGATGGCTTTGATCATGAGGCGCGAAACGCGCCCTGTCGGCTTTTGTTGCATGTGCGAAGCGATTTGTCGTGCCTAGCGTGCGACGGGTACACAGGGCTTCACACCGCCGCATGCCGCCGCCGCGGCTGCGCGCGACGCATAGGGGCCGACGAGCAATCTGGTCAGCGCGCCTGCCTTGACGAAGTAAGGCTGCCGGCCGGGGAAGCGCCCGCCGACCTGGGTCCACAGCTTGCGCGCATTGCCCGGATCGCCGAACGCGCCCAGCTGAACCCGCCAGCCGCCGTCGCGAACCGGTGCCGCGGTCGCCGGCCGGGTCGGGGCAGGGGATGGCGTCGGACGAGTCACCGCAGGCGGGGCGGGGCGTGTCGTCACCGGTGGCGCCGGACGATTGTTTTCCGCGATCTCGACCGGCGGCAGCGGCCGGCCGCTGCCGCCGGT
>Ga0247823_10004904_pt1 | contig 10656 bp, 10 predicted proteins | sample 13C_PalmiticAcid_2_FD_192426 | JGI IMG/M metagenome (GOLD analysis project Ga0247823, IMG submission 192426) | Soil microbial communities from agricultural site in Penn Yan, New York, United States - 13C_PalmiticAcid_Day30 | ecosystem: Environmental > Terrestrial > Soil > Agricultural land...
GGCCGGCCACGCCGGTCTTGAGCAACGGCGAGCCGGAAGGGTTGGTTTCAATGGGTCGTTCGGTCATGCGGGGGACTTGCCTTTCTTCAGGGCAAAAACCGTACCGGCAAACGGCGTTCCCGGTGTCTGTGCGGGCGGTGCCGATGCGCACAGAGCTACCGGGCCCCAGCCGCTGATCCGGACTGACAAGGCCCGGAGTTCGCTGGGCGCACCGTGAAGGCCGCCCTTCAGTTGCTCGTCAACAGCGCTTCAAGGGTCAAGCCGAGGGCCGCTGCAAGCTTGACCAGTGTCTCGATCGATGGATTTTGCGACTGACGCTCGATGTGGCCAATCAGGTCCCTGCCAACACCAGATCGCTGACTCAGCATCTCTTGGGTCAGCGCAAGCCGTTTCCTGGCTGACACCAGGTTCTGCGCCAACACCACCTCGATGGGGTTGTCCGCGTCTTGTCTGGCGACTGGCCGGGGACCGAGCAAAGACCCGGTTGACACACCCAGCGCCCGCGCCAACCTGTCCACGGTGACCAAGGCCGTATTGGTCCGCCCCTTTTCCAGAATCTGAAGCATCCGACGGGTCACCTGAGCCTGCTCGGCCAGGGCTCGCATGCTCCAGTTTCCTTGCTTGCGAAGCGCAGCAAGGTTCATGGCCAACTGGTCATGAGGTCGAAGAGCGGTGGCTTGTTCGGGCACCAAAAAAGTGTGGAGACCAAACGTGCCAGGTGGCGAAATTTGATCCACAATGGCGCGGCCTTTTTGGGAGCCTCGCGCATGTTCGTCACCTCAAGCTCGTTCGTTCAGCACCTGCATCCGTCTTCCGTGTTGCCGCCGCAGAGCCACTGGCGCGTGCTCACCTTGACCCTGGAAAGGCATTGGTACCTGCTCGTCTTCAAGGTGGTCAACCAGGGTCGATTGGTCACCCAGACCGCTCTGGTGGCGTGGGACGAGACGCTGGTGGACTTGCTGGCCGAGATTCCCAAGGAGCGGCTGATGGGAATCGCCCGCCTCGATTGGCAAGCGGATCACAGCGAGCCTTGGGCTCTGCGGTGGATGGATGACCTTTGGAGTTCTTCGCCAGGCGAGGCGGGCACTGTCGGGCCATTGGTGTTCAGGCTCGACGCCGATGCGCAGACACGCGACATCCAACTGCGACCAGTGGGTGAATGCGCAGATCGTCGGCAGCTGTATCAGAAGGGAGAGACGGGGCGGTCTCAGGAAATGCGGAGTGTGTTGAGGCAAGCGGCAAACAGCACTCAAGTCTTCGAATGACATGTTGCCCCTACGACAGCGGGGTCTGCATCACCCCATAGAAAAAGCCGCTCCGAAGGGCGGCCCTGTCTCCTCAGGTATCCGGCGGATTCAGCTCAGTGGAACTGCTCTTCCTCGGTCGACCCCGTCAGCGCCTTCACGCTCGACGACCCACCCTGGATCACCGTGGTCACGTCGTCGAAGTACCCCGCGCCCATTTCCTGCTGGTGCGACACAAACGTGTAGCCCTGCTCGCGCGCTTTGAAGTCGGGCTCCTGCACCATGTCCACGTAGTGCTTCATGCCTTCACCTCGCGCGTAGGCATGGGCGAACTGGAAGGTGTTGATTCTGCAGGCCATCGGAACTTGTGTGGATGGTCAACGCTGATGGTGTGGAGTGTGTGACCTGCGGGGACCGCACCCACCCGATGCCCAACCTGCGCCCGTATGGGGTCCCGTCCAGCCACCCTGCGATCACTCCCTTGAACCATAGGTCGTTGAGCGCCCCCCCACCGATGCCCCACGTCCGCGGCTTCCAGCGAGGAGTACCTGCTCCGAAAATTTTGCCCAGTTTTTGGCGGGTGCGCTGGAGCTCCATTTGATTGCATCCACAAGCGCCACATCACCGAGCACCCCGGCGTTATAGCTCGGCATCCAGTTCGATTGACTTGATACCAACCGGTTGTCTGATGATCCTTCCGGACTTCCGATGCCTGACCTTGAACCTGAGCATCACCTTATCGGCCCTCCCATCCCGCTGCACGTCTTGATCTGAGACGTAAAGTTCGGGGTCGACAAGTTCAATCTTGAACCGAGGAGCAATCCGCATCGGCACCGAAAAAATCATCCGAATTGTTCCCTCGCCATTTGGTACATAGAGGACTGCTTCGGTCGCCCCTGTCAAGGCTTGGTGGTAGGAGATCATGGCCTGATCCTCTGCCATTTGCTGCGATGGAAACAGGCCAGCCTCGGGAGTTACTGTGTTGAAGTGCTGACTCAGGGGAGCTGGTACTGCGAACGCAACTGGGTCGACTTGAACGGTCAACGAGTAGCCCTCGGCCCCATACTCCAGTTTGATCGCTCGCCCATGGGGGGAGAAATCCCGTGGACCGAGGATCACCGAAAACGAGACTGGTCCCGGAGGCAAATCGGACAGATCGAACACCACATCTTCTTCCTCGATGACATCGTCTTGGACGTCCAACTTATCGAGCGAAGGCACACGGTATCCGTAGATGGCGAAGGGTCGCGTAGTTCGCGTGAGCGGAGCGACGAATATTACGTATCCATTCTCATGAAAGTTTACGCGGCCAGACTGATGAATCGTGATCCTCTTACTCTTCGGACGCGGCTGGTCAAACACGGTCGTCTTTGGTTCCTCGGTTCCTGACCTGGTGCTCCATGATGTTCGTGACGCGCCAACGCCTTCCCTTCGAATGATCAGGCTAAGCGATCCGTCCCGGTCACTGGTTTCCAAGACCATGAACTTCCGAGTGATCGAATCGCACCGAATGAGAATGCGCATGGCGGTCTAACGCGAAGAAGGGCACGATGACCGACCGCTTTTCGCCACGTTGGTCGCGAAGTTGTGCCGAAAATCGTGGATGCGTACACCAACCAGGCTCATCCCACTACGTCCTAGTCCGAAGAGAACTGACGCACGCCTCCGTGACCAAGTGCCCTCAGGGCTTTATTGGTCCGGTTGTTTCTAGGAGGGTAGTCATCGGGGCGCGCCCACCCGATAGCCTCGCCGAGGGAACTGGGCCCCAAACGAGCAAAGTTCCACTGCTCGTCTGTAGTCACCATCCAAAGACGTTCAGCCACATTATTTGGGAACTCCCCCCAGATGAGGAAGGACCACATTTCCCGAAGTGACTTTCTACCCGTTCGGCTCTGGCTCCAAATCCACTCAGCCATACGCGTGGCCCTGCGCTCCAACGTCTCGTGATGATCTTCTGGAAGGTCAAAAAACTTATTCTTGACTTGTCTCGCATGCATTTTGAACGCGTTGACCCCCATCATCGCATCCGTGAACTCCTCTGATGTCCAGCTCGCAACACGCTCTTTGGCAAAAAGGCTTCGCATTCTGGGAGCTGTTTCGCGAATGAATAGATCTTCACCATAGGGTGCCTCATCCAGAGAGGCCCACCAGGCGACCGCCTCTCTCAATGCCTCAGACTTTCGATCCTTGTTGCGCTCGTAGAAGCGGTCCACACGCTCTATGCTTCGAGCGGCTTCATCCCCGTCCTCTCGCCCTCTTACTCGGACGTAGTAATACGCATGCAGAAACTGATCAAAATGCACTGTGTCATTAGCGTGAGGGCTCACCCATTTTGGGCGCATGTTCATGCCGACGAACTCTCTACGCAGCCCTCTCAGAAGCTCTAGTGTTTGCTCCCATTCAAGCGCGAAGAGGCTTAGCTTGGTATTAACATTCGGAGCGACCAGACCATGGTGTGTAGGAATCGTGCTGGTCGCGTCCTCAAAGCGCTCCTTGAACTTCGTGCGCTCGCGGTTGAGGGGCGCGGATGTCCACTGAAGTTGCTTGAGAGCCTTTACTAGAGCAGAGTCCACAGGTTTCGATATCTGCCGGACTCGGTCAAATAGCATCTCTAAGTGAACTTGCAGTGGTGTTCCGAGGATCTCTTCGTCCTCATAAAACACGCCGCACTCGACATTTGAGGACCACGCCTTGAGCGTCAAGTTGGCTGAGCCGATGTAAGCACCATAGCCATGCCACCAGATGACCTTGGGGTGATAGTGACCCTTGACTAAATGACAACTTGCCGCAAGCGGTCCCGCTGCCAGCAGCTTCTCCAGTACAGAGATCGCGACGGCATGGTCTTCGTCCAGAAGTCCATAAAACTCCAGGAACATCCCGTGCTGGAGGCAATGATCAAAGAATGGCGAGTTGTCCGTGGCGTACGCAACTGCCGCTGTCACTTGAGTGCACGACGATGCTGCGCCGTTCATGATGTCGAGCAACCATGCCCCATTGATCTCCCCCATCACCAGCTTCATCTAGTCTCCAATTTCTTAAGAAAAGCGCACATCTGTTCAGTGAACGAACTTCGGATATTGACCCGTACACGGACCATAGAAAATGCCGGTTGAAGGAGATCTGCACAGAACGACTCGTCCGAACTTCGTGATTTCTACCACCAAACGTGCAACCGTCGAATCTACACCCAACCCTGCAATCTAGGCTGCCGAGTCGGGTGTGGTCCATCTACGGCGCCGCCCTCGCCGCCTCATCCATGGCAGACATGAGCGTGGCATCTGAGCTGATGAAGGACGTCGAGAAGCGAATGCGGGTACTGGCGTACGCCAGGGCCCGATGTGGGGGTGCCCATGGGTGCCCCAGGTTGGCTCCGGGCGAGGCAGTCGGTGTCCGGCCATGCCCCCCCTTGGCCTCAGACTGGGCGTCGCCTACGGCCAGGCTTTGGGGGCGGATTGGGCTAGCATGACTTCCGTTCGAACTTCGAGGTCTGCCATGAAAGCGTCTACCCCCTCTACTGCCCGCCTTGCACTCGGCACATTGGTGCTCACGGATGGTGCTGCCTACAGCCACAATGGCTTCGTTCTTCAAATTCACAAATATGCTGAGGGTCGGAGATGAAGCTAAAGAGTTCGTTGCCTTGGAAAGACAGGCTCCATATGAGGCAGTCCAAGGAGGACTTACAGGACAACGCTGTTGGCAGTCGCGCGCGTGGCTTAGAACTGGATCTGCATCTTCGTGAGTTTGAGATCAATCAACTCACACAGCGCAATAACTTTTTTATGATATTCCAGGGGGTGTTGATCGCTGGACTCGTGCAGTCGCATGGTGCAGCGGCCCCCGTGGTGACTTTCTCAATGTCACTGCTAGGTGTAGCAACCTCACTACTTCAAATTGGCATGGCTGGCGGCGCGAAGTACTGGCAGAGTCGTTGGGAGGCGTCAACACGAAGCTCGGAGATTGCAATCGTTCTCGACCACCTAAGGCGAGGCAAATTGGCAGTTCAGACTTTCACCCACGACTCGACAGTCTTGACTCCTGAAGAACAAGCAGCAATCGCAGAGTGGAATGCGCTGCACCCTGACGACTTGATCATTGCGGACAAGGACTTCATACATCGGGTCGTCTTGGCTGACATTGATGCCAACTCATCTAAGAGCTTGCGTGGACGAGCTGATTGGTGGGTGAAGAGGTGGGCGATTGAACCGAAGTGGTCCGTCAGCCGCATACCGATCTGGATGGGTGCGGCACTACTTGTGTTCTGGTTGCTCATTGCCCTGCACTCGATCCGCATTGAGGGGCTGCATCCCAATAGTTTTTTGCCCACATGGATAGAGTTGGTGCCACTCCAAGCTGGCTCGCATGAGTAGTATCCGCGCGGGTCACGACATGTACTCCGCGCTAGTAGAGGGAAGGCAGACAACTCCATGAGATTTCAGTCCTGGAGCCGCTTTAAAACCTGGAATCTCTCGATGCACCCAAGCTTGATGGGCGGCTCAACAACGTTCGTGCACAAGGGCTCAACCATCACCATCAAAATCCCACCGCTGGAGCGCGTAGGCAAGGAGTTTGATGAAGATGCTCTCGCATTCTGCACGACACGAAACGCCAAGACTGGAGAACCGCTCTCCTTCCACATTCGCGCGGTTGATGTGACCACAACCTGCCCTTCTGAAGTGAATCTTCCGCGCGCGATCCTGGAGCGGCAGCTCAACGCGATTGATCTGCTTGACGCAAGGACTCAGAAAGAGCTCGACAATGTCACCGGAGCGGCCACGGAAACCGCCATCTCAGCCTTTGAGTACTGGGTATCACTTCTCCGCTGGGTGACTGGGTTCCATCCGATCTGCAGAGAGACTAGGGTAGGGCATGAATCAGGGTGGGGGACCTATCTTCATGACTCCAAAACCCAACATCCCGTGTGGGCCTCGTCACAAATCGTTGTGGTCCCTGCCGATCATCCGTTGACGTCTGAAGAATGGCAGCGCGTGCAAGCTTTTGCCGCCGTCGGGGCCCAGGCACCAATGCACACCGTACTTCTGCATGATGCCAAACACTGCATCGATGTCGATGATTTCCGCCGTGCAATCGTGGATCTCTGCATGGCATGTGAGGTGTTTCTTCGCACAGCCGTTGTCGGAGCTCTACCGACAGATTTACAAAGGGAGGCCGTTCGTCTCATCGAAGAGGCAAACATCAACCAGTTCATCACTCACCTATTTCCCGCCCTTCTGGCCGACGATGCCCGCGAGCCATACACAAACTCGATCAAGAAGGTACTTAGCAACCTCTTTGACAAGCGTAACAAGCTCATGCATCTTGCATCGCAAGACGGAGTCAATCGAGAGATCTGCGAGAAGTTTCTAGACGCCGTGGATGCCCTGTTCCTCCTCGAACTCCGGCAGAGCCCATAAGAAAGCCGCCCCGAAGGGCGGCCCTGTCTCCTCAGGTATCCGGTGGATTCAACTCAGTGGAACTGCTCTTCCTCGGTCGAGCCCGTCAGCGCCTTCACGCTCGACGAACCGCCCTGGATCACCGTGGTCACGTCGTCGAAGTAGCCCGCGCCCACTTCCTGCTGGTGCGACACGAAGGTGTAGCCCTGCTCGCGCGCCTTGAATTCGGGCTCCTGCACCATCTCCGTGTAGTGCTTCATGCCTTCGCCGCGGGCGTAGGCGTGGGCGAACTGGAAGGTGTTGAACCAGTTGATGTGGATGCCGGCCAGGGTGATGAACTGGTACTTGTAGCCCAGCGCGGAGAGTTCGTCCTGGAAGCGGGCGATGGTCTTGTCGTCCAGGTTCTTCTTCCAGTTGAAGGACGGCGAGCAGTTGTAGCTGAGCAGCTTGCCCGGGCTCTTGGCGTGCACGGCCTGCGCGAATTCGCGGGCGAAGCCCAGGTCGGGCGTGCCGGTCTCGCACCACACCAGGTCGGCGTAGGGCGCGTAGGCCACGCCGCGGCTGATGGCCTGCTCCAGGCCGTTCTTCACACGGTAGAAGCCCTCCTGCGTGCGCTCGCCGGTGAGGAAGGGCTTGTCGTTGGCGTCGTGGTCGCTGGTGATGAGGTTGGCGGCCTCGGCGTCGGTGCGGGCCAGCACGATGGTGGACACGCCCATCACGTCGGCGGCGAAGCGCGCGGCGATCAGCTTCTCGATGGCTTCCTGTGTGGGCACGAGCACTTTGCCGCCCATGTGGCCGCACTTCTTCACGGCGGCCAACTGGTCTTCGAAGTGCACGCCCGCGGCACCGGCCGCGATCATGTTCTTCATCAGCTCGAAGGCGTTGAGCACGCCGCCGAAGCCGGCTTCCGCATCGGCCACGATGGGCAGGAAGTAGTCGATGAACTCCTTGCTGCCGGGCTCGATGCCGCGGCCCCACTGGATTTCGTCGGCGCGCTTGAAGGTGTTGTTGATGCGGCGGACCATGGTGGGCACCGAGTCGTAGGCGTAGAGCGACTGGTCGGGGTACATGGTTTCGCTGGTGTTGCCGTCGGCCGCCACCTGCCAGCCCGAGAGGTACACCGCCTCCAGCCCGGCCTTGGCCTGCTGCATGGCCTGGCCGGCGCTGATGGCGCCGAAGGCGTTGACGTAGCCCTTCTTGGCACCGCCGTTGATCTTTTCCCAGAGCTTTTCCGCGCCGCGCTTGGCCAGGGTGTGCTCGATGTGCATGCTGCCGCGCAGGCGCACCACGTCGGTGGCGCTGTAGCCGCGCTTGAGGCCTTTCCAGCGCGGGTTCGTGGCCCAGTCTTTCTCCAGGGCTTCGATCTGTTGCGCGCGGCTGAGCTGTTCGGTGAGGGACTGGGGCATGGGGACACTCCTTGGGGTTGATGGGGTACCGGGCGGCGGGTCGCGGCAAAGGCGGTGCCGTTGGACATGACTCTAAGTCTTATAGAAGACTGGAAACGCCTCTTATGTCTTATACAAGAGAAAAATTTTCTTGTTTTAAATCAACGTTATTTAGTTTGAATTTTTCAATGAGAAATTCAGTTTCCCATATCAAGAAAATTTGCCGCGACGCAGCATGTCGTTATTTCTTGATGTGAAAAGCAAATTCCTCATCCCGAAAACCCCCGGGTGCACCTGCGGCATGATGCGGCGCGTGACTTCACTTCAACGCGCCACGGCCTACGGCAGCCTGGGCCTGAGCATGGCGCTCGTGGGCAGCTACGTGGCGCTGTCCAAACCCCTGGTGCTGGTGTTTCCGGTGTTCCTGCTGGCCTGGCTGCGCTTTGCCATCGGCGCGCTGGCCATGTTGCGCTGGCTGCGCAAGCCGGCCGACGAACCGCCGCTGAGCACGCGCACACGCGCCCTGCTCTTCCTCGAGTCCTTCCTGGGCAACTTTCTCTTCTCCATCTGCATGCTGTTCGGCGTGAGCATGACCACCGCTGTCGCAGCGGGCGTGGTGATGTCGTCGATCCCCGCCGTGGTGGCGGTGCTGAGCTGGGTCTTCCTGCGCGAGCGCATCGGCGCGCGCAGCGCGGCGGGCATCGCCTGCGCGGCCCTGGGCATCGGCCTGTTCTCGCTCGACAAGGGCGCGGGCGCTTCGGCCGGTGGCTCGCAAGCGCTGCTGGGCAACCTGCTGGTGTTCGCGGCGGTGGCGTGCGAGGCGTCCTACGTGGTGATCGGCAAGCGCCTCACCGAAGGTCTGGGGCCCAAGCGCATCTCGGCCATCATCAACCTCTGGGGGTTGGCGCTGGTCACGCCCTTCGGCATCTGGGCGGCGCTGCAATTCAACTTCGGCGCTGTGGCGCTGTCCATCTGGGGCCTGCTGGTGTTCTACGCGCTGGCCGCCAGCGTGTGGACTGTGTGGCTGTGGATGAGCGGCCTCAAACGCGTGCCGGCCTCGCAGGCCGGCGTGTTCACCGTGATGCTGCCGATCAGCGCGGCGCTCATCGGCGTGGTGTTCATGGGCGAACGCCTCAGCGGCCTGCAGTTGCTGGCTTTCGGTATCGCCCTGCTGGGCCTGGTGCTGGCCACCTTGCCCGAACGCGCCCGGCGCTGACGCTCAGAGGCACCACAGCCCAGTGGGCCGGGTGATGCCCATCCACAGTGCCCAGCCCGACGCCAGCAGCAGCGCCAAGCCCGCCAGCCGTATGCCCCACGCGCCCGAGCGCGCCTCGCGCAGGCGCAGCAGCAGCCAGGGCCCCGCGAACAGCGAGACGGACGAGCCGATCGCAAACAGCGCCATCACCGCCGCGCCCTGCGCCGCGCTGGCCGTGAGCGAGGCCACGAGCAGCGCGGAATACAGCAGGCCGCAAGGCATGAGCGCCCAGCCGTAGCCCAGCACCCAGGGTGCGCGCGGTCCCAGCCAGGTCATCGCGGGCTTGGCGCGGCGCCACACGCCCTGCCCCACGCCGTCGATCCACGCGGGTTGGCGAGCCCGCCACAGCAGCCAGGCGCCCAACAGCAGCGCCGCCACATGGAACATGGTCCACACCGGCCGGATCACCTGCGTGTGCGCGCCCAGCCAGGCCAGGCCCTGCACCGAGCCCGCCGCCAGCGCCCCCACGCTGGCGTAGCCGGCCACGCGGCTGAGCTGGAACACCGCAACGGCGCGGGTGCCCCGTTCCCCGGCCGCTCGCCCGATGCCCGCGCAGGCCGCACCGCACATGGCCACGCAGTGCGGGCCGCCCACCAGGCCCATCAGCAAGGCGGTGATCAGCAGGGAGCCGGACATGCCGTCGACCTCACAGGATCTTCGAGAAACGCGCGCGGTCCAGGTCAGCGCACAGGTGGCGGTCGAACACCATGGCAATCGCGCGGATCAGGTACCAGCCGGTCTCGGTGACGTGCACGCCCTGATCGTCCAGTGTGACCAGGCCTTCTTCCACGAAGGGCGCCAGCGCCTGCAACTCGTTCGCGAAGTACCGGCGGCTGTCGATCAACTGCCCCTGGTCCACGCTCTCGAAGAGGAGCTCGCCCTGGCACATCAGCGACATGATCACCGCTCGGCGCACCAGGTCGTCGCGCGTGAGCGCCAGGCCCCGCACGATGGGCAGACGGCCCTGGTCGAGCAGGTCCACGTACTCGTCCAGGGTCTTGGCGTTCTGGCTGTAGGTGGCGCCGATGCGCCCGATGGCCGAGACGCCGAGCGCGATGAGGTCGCAGTCCGGCTGGGTGCTGTAGCCCTGGAAGTTGCGGTGCAGCCGGCCCTGGCGCTTGGCCACGGCCAGTGCGTCGTCGGGCAGTGCGAAGTGGTCCATGCCCACATGAACGTAGCCCGCGTCACGCAGGATGTCGAGCGAGGCGGACAGCATGGCGAGTTTGTCGGCAGCGCCGGGCAACTCGGCCGCCACGATGCGGCGCTGCGGCTTGAAGCGCGCCGGCAGGTGCGCGTAGGCGTAGAGCGCCACGCGGTCGGGCCGCAGGGCCTGCAATTGCGCCAGCGTGCGCCGGAACGACTCTGGCGTCTGCAGCGGCAGG
>Ga0247823_10004905_pt1 | contig 10656 bp, 11 predicted proteins | sample 13C_PalmiticAcid_2_FD_192426 | JGI IMG/M metagenome (GOLD analysis project Ga0247823, IMG submission 192426) | Soil microbial communities from agricultural site in Penn Yan, New York, United States - 13C_PalmiticAcid_Day30 | ecosystem: Environmental > Terrestrial > Soil > Agricultural land...
GGCGCGGTAGTAGTCGACGAGGGCGGCGACCTCGGGGCCGTCGGGATCGGTGCCGGGACCGGTCAGGGTGACGCTGCCTTCGGCGGTGGCCCAGGACCAGCCGTCGGGCGCGGTCACCTCGACGGCCGCCCTGGGGTCGCGGCGCAGGTTGGTGGTCTTGGCGCGGCCCTCGGTCATCGAGACGTAGATGACGCCGGCTTCGCGGTCGTAGTACGGGGTGACGGGCGACAGCTGGGGCCGTCCGTCCGCCTTGATGGTGGCGAGCACGCCGAGCTTCGCTGTCGCGAGCAGATCGTGCGGGTCGAATGCCGCTGTCATCGGTGGGTCTCCTCTGGGTGGGCTGACTCGCTGGACGAGGCCACCGCGGTCGACGGCGATGTCCCCTCGGTGAGACGAACTGCCGTGACCGCCGATTTATGCCCGCCGGGCCCCGAGGACATCGGCCGGGAAAACCCGTCGACAGCGCGGGGTCCGAGCGCGTAGAACTGGGGGCATGGTTACGGTACGTCCGCATTCGCGGCGCTAGTTCGCATCGGGTCCTCGGGCGCCGGTGTGGCGCCGCGTGATTCGATGCCCGTGCCGTCCGGTGGAACGCACAACTGGCGAGCGTCGACTTCTTCGACCGAACTAGTTGACGTACTGGGGGATTCCCATGACCACGAGACGGCCCGACCTCGCCCGCATGCGCAATATCGGCATCGCGGCCCATATCGACGCGGGCAAGACGACCACCACCGAACGCATCCTGTTCTATACCGGCGTCACCCGCACCCTGGGTGAGGTCCACGACGGCACCGCCGCCATGGACCGGATGATCCAGGAGCGCGAGCACGGCATCACCATCGCCGCCGCGGCCACCACCTGCCGGTGGAACGAGCACGAGATCACCATCCTCGACACCCCCGGCCACGTCGACTTCACCGTCGAGGTGGAGCGATCGCTGCGGGTGCTCGACGGCGCGGTCGCCGTGTTCGATGCCAAGGAGGGCGTCGAGCCGCAGTCCGAGCAGGTGTGGCGGCAGGCCGACCGCTACGGCGTGCCCCGCCTCTGTTTCGTGAACAAGATGGACAAGCTCGGCGCGGACTTCGCGTTCACCGTGCGGACCATCGCGGAGCGACTCGGCGTGCGGCCGTTGGTGATCCAGCTGCCGATCGGCGCCGAGCGCGAGTTCGAGGGCATCGTCGACCTGGTCGAGATGACGGCGAAGGTGTGGCGTGGGGACACCGACCGTGGCGTGCGGTTCGAGATCGTCGAGATCCCGGACGACCTGCGCGTCACGGCCGAACAGCACCGCGAGGCGCTGGTGGCCGCGGTCGCCGAGGCCGACGAGGCGGTGCTGCTGCCGTACCTGTCCGGCGCGCCGATTCCGGTCGACGTGCTCAAGGCCGCCATCCGCACGATGACGATCGACGCGCGCGCCTACCCGGTTCTGTGCGGTTCGGCGCTGGCCAATATCGGCGTGCAGCCGCTGCTGGACGCGGTCGTCGACTACCTGCCCTCGCCGCTGGATGTCGTTGCCGTGCACGGGTTCTCGCCGGAGGGTGAGTACCTCGAGCGCGCACCCGATGTCGCCGAGCCGTTCGCGGCGCTGGCGTTCAAGGTGGCGCTGCATCCGTTCTTCGGCAAGCTCGTGTACCTGCGGGTCTACTCGGGACATGTCGAACCCGGTGCGGCCGTACTGAATTCGACCACGGGACGAAAGGAGCGCCTGGGCAAGCTGTTCCAGATGCAGTCGAGCACCGAGATCGCCGTCGATCGGGTGCGGGCCGGGCAGATCTGTGCCGTCATCGGCCTGAAGGAGACGCGCACCGGCGACACCCTGTGCGATCGGAACCATCCGGTCGTGCTGGAGTCGATGGCCTTCCCCGAACCCGTCCTGGCGGTCTCGATCGAACCGCGGACCCGCGCGGATCAGGACAAACTGGGCACCGCCCTGGCGCGCCTGGCCGAGGAGGATCCGACGTTCACCGTGCAGGTCGACGCCGAGACCGGTCAGACGGTCATCGGCGGCATGGGCGAGCTGCATCTGGAGATCCTGGTCGACCGGATGCGCCGGGAGTTCCGGGTCGAGGCCGAGATCGGCGCGCCCCGGGTGGCCTATCGCGAGACCATCACCGCCGCCGTCGAGCAGTTCGAGTACACCCATCGCAAGCAGGTGGGCGGGCGCGGGCAGTTCGCCAAGGTGGTGATCGCGGTGCGGCCGCACGTGGCCGAGGACGGCGCGGTCTACGAATTCGAGAGCCGGGTGGCCGGTGGGCGCGTGCCGCGGGAGTACCTGCCCGCGGTCGACGCGGGCGCGCAGGACGCGCTGCGGGTCGGCGCGCTCGCCGGGTTCCCCCTGGTGAACGTGCGGGTGACGCTGCTCGACGGCGCCGCCCACGTGCAGGATTCGTCGGATCTGGCGTTCCGGCTGGCGGGTGCGGCGGCGGTGCGCGCGGCGGTCGCGCGGGCGAAGCCGGTGCTGCTCGAACCGGTGATGGCCGTGGAGGTCGTCACCCCGGAGGAGTATCTCGGCGAGGTGATCGGTGATCTGAACGCCCGGCGCGGGCGGGTCACCGAGCTCACCGAGCGGGCGGGCGCGCGCGTCGTGCGGGCCCTGACTCCGCTGCAGGAGATGTTCGGCTACATCGGGGATCTTCGTTCGAAGACCCGCGGCCGAGCGACCTACTCCATGGTGTTCGACTCCTACGCGCCGGTTCCGGCCGGCGTCGCGGCGTCGATCATCGCCGGCTGACGAGGCGCAGGTGGCGTCGTATCCACGGATACGGCGCCACCTGCTCGGACTGCTTGCGGTCGAACGTGGCCGCGGGCGCCGCGATGGAAAGTCGGTGCTGTCCGCCCGTTGATGCCGAGCTGGCCGCTCATTCGGGGGTGACGACCCGATCCGGGCGGTTCGCACTCTCCGCTGCCGCCCGGGCGAGCAGCCGCAGCGCGTCGGCGGTGCTCGCGTCGCGCGGGGTGTAGACCTCGAGCCGATGATCGGGGCTGTCCGGCTGCAACCACACCTGGTAGTCGACATCGACGTCGCCGACGGTGGGATGGTGCAGGTGCATCGCGCCGACGGTGCAGTCGGCGACTTCCCCTTCGGCCCACCGGGTCGCGAACTCGGTGCTGCGCATGGCGAGTTCGCCGATCAGCTCGGCCAGGTGCGCGTCGGTGGGGTAGCGGCCCGCGGTGAGGCGCAGGTAGGCGACGTGGACGCGGGCCAGTTCGGACCAGTTGCGGTGCAGGTCCCGGCTGAGCGGATCGAGGAAGAACATGCGCGGGATCGACGGCCGCACCGCCGGATCGGCCGGCGCGGCGGCATCGAGGTGTGCGGCGAACAGGGCGTGCCCGGTGGGGTTCCAGGCCAGGACGTCCCCACGACGGCCGAGGACGAGCGCGGGCATGCTGTCGCCGAGCGCGTCGAGCAGGGCGAGGACTCGCGGGTGCGCGCGTTCGGGCCCGGACCGCGTCAGCCGGGGCGCGGCGGGCGATTCGGCCAGGTTGTGCAGGTGGGCGGTCTCGGCGACGTCCAGCCGCAGCACCCGCGCGATGGCATCGATGACCTGCGCCGACGCCGTTCCCGCCTGGTCCTGTTCGAGCCGCGTGTAGTACCCGGCGCTGACCCCGGCTGACGTGTTATTAGTGCATTCTACTATCTGATGGGGGCAAATCCGGTGCGGCCGACTGGCAACAACGGCTCGACCAACGCCCACAACTCGTCAGGTACCAGCCGCAACGACAATTTGTCGGTCACGACCGAACATCATGCACCACAGCCAGATCCGGAATGTCCCGGCCTACCGATCGGCGACGTGAGACACGCTCTTAGTTGCGCCAGGTCCCGGTGGTCCCACCCTCGGGTAGAACACCCGGGCGAGGGAGCGTTCCTTCGGCTGCCTGAGCAAACCGTGCGATCCATCGCTCGACGAACGAACCAGTCGCATCACCGATAAGAGGGGTGAACGGCACGGCTACTTGTTCGAGATGCATCACCCGGGACACCGCAATCTGAGCATCGTTTTCACGCGGTGCCCGGCTGTAGGGTTCAAGTCGCATAGTGTTGCGGAGATGGTGGAAGCCGGTCTCGAACCACAAATACTCGCCCTCGGTTTGTGCATCGCAGTACCACAGACTGTGGGACCGTCCCGCCCAGCGGTCGCGGATTTCGGTCATCTCAACCGAGATAGAACCCGCGCATACAACGTCAAACGGAAGATCGACCGGGTCCACCGCCTCTGGCAGCGTCATAGTGAGTCGGGCCGACCGGAATTCGAACTGTACGGTCCGTGACCTGTCAGTCTTCTTAATTCCGGGAAGGGCACCGAGCTCCTCAGCGATCGGATCGAAGAACTCGCGAGCCAGATGATTGGCGGACTTTGCCAGTTCCTCGCGCTGATCTCGCCTGGTCCTCTCCTCGGCCGCTGCTGCATCGGCCTTCGCTTGTGCCTCCGACTGTTCGCCTATCAGCTCACGGAGTCGGTTCACAGCAGGCGAAGAAACAGTGCGTCCGAGACCAGCGAGACGGTCCAGGACCTGCGACGGGTTCGGACGTGCCGCAGGGGATTTGGCGAGCATCGACAGCATCAACGACCGCAGCAAGGGTGAGGCGCCGCCTGGTGTAGGTGGCGGCGAGTCGCGATGCTGTTCGTGAAAGTCGGGACCAGTGAACGGAAGTTCACCGGTGACCAGTTGATAGGCAACAATCCCGAGCGAATATATATCGGACTTGATCGTGGCGCGCTGACCAAGCCAACGCTCAGGAGCGGTCCATTCAGAGGACGCCCACGTCTTGAACGTCCACTGCGACGTGGCCTCTTGGGTGTATCGCGCGATACCGAAGTCTGCCAGGCACCATGAACCGTTGTAACGAAGTATGTTCTGCGGCTTGATATCACGATGAACTACGACGTTGCCCATGTCCAGCAGTGCCGTTGCGATGTCTGTCAGGACGGAGACGGTATCGACCTCACTGAACGGCCCGCCGACGGTCAGCTTGTGATTCAGCGACTCTTCAGCTTTGGGCATACGGAGCCGCAGCTCGCTACCGGCGTCGAAGATCTCATCAAAGGGAAGGATGTTGCGGCAATCTCCGAGTTCCGTCGCTAGTAGATCGCGGTTGCCGCCGGGCACCTTCTGGACAACTTTGACGACTGCACTGACACCGTCACGAACAACCTCGATCACATCGCTCATTCCGGGCGCGTCACCGATTGGTCCGACGACGGTCCACTTGTCTGCAAGCTGCAAGAATTCCGGCACAGCGTCAATCTCAGCACACCGCACCGACAGCACTCGAACAACCTCGGTGGGAAGGCTCCTCTCGAGAGCTGGCCCTGTCCGGCGATACGGCGTGAAGAACTGAGTCGCAGCAGTTCGCCATGCCTGTCGTCAACCGGTCAGCGGTGCCGGGCCGTTCCATCGTCCTCCAGTCACACGCCGTGTCGCGGTCGGCTGAGGAGAGGGCCAAGCCAGAGTGTGGAGACGTCACAGGCGCAGTTCTCGTATCGTGTTGAGGTCGATTCCGTGGCGTGCGTAGATCTTGATCGTATTCTCGCCGATGAGGTCTGCTTCGGTGTAGCCGAGCAGTTCGGCAACGCGGATGACGTCGGCCTTGGTTGCGGCCTCGATCTCGAGATACGGCGGGATTCGGGGCCAGGTGTCGAGTTCGAGTTGTGCGCTGTCGAGGGTGTAGCTGATCCGCTTGGTTTCCTGGTACGACTTCGCGGTGAATCCCATCATCTCGAGCAGGGCGTTGGTGGCAGTGAAGTCGTCGACGCTCACCTCGACCTCGTGTGTGCCGTCGATGGTGTCGCTGGTGATCTCTTTGACCGCGAGGGTGGTTCGATCTCCGTTGTCGCGCAACCTGATCCACTTGCCGTTGACACCGGGGGTGATGTCGTAGACGTAGCGGCGCATGAATCGCTCGCCGAGTTTGTGGCCGCCCTTGTCCAGGATGTGGCGCTCGATGGTGTCGGGGTCGATGTCGAGGATCTTCGCTTCGTGCTCGATGGGCACGGGGGCTCCTTCTGAGTTGCCGTTGGGGTGAGGTTATCCGACTCGGCGGGTCGAAAGTCGGGTGTATTCGGCGTTGCGAAGTTCGAGGACGTCGGTGCGCAAGGGGCTGCTCAAGAACTCGCCGAGGGGCAGGCACAGGTCCATACGCTGGATGCACACACCGACCTGCCACGTGCCGGTGCGGTCGTAGTAGAGCCGCACGCCGTAGAAGCCTTCCTCGCAATCAGTACCGTTGTTGAACCGGCACCCGGCGCAGGTCTGCGGCAACCGGACGGGGCGGATGTGCTTGAAAAGGATGCGCCGCCCATCGGGCAGGCGGTAGGCGGTGCGGGAGTTGGAACCTCCAGCGGTAATGTATTGGGCTTCGGCAACAGCACCGCGCTCGGCGAGGATGCGTTCGATCGCGGTTATCGAGCTGTCGCCGTGGTCGAGTGACATCAGCAACCGCACTGTCAGGTTCGGGGAGAACTCATCGAGCAGCCGGTGCACCCGTGGGGCGTGTGTGTGGTCGGGGACGACGATGTTGGCGCTGGCTTTGACTCCATGCGTCTCGCATGCTGCGATCGAGCGTTCGAGTGCATCGATCCTGCTTTGGGCCAGAACCGGATTGCGGTAGCGGGGGTGCTGAACGTCGGCGAGTTCGGATGCGGTGGTGCCGAAGATGGAGAAGTTCACCCGGTCCAGCCCAGCGGCGGCACAATCACCGATCACACGCTCGCCGCGTTCACCGTTGGAGGTCATGCCGACTCGGAACCCGGCGTTCACTGCGATCTTTGTCAGCGTAGCGACGCCCGGGTGCAAAGTTGGTTCACCGCCGGTCAGGTGCACCTCGGTCAACTCCAACGCATCACCGAGCACCGCGAGCACATGAGCGAAGTCATCGTTGTCGGGCATCGGGGCAGGTAGGAAGGCCGCACCGTTGGTCTGGGCGTAGATCGACATGCGCCCGCTCGCTCCGGAAGCGAGGAAGTTGCCAGGCAAACGCTGTCGGTTGTCAATCGCTACCGGCGTGCCTTCGTTATGGCAGAACGTACAGGTCAGGCCGCATGCGTCGTGAACCTTGACGCGCAAGGTGGTGTCTTTGTCGACGTGGACGGGGATTGCAGCACGGGGCATGACCGTGCTCCTTTCAATCGGTTGTAAATGGATCGAAAGTTGGTGTGGCCCCGGGATCGCCGGGAAACGATTCCGGGGCCGCCCGCGCGGCGCGGGGGTTTGAGGCCGGTGAGGTGTCTCGTGGTCTCACCGGGCGCACGCGGCGGGCATTCGGTTGGCATTCAGGTCAGGGCAGTAGGTACAGGCGTTCGCATGGCAGGCGGGGAAAGCCCGCGCAATGTCTGGAATCCACGGCGATGGTGCCGGGTCGGCGGGTGGTCACCTCACACACGAAGACCAGTGCGGCCGTCAAGCACGCGACGAAATCCATTCGCACACTGGAGAATGTGATCGTGAGGTGGATGTCGGGTTCGTCGGGGAATGGTGAGTGACCGCCGTGGTTCATCGCCTACGCCCTCGATGTAGGCACCCCAGCGCGCATTCGATGACTACCGCGCCGGAGGGCCGGAACGCGCTGATAGCCGGAGATACCCAGGTACGGACCATTAGCGCGTCCGGCGCCGGGGACGGCAACGCGATATCGCCCTCACGGATCACCACCACCCGTGCCTTCCACAATCGGGCGACCTGTTCCGGGTCACCGATCGGCCGCATATCGGCCCTTACCAAGAAGGTCCACATGGCGGCGCGGGGGTGGCCGATGACCGGCAACGGCGCGATCCCACGAACATCGAGTGTGGTTTTCACCTGGTGCGCCAGATCGGTCGGCATCATCACCGCGCCGACCAACCCGGCCCGCATCGTGATCCGCCCGGTAGCCGGGTCGATCACGGTGGGCAGGGAACACACGCGCCGGTAGAACTCGCACCGCGAGCGAGGTGTTTCTGCGAATGCGCGGTCAGGTGGGCTGGGCTGCGTCATCGCTGGCCCCCCACCGACTGAGCTGCCGGGACGTGTGGCCCGGTCGGACTGGTCGCCTCGAGCGGTGCCGGTTCGGGCGCGGTCGTGACCCATCCGGCTTCGCGCATTGCTTCCAGAGTGGCTACCAAGTCGGCCAGCGGCAGACGGGGCGCGGGGGTCGGCGGGGTGAGGCGACTCATCGCGTCGCCTGCCGTTGCGGGCGACGCTGCTCGGCCGAAATCTGCCACTGCGCCCGCCGATTCTGGAAGGCATCGCCGTTGCGGCGCAACCTGTGCAGGACGCGCGACACACGCCACCGCGGGGCGTCGAGGTTATGGGCGATCGTGTCTGCGGTCAGCAGCCCGCCCGGTTCGAGGAGGGCGAGAATGGCGGTTTCGAGGGTGCAGGTCATCGGGTCACCTCTGTCGGTGCGGCGATCTGGCGGTCGCTCGGCGGCAACTTCGCGACGTCATCGTCTGGGCCTCATCGGGGCGTAGTGATGACGTTGGGGCTGTTCCAGCACATCTCGTTCGGGGCTGCCATGAAAGGCGCGCGCGACGGGCAGGTGTGTGCGCCGGGGGTGTGCGGAATCGGCCGATGGTCGTCACTGTCGCGGTAGCCGTGCCACACTGCGAATATGGGTCGACACCCCAAGCAGCCAAACCATCAGCTAGCGGAACTGCTCGCTGAGATCCGGGTTAGCCGGAAAGGACTTGCGCGCCGAATAGTCGAGCGTGGCAGAACAATCGGCATCGAGCTCCGCTACGACCACACATCTGTCGGTCGATGGTTGGCCGGTGAGCAGCCGACACAACCGGGGCCAAATCTGATCGCGGACGTCCTCACTGAATTGTGTGGTCGTCGTGTCGTGCCAGCCGATTGCGGCATGTCTGGTGCGGAGTCGCCGGACGTGGGATTGGAATTCTCGTTGAGCCTCGTGGAGGCGACCGCCTCGGCGACCGCGTTGTGGAGGAGTGATGTGGAGCGTCGCCGGTTCCTGGAGGGCACTGCATACGCCGTGGCGGTTTACCCGGCCGCAAGCATGCGGTGGCTGACCCTGCCCGGCGCTGAACACCCGGTTTCATCGGGTGGCCTGCGCCGCGTCGGCGGCGCTGATATCGAAGGTGTGCGAACGATGACGACGGCGTTCGGTGAGCTCGACAACCAGGTCGGTGGTGGCAAGGTGCGTTCCACGGTTGTGCACTACCTGCATACCTCGGTGACTCCGCTGCTGCGCGGCAGCTACACCGAACAGATCGGACGGCGGCTATTCGCTGTAGCGGCCGAATTGACGAAGCTGGCGGGTTGGGCCGCCTACGACCTCGAAGAACATGGCCTCGCGCAAAGGTATCTGATCCAGTCGCTGCGGATGGCACGTGCAGCCGGAGATGCTGCGCTGAGCGCGGAGATTCTTGCCGCGATGAGTCATCAGGCAACCTATGTCGGCCGCCCCGGTGATGCGATCGATCTCGCCCGTGCTGCACGGATAGCGGCGCGAGCTGCGGGCCTGCCGGTGTTGGAGGCCGGGTGCCATATGGTCGAAGCCCATGGGCATGCCGCACGATCCGACGAACGGTCTTGCGGTGTATCGCTCAACGAGGCGGAGCGCGCGTTCGATCGGGGCGAAGCGAACCGCCCCAGCTGGCTTTCCTACCTCGACTCGGCGTACATGTCTGCTAAAACGGGTCAATGTTTCCAAGACCTTGGCGAGCACGATCGTGCAGCGGGACTGGCGCGGGCGTCGCTGGACATGAGTGATGGGTACCAGCGTGGGCGCGTGTTCAACTTGTGTCTGCTCGCGTCGAGCCTTGCGGTGGAAGACCCACGGGAAGCGGTCCGGGTCGGCTCACGGGCGCTCGAATTGTCCGGTGGTGTGGAGTCGCGCCGAACGCATGCTTACCTGCGTGATGTACGGGCGCGCCTCGCTCCCTTCGCGGAAATGCCGGAAGTGGCGGACTTCCGGCAACGGGTGGCGGAGGCTAAGTCAGTGTGAGTGCTCGGTACACGCCGACGACAGTTGCCGCGCCGATGATTTCGCCACGGTCGATCATCTGCACAGCCTCATCTAGGGGCACCCACCGAATCTCCTCGGCTTCGTTGATGTCCGGGTGCGTGTCGGTGAGGTCGGCACCGCGAGCGAGATACACCTCCTGTGGCTGGTCGAGAGTGCCGATCGCGGGTTGGTAGGTCACCAGGTGTTCCATGGTGCGCGGACGCCACCCGGTTTCCTCCTCGACTTCGCGCGCCGCCGCTGCGGCCACGTCTTCGGCGTGGTCAACATACCCGCCAGGCAGTTCCCAAACCCACTTGTCGATGATCCACCGGTGCCGGTACATCAGCAGTACCTCGCGGGAGTCATTGAGTACCAGCGTCATCGCGCACCGTGGCATCCTGGCGACGTACTGGGTGAACTCCACGCCGTCCGGCAGACGGATATCGGCTGTCGACAACCGGATGTGCCGGTTCTCGTCGAGTACCTGCTCGCCGAGGATCGTCCACTGGGTATCGCTCATGCCGTCGACGGTAGTGGAAGGCGATGGCAGAACGGAATCACCGAGTGCGGGCGTCGCCGGCGCCGCTCCTGCCGGTGCTTGCCAGCGTAGTACTCGACCGCCACATCCTGCATGCTCCAGACCCTTGAGCTGTGGTTGCGTCGGCCAGTATATGAAACAGATCGGTTTTGGATAGGCTGCGGATGGG
>Ga0247823_10004906_pt1 | contig 10655 bp, 10 predicted proteins | sample 13C_PalmiticAcid_2_FD_192426 | JGI IMG/M metagenome (GOLD analysis project Ga0247823, IMG submission 192426) | Soil microbial communities from agricultural site in Penn Yan, New York, United States - 13C_PalmiticAcid_Day30 | ecosystem: Environmental > Terrestrial > Soil > Agricultural land...
GCGGCGCCGGCACCCTCCCTTCAGGAGCCACGCGCCGCCTCGTCGCAGCGTTCGCGCATGTCGGCCTGCACCAGCTTGCATTCGCCCAGCACGCGTTGCGCGTCCTCGGGCAGTCCGCTGCGGCGGTACAGCGCGATCAGGCGCGGGTAGGCCGACGGCGCGCGCGCGAACTTCTCGAACGCGGTCTTGCCGATCTGTCGCGCGGCGTCGCGTTTGCCGCGCTCTTTCTCGAACAGCGCGGCGTTGTCGTAGACGTCCCAGGTGGTGGGTGACCAGGCGGACGAGCGCGCGAGGTAGGCCTCGGCCTCGCGCCGCTTGCCCGTGGCCCGCAGTGCCTCGACCATGAGCGTGTTGGGCAGGCCGTGCTGCGCCAGCGGGCTGTTGCGCGCGAGCAGGGGCGTGAGCAGGGCGCCGGCCTTCGCGGCCTCGCCCTTGAGCAGCAGGTCGCGCGCCTCGAACACCTTGGTATAGCCCTCGGCCACGCCCTTCACGGCCGCCCGGTCGACCACGGCCTGGTAGGCCTGCTGGCGCGGCGCCACACCCGGCACGGTCTCCTGGTAGACCTTGATGTAGTAGGCGTCGATGTCGGCCAGGCGCTCGCGGCCGTGCTTGTGCGTGCGCGAGAGCGTGCCGATGATCTGGCCCACGCCGGCATCCAGGCTCTGCTTGAGGCCCTGGTCGAACTGGCCCGATTCGAACAGCGTATTGAGCGCGGCCTGCTTGCGCGCTTCTTGTTCGGCCTGGCGCTGGGCGCGCTGCTCGTCCCAGTGGGCCACCATTTCCAGCCAGGGCAGCAGGCCGGCGGAGTAGCTGTAGCCCGCGCGCACCAGCAGGTCCATACCCAGGCGATCGGCCTCGCTCTCCTGGCCGCGCGTCCAGGCCGGGTGCAGGGCCAGGTCGCTGAACTTGATCAGCACCTCCAGTTCGCCCAGGGCCTTTTGCTGGTTGGGCGTGAGCGCGGCACTGGCCGCGCGGTTGGCGCCCATGGCGTCCAGCGTGTTGCGCATGCCCATGCCCACCGCCAGCCACGACGACATCTGCTTCTGCGCGCGCGTGAACAGGTTGGAGTCGTGGTGGCGCAGCAGCACGTGGGCCAGTTCATGGGCCAGCAGCGCGGCCAGCTCGTCCTCGCTCTTGAAGGAGCGCAGGTAAGCCACCGAGAGGTACACGTTGCCGTCGGCCGTGGCGCCCGCGTCGAGCTCACCGCTGGCCACCACGTAGACGCGACCGGGCACGCCGCTGACGCCACTGGCGGCCTTGAGCTTGTCGAGCACGGACTGCGCGTAGTCGGTGAACGCCGCCATGGGCACCACCCCGCGCGAGATCTGCATCTCCGCCAGGTCGCGGTCCTCGCCAATGGCCTCATTCGACTTGGCGTAAACACCCGGCTTGATCTGGTCGATCTGCGGCTTGTTGCTCGAGCCACCCAACATGCCGCCGAAGAAGCCACCGATGGCCTTGAGGGGCGCCGGTACCTCGCCGCTGGCAGCGGGTGCGGGGGCCGCTCGATTGGCCGGATCCGTCGGGTCGCTACCCTGCTGCGCGCGCGACGGCAGAGCAAGGCCCAGGCCGAGGCTCAATACCAGTGCGCCCGGCAGCGCGGCGCGGCGCAAAGCCACCGCGCTCATGGCTTCGCTCCCGGCAGCGCACAACGGCTGTTGGCGCTGCGGCCGGCGCCCTGCGTGGTTGCGGTGCTGGTGGACGCCACCGTATGGCAGGCGGCGTTCGGGTCCGAGCCGAGGTTCAGGGCGTTGCGGTCCAGCCAGACGTCCTGCCCCTTGATGTGCACCCTGGCCCGGTCACCGTTCTGGTTGAACTCCAGCACACGCTGGCGCGGCGCCAGGTCGGTCGCCGGCACCGGCGCCAGGCTGTCGCCACCGTCGGCCTGTGAGTAGGCCTTGACGGCCGTCCGCCCACCCATGAGGCCAATGATTTCCGCCCGCTGCGCCTGCGCCTGGCCGGCAGCGACCAGCAGCAACAGACCCATGCCCCATCCGCACACGCTCCTCATGTGTCCCCCCTTGGTCACATTCAACAGCCGACACGGTTAGTTACAAACGCAGCAAATACTAGCGATCCGCCTGCTTCTGCGGTCAACCGCTGGTCTGCTGGCGGGGTGCGGGGCCGAACGGACTCGGGGGACCCGGGAGAACCCGGGGAGACAGGAGGGCGCGGCGCTCAGCGCTGCGGGCCGAGGCGGTGCGTGAACGCCACCACCAGCGCGCTCACGAGGAAGAAGGCCTGCAGCTCCAGGCGCCAGCCGCCAGAGCTGGTCACGTCCAGGAAGTGGCCCGAATGCGCCAGCACCAGCGCCACCACCATGTTGAGGAAGATCACCAGCGCGGCCGGCACCACCCAGAAACCCACCAGCAGCATCAGCGGCGCGACCACTTCGCCCAGGTACACGGCATAGCCCAGGAAGCCCGGCAGGCCGTGCGCGCTGACCATGCCCACGATGCCCCCCACGCCATTGGTGATCTTGGCCCAGCCGTGGAACAGCATCAGGATGGCCAGGGTCCAGCGCAGCAGCAGCACGCCGAAGCGCGGTTGGTCGAAGAGGGCGTTGAGAGCGTTCATGAAGGAAAGAGAGAAGAACCGTCGACAGTGACAAGGGGCTGAGCATGCCACGGCCGCTGGGTTCCCCGCTGTCAAGCGCTCTCGTTTTTCAAGCGCGTTCGCGCGCCGTGGCGCGCTGTACCGCTCAGGCGCCGGCCATCACCACCGCGCCGTCACGGTTCACCGCCAGGCTCTTGTAGGCCTGCGCGTAGTGCTGGCGCATATGCACCAGGTCCTTCAGATAGCTGCGCCCCAGCGTGCGCTTGTCCGCGTCGCTGATGAGCTTGCCCGCCACCTGGAAGAACTTGCGCTCCTCTTCGCGCAGGTGGTGGTGCACCTTGTGGCTCAGGCGCTTGGCCGTCTCCAGCCAATCCGCCGTGCGCTTGTCCGGCACGCTCAGGTCTTCGCACAACTCCTCGATGGTGTGGTGCTCGGCCAGGGCGTGGCGCGACGAACTCAGACCGGGGTTGGTCATGAGCATGGGCACGTACAGGAAGCGCTCCTCGGCGGCGGCGTGGGCTTCGAGCTCGACCTTGAGCGTCAGGAAGACGGCGTCGCGCTCGACGGGTTTGACGCGCACCAGGCGCCGGCACAGGCTTCGTTGCAACTCGTGGCTCTCTCGCAGGGCTTCGAAGATGTTCATGCGTGGGGGCGGAAGTTCATGGGCCCTTGATCATGTGCGCACCACCGCGCCCGCCCGCGTCGGACCCGTCCGACCCGGCCGTCGGCTCACACGCCGTGACGCCGCGCGCCGATTCCGACATGATTCGGCATGGACGACGCTTCCCAGATCCTTATTCCCGAGAGCTTCATCCGGCTCCACGCCCGGCCGAACCAACCCCGGCCCGCCGTACTCGCCGAACACATCGCCCGCCGCTTCGAGGTGTGCGACGACATGGCCACCGCCCTCGTCACCCGCGCCCAGGAGGTGCAGTTCAAGCTCGGCATCACCGAGGCCGACGTCATCGACAAGGTGCTCGATGGCCTGCTGGAACTGGCGGGCGAGGACCCCGACAGCGTGCTCTCACCGCCCGAGGCGCGCTGGGTGGTTTGCCACATGGCCGAGCAACTGGGGTGGGCGGAGCACCTGAGCCCCGAGTTGCGGGCCATGGCGGGCGGGCTGCTGCAGTAGAGAGCCGCGCGGTGGGCGCGGCTAACCGACGAGTTCGCAGGTGCGCCCGCATTCGGGCAGCGCCAGGAGATGGTCTGTCCAGCCGGAGCCGTGCCGTGTGCGCAGGTAGGGGGCGTGGCCGGCCTCTCGTACCACGGCGATGTAGCGGCGCTCGCCGCTGACCTTGTCGAGCGTGTAATACGCCTCCGCCCCCGACTCGACCCGCCGGATCACCGATTCGCGCGTGAGACGCCAGTGGTTGGCGATGTGGCCCACGTGGGTGACGTGCTCGTGCCCACCCGAGCGGCTGAGCCGGTTGACACAGTTGACTTCAAACTCTCGCATGCTTTCTCCCTGGAATTTATGCATCATCCAATTTGATGTATGCATGCTTTCAGCTTACTTGTTGAATGCCGAACTCGCAAGCAGAATTTCACGTCATTCGACTTGATGCAAATGATTTCATCATTAAAACGGCTCGCCGACGTGCGTGCGGGCCACCCGTTCCGGGGCAGCGTGCCCCTCGTCGATGGCGGCAACACCCAGGTCATCCAGATGCGCGACGTCTCTCCCGACGGCACCGTGGCCTGGGCCCACCTGGCGCGCACACACATCGCAGGCAAGCGCTCGCCCGACTGGCTGCGGGACGGTGATGTGCTGTTCGTTGCGCGGGGCGCGCGCAACTACGCCGTGTGCCTGAGCCAGGCGCCGCCCGCCACCGTGTGCTCCCAGTACTTCTTCGTGCTGCGCTGCAAGGCCGAGGGCGTGCTGCCCGAGTACCTGGCCTGGCACATCAACCGCGCACCCAGCCAGCGCTACCTGCGCAACAACGCCGAGGGCTCCGACCAGCTCAGCATCCGCCGCCCGGTGCTGGAGGACCTGCCCGTGGCCGTGCCCGATCTGGCGCGACAGCGCCTGCTGGTGGACCTGGCCGCCGCGGCGGCGCAGGAACGGCGGCGTTTCGAAGCCCTGATCCACAACCGCGAGCTACAACTCGACGCGCTCGCGCAGCGCCTGCTCTTGCCCTCCCCGCTCCCGCGCTGACCCCACCCACCGACATGAACCACGACACCGCCATCAGCCAGGACGCCATCAACGCCGCCGTCTGGAACGCCTGCGACACCTTCCGCGGCACCGTGGACCCGAGCATCTACAAGGACTACGTCCTCACGATGCTCTTCCTCAAGTACATCTCCGACATCTGGCAGGACCACTACGAGCGCTACGAGGCCGAGCACGGCGCCCACCCCGAACTCATCGAGGAACTGCTCAGGAACGAGCGCTTCGTGCTGCCGCCCAGCGCCAGCTTCCAGGCACTGCACGAGGCGCGCCACCAGCCCGGCAACGGTGAGCGCATCGACCGCGCCCTGCACGCCATCGAGGAAGCCAACCTCGGCAAGCTGCGCGACGTCTTCCAGGACATCAGCTTCAACTCCAACAAGCTCGGCGATGAGGCGCAGAAGAACGACATCCTGCGCCACCTGCTCGAGGACTTCGCGCGGCCCGAACTCAACCTGCGCGAAAGCCGCGTTGGCCAGCTCGACGTCATCGGCAACGCCTACGAGTTCCTCATCAAGAACTTCGCCACCACCGCCGGCAAGAAGGCGGGCGAGTTCTACACGCCGCCCGAGGTGTCGCAACTGATGGCGCGGCTGATGGACCCGCAGGCGGGCGACGACATCTGCGACCCCACCTGCGGTTCGGGCTCCCTGCTCATGAAGTGCGCGCAGCTCATCCGCGCCAGCACCGGTGGGCGCCGCTACGCCCTCTACGGACAGGAGGCGATCGGCAGCACGTGGGCGCTGGCCAAGATGAACATGTTCCTGCACGCCGAGGACAACCACCGCATCGAGTGGGGCGACACCCTGCGCAACCCCAAGCTGCTCGACCCCGAAGGCAGGCTGCGGCGGTTCGACGTCGTCGTGGCCAACCCGCCGTTCTCGCTGGAGAAGTGGGGCTTCGAGAACGCCGCGAAAGACCCGCACCATCGCTTTCGCCGCGGCGTGCCGCCACGCACCAAGGCCGACTACGCCTTCATCCTGCACATGGTGGAGACCATGAAGCCGGGCACCGGCCGCATGGCGGTGGTGGTGCCGCACGGCGTGCTGTTCCGTGGCGCGGCCGAAGGCCGCATCCGCCAGACGCTGATCGAGGAGAACCTGCTCGACGCCGTCATCGGTCTGCCCGAGAAACTGTTCTACGGCACCGGCATTCCCGCGGCCATCCTGGTGCTGCGCCAGACCAAGGCCGACGACAAGGTGCTCTTCATTGACGCCAGCCGCGCCTACCAGGACGGCAAGAACCAGAACCTGCTGCGCGCAAAGGACCTGCAGGCCATCGTCGACGCGGTGCATGCGCGCGGCCCGATCGACAAGTACGCCCACCTTGCCACGCGCGAGCAGATTGCGGAGAACGGCTTCAACCTCAACATCCCGCGCTACGTGGACACCTTCGAGGAGACCGAGACCGCCGACCTCGCGACCGTGCGCGCGCAACGCCTGACGCTCAAGGCGGAGCTGGCCGATCTGGAGAAGCAGATGGCGGTGTACATGAAGGAACTCGGGTATGAGTGAGCTGCCCGCGGGCTGGAAGCGTGCTCCGCTGGGCGAGATCGCCCACATCAGCTCGGGCGGCACGCCGAACCGGGCCCGGGCCGGCTACTGGGGCGGCGACATCCCCTGGGTCACCACGGGCGAGATCCAGTTCAACACCATCACCGACACCGCCGAGAAGCTCACCCCTGAGGGCCTGCGGCATTCGGCGGCCAAGCTGTTCCCTGTGGGCACCGTGCTGATGGCGATGTACGGCCAGGGCAAGACGCGCGGCCAGGTGGCCAGGCTGGGCATCGAGGCCACCACCAACCAGGCCTGCGCCGCGATCCAGTTGCGCACCGGCAGTGACCCGGACTACGTCTATCAGTTCCTGGCCGCCAGCTACACCGCGCTGCGCGAGCTGGGCAACGCCGGCTCGCAACAGAACCTGAACGCGGGGATCATCCGCAACATCAGCGTCCCGCTGCCGCCCTTGCCCGAGCAGACCCGCATCGCGCGCATCGCCAGCGACTGGGACAGGGCCGTCGCCGTCACCGAACAACTGCTGGCCAACAGCCGCCGCCAGAAGAAGGACCTGATGCACGTGCTGCTCTCCCGGCGGCGCGCCGTCGTCAACGCACGCGCGCATTGGGCGCAGGTCGACTTCGACACCGTGTTCGAGCGTGTCACCAACAAGAACACCGACGGCGACCGCAACGTGCTCACCATCTCGGCACAGCACGGCCTGGTGAGCCAGCGCGACTACTTCAGCCGCCACGTGGCGAGCGACGACCTCAGCGGCTACACGCGCCTGACCACGGGCGACTTCGCCTACAACCGCAGCTCCTCGTCGGGCTATCCGGTGGGTGCCATCAAGCCGCTGGTGGCCTACGACTCGGGCGTCGTCTCCGGTCTGTACATCTGCTTTCGTCAGAAGCCCGGCGTGGAGGTGGACAACGACTTCTACCGGCTGTATTTCGAGGCCGGCATGCTCAACGAGGCCATCACCGGCATCGCGCAGGAGGGCGCGCGCAACCACGGCCTGCTCAACGTCAGCCTGAAAGACTTCTTCAAGCTGCCGCTGTGTCTGCCGCCGCTGGACGTACAACGCCGCATCGCCGCGATCCTGCGCGTGGCCGAGGCCGAGGAGCGCGTCATCGTGGCGCAGCGCGAGACACTGCGCGAAGAAAAGCGCGCCCTGATGCGCGATCTGCTCAGCGGGCGGCGCCGCGTGCGCGTGACCGCCGCTGCATCCACATGAACGCCGCTGGCGCCCCCTTGCCCGCCTTGCGCTGGCTCGCCGAACTGGGGTGGCGCTTCCTGCCTCGCGCCAACGCCCTGGCGCTGCGCGGCGGAGCGCGCGAGGTGATTCTCAAGGCGCGCCTGATCGAGGTGCTGCGCACGCGCCACTTCGACTACAAGGGCGAGCACCACCCGCTGTCGCCGGGCGGCATCGACCAGGTGGTGCGCGAGGTGCAGTCGCTGCACCTGGGCGAGGGCCTGCTGGCCGCGAACGAGCGCCTGTACCGGCTGCTCACGCTGGGCGTGACGGTCACCGAGTTCATGCCCGATGGCAAAAGGCACCAGCCCACGATTCCCCTCATCGACTGGCAACACCCCGCCGCCAACCTCTGGGACGCCGCCGAATCGCCCGAGCTGCTGTCGACCCAGGGCACGCACCCGCGCCAGCCCGATGTGCTGGGGTACGTGAACGGTCTGCCCCTGGTAGTCATCGAAGCGCGGGGAGGGGGCGATCTCGCCGCGGAGCCCTCGGCGGACGAGGCCATCCGTCGGCACCTGCGCCATCAGCGGCACGACGAGATTCCCCAACTGTTCGTCTACGCCCAGTTGCTGCTCGCCCTGGGCACCAGCGAGGCGCGCTACGGCACCACGGGCACGCCACCGAAGTTCTGGGCCCGCTGGCGCGAGGAGCCTGGCGCCGGCCGCGACGACACCCCCGAGGACACCGTGCGTGCGCTGCTGCGGCCCGAGCGCCTGCTCGAGTTGCTGCGCCACTTCGTGCTGTTCGACCGCCGGCTCGGCAAGGTGGTGGCGCGCCCGCACCAGTTCTTCGGCGTGCGCGCCATGCTCCAGCGCATCCAGCAGCGCCGGTCCGACGGCGCGCGCCAGGGCGGCGTGCTGTGGCACACCACCGGCTCCGGCAAGAGCCTCACCATGGTCTTCCTCACTAAGGCGCTGGTGCTCAACCCGGCCACGCGGGCTTGCCGCGTGCTGGTGGTCACCGACCGCATCGACCTGGAAGACCAGCTCGCGCGCAATTTCCTCCACAGCGGCGCCTTCGGCTCGGCCGTGGCGGCCAGGAAAGAGGGCGAGAAGGCGCGCGTGGGCAGCGGGCGCGATCTGGCGCGCCGCATCGGCCACGGCAGCGAACGCATCGTCTTCACGCTGATCCACAAGTTCGCCACCGCGACGCGCCTGAGCGAGTGCTACAACCCGTCAGCCGACGTCGTGGTGCTGGTGGACGAGGGCCACCGCAGCCACGGTGGCGAGACGCACGAGCGCATGCGCAAGGCCCTGCCGCGCGCGGCCTACGTGGCGTTCACCGGCACACCGCTGCTCAAGAGCGAGAAGACGGCCAACAAGTTCGGGCCCATCGTGCACGCTTACACCATGCAGCGCGCGGTGAGCGACGGCACCGTGGCGCCGCTGCTGTACGAGGAGCGCGTGCCCGAGCTGGTCATCGACGACGAGGACAAGGTGAACCGCTGGTTCGACCGCCTCGCGGCGGACCTCACCCCCGAGCGAAGCACCGAGCTCAGGCGCCAGCTCGCGAGTACGCGATCGGTGCTGGGCGCGAGCCAGCGCATCGAACTCATCGCCTGGGACATCGCGCAGCACTTTCACCGAACCATCCGCCCGCTCGGCCAGGGATTCAAGGGCCAGGTGGCCACGGCCAGCCAGCTCGACGCCATCCGCTACCACCGCTGCCTGAACGCCACGGGCCTGGTGAGCAGCGCCGTCGTCATGTCCGCGCCCGGCCACCGTGAAGGCGATGCCGACGTGGAGGCGGGCCAGTTGCCCGAGCTGCGGGCGTGGTGGGACGCGAACGTGGGCCGACACGCCGATGCGTACGAAGCGCGCGCGCTGCGCGATTTCGCGGGCGATGGCGCGCCGGACCTGCTCATCGTGGTGGATCGACTGCTCACCGGATTCGACGAACCGCGCAACACCGTGCTCTACATCGACAAGCCACTGAAGGGGCACACCCTGATCCAGGCCGTCGCGCGCGTGAACCGCCTGCACGAGGCCAAGCGCCACGGCCTGCTGGTGGACTACCGCGGCATCCTGAAGGCGCTGGACACCGCCATGCGCGACTACCAGAACCTGGCGACGCGCATGCAGGGCGGCTACGACGTCGCGGACATCGACGGCCTCTACAGGGCGGTGGACACCGAATACCAGCGCCTGCCCGGTCTGCACGCGGCCTTGTGCTCGCTGCTCGGCGACGCGCGGGAGCATGGCGACATCGAGCCCTGCCGTCAGATCCTGATGCCGCGCTTCATCGACGACGAATGCGGGCAGCCCGTCGACACGCGCAGGCGACTGCGCGACGACTTCGAGGCCGCACTCGCCCGTTTCGAGCAGTGCCTGCAGACCGTGTCGTCATCGTGCGCCGCGCTCGACGTGGCGTCGCGACACGACATCGCCCTGTGGCAGGACGAGTTGCGCTTCTTCATCGCTTTGCGGCAGGTCGCGCGTCGCGACGCACAGCAGGGCCCGGCACTGGCCCCGCAGGAGCGGCGTTACCGCCCGCTGCTGGACGAGCACGTGGTCGGCCTGGCCGTGCGCGAACCCGAGGCCGTGTACGAAGTGGTGCCGATCGACCCCCCCGAGCGCTGGAACGACGAGAAAGCACGCAACGAAGCCGACCTGGTTCGCACGCGGCTGAAGAAGACCATCGAAGTCGACCTGGGCGAAGACCCCTACGCGCAGCGCGTGTTCGCCGACTTGCTGAAGCAGGTCATCGCCGACGCCCAGGCCCGCTTCGACCGCCCTATCGAGCAGTACGCGCTGCTGCGGCGCTTCGAAGAGCGCGTGGCCGGGCGCGTGATGGACGGCATACCCGAGGCACTGGCGCAGCGACCGCGCGCCCGGGCTTACCACGGCATCTGCCGGCTGGTGCTGGGCGAAGAGGCCTTCGCGCGCACGCCGCCCGACACCTGGGTGCGGCAGGCCCTGGCCATCGACACCGCGGTGGATCAAGCCCTGGTCGAACACTCGCTCAATCCGCAGAACTGCGACGCGGCGATCCGGCAGGCGTTGCTGCCGGGCCTGTTCGCCTTGATGGGCCTGGAGAAGGCGCGCGAGGCGGTGGAGCGCGTGGTGCAGGCCGCGCGCGTCGACAGGGATCGGGGCGTGCGGTGAGCGGCGCCAGCGTTCGCTGAACGCGCGGCGCGGCCTCACATCGCGATCTCGCCTCCCGGCGCCAGATCCTC
>Ga0247823_10004907_pt1 | contig 10655 bp, 10 predicted proteins | sample 13C_PalmiticAcid_2_FD_192426 | JGI IMG/M metagenome (GOLD analysis project Ga0247823, IMG submission 192426) | Soil microbial communities from agricultural site in Penn Yan, New York, United States - 13C_PalmiticAcid_Day30 | ecosystem: Environmental > Terrestrial > Soil > Agricultural land...
TCGCCGAGCTCGAGCGCCAGACGCAGATCAACGAAGACGTGATCCGCTACATGACCGTCCGCGTGGACGCGCATGAGCAGGGTCCGACCGTGATGATGCGCAAGGGCCAGGAGCGCGAGCGCGGCCGTGGTCGTCGCGATCGTGAAGAAGGTGGCAACACCGGCTTCAGCAACGCGGGCGAGTAAGGAGAAAGTATTATGGCACGTCCCTTTTTCCGCCGCCGCAAGAGCTGCCCCTTCTCCGCGAAGGAAGCCCCCCGGATCGACTATAAGGACGTACGTCTGCTGCAGGGCTTCGTGTCCGAGCGTGGCAAGATCGTCCCGTCGCGCATCACTTCGGTGAGCGCGAAGAAGCAGCGTGAGCTCGCGATTGCGATCAAGCGCGCGCGTCATCTGGGCCTGCTGCCCTTCATCGTTAAGTAAGGAGCGGACCCATGCAAGTCATTCTGCTCGAGCGGGTCGAGAAGCTCGGCCATATCGGCGACGTGGTCAATGTGAAGGACGGGTTCGCCCGCAACTTCCTGCTGCCCAACAAGAAAGCGCTCCGCGCCAACGAAGCCAACCGCAAGGTCTTCGAAGCCAACCGTGAGCGCATCGTGGCCGACAACGCCGCGAAGCGCAGCGAGGCCGAGAAGGAATCGAAGAGCCTCGAGGGCGTTTCGGTCACCCTGATCCGTCAGGCGTCGAACACCGGCCAGCTCTATGGCTCGGTCGCGGTGCGCGACATCGTCGAGACCCTGAACGCCGACGGCCACAAGGTCACCAAGTCGCAGGTCGTCCTCGACAAGCCGATCAAGGCGATCGGCCTGTCGGAAGTGAAGGTCTCGCTCCACGCCGAAGTCGCCGTGACCGTCAAGGTCAACGTCGCGCGCTCGCCCGAAGAGGCCGAGATGCAGGCGCAGGGCGTCGACGTCATGGCCGCGATGTTCGAAAAGGACGAGACCGGCTTCGTCGAAGCCCGCGACCCGAACCTCGAGCCGGGCGAAATCGCCGCGGACGAGGCTCCGGCCGCCGAGGAGCAGGCCGAGGGCTGACGCTCTCGCCGTTCCGGCAAGTCAAAGAGAGGGGCCGCGCGGGAAACCGGGCGGCCCTTTTCCGTTGCGCCCCTGCCGGCTTCCGCCCCCCGTGCTTTCATGCGAGACCTGACCCCAGTCAGGGGTGAGACCAGCGCATGATCAAGATTGTCGTCCTGGCTGCCCTGGGGTTCGCCGCCGCCTCGATGCTGGCGACATGGCTCTACGGACGCTTTGCCGCCACCGTTCAGGGCGAGATCTCCCATGCGCTGCCGGTCGCGGACGGCCAGACGACGCTCGATCGCCGTATCGGCAAGGCGACCGCCACGCATCCGGGTGAAAGCGGGCTGCTATTGCTCGACGAGAATCTCGACGCCTTCGCCGCACGCGGCATCTCCGCGCGGCTGGCCGAACGCTCGCTCGACCTCCTCTATTATATCTGGAACGACGACCTGACCGGCCGCCTGCTGATGGCCGAAATCCTTGAAGCCGCCGAACGTGGCGTTCGCGTCCGCCTTCTCGTCGACGATATCGGCACCGGGCACAGCTCCGACGCGATGTCGGCGATGGCGCACCATCCGCGGATCGAAATCCGCATCTTCAACCCGACGCGTGCCCGGCCGGGCAGCCTGCGGCGTGGCGTCGAGATGGCACTGCGCACGTTCAGCGTCACCCGGCGGATGCACAACAAGGCGTGGATCGCCGACGGGCGCATCGCGATCCTGGGCGGGCGCAACATCGGCGACGCCTATTTCGACGCGGCCGAAAGCACCAATTTCCGGGACATGGACGTGCTGGTCATGGGGCCCGCCGTCACCCTGACCGAGAAGATCTTCGACGATTACTGGAACAGCGGACTGGCGCTGTCGGCGGACAAGCTCTCTCCGCTGCGCGATCCCGATGCGATGCTGGCGCAGGTTGCCCCGATACTCGCCGCCACCGCCGCCCGCCCCGACGCGCGCGCCTATCTCGATCGCATCGCCGGTCGGCTCGCGATGTTCGATCCCGACGAGACCGCACCGGACTGGACACCCACTGCCCGGGTCATAGCCGATCCGCCGGAAAAGGCGCTGGGCAAGAAGGGCGAGAACTGGCTGATGCGCGAACTGCTGCCGGTGTTCGCCAAGACGCAGCAGCGGATCGAGATCACCTCCCCCTATTTCATCCCGGGCGAGGAAGGCACCGCCGCGCTCGCCGATCTTGCCGCACGGGGCATCGCGGTCTCGATCCTGACCAACTCGCTCGCCGCGACCGATGTCGCCGCCGTGCATGGCGGCTACGCCCCCTATCGCGTTCCGCTGCTCAAGGCCGGGATCAAGCTGTGGGAGCTTCGCCCGGAAGCCACGGGACGGAAACTCTCCCTGCGCGGGTCGAGCAGCGCCAGCCTGCACACCAAGGCGTTCGCCGCCGACGGACAGCGGGGCTTCATCGGATCGATGAACTTCGATCCGCGCTCGGCCTCGCTCAACACCGAAATGGGCGTGGTGTTCGATTGCCCGACGATCGCCGCGAAGATGGAGGCGGTCTGGCGCCACGACACCGCGCCGGACCACAGCTTCGCCGTCAGCCTGAAGCCCGACGGCACGCTGCAATGGCGCGCCAGCGATGGCGGAAAAGCCGTGACCTATAACCGCGACCCCGAAGCGTCCTTCTGGCGCCGCCTCACCGCAAGGGTCGTCGGCTGGCTCCCGCTGGAATCGCAACTCTAGCAGGCTCAATTGACTGGCGCGCGCCTGCTACACCGGACGGAGCAGCCGATTGACGATCAGCCGAACGAGAAGACCGGCAGCGACGCCGGCGATGACCGACATCGCAGCGGCAAGGGCAAACAAGGGCGTATCGTACGTCCCGCCCCCCTCTTCAAAGAATGATGGGCAGGTCGTCTTCAGCATCGGTTCGGAACAGGCGAAGGCAACGACAACCCCCACTACGAAACCGACCTTCCCGCCAATTGTACCCATCCCCCTCACTTCCGTCCGAACAGCTTCTCGATATCGCCATGGGCCAGCTTTACCCAGGTCGGGCGGCCGTGGTTGCACTGGCCCGAATGGGGGGTGATCTCCATCTCGCGCAGCAGCGCGTTCATTTCCGCAACGGAGAGGATGCGCCCTGCCCGCACCGATCCGTGGCACGCCATCGTCGCCGCGACATGATCGAGCCGTTCCTTGAGGCTCAGCGCGTCGTCGAATGCCGCCAGTTCGTCGGCGATGTCGGTGACCAGCGCGGTGACGTCGCCGCCGCCCAGCATTGCCGGGGTGGCGCGCACCAGCATCGCGCGCGGGCCGAACCGCTCCAGCTCAAGTCCGAATTCGGCCAGCTCGGCAGCACGGGCCTCCAGCCGGTCACAGGCCGGCTCGTCGAGTTCGATCACCTCGGGTAACAGCAGCGCCTGGCTCGCGACGCCGCCATTGCTCATCGCGCGGCGCATCCGTTCGAGCACCAGCCGCTCATGCGCGGCGTGCTGATCGACCAGCACCAACCCGTCCTCGGCCTCGGCGACGATATAGGTGCGCGCGACCTGCCCCCGTGCGACGCCAAGCGGGAAGCTGGTGACGCCCGGCACCGCCTCGGCAGCGGGTTCGGCACGCGCCTGAGGCGGCGCGATGAAGCTGGGGCGGCGATCGAACACCGCATTGTGGCGGGTCAGGGTCTCGGCCCCGCTATGGCCGATACCCCAGAGATTCTGTTGAGGCTCCGGCGCTGGAGCAGGTTGCTCCGCCTGCCACAACCCCATCACCGCGGCATCGGCGCGCTGCACGCTGCGATGCCCGGCCTCGTCCAGCGCGCGCCGCAAGCCGCTGACGATCAGTCCGCGCGCCAGTTGCGGATCGCGGAAGCGCACTTCGGTCTTCGCCGGGTGCACGTTCACATCGACCTGATCGGCGGGCACGTCGAGGAACAACGCCACCACCGGATGCCGGTCGCGTGCCAGCATCTCGGCATAGGCACCGCGCACCGCGCCGTTGAGCAGCCGGTCCTTCACCGGGCGCCCGTTGACGAACAGATACTGGTGATCGGCGATCCCGCGGTTGAAGGTCGGCAGGCTCGCCACCCCACCCAGCACATGGCTCTCGCGCTCGAAATCGACGCCGACGCTGTTGGCGGCAAGATCGCGGTCGGTCAGCGCCGCGACGCGCTCGGGCCGGGTCATGCCCTCCTGCACGCTCAACACGCGGCGGCCGTCATGCTCGACCGAAAAGCCAAGATCGGGCCGCGCCATCGCCAGCCGCTTCACCACGTCGAGCGAAGCGGCATATTCGGCGCGGGTCGAGCGCAGGAACTTGCGCCGCGCGGGAACCTTCTCGAACAATCCCTCGACGCGCACGCGCGTGCCGGGCGGAAGCGCGGCCGGCCCTTCGCTCGCCAATGCACCGTTATCGACCGTCCGTGCCCAGCCCTCGGCGCCGCGCACCCGGCTCTCGATGGTCAGCCGCGCAACGCTTGCGATCGAGGGCAACGCTTCGCCGCGAAAACCCAACGTCGTGACGGCCTCGATCGCGTCGTCCGGCAGTTTGGAGGTCGCGTGACGCTCCAAAGCGAGCGCCATTTCGGCGCGGTCCATGCCGCAGCCGTCATCGGTTACTTCGATCAGGTCGATGCCGCCCCCTGCGAGGCGAACCGCGATCCGCGATGCCCCGGAATCGATGGCGTTTTCCACCAGTTCCTTAAGCGCGCTGGCGGGGCGTTCCACCACCTCGCCGGCGGCAATTCGGTTGACAAGATGCTCTGGGAGACGGCGTATTGACATGGACGCCGGTGTAGCCCAAGCGGCGCCATTCCGCGACCCGCATCCGCCAGATTTGAGTCCGCCTGATCGGGGCCGGAGTCGATCCGCCCGGATCGGTCCGGATTAGTCTCAGTGCGAATAAGCGGCTTGGGCCCAGCCGCAACAGGACGGTGCGATCAAAATGGTATTTTCCCGCCTTTTCAAGTTCATGTCCCACGATCTTGCGATCGATCTGGGAACCGCGAACACGGTTGTTTACCTGCGCGGACGCGGGGTCGTCCTGAATGAGCCGTCGGTTGTGGCGGTCGAAACGATCAACGGCGTCAAGCGCGTCAAGGCCGTCGGCGACGACGCCAAGCTGATGATGGGCAAGACCCCGGGCAGCATCGAGGCGATTCGCCCGCTGCGCGACGGCGTGATCGCCGACATCGATGTCGCCGAAGAAATGATCAAGCACTTCATCCGCAAGGTGCATGGCGGGCAGCGGCGCTTCATGCGCTGGCCCCAGATCGTGATCTGCGTGCCCAGCGGCTCGACCAGCGTCGAGCGCCGCGCGATCCGTGACGCCGCGTCGAACGCGGGTGCATCGCAGGTCATGCTGATCGAGGAACCGATGGCGGCCGCAATCGGCGCCGACATGCCGGTGACCGAGCCGATCGGATCGATGGTCGTCGATATCGGCGGCGGCACCACCGAAGTCGCCGTGCTGTCGCTGCGCGGTCTTGCCTATTCCACCTCGGTCCGCGTCGGCGGCGACAAGATGGACGAAGCGATCGTCTCCTATGTCCGCCGCAACCATAACCTGCTCATCGGTGAAGCCACGGCCGAGCGGATCAAGCAGGAAGTGGGCGTCGCCAAGCCGCCGGCGGACGGCGTCGGCAAGACGATCCACATCAAGGGCCGTGACCTCGTCAATGGCGTGCCCAAGGAAATCCAGATCAACCAGGGCCAGATCGCCGAAGCGCTGAGCGAGCCGGTCGGCACGATCGTCGAGGGCGTTCGCATCGCGCTCGAGAACACCGCCCCGGAGCTGGCGGCGGACATCGTGGATCAGGGCATCGTCCTCACCGGTGGCGGCGCGCTGCTGGAAGGGATCGACGAGGTGCTGCGCGACGAGACCGGCCTGCCGGTCACCGTGGCGGAGGACCCGCTTACCTGCGTCGCACTCGGCACCGGGCGGGCGCTGGAGGATCCGGTGTTCCGCGGCGTGCTCCTCGCAGTCTGAGAAGGGCGAAGGGAGATGGCGCCGCCACGCAACCGGCGCCCCGGATTTTCGCGGCGGGCGCAATACGGCCTTTTCATCAGCTATGTCCTCGCGGGCGGCGGTGCGCTGGTCGGCGTGGTCCTGCTGCTGCTTTCCACCTTTCACCCGCCCGCCTTCGCGGCGGTGCGGGGCACCTTCTCCGAGCTGGTGACCCCGGTCGCGTCCGGCCTCGACTGGACGCGCCGCGGCGTATCCGGGATTCCGTCGGGCATCGGCAGCTATTTCGGTGTGCGCAGCGAGAATATCGCGCTGCGCGCGGAGGTCGAGGCCAACCGCAAGCTGGTGCAGGAAGCGCAGATCGCCGCCTATGACAATCAGCGGCTGCGCGCGACGCTCAGGCTCCGCGACCGTATCGCCGCGCCGGTGGTCACTGCACGCCTTGTCTATTCGACCGGATCGAGCACGCGCCGCTTCGCGACGCTCAATGCCGGATCGTGGCAGGGTGTGCGCGCCGGACAACCGGTGCGCAGCGCCGACGGGCTGATCGGCCGCGTGGTCGAAGTCAGCCCGAATACCGCGCGCGTGCTGCTGATCCTCGACCCCGAAAGCATCGTCCCTGTCCGCCGAGTGCGCGACGGGCTGCCGGCGATTGCTGCTGGGCGCGGCGACGGACTGATCGAGATCCGCTCGGCCGGCGCGGCGCAAGTCCTGTTCGAGCCAGGCGACGGCTTCGTCACCTCCGGCACCGGCGGTATCTTTCCGCCCAACATCGCGGTCGCACGCGTACGCAATCGCGCACGCGACACCGCCGAAGGGGTGATCTTCGCGAGCCCCGACACGCTCGACTATGCGATCGTGCAGCAGAGCTATTTCCCCGAGGCCGGTGCGGTTCGTGCGCCCGAGGCCGCGCCGCGGTGAGCGGATCGCCCTTTGCCGGCCTGGGCAAGGCCGACACCTCGACCCGCGCCCGCTGGCTCGCCCCGCTCTCGATCGTCATCGGGTCGCTGACGGTGCTGGTTCCATTCAAGGCATCCTTTCCTATCCTTCCTCCGCTGGGGCTGATGATGCTGCTCGCCTGGCGGCTGCATCGCCCCGACCTGCTCAAACCCTGGGCAGCGGTGCTTCTCGGCTTCGTGGACGATCTGGTCAGCGGACAGCCCATGGGCAGCTCGATGCTGTTCTGGACGGTGTCGTTCATCGCCATCGATGTGCTAGATACGCGGATCGTGTGGCGGGATTTCCTTCAGGACTGGCTGCTGGCCGCGGGCGCGATCGGCTTTTGCCTGATCGGAGGGCGGCTGGTCGCGGCGCCGCTGGGCGCGCATGTCGATACCGTGCTGCTGATCCAGGTGCTCATCTCGATCGCATTGTTCCCGGTCCTCTCGCGCCTCGTCGCGCGGCTTGACGGCAAGCGGAGGAGCCTGTGAACGGCCCTGTCCGCATGATCAGCGAGGCGCAGCAGACCTACAGCTTCTCGCGCCGCGCGCTGTTCCTGGGCGCCGCGCAGATCACCGGCGGGCTGATCCTTGCAGGGCGCATGACCTGGCTGTCGGTCTACGAGAATGACAAATACCGGCTTCTGGCGGAGAGCAATCGCGTCAACCTGACGCTGATCCCGCCGCGCCGCGGCTGGATCGTCGACCGGCGCGGCGTGCCGATCGCCAACAACCGTACCGATTTCCGCGTCGACATCATCCCGGACCGGATGGAGAAGGACAGCCGCGACCGCGTGCTCGCCTCTTTGCGCGACCTGCTGGCGCTGACGGCCGAGGATGTCGCGCGGATCGAGGACGACCTGAAGGGCGCCGCGGGATTCCAGCCCGTGCAGGTCGCCGAGAATCTCGACTGGGAGCGCTTCGCCGCGGTGAGCGTGCGGTTGCCGGAATTGCCGGGTGTCGCCCCCACCCGAGGCTTTGCGCGCAACTATCCGGCTGGCGCGGCGGTCGGCCATCTGGTCGGCTATGTCGGCGCGGCGACCGCCGAGCAGTTCAAGGAAAGCAAGGATCCCCTGCTCGTCACACCCGGCTTCAAGCTCGGCAAGGACGGGCTGGAAAAGGTGCTGGAGAGCGAATTGCGCGGCAAGGCGGGGGCCAAGCGTGTCGAGGTGACCGCACGCGGCAAGCTGGTGCGCGAACTTGCTACGCGACCCGACGAGCCGGGCAAGACCGTGCGGCTCACTATCGATGCCGGCCTGCAGGAGTATACCGCACGGCGCCTGGGCAATGAATCCGGATCGGTCACGGTGTTCGATGTGACCAATGGCGACATCCTGGCGATGGTGTCGATGCCAGCCTATGATCCCAACGCCTTCTCCGACGGGATCAGCCGCACCGAATGGAAGATGCTGTCCGAGGACGACCATCTTCCGCTGATGAACAAGACGCTTCAGGGGCTCTACCCGCCCGGCTCGACGTTCAAGCCAGCGACCGCGCTTGCGGTGCTGGGCGCGGGGATCGATCCCCAGCGCGTCGTCTATTGCAATGGCGGCTACCAGCTCGGCAATCGTCGCTTCGGCTGCCTTGGCCGTCACGGCCCGATGACGATGCACACCGCCATCGCGCGCAGCTGCAACACCTATTTCTACACGATGGGCCGTGAAGTCGGGATCGAGGCGATCGCAGCCGCAGCGCGCAAGCTGGGCTTCGGCGCGGAATTCGAGCTGCCCCTGCCCTCACAGCGCTATGGCACCATCCCGGACAGCGCGTGGAAGCTGCGCCGCTTCAAGCAGGAATGGACGCAGGCGGACACGCTCAACGCCGCGATCGGTCAGGGCTATGTGCTGGTCAGCCCGTTCCAGCTCGCGCTGTCAGCTGCGCGGATCGCATCGGGCCGCGACCTGATCCCGTCGCTGCTCGCCGCCAAGCGCGGCGCGCCGGCCCATCTTGCCTTTCCCGAGGAGCATCTCGCCATCGTCCGCGCGGGGATGGACGAGGTGGTGAACGGGCGCGGTACCGCGGGTGCGTCGAAGCTGCGGCTCGACGGCATCCGCATGGGCGGCAAGACCGGAACCGCGCAGGTCCGCCGGATCATGGACCGCAACCGCGGCCAGGGTGGCGAATGGAAGTATCGCGACCACGGCCTGTTCATCTGCTTCGCACCGGTCGACAACCCGCGCTATGCCGCGTCGGTGGTGATCGAGCACGGCATGGGTGGCGCCCGTGCCGCCGCCCCGGTGGCGAAGGACGTGCTCACCTATCTGTTCGACCGGCAACAGGCGCTGGACACCCTCGCCCGGTTCGAGACCGAATGGGGCGGCGATATCCGCGCGCGCATGGCCGCGAAGGACCGCGCCTATCGCGCGGCGCAAGGCCTGCCCGCCGCCGCGCCGACCCCCGGTGCAACGCCCTCTCCGACGCCCACGCCGTCTCCCAGTGCTTCGCCAGCGCCACCCGCTGGCGCCACACCGGCGCCCGCCCCCTCTCCAACCACCTCGCCACAGGTGCCCAGCGAATGAACCGACCCGGTTTCGTCCCCGCGCCACTGGCGCAGCTTCCGTGGCTGGTGATTCTGCTGGTCTGCGCGATCGGCGGGTTCGGAGTAGTGGTACTTTTCTCCGCTGCCGGTGGAGATCCCCGATGGGCGATGCCGCAAGGGGTTCGCTTCGGCGTCTTCCTCGCCATGGCGCTGGTGCTGTCGCGTGTTCGCCTGAGCCACTGGTCGGCACTTGCCTTCCCGCTCTACGCCGTCTTCCTCGTCATGCTGATCGGGGTCGAACTGCTCGGCGCGGTGGCGGGCGGAAGCCAGCGCTGGCTCGACCTCGGCTTCATCCGCATCCAGCCGTCGGAGATGATGAAGGTCGCGATCGTCCTCGCCTGTGCCAAATTCTACGAGATGCTCCCTGCAAGCGAAATCCGCCGTTTCGGCGCGATCTGGCCCGCTGCGGTGATGATCGGCCTCCCTGCGGCGCTCGTGATGCTCCAGCCCGACCTTGGCACCGCGCTGATGATCACCGCAGGCGGCCTGACCGTGATGTTCCTGGCCGGCGTGCCGTTGCGCCTGTTCATCGGCGGAACGCTGGCACTCGCGGTCTCGGTACCGATCATCGTCAACTATGTGCTGCACGATTATCAGCGCAATCGCGTGCTCACCTTCCTCAACCCCGAGAACGACCCGCTCGGCACCGGCTATCATATCAGCCAGTCCAAGATCGCGATCGGATCGGGTGGCTGGTTCGGCAAGGGGTTCCTGAACGGCACGCAGAGCCACCTCGACTATCTGCCCGAGGGGCATACCGACTTCGCGCTGGCGACGATGATGGAGGAATGGGGGCTGATGGGCGGCCTGTTCGTCATCATCGCCTTCGGCCTGTTGATCCGCTGGGGCATCATGGTCGGCGTGCGCAGCCAGAGCCGCTTCGCCAAGCTGACCGCGGCGGGGATCTCCACCACCCTTTTCTTCTATGTCTTCATCAACATGGCGATGGTGATCGGCCTGGCGCCGGTTGTCGGCATCCCGCTGCCGCTGATCAGCTTTGGCGGATCGGCCCAGATGACCACGCTAATCTGTGTCGGCCTGCTGATGTCGCTCGACCGGGAAAACCGCCAAAATCGCAATACGCGCAGCTGGCAGTAATTTTTCGCGCAAACGGTGTTGCCATCCCGAAAACCCGATGCTAGTGGCCCCGCTCCCGACCGAGGCAGCGCCTTCCAACAGCGCTCCTGATCGCCCGGATGGACGCATAGCTCAGTTGGTAGAGCAGCTGACTCTTAATC
>Ga0247823_10004908_pt1 | contig 10653 bp, 5 predicted proteins | sample 13C_PalmiticAcid_2_FD_192426 | JGI IMG/M metagenome (GOLD analysis project Ga0247823, IMG submission 192426) | Soil microbial communities from agricultural site in Penn Yan, New York, United States - 13C_PalmiticAcid_Day30 | ecosystem: Environmental > Terrestrial > Soil > Agricultural land...
AGGGCTGCCTGTGCCGGTGCGGTCAGGCCATCGGCGATGCGCGCATGCACGGCGAGGCGCCAGGCGCGCACGAGGCGATAGCTGACGGAGTCGACGCTGGCGACGCCTTCCCAGGTCCTGCCCGCATTCGCGAGTGCCTTCACGGAGGAGTCCGCGGGCGATCGTCCGGCTTCATCCTGCAGCAGTTGCCACCAGCGCTGCAGGAACACGGCGCGATCGTCGAGCTGGATGGCCAGCAGATCCTTTTCGGTGAAGCGTTCCTTCGCCAGCAGGCCGTCGCGGATCTGCCTAGCACGCGCGCCCAGCGCATAGCCGCCATCGCCAACCCGTGCCAGCGCGTCTCCCTCGAGTACGCGCGCGTTCGCGGTCCACAAACGGTGGTTGGGCGGCGAGGTCAGTACCGGCGTGAGCTGGCTGGAGATGAGCCACGGCGTGCATCGGCTCGGTGGTGCGGGGGTGGCTGCTGATGCATCCGCGCTGCCGCGCGTGAACTCCAGCGAGTGCGTGCATGCACCCGCGCGCGATGCCAGTGGGCCCAGGATGCGCCAGGCGACGCGCCCCTTGTGGTCGGCGATGACGAGATTCTGTGCCGGCGTGGCGGTGCGCTGTGCGACCGACAGCACGGAGGGAAGATCACCGGCGGTGGCGAAATCGACCAGGCCGAAGTTCAGCGCGCCGGGCTGGTGTGCGACCCAACGCAGGGCCAGCGCGGGTTTGCCGGGCGTTGCGGGATGCACGATGGGCCCGTAGCGCGTGTCGACAACGTCCAGCGTGACGGCATCGGCACCGGCCACGCGGATGGTTTCGGCATGGTGTTCGATCGCATCGCAGGTGGCCGGATCATCGCCCTTGTTGCACGGCTTCACCGGATACCAGTCCGCCGTGTCCGCATAGCTGTTGGTGAAGCCCCATGCCACATGCCCGTTGCTGCCGACGATGATGGCGGGCAGGCCGGGCAGGCTGAAGCCGGATACATCGACCCTCCCGCCGGGCGCGCGCGGGTTCGGATAACGCAGGCGGACGCGGAACCAGATGTTGGGCGCACGCAGGCCCAGATGCATGTCGTCGGCAACGATGGCGCGGCCGTCGGCGGTCAGTGCGCCGGCCACCGCCCAGTTGTTGCTGCCGGGCGTGCCCTTGTCGGCCAGGCGCCGGTGCGAGTCGGTCTTCGGCATCGGCAGCGTGCGCAGGTCGACACCCGTTGCCGGTGGAAGCGCGGCATTGCCTCGTGCCTGCCCGTAGAGCGGTGCGTCCCATTCGGTGCCATCGTGGGTCAGCAGGTCGAACAGGGCCGGCGGCACGTGCTGGCGGATCTTCCACAGGCCGAGCTCGCGCAGGTTCCCGGAGTCCTGCAGGTCGAAGTACATCGCGTATCCGGCCAGCGCCGAGTCGGTCACCTCCCAGGCGCGCGGCGATTGCCGCAGCAACAGGTAGGGCCAGGGACGCGCGCGCAGGTCGTCAAGTCCGGCGTTGACGCCAGCGGCATAGGCTTCGAGCTGCGGCATGCGGTCGCCCGCGAATTCGCCCAGGTGCGCGGATACCCGTGCGCGGATGCGGTGGGTGCGGCGCTCCTTGTCCATGTCCACCGCAATGGGGCCGAACAGTTCCGACAGTTCGCCGGCGGAACTGCGCCGCATCAGGTCCATCTCGAAGTAGCGCTCCTGGGCATGCACGTATCCCAGTGCGCGGGTGGCGTCGGCCTCGCTGGCGGCGTCGATGGTCACCACGCCCAGCGCATCGCGCTGGATCGAGACCGGTGCCGACAGTCCGGCCAGGCCGGACTCGCCTTCCAGCCGGGCCAGGCTGCCCCGCATCAACCACCACACCACAAGCAATGCCACGACGACGAGGGCCAACAGCAGCAGCGCGATGCGCCGGGTCCACTTCAGCATTGCGGGATCCTTGCGGTAGGAGCGTGGGGGTCGCGGCCGATTATTCCATGGAAGCCATGACCGCCACTGCCGCAGCGCAACGACGAACGAGAGTGATTCCGATTCGGTCATCATGGTGCCCGATCGGGCATCCTGTGCGCCTCGCTACCGGAGCCACGTGCCATGAAAGGCCATCCCGACGTCGTCGACTATCTCAAGTTCCTGCTGCGCGGCGAACTCGCTGCCCGCGACCAGTACTTCATCCATTCCCGCCGCTACGAGGACATGGGGCTGAAGGCGCTGTTCAACCGCATCGACCACGAGATGCAGGAAGAGACCCAGCACGCCGATGCGCTGCTGCGCCGCATCCTGTTCCTGGAGGGCGATCCGGACATGCGCCCGGAGTCGTTCGTCGCGGGCAGGACGGTCGAGGAGATGCTGCAGCGCGACCTGGAGGTCGAATACGCCGTACGCGCGAATCTGGCCAAGGGTGTCGGCCTGTGCGAACAGCATGGCGACTATGTCAGCCGCGAGATCCTGCTGGCCCAGCTCAAGGATACCGAGGAAGACCACGCGCACTGGCTGGAACAGCAACTGGGCCTGATCAAGCGCCTGGGCATCGAGCTGTACCTCACGTCGAAGCTGGACGGTGGCAGCGTTTCGGGCTGAGGCGAAGACTCAGGTCCGGCGAAGCCGATAGACGGCGGTGGTGAGCGCGGTCAGGCCTTCCGCCTGGAAGCGCGGCTCCTGGTCCAGGATGTCGCGCCGCTCGAGCAGCACGTGCTGCCACGGTGAAGCGAACAGCGCCTCGACTTCCGCCTGCCCGACCGAGAATGGCGGACCGTCCTTCTGCTGCTGCGGGTACTCCAGCGTGATCAGCAGGCCCCGGCAGCCGGACGGCAACGCGGCATACAGCGTGTCGAGGTAGCGGCGGCGCAGGGCGGGCGGAAGCGCGATCAGCGCTGCACGGTCATAGACCGCCTCCACATCGGCAAGCAGCGCTGGCTCCAGTCCGAACGCATCCCCCTGGATGATCTCGATGGGGCCGGCAGTGAAGTGCTCGCCGTACTGGCTGACTGTCCTGACCGGCTCCACGCCCGCCTCCTGGAAGAACTGCGCCACGGCCAGGGGCGACAGTTCCACGCCCAGCACGCGGTATCCCTGCGCGGCCAGCCAGTGCATGTCCAGCGATTTGCCGCACAGCGGCACCAGGACGCGGGCATCGGCACGCACCTGCAGCGATGGCCAGTGTTTTTCCAGCAGCGGCATCACGTCGCTGCGGTGGAAACCGATCTGGCCTTCCTGCCATCGCTGCAACCAGAAATCGGCATCCATTCGTGCGGCCCTCGTCGAAACCGTTGGATTGAAACTCGCCCAGCTGTTGTAGGAGGGGCTTCAGCCCCGAGGCTTCTCCGCGTGTAAAGCGGTCGGGGCTGAAGCCCCTCCTACAGCAATGCCGCCCTGTTGCATGCAGGGCGTCGCGATCACGAACGCGCCGCAGCGCGTCCATGCGGTGGACTACTGGACATCCAGTCCATCGACCTTCTGCCAACCTCTCGGCAACAACCCACCCCGCGTCGCGCGCGCACCGACGTAGGCATCCAGGTCCTTGAACGACAGGCTCATCGTGCGCTGGCCGCTTTTCACCTGCAGCGTGCCGCCGGGCGACACGGCGGCGATGGCGACGACATGCTCGGTGCCCAGCTTGGCCTTCGGGATTTCGATGATCTTGTTGCCCTTGCCCTTGTCGAGTTCCGGCAGTTCGCTGACGGGGAACGCCAGCAGGTGGCCGGCGCTGGTCACCGCGACGATGCGGTCGGTTTCCGCATTCGGCACCACCGACGGTTGCAGTACATGGGCGCCGGCGGTCAGGTTGAGCATGGCCTTGCCGGCCTTCTGGCGACCGGTGAGGTTCTCGAAGCGGGTCACGAAGCCGTAGCCATGCGACGAGGCCAGCACGAAGCGCGTGTCGTTGTCGCCGCTGGCCAGCGCCTGGAACGATGCGCCCGCGGCAGGAGAGAACCGGCCCGTGAGGGGCTCGCCATTGCCGCGCGCCGATGGCAGCGTGTGCACGGCGGTGGAATAGCTGCGGCCCTCCGAATCGAGGAACGCCACCTGCTGCGTACTGCGCGAACGCACCGCTGCGAGCAGGCTGTCGCCGTCGCGGTAGGAAAGCGTGGCCGCATCCATGTCGTGGCCCTTGGCCGCACGGATCCAGCCCTTCGCCGACATCACGACCGTCATCGGCTCGCTGGCAACCAGTTCGGTTTCATCCAGCGCCTGTGCGGCATCGCGTTGCACCAGCGGCGACATGCGCGCGTCGCCGAACTTCTTGGCGTCGGCGGTCAGTTCGTCCTTGATCAGCTTCTTCAGCTTGGCCTTCGACTCCAGGATGCCGGCGATCTTCTCGCGCTCGGCCTGCAGCTCGTCCTGCTCGCCGCGGATCTTCATTTCCTCAAGGCGGGCGAGTTGCTTCAGCCTGGTGTCGAGGATGTAGTCCGCCTGCTCCTCGCTCAGTGCGAAGCGTGCGATCAGCGCGGCCCTGGGCTCGTCCTCGGTGCGGATGATGCGGATGACTTCATCCAGGTTGAGGAACGCCACCAGCAGGCCTTCCAGCAGGTGCAGGCGGCGCTCGACTTTTTCCAGCCGGTGCTTCAGGCGGCGGGTGACGGTGTCGCTGCGGAAGGCCAGCCACTCGGTCAGCAGCATCTTCAGGTTCTTGACCTGCGGCCGGCCATCCAGTCCGATGATGTTGAGGTTGACCCGGTAACTCTTCTCCAGGTCGGTCGTGGCGAACAGGTGGCCCATCAGCTGTTCGGCATCCACGCGGTTGGAGCGCGGAATCAGCACTACGCGCACGGGGTTGGCGTGGTCGGATTCGTCGCGGATGTCTTCCAGCCAGGGCAGCTTTTTCGCGCGCATCTGGGCGGCGATCTGTTCGATCACCTTCGACGGCGAGACCTGGTAGGGCAGGGCATCGATGACGATGTTGGCGTTGTCCTTGCGCCAGACGGCGCGCGCGCGGACGCTGCCGGTACCGTTTTCGTACATCGCGCGCAGGTCCGATGGCGCGGTGATGATCTCGGCCCTGGTGGGATAGTCGGGGCCCCGCACGTGCTCGCACAGGTCGGCGACCGTGGCATCCGGGTCGTCGATCAGCCGGATGCAGGCGCTGACGATCTCGTTGAGATTGTGGGGCGGCACGTCGGTGGCCATGCCGACCGCGATGCCGGTGGTGCCGTTGAGCAGCAGGTGCGGCAGGCGCGCCGGCAACCAGGTGGGCTCCTCCAGCGTGCCGTCGAAATTGGGCGTCCAGTCCGCCGTGCCCTGGCCCAGCTCGCCCAGCAGCACTTCGGCGATCGGCGTGAGCTTGGATTCCGTGTAGCGCATGGCCGCGAACGACTTGGGATCGTCGGGCGAGCCGAAGTTGCCCTGGCCTTCGATCAGCGGATAGCGGTAGGAGAACGGCTGTGCCATCAGCACCAGCGCCTCGTAGCACGCGCTGTCGCCGTGCGGGTGGTATTTGCCGATGACGTCGCCGACGGTACGCGCGGACTTCTTCGGCTTGGCGCCGGCATTCAGGCCCAGCTCGCTCATCGCATAGACGATGCGCCGCTGCACGGGCTTCAGACCGTCGCCGATGAAGGGCAGGGCGCGGTCGAGCACCACGTACATGGAGTAATCGAGGTAGGCGCGCTCGGCGTACTCGCGCAGCGGTATCTGCTCGAAGCCGTGGAAGGTGGGGCGGATCGTTTCGGTCATTGCGGGCTTGCAGTCTGCGGGTCGTGGTCGACCCCGCCATTCTACCCGCCACCCCGTCTCACCCGATGCTACCGGGCAGCAGCGGACCGTCCAGCCACAGCCAGCGCGCCAGCCACGCCGTGGTGAAGGCGATGCCCAGCGTGAGCGGAACGCCGACGCGCAGGAAATCGCCGAAGGTGTAGCGGCCGGGGTTGAGGATCAGCAGGTTGCCGTGGTGGCCGATCGGGGTGAGGAACGAGGCCACCGCTCCCATCGCCGTGCATACGACGAAGGGCACCGGGTTCAGCTCCAGGCCACCCGCCAGCGCCAGCGCGATGGGGGCGAGCAGTACCGTCGTCGCGGCGTCGGACAGGATCTGCGTCAGCAGCGCGGCGGTACCGAACATCACCAGCAGCAGCACCAGCGGCGACCAGTGTGCGGTGTGGTTGAGCAGCAGGTCCGCCACCAGCGCCGCAGTGCCGGTCTTCTCCATGGCGATGCCCAGCGGGATGACGCCGCCGATCATCACGAAGATACGCACGTCGATTTCCTGGTAGGCGCGCTCGATGTCCACGCAGCGCGTGAGCACCATGGCGACCGCGCCGGCAAGGAAGGCGATGTGCGGCGCGAGCACCTCGGTGGCCGCGGCCGCCACCGCTGCCGCCATGATCAGCAGGGCGATGGGCGCACGACGACGCGGCTTCTCCCTGCCACCGAACGGCATCAGCATCAGGAAGCCGTGATGGGCCGCCAGCGGTTCGAGGTTCTGCTGCTGGCCCCACAGCACGAGCAGGTCGCCCTCCTGAAGGACCATTTCCGAGAGCTCGCCGTGCAGCCAGCCTTCGCGGCGCCACAGGCCGACCACCACCACGCCCAGGTTCCGCAGGAAATCGATGTCGGCGACGCTGCGGCCGACGAACTCGGAATGCGGCGCGACCACGGCCTGCACCAGTTGCTCTTCGCCCAGGGCTTCGGTCTTCGGTTGGTCGTTTGGTTTTTCGCCGTACTTGGCCACGGCATGCAGGGCCAAGCCGGGCTCATTGCGGATGGAGGCGATCTCGTCCGGCGAGGCCCGCACCAGCAGTACGTCCCCGGCGTCGAGCTTGCCGTCCATCCGCTGGTTGCGGCGACGCATGCCCTGGCGCAGCCAGTCCACCACCTGGAGCCGCTTGTCGAACGCTTCGGCGAATTCGCCGCGCGTCTTGCCCACCCACGGCGAGGCTTCTTCCACCAGCAGTTCGGTGTAGTAGCGGTCCAGCTTCAGGTAGTCGCCCTGCGGTGTTTCACCCTCGCGCTTGGGTACCAGCCAGCGTCCCAGCAGCATGTAGGCGGTCCCCAGCACCACCAGGGCGGCACCGATGGGCGTGATGGCGAAGATGTCCAGCCCCGGCAATCCCGCGCGCTTGATCAGGTCGTTGGACAGCAGGAAGGCGGGCGCGCTGAACAAGGTCAGCGTGGTGCCGAGCGATGCCGCCAGCGACATCGGCATCAGCAGGCGCGATGCGGCAAGCTTCTGCTCGCGGGCGATCCGCATCAGGATGGGCAGCATCATCGCGGTGACCATCACGTGATGCGAGAACGCTGCCAGTGCGGCAGTGGCGGGCATCACCACGGCGATCGTGCGCCATTCGCTGCCGCCGGCCGCCCTGCCGATGCCGGCACCGATACGTTCGGTGATGCCGGTGGCGGACAAGCCGGCCGACAGCACGAACACGGCGGCGACGATGATCGCCGGTTCGCTGGCGAAGCCCGACAGCGCTTCCTTCGGGCCGAGGATGCCCGTCAGCGTGAGCGCGAGCAGCGCAAGCAGCGCGACCAGGTCGACGCGGAGTTTTTCGCTGACGAACAGACCCAACGTGATTGCCAGGATGGCAAGGAAGAGGATCTGCTGGAACTCCATTCGCGCCCCCTGTGTTCGATGTCGGGTCGGATGTCAGGCGCCCAGCCTAACGCGTGCGGCGATGCGTGCGCCCGGCGTCGTCGCGGGGACCGGCGGGTGCGTCGTGACGAAGCACGCAGGCCGGAACCCCGAAAACAAGAAACCCCCGCTTGCGCGAGGGTTTCGTGATGCGTGGTGCCCAGGAGAGGACTCGAACCTCCACGGTTTTACCCGCTAGTACCTGAAACTAGTGCGTCTACCAATTCCGCCACCTGGGCAGGTAAGCGAGGCGCGCATTTTGTGGGGAGTGCGGGGGATTGTCAACGGTCCCCTTCGCATGGCGTTGTTCAGGCGGGGTGTACCATCCCCCCATGACCAACAAGACACCACGCAGCGGCGGCAAGACGCCCGCCGGGAAAGGAAGCAAGCCAGGCGGCACGCCCGGTTCCCGCAACGCCGGCAAGCCGGCCCCCTCTGGCAAGTCCGGCAAGCCCGGCAAGCCGGCCAAGAAGAGCCTCCCGCCCTGGATGCCCGATGTGCCCGCGCGAGCGCCGTCCCGCACGCATGCCGGCGCACCGCCCGCGCGCCGCAACCCGGGCTCCGGATCACGTACGGGCGGTCGTTTCGTCGATCCGCATGCGCAACGCGAAGCGCAGCGTTATGAACAACCCATTGCCAGTCGCGAGGCCATCCTCGGCTTCCTCGAAGCAGCGGAAGGTCCGCAGACGGCGGAGGAAATCGCCGGTCCACTGGGCCTGGACGCACCCGAGCGTTTCGATGCGCTGTCCAAGCGGCTGGGCGCGATGGTCCGCGATGGCCAACTCGTGCAGAACCGGCGCGGCGGTTTCGCGCCCGTGCAGCAGACCGACCTCATCTCCGGCACGGTGATCGCCAATCCCGACGGCTTCGGTTTCCTGCGTCCTGATGCGGGCGGCGACGATCTGTTCCTGCCGCCTTACGAGATGCGCAAGGTCATGCATGGCGACCGCGCGCTGGCCAACGTCACCGGCATCGATCGCCGCGGTCGTCGCGAAGGCAGCATCGCACGCGTGCTGGAGCGTGGCGTCACCCGCCTGATCGGGCGGTTCGGTTTCGAAGTGGGCATCGCCTACGTGGCGCCTGACGACAAGCGCATCCAGCGCAACGTCCAGATCCCGCAGGACGCGACCGGTGGCGCGCGCGACGGCCAGCTCGTCGTGGTCGAACTGACCCAGGCGCCGGACACCCGGCGCCCGCCCATCGGCAAGGTCATCGCCGTGCTCGGCGACAGCCTGACGCCATCGCTGGTGGTCGAGGCTGCGATCCACGGCCACAACCTGCCGCACGAGTTCCCGCAGGAGGTGCTGGACGAGGCCACGGCCGTGCCGCTGGTCATCGAGCCCTCGATGATCGGCGATCGCGTGGACCTGCGCGACATGCCGCTGGTGACCATCGACGGCGCCGATGCGAAGGACTTCGACGATGCGGTGTATTGCGAAAGCAATCGCCAGGGCCTGCGCATGAAGAACCGCAGTGGCTACCGCCTGGTGGTGGCCATCGCCGATGTCTCGCACTACGTGCGCCCGGGTACGCCGCTGGATGATGAAGCGCAGAAGCGCGCGACCTCGGTGTACTTCCCGGGTTTCGTGGTGCCCATGCTGCCGGAGACATTGTCCAACGGCATCTGCTCGCTGAATCCGAAAGTGGACCGCATGTGTTTCGTCTGCGACATGCAGGTCAACAGCGAGGGCGAAGTCACCCAGTCGAAGTTCTACGAGGCGGTGATGCGCTCGCACGCCCGCCTGACCTACGACCAGGTGTGGAAGGCAGTGGGCGAGGGCGACGCCGAGGCCCGCCAGTCCATCGGCGCCTTGCTGCCGCAGGTCGAGCGCCTGCACGAGCTGTATGGCCTGCTGGCCAAGGCGCGCGAGAAGCGTGGGGCGATCGAGTTCGAGACGTCCGAAGTCCGCTTCGAGCTGGACAACCGCGGGGAAGTCACCCAGGCCGGCATGTTGCAGCGGAACGATGCGCACAAGCTGATCGAGGAATGCATGATCGCGGCCAACGTGGAAGCCGCCAGGTTCCTGCTGGGCGCGCGCATTCCCGCGCCGTACCGTGTGCATGACCGGCCGCCGGAATCCAAGTACGCCGACCTGCTCGAGTTCCTGAAGGAATTCAAGTTGAGCCTGCCGGCCTGGAGCAAGGTGCAGCCACGGGATTTCACCCAGCTGCTGAAGAAGATCCGCGAGCGTCCCGACGTGGCCCTGCTGGAATCGGTGGTGCTGCGCAGCCAGAGCCTGGCGGTCTACTCGCCGGACAATGCGGGCCATTTCGGCCTGGCGCTGGAGGCCTACGCGCACTTCACGTCGCCCATCCGCCGGTATCCCGACCTGCTCGTGCACCGCGCCATCAAGTACGCGCTGACCAAGGGCAAGCCGGAGAAATTCCTGTATTCCGCGCACGAGATGGCGGCCCTTTCGCTGCAGTGTTCAGAACGCGCGCGACGCGCCGACGAAGCCGAGCGTGAAGTCGATGAGCGCTACCGTGCGGCGTGGATGGAGCAGCATGTCGGCGGCCAGTTCGACGGCGTGATCAGCGGCGTCACCAGCTTTGGCCTGTTCGTGGAGCTGGACCAGTCCAAGGTCAACGGCCTGGTCCATGTGACCCAGCTGCCGCAGGACTATTACCACTTCGATCCGCTGCGCAAGACATTGTCGGGCGAGCGCCGCGGCATGTCGTTCCGCCTGGGCGACCGCGTCCGCATCATCGTGCTGAAGGCCAGCCTGGAGGAACGCAAGATCGACTTCCGCCTGGTCGACGACAAGGCGAAAGACGGTGGCACGCCCTCGCCCCAGCCGCGTGGGCAGCCGGCCAAGCGCAGGAAGCAGAAGTACTGATTGAGGCCCGTCGTCCCAGCGCACGCTGGGATCCAGCTTGATCTTGGCTTTCTTCGCAAGGATCTGCGTGAAACCGCAGAATCAGGATGGATACCGGCTTCCGCCGGGATGACGATCAAAGGCGGCACCGTCGTCCGGTGCTTGAGGGGATGACGGGATCCTTGTCGTCGGGCGTTGCAGGATGGGCGTGGTCCTGCAACGACATGCGCATCCCACGCCAGGAGCGTCAGTCCATGTCCATCCCGACCCACTCCGGTGGCTGCCAATGCGGCGCGATCCGCTTCCG
>Ga0247823_10004909_pt1 | contig 10653 bp, 12 predicted proteins | sample 13C_PalmiticAcid_2_FD_192426 | JGI IMG/M metagenome (GOLD analysis project Ga0247823, IMG submission 192426) | Soil microbial communities from agricultural site in Penn Yan, New York, United States - 13C_PalmiticAcid_Day30 | ecosystem: Environmental > Terrestrial > Soil > Agricultural land...
GTCGTCATCTGGCTGCTGCTCTCGCTGCTGGCCCCCGTGCTGATGCCCTTTCTGCTGGCCGCCGTGCTGGCGTACGCGCTGCACCCGCTGGTCGAACGCCTGCACGGCAAGGGCGTGCCGCGCTGGCTGGGCGCCGGGCTGGCGATCACCCTGCTGATGCTGGTGCTGCTGGCGGTGTTGCTGCTCATCGTGCCCGTCATCACCAAGCAGGTGCCGCTGTTGCGCGAGCAGGTGCCCGAGCTGCTCAACCGCCTCAACGCCTGGCTCACGCCGCTGGCCGGGAGGTTCGGTGTGAGCCTGTCGGTGGACGTGAACCTGGTGCGCGGCTGGCTGACCAAGCTGGTGTCGGGGCACGAGGGCGAGATCCTGGAGAGCCTGCTGGCCTCCCTGCGCATCGGCGGCAGCGCACTGGCGGCGGTGTTCGGCAACCTGTTCCTCATGCCCATCGTGGCCTACTACCTGCTGCTGGACTGGGACAACCTGGTCGAGCGCGCCAAATCGCTGATCCCGCCGCGCTGGCGCGCCAGCGTGCAGAGTTTCCTGGACGAGACCGACGGCGTGCTCGGCCAGTACCTGCGCGGGCAGTTGCTGGTGATGGGCGTGCTGGCGGTGTTCTACACCGTGGCGCTGGCGCTCGTGGGCCTGAACCTGGCCTTGCCCATCGGGGTGTTCACCGGCCTGGCCGTGTTCGTGCCCTACCTGGGCTTCGGCCTGGGCCTGGTGCTGGCCCTGCTGGCCGCGCTGCTCGAATTCCAGACCGTGCTGGGCGTGGCCCTGGTCGCCGCCGTGTACGGCGTGGGCCAGGTGGTGGAAAGCCTGTACCTCACACCGCGCCTGCTGGGTGAGCGCATCGGCCTGCACCCCATCGCCGTGATCTTCGCGCTGCTGGCCTTCGGCCACCTGTTCGGCTTCGTGGGCGTGCTCATCGCGCTGCCCGCGAGCGCGGTGCTGCTGGTGGCGATCCGCCGCCTGCGCCAGCGCTACATGGCCAGCGCCCTGTACCTTGACGGCCCGCGCGCGGCGCCAGGAAGCCCTGAGGCATGAGCACCGGACCCACCCCCATGAGGCAGATGGCACTGGACATCGGTTTTGCGCCGCTGCCCACCTTGTCCAATTTCGTCGGCGCCGGCAACGAGTCCGCGATCGAGCACCTGCGCCTGTGGGCCAACAACCCGCTGCGGTCGCCCGTCCCCACCTTCCTGTGGGGCGAGAGCGGCAGCGGCAAGACCCACCTCCTGCGCGCCGTGCGCGAAGCCCTGCGCGAGCAGGGCAGCCGCGTGGGCTGGCTGGACGCCAGCGTGCTGGACCCGACCGAGTTCGACGACCAGTGGGACGCGGTGCTGCTCGACGACTGTCACCTCTACACGGCGGCCCAGCAGGCGGCGGCCTTCAACTGGTTCGTCAACGCGCAGAGCCCGGCGCACGGCGCCTCGCGCTGGGTGCTGGCGGCGGCGACCTGCCCGCCGGCCGACCTGCGCCTGCGCGAGGACCTGCGCACCCGCCTGGGCTGGGGCCACGTGTTCCAGCTGCAGGCCCTGAGCGAAACCGAGCGCCGCGCGGTGCTGCGCCGCGCCGCCGACGACCGCGGCGTGTTCCTGAGCGACGAGGTGATGGACTTCATGCTGCGCCGCTTCTCGCGCGACCTCTCCAGCCTGATGATGCTGCTCGACCAGCTCGACGCCTATGCGCTGCGCACGCAGCGCGCCATCACCATTCCCCTGATCAAATCCATGTTGGAAAACGAATGAGACTGGCCCTCTTCGATCTGGATCACACCCTGATCCCGCTCGATTCCGATTACGCCTGGGGCGAGTTCACCGTCTCGCTCGGCTGGCGCGATGCCCAGGTTTTCTCGCAGGCCAACGCCGGCTTCTACGCCGACTACAAGGCCGGCACGCTCGACATCCACCAGTACGTGCGCTTCGCCATCGAGGCGGTGCGCGAGCACGGCATGGCGGTGTCGCAGAAGGCGCACGAGCAGTTCATGCGCGAGGTGATCGAGCCGGTGATGCGCGAGCCCGCGCGCGCGCTGCTGCGGCGCCACCAGGCGGCCGGCGACACGGTCGTCATCGTCACCGCGACCAACGAATTCGTCACCCGCCCGATCGCCCGGGCCTTCGGGGTGGACGAACTGGTCGCCATCGAACTCGAACGCGACGCGCGCGGCGAACCCACCGGTGCCATCCTGGGCACGCCGTCGTTCCGCGAGGGCAAGATCGCCCGTGTGGAACAATGGCTGGCCGCACGGGGACTGGACTGGTCGCGCGTGCAGCACAGCACTTTCTACAGCGACTCGATCAACGACCTGCCGCTGCTGGAAAAAGTCAACGAGCCCGTGGCCACCAACCCGGATGCCCGGCTCCGCGCCATTGCCCTTGAACGGGGCTGGCGCACACTGAACCTATTCGAATGATCAAGAAATTCATCGATCGGCTGCTGGGCAAGAACAGCGCCCCTTCCAGCCGCCGCGCCAATCCCTTCGGCAAGCGCGAGGACGTGCCGGCCAGCGTGCACGGCATCGACCGCTCCCTGGTGGACCAGCGCGCGCTGGACGTGGTGCACACCCTCAAGCAGGCCGGCTTCGAGGCCTACCTGGTGGGCGGCGCGGTGCGCGACCTGTTGCTGGGCCTGCGGCCCAAGGACTTCGACGTGGCCACCAGCGCCACGCCCGAGCAGGTCAAGGGCCTGTTCCGCCGCGCCTTCATCATCGGCCGGCGCTTCCGCATCGTGCACGTGGTCTACGGCCGGGGGCGCGAGCACGAGGTCATCGAGGTCTCGACCTTCCGCGCCTACCTCGACAACACCGCCGCCGAGCAGGTGGCGGGCAACGAGCGCACCAGCAAGGGCGAGCTCGCCGGCATGAAGCACGCGGTGGACGCCAGCGGGCGCGTGCTGCGCGACAACGTGTGGGGCCCGATCGAGCAGGATGCGGCCCGGCGCGATTTCAGCATCAACGCGATGTACTACGACCCGGAGACGCAGACCGTGGTCGACTTCCACCACGGCATCCGCGACGCCAAGAAGCGCACGCTGCGCATGATCGGCGACGCCGCCACGCGCTACCGCGAAGACCCAGTGCGCATCATCCGCGCCGTGCGTTTTGCGGCCAAGCTCAGCGGCCTGGGTTTCACCTTCGACGCCAAGACGCTGGCGCCGCTGGCCTCGTCGCGCACGCTGCTGGCCGATGTGCCGCAAAGCCGTCTGTTCGACGAGATGCTCAAGCTGCTGCAGACCGGCCACGCCCTGGCCAGCATCGAGCAGCTCAAGGCCGTGGGCCTGGGCACCGGCATCTACCCCTTGCTCGACATCGTGGTGCAGCGCGCCGACGACGACTTCGTGAAGCTGGCCCTGCAGGACACCGACCGCCGCGTGAGCGAAGGCAAGCCGGTGGCGCCGAGCTTCCTGCTGGCCTGCGTGCTCTGGGCCGACGTGCGCAAGGCCTGGAACCAGCACCTCACGCCGCGCCCGAACCAGCGCCCGCCGGCGCCCTTCGCGGCCCTGCAGGCGGCGGTGGACGATGCCTTCGAGGCCCGCATCGGCGACGTGTCGGGCCGTGGCAAGCTGGGCGCGGACATGCGCGAGATCTGGATGATGCAGCCGCGCTTCGACAAGCGCGTGGGCACCTCGCCGTTCAGCCTGGTCGAGCAGCCGCGCTTCCGCGCCGGCTTCGACTTCCTGCGCCTGCGTGGGCAGGTGGGCGAGGTCGAGGAAGAACTCGCGCATTGGTGGGAAACCTTCAGCACGGCGAGCGATGCCATGCGCGAGGACATGGTGGACGCGCAGCGGCGCGACAACCAGGCCAAGCCCGGTGCGGGCAAGGCGCGGCGCGTCAAGCGCACGGACGCGGACCACCCGGCTGCGGCTGCTGCCGTGGACGAGGTGGGTGACGTGGGTGAAGTGGACCCGCGCTTCCGCCCCGTCGAAGGCGAAGAGGGCGAGGATGCGCCGTCCGACGACACACCGTCGGGCGATGGCACGGCCCCGGCCAAGAAGCGCCGCCGGCGCCGCCGCAAGCCCAATGGTGCCGGGCCGGTGGAAGGTGGCGGTTCGGACGAGGCAGGCGCCTGAGGCCTGCCGAGACAACGGTGATGCCCGAGGCGCGCGCCGAGGTCACGGCCTATGTGGCCCTGGGTGCCAACCTCGGGGATGCCGGGAAGGCCTTGCGCGAGGCGCTCGCGGCCCTGAATGCCGGGGCCGGTGTGCGACTGCAAAACGCCTCCAGCCTGTACCGCACGGCACCGATCGACTCCAGCGGGCCGGACTACCTCAACGCGGTGGCCGAGATCGCCACCACGCTCAGCGCACCAGCCTTGCTGGATGCCCTGCAGGCCATCGAGCTGGCCGCTGGCCGCGAGCGACCCTACCGCAACGCGCCGCGCACGCTCGACCTGGATCTGCTGCTGTACGGCGATGCCCGCATCGACTCACCGCGGCTCACCGTGCCGCATCCCCGCATGGGCGAGCGGGCGTTCGTGCTGGTGCCCCTGGCCGAAATCGCCCCGCAGCGCGTGAGCGCCGCCATGCTGGAAGCGGTGGCGGCTCAGCGCATCGAAAAGCGGGATTAGGGCCTGTTAACCCTATTTTTTCAAGATGCGTTGCGGATCAAAAAGGCCATGCGCAAGGCGCGAAACGCAGACGGGCCGGTCGCCCGGCGAGGCTTCGCAACGCGGCGCAGGGCCTTTTTGGCCGCAACCCGAAGGGAATGGGTTGAAAACAGCGCCACTCTTCGTTGCACGCCTAGGCCAGACGTCCAGTCTGGCCGTCGTCGCGCGCCTCGATTGGCGCTGTTTTCAACCCATTCGCACTTGAAAAAATAGGGTTAACAGGCCCTAGGGCGCGAGCCGCTCACGCACCCAGCCGCCCTCAGCCAGCGCGGTGTAGCGAAGTCGATCGTGCAGGCGGCTCTTGCGGCCCTGCCAGAACTGCCAGTTGTCGGGCTTGAGGCGGTAGCCGCCCCAGTGCGGCGGGCGCGGCGGATTCAACAGGAACTGCGCACCGTACTTCGCGGCGTTGGTCACCAGCACCGTGCGGCTCTCGATCACCTCGCTCTGCGGGCTGGCCCAGGCGCCGATGCGGCTGTCCAGCGGGCGGCTCTGGAAGTAGGCGTCGCTTTCTTCGTCGCTCACCTTCTCCACCGTGCCTTCAATGCGCACCACGCGCTCGAGCTCGACCCAGTGGAACTGCAGCGCGGCGAACGGGTTGCCCGCCAGCTCGCGGCCCTTGCGGCTCTGGTAGTTGGTGTACCAGACGATGCCGCGTTCGTCGTAACCCTTGATGAGCACGATGCGCGTGCTCGGGCGCAGGTCCGAGCCCACGGTGGCCAGCGTCATGGCATTGGGCTCGGACACCTCGCTGCGGATGGCTTCGTTGAGCCACTGGTCGAACTGTTGCAGGGGGTCGGCGTGCGAGGCGGACTCGCTGAGTTCGGCCTTTTCGTAGCTCTTGCGCAGGTCGGCGATGTTCATGCGGGCAGTATAGAAGCGGGGCCCCGGTGGGGCCTTGTGCTGGGTCAATCGGCGAGGGTCAGCAGATTTTGCAGCGCCCGGTCGTGGATGCCGTGGTGCAGCAAGCCCTCGAAGGTCTGGCGCGCGTAGTCCAGCGTGGTGCCGTAGCGCCCGCAGGAGCGGGCAAAGATCTCGCGGTAGCGCTCGTCGCTCAGCGTGCCGGTGTAGCTGGGGCTGCGGCGCGAGAGGGTGAAGGCGAGTGCCCGCACCGGGCCCTGGGGCGTGTCGCAGCGCAGCCATTTCGGGTCGTAGACCGGGTTGGGCATCTCGCGCGCCCACAGCACCGGCATGAGGGCCTCGACCTGCTCGTGCGGCACCCGCAGGGCCAGGCCGGCGCAGCTGCCGCCGGGCATCAGGGCGAACACCAGGCCCGGGCATTCGTAGGTGCCCCGGTTGACGCGGCTCCACATCTGCAGGCAGCGGTGGTGGCCGCGCACGCGCGCCGGGCGCTGCTCGGCGGCCTCGAACTCGGGGCGCCAGACCAGCGAGGCGTAGGCGAACACCCAGAGATCGGGGCGCGGCCCCTGCGCGCGCCACTGCGCCAGCGTGTCGGCCATCATCTGCGCGCCGTCTCTCAGGGCTGGGTCGTGGAGCGCGCGCGCCCTCGGGGTGTCACGGTCGGCCATTTACAATCTTTGTCGAGTTCTTTCCCATTATTCTTCACGGAGTGTTTCCCATGTCTTCTCAGGACGACGAACCCGAGTACCGCGTTGTGGCCCTGCTGCTGGTCAGCGTGGTGGTGTTGGCGGTAGGCCTTGCCCTGGGCATGGGTATCCACAAGTCGCGCGGTGGTTCGGCGCCCAGCGCCGGCACGGCCGCCGTGGCCGCCCCTGCCGCCACCGCCGCGGCCCCGGTGGGCGACGACGCCAGCGTGGTGGTGGAAAACGGCGTGGTGAAGTTCTACTTCGCGTCCGGCAAGGCCGACCTGGCCGCCGGTGCGCTCGACGCGTTGGGCGAAGCGATCGCCGCCGCCAAGGCCGGCAAGAAGCTGGTGCTGTCGGGCTTCCACGACACGACCGGCGACCCGGCCTTCAACGCCGAGCTGGCCAAGCAGCGCGCCATCGCCGTGCGCAACGCCCTGGTGGGCGCGGGCGTGGCCGAAGGCGCGATGGAGCTGAAGAAGCCCGAGCAGACCACCGGCACCGGCAACAACGCCGAAGCACGCCGCGTGGAAGTGATGATCGCGCCCTGAGCCCGGTCTGAGCGCCCATGAAAAAGCCCGGCATGCCGGGCTTTTTTGCGTCCGTGGTCAGCCGGGGTTCAACGCAGGCCCTGGCCGGCTTCCTTCTCCGCGCGCTGGATCAGCTCGATCTTGTAGCCGTCGGGGTCGGTCACGAAGGCGATCACCGTGGTGCCGCCCTTGACCGGGCCGGCCTCGCGCGTCACGTTGCCACCGGCGGCCTTGATCTTTTCGCAGGCCGCGTAGGCGTCGGGCACGCCCAGGGCGATGTGGCCGTAGGCCGTGCCGAGTTCGTAGCTCTCGGTGCCCCAGTTGTAGGTGAGTTCGATCTCGGCCTGGGCCGGATTGCCCTCGTAGCCCACGAAGGCCAGCGAGTACTTGTACTCGGGGTTCTCGGAGGTGCGCAGCAATTGCATGCCCAGCACCTGGGTGTAGAAGTCGATCGAGCGCTGGAGGTTGCCCACGCGCAGCATGGTGTGTAGAAGTCGCATGGGCCTTATTTTGACGGCACTTCAAAGACCAGGCAGGTCGTTGTGGCATGCGCGTACAACTTGCCGTCGGGCCCGACGATGCGGCCCTCGGCGGTGGCCAGCTGGCGCCCGGCGTGGATCACCGTGCCGATGGCGCGCAGCGGGCCGCTCTTGTAAGAGGCCGCGCGCACGATGTTCACGCTGAGTTCGGCCGTCGTGTAGGCCCGGCCCACCGGCATGGCGGTGTGCACCGCGCAGCCCACGGCGGAGTCCAGCAGCGTGGCGTACCAGCCACCGTGCACCGTGCCCAGCGGGTTGTAGTGCTTGAGCTGCGGCTGGCCCTGGAACACGGCCCGGCCTTCACCGATTTCCACCAGCGAGAAGTCCAGCGTGTCGGCGATGTGCGGGTAGGGCAGCCGGCCGTCGAGCATGGCCTGCATCTGTTGCAGGCCGGTCAGGCCCGCGAGATCAGCGGGGTTGGCCAGGCCCACGCCCGCGCCGGCGTTCATGCGCGCCACCACGGCTTCGTATTGCTGGATCCACTGGGCCTGGGTCTCTTCGACGGTCATGGTTCGATTCCTTTTTGTTTGCAGGTACAAGTATTGTAGATACAATCTTTTCATGAATGCCGACACCCAGGTGACATCGCCGACCCCGGTGGGGTGCACCAACTTCAAGCTGCGCCAGCTCACGCGCCGCGTGACCCAGCACTACGACCAGCACCTGGCCGGTTCGGGGCTGAAGATCACGCAGTACTCGCTGCTCACACACGTGGACCGGCTCGGGCCGCTGGCGCCCGGCGAACTGGCGCGGCGCATGGACATGGGGGCCTCCACCCTCACGCGCAACCTGCAGCCCATGATCGCGGCCGGCTGGCTCGCCATGGGCGAGGGGGTCGATGCGCGCAGCCGGCTCGTGCACATCACCGACGCCGGGCTGGCGATCCGGCGCCAGGCGCAGCGGCGCTGGAAGGCCGCGCAACTCTCGCTCAACGACAAACTGGGCGTGGCCACCGTGGCCGCGCTGCACGGGCTGCTGGACCAGGGGCTGGCCGCGTTTCACGAGGAAGACACCCATGAAGACTGAAGCTTCGCGCGCCCCCTATGTGTGGTGGCTGGTGCTGCTGGCCGCGGCCGGGGCCTTTGCCTTGACCATGGGCACGCGCCAGACCATGGGCTTTTTCCTCTCGCCGCTGAACACCGCCACCGGCCTGGGCGTGGGCAGCATCAGCCTGGCCTTTGCCTTCGGCCAGCTCTGGTGGGGGCTCACGCAGCCCTTCGCGGGCGCCGTGGCCGACCGCGTCGGCGCCGGGCGCGTGCTGCTCGTGGGCGTGCTGCTGGTGGCGCTGGGTACCTACCTCACGCCGCTCATGACCAGCACCTGGGGCCTGATCCTGGCCATCGGCGTGCTCGCCGCCGGCGGCGCCGGCATGGCCGGGCCCTCGGTGCTGATGGCCGCGACCGCGCGCCTGATTCCGGCCGAACGCCGGGGCATGGCCACCGGCATCGTGAACGCGGGCGGTTCGTTCGGCCAGTTCCTCATGGCGCCCCTGGCCGCCGCGCTCACGCTGGGCCTGGGCTGGGTGGGTGCGCTGCAGGCGCTGGGCCTGATCGTGTTGCTGGCCTTGCCGGCGGCCTGGGTGCTGCGCGGTCCGGGTCCGGCCGCGAAGGCCGGCGCGGCGCCCGCGCCGGTGGCCTTGCCCACTGGTCAGGCGATCCGCCAGGCGCTGAACACGCCGAGCTACCTGCTGCTCTCAGCCGGCTTCTTCGTCTGCGGCTTCCACGTGGCTTTTCTGGCCACGCACCTGCCCGGCGTGGTGGCCGCGTGCGGCCTGCCGGCGCCCGTGGGTGCCTGGGCGCTGGGCGTGATCGGCCTGTTCAACATCATCGGCAGCCTCGCGATGGGCTGGGCCGTGGGCCGCTGGCGCATGAAGTCGCTGCTCTCGCTGGTGTACGCCTCGCGCGCGCTGGCGGTGCTGGTGTTCCTGCTCGCGCCCAAGACCGAGGCGGTGCTGCTGACCTTCGCCGCCGTGATGGGCCTGACCTTTCTCTCCACCGTGCCGCCCACCGTGGGCCTGGTGGCCAAGTTCTTCGGTACCGGCAACATGGCCATGCTGTTTGGCATCGTGATGCTGGCGCACCAGGTGGGGGGCTTTCTCGGCGCCTGGCTGGGTGGCCAGGTGTTCGAGGCCACGGGCAGCTACGACTGGGTCTGGTACATCGACATCGTGCTGGCCGTGGGCGCGGCGCTGATCCACCTGCCGATCCGCGAGGCGGTGGTGGCGCGGCCCCGGCCCGCGTAAGGCCGCGCCGACGTCAGACCGGCACGGTGTAGTTCAGCGCCATGCGCCCGCCGTCGACGGTGACGATTTCACCGGTGACGTAGCTCGCCGCGTCGCTGGCCAGCCAGGCCACCACGTCGGCGATTTCGTCGGGCTCGCCGAGCCGCTTGAGCGGCGTGCGGCTCAGGATCTTCTGGCGGGCGGCTTCGCTGGTGAGCACCGCCTGGGCCGCCAGTTCGGTGGCGATGGTGCCGGGCGCGACCGCGTTGACGCGGATGCCATGGTCGGCGAGCGCCAGCGCCATCGCGCGGGTGAGCTGGTTGATGCCGCCCTTGCTCACGTTGTAGCTGGCGATGTCGGGGATGGCGAGCACGCCATTGACCGAACTCATGTTCACGATGCTGCCGCCCTCGGCCTGTTGTGCCATGGCGCGCGCCACCGCCTGACCCATGAGGAACGATCCCTTGAGGTTGACGCGCAGGACTTCGTCGAAGTCGTCTTCGGACACGTCCAGGAAGGGCGCGGCCTTGAAGATGCCGGCGTTGTTGACCAGCACGTCGATGCGGCCGTGGGTGGCCAGGGCCAGCTCGACGATCGCGTCCACGTCGGCCTTGTCGCCCACGTCGCAATGCATGTAGATGCCGCCGAGTTCGCGCGCGAGGCTGCGGCCGCGTGCGTCGGCCACGTCGGCGATCACCAGCTTCGCGCCCTCGCGCGCGAAGCGGCGCGCACAGGCTTCGCCAATGCCCTGGGCCCCGCCGGTGACGAGGACGACGCGGCCCTGGTGGCCGAAATGCACGGTGGAGGAAGAGGCTGAGGTGTTCATGCCGCCATGGTAGCGACGGGGCTCAGCGCAGCGCCGGCAGGAGGTCGGTGTGCCCCGCCTGTTGCGCGAGATCGAGGGCGCGCTGGCCGTCGCGGTCGGTGCGCTGGGTGTCGGCGCCGGCGTCGAGCAGCAGGCGCACCAGCGCGGCGTCGCCGCGTTGGGCGGCGATCATGAGCGCGGTGCGGCCGCGCGCGTCGGCGGCGTTGACGTCCGCGCCTTGCGCCAGGGCTTCGCGCGCCTCGGCCACGGCGCCGCGCGAAGCGGCGGCCAGCAAGGGGCTGCCCAAGTTGCGCGGTGCGCCGGCCAGTGGTGCCGGGGCGGCGCGCCGGGCGGACAAGGCGGCGGGCGCCGCTTCCCGCGCTGCTTCCCGCGCCTCGTCCCGGGCGCGGGAA
>Ga0247823_10004910_pt1 | contig 10653 bp, 11 predicted proteins | sample 13C_PalmiticAcid_2_FD_192426 | JGI IMG/M metagenome (GOLD analysis project Ga0247823, IMG submission 192426) | Soil microbial communities from agricultural site in Penn Yan, New York, United States - 13C_PalmiticAcid_Day30 | ecosystem: Environmental > Terrestrial > Soil > Agricultural land...
CCATCGGCCATCCTTTTGCCGCGACCGGCGCACGCGACCTCAGCCAAGCAGTGAAGGAGCTGTGGGCGATGCCGGTCGGATCGCGCGCGATCGTCAGCGTCTGTGCCGACGGCGGCGAAGGAACGGTATCGCTGCTGGAACGGGTGTAATGCCTTGGTCCATCGGGACGAGGCTCGTCCACTCAAACGAACTCGTCCCGGCAAACCGGTAACGATCCCATAATAGTGACAGAAACGGGAGAATTGCGCGATGACGGAAATCGGGGGCCTCAAAGCTGCGCGTCTGGCGGCGGCGCAATATCTGAAGGCACAGGGCTACGCGCAAGAGGCGCACCTTGTCACCGAAGGCCAAGGCGACGATTTTCGGGAAGTGGGCATCGCGCTCGCGCTGTGGAATATCATGAATCCTCCTTCTTCGCCGCCTACCAAGCGTCTTGGCCGCCGCATTGTCGGAGAAGAGTGCTAGTGGGCAATTGCGTCCATCCCGACGCGGCCACGGCTAGGTCGGTCACAATGAAGTTGCCGACGGCGTTCGCAATCTGGCCGATGGTGGACAGGCTGTTTTCGGCGCAGCTCGCAAGAAGCGGACACGGCCCCCATTCGGATCGATTAGCAGGGGGTGATGCGGGATGCCGTCTAGTTCAAGGCCCGGCACTTCGATTTAGCATCATTCATCGCCGGATCGATCAACAAGCAGATGATGTGTTTGTTGCCATTCGTCAGAATGAATGCGTGGGACGTGATATTGTCGGAGAAAATCTCGGTCTGATAATCATTGAAACCGACGATTTTCCATCCTTCGTTGAGCAGCTCGCTCATCGATTTCGAGACAGGCACCCAAGCGGTCACCCGTTCATAGGTATCCACGGGCTCCTTCTTGCGGGCTTCGGCTTGTCCGCCGGCAAACAGGCTGAAAAGAAGCGCAGCAATCAAGAACATTCGTTTCATAAACATCCCCCGGAGAAGCGATCCGGCAAGCCGAACTGGCTCCACCCTGATGAGCGAGCGCCTACTCTCTCAACATGTTCCAACGCAACCACCCGGTGCATATCAATTTGAGGAGATGGATCGACGATCTCCCCTGCATGCAGCACCGATTGCGGATGAGTATCTCGCGTCATAAACCGAGCGGCTGCCCGACCGCGGAGATAATTATCGTGTTCCTGATCCTGGCTTCCGCCCTGACTATTGCCGAGCCCGTGCCCCCGACGGCACCCATTGGAGTGCCGGATGCTCGGACGCCACTTGCCAACTCCGATCGCGTGGTCGTGACCTGTCCTGACGGAGGCATTGTGGGAGCGGAGTTTCAGCGCGAACGCCAAACCGTGAAGGTGGTCGGAATTGCCGGCTTTTCCCGAGCCCTTTCCGACGCGCAGCGCAATATCGTCGATAGCGCTCTCCGACCTCTTGGCTCGCTGGACCGGGTTGAAATAGTCTGCAACGGGCCACAAAGCGCGATTGTCAGGGTTCTCGGCGCGTTTGTTGAAGTCGAACGCCAAATGTATCAGCAGACCGTTGTAATCGTCTGGGAGAACTCGGGCATGCTTGGGACAGGACGGCGCGCCGTTCCGGAAATGGAATTGGAGCTGAGAGCGCTTTGAGGCCGCCTCCTTTCCCGACTTTCCTGTTCATCGACCAAAACGGCAGCGACCCGACCTGGCCGCTAGCAGACCGGCTGCTCCGGGCATCGAAATGCTCAAAGCTGCCACCCGCGAAGCAAGTTCAACACGGACAAGGTTCGAGCCCCAAAAGGCACCAAGCTTGCCTCTTTTCTGAAATCATTGGATGATCTCCGGTCGACGCGAGCTGTGTTCGGATAAGGCTGTAGCGTTGCCGCGTACGCAACAACTGTTGCCCATAGAGCGATACCGACCCCAGTTCGATCGAAGCTAGAGGCCCCCGGACCGAAGCATCCGGGGGTAATTATGATTCGTATATTGCTGCTGACCACTGCCGCATTTTCCGCGTTTGCAGCGCACGGCCAGGAAACAGGCCCGGAGGTATCGAGCGGTGACGATATCGTGGTGACGGGCACGCGTACCGAAGGACGCGCTGCGCTGGAATCCTCGGCGCCGATCGATATCGTCACTGGCGAGGAGATACTCGACAGCGGCTTTCCGGATATCGGGCGCGCCCTGAACTTCCTCGAGCCCGGGGTGAATTTCGCGCGTGCCGCAACCACGGCGAGCGCCGCGAACACGCGGCCCGTCACGCTGCGCGGCCTTTCGCCCGACCAGACGCTGGTGCTGGTCAATGGCAAGCGCTGGCATGCCAACGCCGTGCTCAACGTCAACAACAGCATCGGCCGCGGGTCGGCGGGCGTCGATCTCGACACGATCCCGCAAAGCGCCATCCAGCGGATCGAAGTGCTCCGCGACGGCGCGGCAGCACAATATGGTTCCGACGCGATCGCCGGCGTCGTCAACATCATCCTCAAATCCAACGCATCGGGCGGTTATGGCGAACTGCTTGCCGGCATCACGGAAGAAGGCGACGGCGCGAACGCAATGGCCACGGCCAGCGCCGGATTCCGCGTGGGCAACGGCGGCCATCTAACGCTGACCGTCCTCGCGCGCGGGCAGGAGGCGACCAACCGCGCCTTCGTCGATCAGCGCTTCAACCGCGTGACCTATCGCATCGGCGACCCTGAGGCGAGCGTCGCCAATTTTGCCTTCGATGCCGGCTTGCCGCTCGGCACGGCCGAGCTTTATGCCTTCGGCGCGGTCACGCGGAAGATTTCGAACAATGCGGCAGGGTTTCGCGTGCCGGGCTTTTCGCCGCTCTACCCCGACGGCTTTCTGCCGATCATCGAGCCGCGTATCCAGGATGTCGGCGGGACCGTTGGTGTGCGGACCGAGTTCGGCCGGCTGCGCGCCGATGTGAGCTATGGCTATGGCGAGAATCAGGCGGACTTCCGCGTCTATGACACCGCCAATGTCTCGCTGGGGCGGGCAAGCCCGACGACCTTTGACTCGGGCGGCGTGACCTATGCTCAGCATGTCGGCGACCTCGCCCTATCACTCCCCCTCGAAGGCGTGCTTGCGGGCGGCAATATCGCGGCAGGCGGCCAGTACCGGCGCGAAAGCTATAGCATCCGCAGCGGCGAACCGCTGGCCTATTTCGGTCTCGGCGCCGACGGCTTCGCGGGTTTCAATCCGCGCAATCCAACCGACGCCCGCCGCGACGCCTATGCCGCCTATCTAGACGTCGAGCTGCGGCCGGTCGCGGCGCTGCTGCTGGGCGGTGCGATGCGCTATGACCATTATGACGATTTCGGCGGCAAAACCACATGGCGCGCGACGGCGCGGCTCGACGCCGCCGAAGGCATCGCGCTGCGCGGCACCATCGGCACCGGGTTCAAGGCCCCCTCGCTTCAGCAGCAATATTTCAGCGCGGTGCAGGGCGCGACGAGCCAAGGCCAGCTTGTGACCGTCGGGACGCTGCCCGTTTCCGATCCGGTGGCGCGCGCGCTGGGGGCCGGCGACCTCAAACCCGAACGCTCGCGCAACGCCACGGTTGGCGTGGTGTTCGGACCCTTCGACGGCTTCTCCTTCACCGCCGACTGGTTTCGCATCCGCATTCGCGACCGGATCGCACTCAGCGAGCAACTCGGCGGCGCGGCGGTGCAAGCGGTGCTGAAACAGGCCGGAATCACCGGTTTTCAGCAGGTGCGCTTCTTCACCAATGCGGTCGACACCACCACCCAGGGGGTCGAAGTGACCGCGCGCTGGCAGGGCGATCTTGGCCCCGAAACGCACGCATCGGTCCAACTCGGCTATGGCTGGTTCAACTCGAGACTCGACACGCTGCGCGCAAATCCGGCGCTGCCGTCGCTGCCGCTGCTCAGCACCAAATCCATCCTGTTCCTCACCGAGGCGCAGCCGCGCAACAAATTCACCGTACAGGCGAGCTTCGAGCATGGGCCATTTGACCTGCGCGCCAATATCGCCGCCTTCGGCACCTATACGTCGGCGCCGCTGACCGGGGTGCAGACCTTTGGCGGCAAGGAGACGGTGGACCTTGCCGCGGGCTATACGCTTGCGGACGGCATCCGCATCGTGCTCGGCGTGCAGAATATGTTCGATGCCCACTCCGACAAGATCGATGGACAAGAACTGGTCATCGGCGCGACGGGCGGCAGCTTCCCGACCGGCGAAGAAACGCCGATCGGGCTCAACGGGCGTGCCTATTATGCACGCTTGACGGCGCGTTTCTGATGCTCGGGCGGCGACAGTTGCTGCAGCGCGCGGCGGCGCTCGCCGCGACACAGTTCCTCGTTGGCCCGCTGCATGCGCGCCCCGCGGCAAGTCGCGCGCGTACCGTGGTTGACCCGTTTGCGCTGGGCGTCGCGTCGGGCGAACCCGCGGCGGACGGCTTCGTGCTCTGGACACGGATCGCGGGACTGAACGAGGATCGGCTGGTCGGTTACGAGATCGCCGAAGACGAAGGCTTTCGTCGCATCGCCCGGCGGGGAAACGCCCTTGCCGCGCTGGCGCGCGGCGGGGCTGTGCACCTCGAAGCACGCGGGCTGAAGGCAGGCCGCCGCTACTATTATCGTTTCCATTTCGCCGGCTCCGTCAGCCGGACCGGAACGGTGGCGACCATCGCCGCAACGCCCGCGCGGCTACGGCTGGCGCTCACCTCGTGCCAGCATTGGGAACATGGCTGGTTCACCGCCTATCGCGACATGATCGCGAATGATGTCGAGGCTGTGCTGCAGGTCGGCGATTATATCTATGAGCGCTCCTTCGGTGGCGGACCGAATGTGCGTAGCTTTGGCGCGCCCGATCCGCAGACGCTCGACGATTATCGCGCGCGCCATGCCCTTTATCGCAGCGATCCCGATCTTGCCGCTGCGCATGCGGCGATGCCGTTCCTGGTGAGCTGGGACGATCATGAGGTCGAGAATGACTATTTTGCCGACCGGGCCGGCTACACTGGCGACCCGCAAGCTTTCGTTCGCCGCCGCGCCGCCGCCTATCGCGCCTATTTCGAACATATGCCGCTCCGCCCCTCGGTGCTCCGTCCCGATGGCGAGGTGCGGCTTTATCGCAGCATCAATTGGGGCGACCTTGCTGCGCTGCATATTCTCGACACGCGCCAATATCGCACGCCAAGCGCGTGCGTCGCGGAGGATGAGGCAGCAGACGGCCCGATCGCCCGATGCGCGCATGCTGGCAAGGACAGCGGATCGATGCTCGGGCCCGCGCAGGAGGCATGGTTCGGGCGGGCGGCCGCGGCGCGGCCCGCGCGCTGGTCGCTGGTGACCCAACAGACCCTGTTTTCGCGGCTGGTGCTGCCAGCAGGGCCCGATTCGCTCTATTCGCAGTTCTGGGATGGCTATGCCGCATCGCGCACGCGGCTGCTCGACGCGCTGGACATTGCAAGAGCGCGCAACGCGGTCATCCTTGGTGGCGACGTGCATTCCTTCTGGCTGAACGATGTGAAGCGCGACTTTGCGCGGCCCGACAGCGCGACGGTCGCCACCGAAATCGTCACCAGCTGCCTCGCTTCGCACAGCGGACCCGAGGCCTTGTTCGGACCCGCGCCGGGGCTCAACCCGCATGTGCGGTTCCGTGACAATGCGAACGCCGGCTATGTCCTGCTCGACGTTCGAAGCGATCGCATCGAAGGCAGTCTGCGAGCCGTTTCCAGCCTCACAGATCCGCAGGCCACATGCCGGGCGTTGCGCAGCTTCGCGATCGAGGACCGCCGCCCCGGTGCATTGATTTAGCGCGTGCTTCAAACCGGCACCGGCTTTGCAACCCCTGTCGCATAAATGTGACACTCGACGCCTATGGCGATACCATGCTTCGCAAGGCACCCCCGCTCGAGTCCATCGAGATATTCGTTGCCGCCGCGCAAGGCGAAAGCCTGCGCGCGGTGGGGCGCCGGCTCGCGCTCAGCCCGTCGGCGGTCAGCCGGCGAGTCGGCGCGCTTGAGCAATTCCTCGGGACCCGGCTGTTCGACCGCGCCGACCAGTCACTGACCCTGAACGCCGTCGGCGCGCGCTATCTCGAGGATGTGGCGCCGGCGATCCGGAGCATCCAGAACGCGACCGAGGCGATCCGTTTCAGCGAGAATCGCTCGCTGCGCGTCGCCACCTCACACAGCCTCGCGGGTTGGCTTCTCCCGCGTCTTCCAACGCTTCAGGCCCAAGCGGGAGTATCTGTCGAGATCACAGCCACCCGCGACGTTCAAGCGCTCGCCTGCGGCGAGGTCGATCTTGCCATCTGGGGTGATCTCAAGGTGCCGTCCGGAATCGAAACGACCCATCTGCTGACCCCGGAGGCGATACCTGTCGCGGCCCCCCGTCTCGCCGACGGGCGCACCGCGCCGCGTATCGAAGCCGAACTGTCCCGTTACCCCCTTGTCTCGGTCCGCAAACCGGTCGGCCTTTGGGAACGATGGTTCGCCATGGCGGGACTCGAGGCAAGCTCACTGAGCTTGCGGAGCTTCGACACGCTGCAACTTGCCTATGAGGCCGCAGCCGCTGGAGGCGGGATCACGCTGGCGGTTCCGTTGGTGTCGAACAGCTTCCTTGCCGGCGGCAGGCTGACGGCCTGCACGCGCCGCGCCTTTCCGCTTGGTGCACGCTATCAGTTATACCGTTCGACCGAACGCCGGCGACACCCTCAAGGCGACCCCTTCATGGCCTGGCTCCGCGAGCAAATCGACAGTTCTGTCGCGGAGTTTCGAGACATGTTGTGCGCTCAATAGCGATGCCAAACTCGCCTGCATCCGGGACACTCGCCGCCCCGGCTCAGATTGGACCGGTTGGAGACTGGCAACTTTGCGGCAGGAGAAATCGAAAGCTGACAGGCAGGCCTCAGGACAGGTAGTCCCGCCGGACCCTGCATCCCGGCATGATCCGTTCCACCCCGCTTGCGAGCATTTGGCCCGCATCATTCAGAGCGCTTTCCGGCATTGTTTCGAGCGCTTCCAGAATAAACCACATGCTGGTGCAGCCCGGCTCCAGTCGAGTTCGTATTCCTTGGCGCCAGTTCCAGCGACGACAGGTCACGCCGAGATCATCTCGCCAGATAATTTCACCTTCGGCGGGATAGTCCGTGACCTGCTCGCCATTGGACATCGTCTCGAACTCTTCGCTGCCATCGGCAATCGTCAGCCGGGGCGGCCCGACATAGGCCACGAGGTTCTCGCCACCGACGGGCACCGCGAACCGTAAGCTGACCGCATTGTAGAGATCGACCCAGGGATTGATGAACGGGATCTCGCCATCTTTCAGCACGCGTTTTCTGAGAGCGGCCGCGGAATTCGGCGTTCGACCCGGCTTGGCTCCAAACCGCTCGTAGACGCGATCCCAACTTGCAAGATGGGCATCGGCCCAGTCCGGGCCGCCGGCTCGAACGAGATGACAGGCGTCGCGCAGGGCCGAGGCGTCTTGCACGCCGGTCGTGCCGTCGCCCTCTACGGTCAGGCTGATGGCGCGAAAGCCGGGAGCGAGCAATCGCACTTCGCTATCGATGGTTGGTCCGCCGGTCATTTAGCAGGCTCGCTCTCGAAGGGCGGTTCTGCTGGCGAGTAGCTTTTGGCACTCGAAGCGGCGCCGACCGATGAACAGACGATCAATGCTATCGCAAACCATTGCATCGGCGACAGCAACTCGCCCAGTATAAGCATGCCCATCAACGCCCCGACCGCGGGCTCGGCACTGAGCAATGTGCCGAATGTGTTCGACGGCAAGCGCTGAAGGGCCGTCATTTCCAGACCATAGGGTATGGCACTCGAAAGAATGCCGACACCAAGACCAAGCGCCAGAATCTCGGGCTTGAGCAGAGATGCTCCCGCATGAGCGATGCCCACAGGTGCCGCGATCATTGCCGCAACGATCATCCCGCCAGCTGCGGCGGCGGACCCATGTTGCCCACCTGCCCGCTTGCCGATGAGAATATAGGACGCCCAACACAGCCCCGCGAACAACGCGAGCGCGACGCCGCGCCAGTCGAGGGTCGCCGAGCCGCCGCTTACCGGAAGCAGGAGGAGCAGCCCGACCACCGCAATTCCGATCCAGAAGAAATCGCTGCGCCGCCGAGATGTGATCACGGCCACGCTTAAAGGCCCGATGAACTCTATCGCGATCGCGATGCCGAGAGGGATGTAGGAGAGCGCGTGATAGAAGCTGAGGTTCATCGCGCCGAGGACGACGCCATAAGCAAGCAGCGATCGCCATCCGCCGGAACGAAGACGCAGCCGCCAGGGCGGAAGGACAACCGACAGAAGAAGCGCGCCGAACATCAAACGCATCGCTGTCGTTCCCTCAGGCCCGATGGCCGGGAACAGGCCCTTTCAAGGCTTGCGCCCACGGTCACCGACAATAGCGACAGAAACAGCGCGCCAAGCGCCAGCAGGTCGGGGCGCGCACGGGAGCTTGAATTTACCGGAATAGCAGTCATCGCATCCTCTAAAGCAGACTTCGCGAGAACTACATTTTTCAAGCTGATAAGGGTGATCGAGTTTGACGGGAACACGATAAATATTATCACCTGATCCGTCTTTGCGATAAGGATTGCCGGATGGACGATTTCGATCTCAAGCTGCTGCAGCTGCTTCAGGAGGATTCCGCACGGCCGGTCCCGGAGATTGCGGCGGATGTCGGACTTTCAGTTCCCGCCTGTTATCGCCGGATTCGCCAACTTCGCACGGCGGGAGCGATCCAGCGCCAAGTTGCAGTCGTGGGCGCCCGCGCGCTTGGCTGGCCGCTTTCCATGATTGTCCTGGTCACGCTCGAGCGTGAAGGCCCCCATACCGTCGACGAGATGATTTCCGTCCTCGACCAAGTCCCCGAGGTCATTGAAGCCTGGAACGTGACCGGCGACCATGACATCGCGGTTCGCATGGTGGCCGAAGACATGGAAGGCTATGACGCGCTCGTTCGGGAGTTGTTCGCTGCGGACGATCGCGTGCGCAGCTTCAAGACGCTAGTGATCATCCGGGACGTGAAGACACGAAGTCCCATACCGGTTGCCAAGTCCGCGTGGTCCAGAAATCTTGGCCGCCGTTAGGCGGTGATGGCCGTTTCGAGACGGTCCGCTTTTATGCCCATATTGTGGAAAGCGGACATTTGGTTACCCGACGCCAGTCTCCCGTGGCAAAAGCGTCATCAACGCATGGAATAGGTGCGCACCTGATGAAAATCAGCGCCGCGGCGACGTCGGCGCGAGCCGTTTTGCGCGGCTTGTCGACGCGAGCCAAAATTTTTCGACGCCCACCTTCCCGCTATTCAGCGCCGCTCCCGCTTTCGGCGGACGGGTCGAGCTGGATTGCGACGCGCAACGGCTGCAGCATATCCTCCGGCGGCTTGCCCGGAAGACGGTGGCCTGAAACGAGCGCGTGCAGGTCGGCGTTCGGCTCGGCATGCACGAAGGGAGAGAAGGCGATCCGCGAGACGACGCCGTCGCGATCCACCCAGATTTTCATGGTCAGCGGCGCGGCCGGCCGGCCGGCGTCCGGAAGCGCCTGATCCAGATAGGAGCGGAAGCGGACCGCAGTTTCGCTGTCCGCCTGAAGCCACCCGGAGATCGCATCGGCCGCGCCATTGGCATAGCGGATCCATTCGGCCGGCGCGGCGGAGGCATCCGCCCCCTGCGCCGTTGCGGGAGAGGCCGCAGCAACGCCGGCACCGATGAGGGTGGCGAGCCGGGCAAGGATGCCAGGTTGCGGTCGGGGCTTTTCAAGCGACATGTCTTTGCTCCTCGATTCGGTGCGGCGCGACCGCGAATGGCAGGACGCCTGATCGCGCGCCCTGCCATCATGCCTCAGCGTTGCGCAGGCGCGACAGGGGCCGGTTCGGTTTTCGCCAGTCGTTCGCGCTCGAAACTGATCGTCTGCAGACGCGCGTCGAGCAGGCGGACGACATCGGGAGTCAGGTCATTGGCAAAATTGCCGCCGAGCGTCCCGTTGCGATCGAACAGCAAGCCGCATTTCTTCGCGGCATAGGCCTGCGCGATCACGGGCTGCGCTTCGTTCGCGATACGCTCGAGCGCCTTTGTCCGGGTGGCATCGATTTCGCGGCTGACATGCGCGGCCTGCAGTTGGAGATCCTGCCAGCGGGTCGCCAGCCGCTCGCGCTGCTCGCGAAGCTGCGGCTTGTCCGCCTGCCCCTCGAGCGTCTTGGCTTCATTTTCCAGCGGCTGGCGCTGCGCATCGACGTCTCGCTGCGCGATGCTGGCCAATTCGGCGAGACGGGCCGAAGCTGCCTTGCCGACCGCAGCATTGGCGAAGACCGCCTCGCGCGAAAGCAGGCACACGCCCGGCACGACCGGCCCACCCAACGGCTGAGCCGCAGGGGCAGGAGGCGGTGGGGCGCCCGCGCCGCCAACGGTCTGCGCCGCCATGGCCGGTGTTGTCGACAAAAGGAGCGCGGGGAGAAGAAGTGAACGAACAATCATGATGCGACTTTCTTTGCTTTGGAATCCTTGGCCGGCACCGCGCCGGGCGCAGAACCGGCCTCGAGGGCAGAACCACCGGCTTGTGACATGGTCGCGACAGGCGCTGCGGCGGCCTGCCTGCTCAGCAGAAGCCGGAAGCGTTCGAGCGATGCGAAATGGAAATGCACCAGCGCGAGCCAGCCCTTTTTGTGCCAGTCGAGCACCACATCGTCGGCGAGTTCGCCGAATTTCCCGGCATCGAC
>Ga0247823_10004911_pt1 | contig 10652 bp, 15 predicted proteins | sample 13C_PalmiticAcid_2_FD_192426 | JGI IMG/M metagenome (GOLD analysis project Ga0247823, IMG submission 192426) | Soil microbial communities from agricultural site in Penn Yan, New York, United States - 13C_PalmiticAcid_Day30 | ecosystem: Environmental > Terrestrial > Soil > Agricultural land...
TGCCCTTGTCGGCGCTGGCTTCGTCGACGTTGCAGACATAGAGGGCCGGCAGCGAGGTCAGCAGTTGCAGCATGGCCCAGGCCTTGGCGTCTTCCTTGTCGATCTGGGCGGCGCGGGCCGGCCGGCCGGCGCGCAGCTGCTCCAGCGCCAGGTTGATCAGGCGCAGGGTGGCGATCATTTCCTTGTCGCCGCCGCTCTTGGCGCGCTTCTCGACGTTGGGCAGGCGCTTTTCCAGGCTTTCCAGGTCGGCCAGCATCAGCTCCATCTCGATGATCTCGAGATCGGCGATCGGGTCGATGCGGCCTTCGACGTGGGTGATGTCGCCGTCCTCGAAGCAGCGGGCCACGAAGGCCACGGCGTCGCAGTCGCGGATGTTGGCCAGGAACTGGTTGCCCAGGCCTTCGCCCTTGCTGGCGCCGCGGACCAGGCCGGCGACGTCGACGAAGTTGATGCGAGCCGGGATGATTTCCTTCGAGCCGGCGATGGCGGCCAGGGCGTTCAGGCGCGCTTCCGGCACGGCCACGTCGCCGGTGTTCGGCTCGATGGTGCAGAACGGATAGTTGGCGGCCTGGGCCGACGCCGTCTGGGTCAGGGCGTTGAACAGGGTGGACTTGCCGACGTTGGGCAGGCCGACGATGGCGACTTTCAGGGCCATGGAACTCTCGTGAATTTCGTTGGGCGGGCGCTTAGCACGGATCGCGCCGGAAGTCCGCCCTCACCACATCGGATCGATGTCCGCGCCCTTCAGGGCCTCGGCGATGCGCTGGCGGGTGGCGTCGGTGACGTCGTCGGGCAGGGCATCGGGGTGGAACCAGCCGATCTCGTGGATCTCGCCCTGCTGCGCCGCTTCGCACGGCTCCCAGGCGTGGACGCGGTAGAAGAGGACGTGGTCGCCCGGATGGCGCGGCTCGTTGCTGTGCACCGACAGGAGGGTGGGGCGGCCGATGACCCGCACGCCGGCCTCTTCCTGCATCTCGCGGACCAGCGAGGTCTCGGCGATCTCGCCGCGCTCGACCCCGCCGCCCGGCAGGTACCAGCCGGGGACATAGGTGTGCTGGATCATCAGCACGCGGCCTTCTTCGTCGGTGACGAGGCCGCGCACGCCCAGCGTCAGGCCCCGGGTCATGCGGAACCAGGCGTAGATGAAGGGACGGGTGTAGGGTTCGACTTTACGGCGCCAGAGCATGGCGCGCAGGCTAGGCTGTTTCGGCGGCGAGGGGCAGGCCTTGCTCCACCGAACATTGGCCGCTAAAGCCGGAGGCGAGGAAACAACAACCAAGCCGGAGCGGCGCCAACATGCTCGCGATCCTGATCATCGCCATCTTCCTGGGCGTCATCGTCGGCCTGAACGCCTTCGAGTTCGGCCGCATCGACTAAAGGCGAAGGCCTTCCGGGGCCACGCGTCTCTAATATTCTCCCGTCATTCCCGCCCTTGTGGCGGGAAGCCCTGGTTCCGCTCGCACGTGAAGCGCCAGCGACGTGCTTGGCGCGTCGCCCCTTTCGCACTTGCGGCTGACAGAGAGTTTCCCGCCACAAGGGCGGGAATGACGGGATAGTATAAAGCGGACTTTCGCCGCTCTCTAATCCCCCACCCGCGCCATCAGTCGCCGGCCGCCGGCGCGCATCAGGAAGCGGGTCTCGGCGTTGGCCGGGATGCGGGGGTCGTCCCACAGCGCCAGCTGCAGCCAGGCCTCGACGCGCAGGCGGCGGGTGAGGCCGCGCGCCGTCTCGAAGGCGTCGCCCAGTTCGCGCACGGCCCGGGCCTCGACGGCCTCGGCCACCGCCTCGCCGTCGGCCAGCATCGGGTCGGCCCCGGCCAGAACCCAGGCGCGCACGTCCTCGCGGGCCTCGGGCGACGGCGACAGCTCCTCGGCGAAGAACAGCGGCCAGTGGGCCAGCGGGCGGCGGCCTGCGGAAAGGTCGCCGGCCGCCAGCTCCAGGGCGCGGCTCAGAAGCTGGTCGCGGGCCACCGGCGAATGGGCCAGGTCCTCGGCGTGCAGGGCCAGGCGCGTGGCGGTCTCGCGCGGCGAGGCGCCGGAAGAGGCCTGTTCCACATGGTCGGCGGCGGCCAGCAGCGCGGCCGCGGCGGCGGTGCTCAGGCCATGGCCGGGACTGGGGCAGGGGCCCGGTGCTTCGTCAGCCCTCATTGCGCACCGCCAGCACCTTGATCGAGCGCACGCGGCCGCCGGCTTCCGCCCACGAAAAGCGCTGGCCGGGCTTGAGGCCCAGCAGCGCAGCCCCGACCGGGGCGGTGACCGACACGCGATGCTCGTCGATGCTGGCCTCGTGCGGCAGGCAGAGGCGGATGGTGCGCGTCCGGTCGCGGTCGAGGTCGTGATAGTCGACCTGCGAGCCCAGTCGCACGCGGTTGGCGGCCAGGGCGCCCTCGACCACGGCGGCGCGTTCGAGCTCGACGGCCAGCAGGGCCTGGCCCGGCGCGGCGCTGGGGTGGGCCACCAGGGCGGCGAGGGCGTCGTAGTCCTCGGCGCAGACGGTGATCGGCGGACGCGGATCGCGTTTGGAGCCAAGTGGGGGGACAGGCGGGGAGGCGGGCATCGAAGCGCTCCTGGCGTTTGGCCATGCGGCATGGCGCGGCGTCGCAGCCGTCGCCGCGCGCCGTAGTAATTGGGTTATGGGCGCAAGTTTTCTGGACCTCGACCGGTTATGTGTCGAAGTCTTGCGCAACGCTGTTGTCTATCTGATTTTCGTCCCGAGCCCGGCGCAGGCGCGTCGATAGGGGCTCGGGACTAGGCTCCTGCGATGAGGTGGCCCGCCCTATGCTGCTCGCGATTGAAGAATTCGATGCGATACATGGTGGCGGCATCATAGGTCAGGCAGCGCTGCTGTCAAATCAGGCAGATGGCGGCGAGCATGGTTCGCACGACGCGGGTCGCCGAGGCGGCCCGCTGCTTTCCCCGCGCGCCGAAGAAGCAGCTGGTCTGGTTCGAGAACTCCGCTCACCTGCCGCCGCACGAGGAGCCCGGCAAGTTCCTGGTCGAACTGGTCGACAAGGTGCGCCCGCTGGCGGTGGAGAAGTCGGCGAAGTAGGAAGGCTGCATGTCCAGCTCTTCCTCCTCCCCATCCCCGCGCGGCGGCGCGCTCGTCACTGGCGCCGGACGTCGGATCGGGCGGGTGCTGGCGCTGGAGGCGGCGCGGGCGGGGTACGATGTGGCGGTGCATTACCGCGCCGCGCGGGACGAGGCCGAGGCGGTCGTGGCGGAGATCGCGGCGCTGGGCCGTCGGGGCGTCGCCGTGCCGGGCGAGCTTGCCGATCCGCACATCGGCGAGGCCCTGGTCGGGGCGGCGTCGCGGGCGATCGGGCCGCTGACCCTGCTGGTCAACTCGGCCTCGACCTTCGAGGACGATCGGGTCGACGACCTCACGGCAGACAGCTGGAACCTGCACATGGACGCCAACCTGCGCGCGCCAGTGCTGCTGGCCCAGGCCTTCGCCGCCGCCCTGCCGGCGGGCGCCAAGGGCCTGGTCGTCAACCTGGTCGACCAGCGGGTGCTCAAACCCAATCCGCAGTTCTTCAGCTACAGCGTCTCCAAGGCCGGCCTGTGGTGGGTGACGCGCACCCTGGCCCAGGCGCTGGCGCCGGCCATCCGCGTCAACGCCATCGGGCCGGGGCCGGTGCTGGCCTCGATCCACCAGGCGCCCGGCGAGTTCGAGGCCGAGGCGGCGGCCACGCCTCTGGGCGGCCCCGTCGATCCGGCCGAACTGGCCGCCGCGATGCGCTATCTCATTGACGCGCCGTCGGTCACGGGCCAGATGATCGCGGTCGACGGCGGCCAGCACCTGGCCTGGCGCACGCCCGACGTCCTAGGTTCCTGAAGGCCCCCGCCCTTGTCCGCCTCCCCCCTCTCCGAAACGCCGTTCCCGGCGCCCGCCCTGGCCCCAAAGACCGCCAAGGTCATCGTGACCAAGGTCTTCGTTCGCGGCCTCAAGGTCGACGCCCATATCGGTGTCTACGACCACGAGCACGGCCGCGTGCAGCCGCTGGTCATCGATGTCGAGCTCGACGTGGCCGCCAGTCACTGCGAGGCGCTGGGCGACACGGTGAACTACGAGACCATCCGCACCGCCGCCCAGGACATCGCCGCCGCCGGACACATCGATCTCGTCGAGACCTTCGCCGAGCGGCTCGCCCAGGCCTGCTTCGACGACCATCGCGTCACCCGCGCCCGGGTGCGGGTCGAAAAGCCCCTGGCCCTGGCGCCGCACGCCGCCGCCGCCGGCGTCGAGATCACCGCCGTCCGCGGGTGAGCGACCTTCTCCACAGCGCCCGCCTGGCTCCGTTCCAGCCCGAAACGGCCTGGAGCCTGGAGGGCGGGACGCTGGTGGAGCGCCGCGGCGGGCGCGAGCGCCGCTTCGACCTTGCCCATCTTCGCCGCTTTCGCCTGGCCATGCCGCGCGGGGGCGGACGGCGGCGCGCCCTGATGCTGAGCTTCGGTCGCCGGCGCGTGGCCATCGCCTCGCAGAGCTGGCGCGGGCCCGGCCTCTATGACGATCGGCTGGAGAGCTTCTCGCTGCTGGTCCGCGCGGTCGCCGCCGTCGGCGCTGATCTTGCGCCCCATGCCCGGTTCGAGACCGCCGGCTTCAAGCTGCGCGACGCCGTCACCCTGGTCGCCGGCCTGCTGGCGGTAGGGGCGGGGGCGCTGCTGATGCTGGCGATCTCGTCGTCGATGCGGGGCATGGCCATCGATCTGGCCGCGCGCATGGGCTTCCTGCTGCTGCTGATCTTCGCGGGCGCGCCCTGGCTGCCCCGGGGCGAGGCGCTGGATCCGCACGACCTGCCGGCGCGGTGGCTGCCCTAGGGGCCTTGCCGGGACCCGGCGCGCGCTCTACGTCCGAGGCCATGATCAGCTACCGACCATCCTTTCCCGACGACGGCGAGCGCGTCGTCGAGATCTGGCGCCGCGCCGTCGACGCCACCCACGATTTCCTCAAGCCCGAGGACCGGGTCGCCATCGAGGCCGAGGTCCAGGCCTTCCTGCCGGCCGCGCCGATGTGGCTGGCGGTCGACGAGGCCGACGTCGCCGTCGCCTTCATGCTGGTGGACGGCGCGCACATGCAGGCGCTGTTCGTCGATCCCGACCATCGCGGGACGGGCGTGGGCCGCAACCTCGTCACCCTCGCCCTGGCCACGCAACCGAACCTGACCACCGACGTCAACGAGCAGAACGCCCAGGCCGTGGGCTTCTACGAGCGGATGGGCTTTGTGGTCACCGGCCGCTCACCCGTCGACGGCCAGGGGCGGGCCTATCCGCTGGTGCATCTGCGCAAGGGCGGCTGATCGGGCCGTCCTTTCGGAAGCTTCATTTGCATCGGCGCGCGTTTTTGGCGAGCATCCGCCAAACATCGCCTTTCGATCCAGGAAGCCCGTGACCGACGTTCAGCCCGACCCCGCCGTCCCGTCCACCCCGCAGGACGACAAGACCCTGCCGATCATCGCCTACGCCTGCTACATCGCCGGCTGGGTGACGGGCATCTCGCCGGTCATCGCCGTGATCCTGGCCTATGTGTCCAAGGCCTCGGCGCCCGAATGGCTGCAGAGCCACTACGTCTTCCAGATCCGCACCTTCTGGCTGTCGCTGCTGTTCGGCCTGCTCGGCGTGCTGACCCTGATCATCGGCATCGGGGCCCTGATCCTGATCGCCGTGGGCATCTGGGTGACCGTGCGCGCCATCGTCGGCCTGTCGTGGCTGCTGAAGGGCGAGGCCTATCCGACGCCCCGCAACTGGATGCTCTGAGGCCCGATGAGCGACGTCGTCCAATCCGGCCCGCAGGCCGAGCGCCACGCCGAGGACAAGATCGTCCCGGCCGTGGTCTACGGCCTTTACCTGCTGGGCTTCAGCAACGGCCTGACCTTTTTCATCGGCCTGATCGTCGCCTATGTGCAGCGCGGCCAGGCCGGGCCGATCAACGAGAGCCACTACACCTTCGCGATCCGCACCTTCTGGCTGTCGATCGCCTGGTTCCTGCTCGGCGGGGCGCTGGTGCTGTTCGGCATCCCGCTGTCGCTGGTGCTGATCGGCGTGCCGATGATCATCGCGGGGGTGGCGATCATCTCGGCGATCAGCCTCTGGTTCGTCGTCCGCTGCATCGCCGGAATCGCCTTCCTGGTGCGCGGCGAGGCCTATCCGCGACCGCGCACGTGGTTGATTTAGAGGCAGGAACGCGCCTGGGCGCCCGCGCTGGCGACTTCCAGGTTATCAACGTTCCCCTGACAGGCGAGTATGCTCGACGCCGGTCGCCCGGTCCTATGACTTTCCGCCCCTGGCGGAAGTAAGTCGTGGAGGGGGCGACATGCTGGCTCGCATCGTAGGGATCATCTTGGGGCTGATCCTGACGACGTCGGGATACGTGATCTCAGGCCTGGGCACACTGGGGAGTTGGGCCTTCGGTTGGGATCTCGGCCCGTTCGAGCCGCATCGGACGACCGCCGGTTGGGCGGCGATGACGTTGGGGGGAATCCTTCTCGTCGCCGCCCTGCTGCCCCGCAAGGGGACGTCGCGTCGGGGGATGCGACGCAGGAAAGGGAGCGCTCGCGGGGGCGAGCGTTCCCTGACCAAACCCTTCGACATGGACGGACCCCAGATGGACGGACCCGAGCCCGCCTCGCCGGTTTCGGCTATAGCGGCCTCCATGACGATCGTTCCCGCCGTTCAAGCCGCGCCTGCGCCCGCACCCACGCCCGTGGGCGCCACCGAGTTCGAAACCTTGCGCGCCGAGATGCTGGCCCTGTGCGGGTCGGAGGCCTGGAACCCCGCCGCCCGCGTGCTGGCCCGGCTGGTCCGCGCCGCCGAAAGCGACCGTGAGCGGACGATCGCCTATCGCGACCTCGGCGATTTCGCCACCGCGCAAGGCCGCCACGACGACGCCGCCGAGGCCTACGAGGAAGCCGTGTCCTACGCCCGCATGGTGCGGAAGGCGCGGCCGGGCGATCCGTCGGCGGACGAACTGCTGGCCGGCGCCCTGGCCGGGGTGGGCGACACCGCCGAGGCGGAAGGCCGCCTGAACGAGGCCCTTGCCGCCTTCGAGGAGGCGCTGGCCCTGCGCCGCTCGCCCGGCGGCCGTGAAGCCGCCGATCCCGGCGCGCAGCGGGCGCTGTCGGTGGCGCTGGAGCGGCTCGCCGACCTGCGCGAGGACCGCGGCCACCGCATGCGCGCCCTGGACCTCTATCGCGAGAGCTATGACGTCACCGCCCGGCTGGCCGCCGCCGACCCGGCCCGATTCGGCCTCGACCTCGTCGCGACGCGGGCGCGGCTGGAGGAGATCGAGGCGCGGGTCGCGGGGTAGGGCCCTTTCTCCTCCCCCGTGAAGCGGGGGAGGCGGCGCGCTGCGGATACGCAGCGTGACGGAGGGGGCGAGGGACGGAACGCGGCGCGTGAGGCCGCCCCCTCCACCGCTTGGCGGGGGGAGGAGAAAGGCCGCTTGTAGCCAAGCTTTCCGCCCGCCATCATCCGCCGCTTTCGGGGCCTGCGTCCCCGCATCGGGGGAAGTCATGGTCTATCTGCGCTGGCGGCGCTTCATCGAGATGGCGTCGCTGGATCGTCCGTGGCTGGGCGACCTGATGGAGAAGCGCAAGGGCGAGGCGTTCCGAGCCGCGCCGGTCGAGCGCTGGGACCAGGAGTATCGCGACGGCGTCTACGACCGGCTGCACCGCTCGGACCAGCGCCACCATCACCGCCTGCTGGCGGCCATGATCGCCGACCGCTGGCCCAGCCCCCGCGTGCTCGAGATCGGGGCCGGCGAGGGGGTGTTCTTCGAGGCCCTGCGCAATCACCGCCCGGCCCGCTATGTGGGCGTCGACTTCTCCGAGCCGGCCGTGGTCACTGGCCAAAAGCGCCTGTCGGCCGAGATCGCCTCGGGCCAGGTCGAACTGCTGCTGGGCGACGGCCGCACCTTCCGCACCGATGAGGCCTTCGACGTGGTGGTGTTCTCCGAGTGCATCGAGCATCTGGGCGAGGTCGAGCCGCTGATCGAGCATTATCGGGCCATGCTGGCGCCCGGCGGAGCCGTGGGTCTGACCATGTGGCTGTCGCTGAAGCCGTTGCGCCTGTGGCGGACGCTGAAGGCCATGGGCGAGGTTCACGACGAGGCCGTGGTCAACACGCCGTGGGGCGGCGGATGGCTGGTGGCGACGGTCGGCGTGACGGAGTGAGCGCAAAGATGCTCCCCCTGAAGGGGGAGCTGTCGCGGAGCGACTGAGGGGGAAGTGATTGCGGCGTTTCAGAAGCCGCTTCCCCCTCCGGCCCTTCGGGCCACCTCCCCCTTCAGGGGGAGGGTCAATAAAAAACCCCGGAGCGTCGCCGCCCCGGGGCCTATCAATTCAAAGCTCGAAACCAGCCTTTACGCCGGCACGACCTCTTCGCGACGCACGAGCGCCGCGTAGGCGTCCATCAGGCCCAGCGACAGCTTGCCGGGCGTGAAGGTGAACTCGCCGATCTCGGCCACCGGGGTGACCTCGGCGGCGGTGCCGACGATGAAGCATTCGCTGAAGCCGGCCAGCTCTTCCTTCTCGATGTGGCGCTCGACCACCTCGATCCCCTGGCCCTTGGCGATCTCGATCACCGTGCGACGGGTGATGCCGTCCAGGAAGCAGTCGGGCTTGGGCGTGTGCAGCACGCCGTCCTTGACGAAGAACACGTTGGCGCCGGTCGCCTCGGCCACGTAGCCGCGGTAGTCCAGCATCATCGCGTCGGTGTAGCCGTCCTTCTCCGCGGCGTGCTTGGAGATGGTGCAGATCATGTAGAGGCCGGCGGCCTTGGCGGCGACGGGGGCCGTCTTCGGGTCGGGGCGGTTGTACTTCGCCCAGGTCAGGCGGATGCCCTTGGCCTTCAGCGCCGGGTCGAAGTAGCTGGGCCAGTCCCACACGGCGATGGCCACGTGGATCTTGGTCTGCTGCGCCGAAACGCCGATCATCTCGCTGCCGCGCCAGGCGATCGGGCGCACGTAGCAATCGCTCAGGCCGTTCTTGGCGGCGGTCGCCTTGCAGGCCTCGTCGATCTCGGCCACCGTATAGGGGATCTTGAAGTCGAGGATTTCGGCCGACTTGAAGAGGCGCTCGGTATGCTCGGTCAGCTTGAAGATCTCGCCGCCGTACATGCGCTCGCCCTCGAACACCGACGAGGCGTAGTGCAGGCCGTGCGTCAGTACGTGCACCTTCGCCTCGCGCCAGGGAACGAACTGGCCATCCAGCCAGATCCATCCGTCGCGATCATCGAAGGGAACGAGAGACATCGGTCCAATACCTCCTTATTTGGAACCCGGTCCTTAGACGCCCGAGGAGCCCGAAGGTCAAACGAAATGGACGCCCGAGCATGACGCCACACGCCGATCCCCGCCTGATCCTGCGCGAGGAGGAGCTCGACGGCGGCCTGGAGTTGATTCTCCTGGCCGAGGCGGCCCTGTGGGCGGCGGTCGACGGCGTGCTGGAGACGGAGGGGCCGGGCCTGGGGCGCTCGCATTGGCGCGCGGCCTTCCTGCTGCGCCGGCGTCCGGGCATCGGCGTGCAGGACCTTTCCAAGCTCACCAGCCTGTCGAAGCAGGCGGCCAGCAAGACCCTTTCGGACCTTCAGCGCCTGGGCCTGGCGGAAAAGGCCTCGGGCGATCTCGACGCGCGCCGCCGTCCGGCCGTGCTGACCGAGGCCGGCAAGGCCTTCGAGGCGCGGGTCAGCGAGCGGCTGCGGGCGCTCCTGGGCCGTGCCTATCGCACCGGCGGCCTCGACGGGGTGCCGGGGGCGCGGCGGATCCTGGCGGCCCTGGCCGGACCTCGCCAGGGGGTAGGCGTCAATCGAAGGGAGGCGCTGTGAGCCCCGAGGAAAGGCGCGACCGCCACCTTCTGGTCGTCGACGACGACGACCGCATCCGCGAACTGCTCAAGCAGTTCCTCAGCCGCGCCGGCTTCCGGGTCAGCGCCGCGGCCGACGCCGCCCACGCCGACCGCCTGATCGGGGTGATGGATTTCGACCTCCTGGTGCTCGACGTGATGATGCCGGGCGAGGACGGCTTCGCCTTCACCAGGCGGGTGCGGGCCAAGGGCGGCGAGGTCGGCCGCATGCCGATCCTGATGCTGACCGCGCGCGACACCACCGGCGACCGGATCGAGGGCCTGACCCACGGCGCCGACGACTACTTGGCCAAGCCGTTCGAGCCGCAGGAACTGCTGCTGCGCATCGAGTCGATCCTGCGCCGCGCCGCGCCCAAGCCCATGGGGCCGCTGGAGATCGTCATGGGCGACTGCGCCTTCATGCCCGATCGCGGCGAGCTGACCCGCGCCGGCGCCCCGGTGCGCCTGACCGAGGCCGAGGTGGCCCTGCTGCGCCGCCTGGCCCGCGCCCTGCACGAGCCGGTCGACCGCCTGGAGTTGGCCCGCGACACCGCCGACGCCACCGGCCGCGCCGTCGACGTCCAGGTCACCCGTCTGCGCCGCAAGATCGAGCCCGACCCCAAGAACCCGAGGTACCTGCAGACCGTGCGGGGGGTGGGCTATCGGCTGGCGCCGGATTGATGGCTACGCATCAAAATCCTTCTCCCCTTGCGGGAGAAGGTGTCGGCGAAAGCCGACGGATGAGGGGTCTCTCAAACCGGTCCGCTGCGTTGCTCCTCCCCCGCATGCGGGGGAGGGGGACCACGAAGTGGTGGAG
>Ga0247823_10004912_pt1 | contig 10651 bp, 11 predicted proteins | sample 13C_PalmiticAcid_2_FD_192426 | JGI IMG/M metagenome (GOLD analysis project Ga0247823, IMG submission 192426) | Soil microbial communities from agricultural site in Penn Yan, New York, United States - 13C_PalmiticAcid_Day30 | ecosystem: Environmental > Terrestrial > Soil > Agricultural land...
CTGCTGAGCTTCCCCAAGGCGCCCGAGGGACAGAGCCAGGTCGAATATAGCGTCGCCGGCCGCATCGCGAGCGGCCTTGAAGTCGTCGTCAAGCCGATCGGTTTCAACCATGATATCGCGCTTGCGCTGATCCCCGCGATGGCGGCGCGCGAGGTTGCGGTGTCGGCGATGGCGACCGCCAATGCGATCGACGCCAACGGCGACGAGGATGCGATGGCGCAGTCGCTCGGCGAACGGCTGCAGGGCAAGTGGAGCCTCGCGACCGCGCTCGCTTTCCTCGCGTGGTTCGTCTTCGCGCCGCAGTGTATTTCGACGATCGCGATCACCCGGCGAGAGACCAATGGTTGGAAATGGCCGCTCTTCATGGTTGGCTATTTGTTCCTGCTCGCCTATGTCGCTGCTGGAATCACTTACTGGACAGCCGTCGCCTTTGGCCTAGGCTGATCCTCCCAACTTTTGAGCGGAGCGGAGCGGCGATGGCTGGCAGCGTCAACAAGGTAATTCTCATCGGCAACCTCGGCGCCGATCCCGAAATCAAGTCGTTCCAGAATGGCGGCAAGATCGCCAATATCCGCATCGCGACCTCCGAGCAGTGGAAGGACCGGATGACCGGCGAGCGCAAGGAGCGCACCGAATGGCATAATGTCGTCATCAACGGCGACGGGCTGGTCGGGGTGGTCGAACGCTTCCTGAAAAAGGGCTCGAAGGTTTATATCGAGGGCAGCCTGCGCACCCGCAAGTGGCAGGACCGCGACGGCAACGACAAATATACGACCGAGATCGTGATCGCAGGCATGGGCGGCACGCTGACCATGCTCGACGGCGCCCCGGGTGGCGGTGGCGGCGGCGCGCGCGGCGGCGACAGCTGGTCGCAGGGCGGCGGGTCGAGCGGCGGCTGGGATCAGGGCGGCGGCGGCTCCTCCGCGGGCGGCAACTCGGGCGGCGGCTGGAACCAGGGCGGCGGTGGCAGCCCGGGTGGCGGCGGTGGCGGCCGGGCACCCTTCGACGATGATCTGGACGACGACGTTCCGTTCTGAGGATTTGCCGAGCGATGAGTGACCTGCTGACCGCCGCGGATGTCGCGCGCGGCGTATGCCGGCTGTTCGCGCAGCAGGGACTGGTCGCAATCCCCGAGGTGACGCTGCCCAACGGGCGGCGCACCGACCTGACGGCGATCGACGCCCGGGGCAATATCACGATCGTCGAGATCAAGGTCAGCCGCGCCGACCTGCATGGCGACGGCAAATGGCCCGACTATTGCGACTGGTGCGACCGCTTCTACTGGGCGCTGGCTTCGGGGCTCGACCCGGCAATTCTCGAAACCCGGGATTATCGCCCCGAAACATCCGGCCTGATCATCGCCGACCGCTATGGCGCGGCGGTGGTGCGCGAAGCGGCGAGCTGCAACCTCGCCCCCGCGCGGCGCAAGGCCGAGCTGCTGCGTATCGGCCGCGTCGCGATGCGCCGCTCGATGCTCGCCGCTGACCCGGAGCTCGCGGCGAGCTGGGTCGAGGGTCAGTAGCACTTAGGCGCCGCGCGCCTGCATCCGCGCCAGATAGCGCGCGAGGATATCGATCTCGAGATTGACCGGACGCCCGGCAGTCGCCTCGTTCAGCGTCGTCATCTCCTGCGTGTGCGGGATGATGTTGAGCGTGAAATGCGCGGTGCCGTCGGCCTGATCGGTGACCTCGTTGACCGTCAGCGAGATGCCGTCGACGGTGATCGAGCCCTTCGCGGCGATATGCGGCGCCAGCTCGGCAGGTGACTCGACCGTCACCTTCACGCTGTCGCCCACGGGTTCGACCGCGACGATGCGACCGACCGCATCGACGTGGCCGGTGACGATATGTCCGCCGAGCTCGTCGCCGATCTTCAGCGCGCGCTCGAGGTTGAGGCGCCGTCCGGCGTCCCACATCCCTGCTGCGGTGCGTGCAAGCGTCTCGCCGCTCGCGTCGATCGCGAACCAGTGGCCGGCGGCATCCGTACCCTTGTCGACGACGGTCAGGCAGGCGCCCGAGCAGGCGATCGAAGCGCCAAGGTCGATCGTTCCGGTGTCATAGGCGGTGCCGATGACGAGCCGCGTGTCGCCGCGATCTTCGCGGCTGCGGATGGTGCCGATGTCGGTGATGATGCCGGTAAACATATGAGCCTTATTCCCTTCGCGTCCGCTCGTAGACGTCGAGCCGGTCGCTGCCAAGCGGGCGGCTGTCGGCGAGGCGCCAGCGGCCATGCGCCGCCGCCAGATCGGTAAGGCCGATGTCGCCGAGCCCGGCCTTTCCGCCCCCGATCAGGATCGGGGCGCGATAGAGCAGCAGCCGGTCGACGCGGTCGGCCGCAAGAAAGGCCGACGCCGCGCCGGCGCCGCCCTCGACCAGCACCGAATCGACCTCATCGATGGCCTCGGGCGAGGCGACGCCAGTCCAGCCATCGGGCGCAGTGCCCGACGTCAGCAGCAATTTCTTCGGGCTGCGATCCTCGAGCCCCGGCAGGCGGACGTCGAGTTTCGGTGCATCGGCGTCGAGCGTCCCGCGTCCCACGAGGATCGCCTGATGCCGCGCGCGTTCGAGATGACCGTGCGCGCGGGCGCGGTCGCCCGTGATCCAGCGGCTCGATCCGTCGGCCATCGCGATACAGCCGTCGAGCGAGGTTGCGAGCTTGAGCGTGACGAACGGCCGCCCCTCGCTGTGCCGCGTCCACCATGGCGCCATCGCCCCGCGCGCCTCGGCGGGGAGGACATTGAAGACGACCTCGATCCCTGCCGCCTGCAGCCGGGCGATCCCGGCGCCGTCGGTGCGCGGATCGGGATCCTGCGCCGCCACGACGACGCGCGCGATTCCGGCCTCGATCAGCGAATCGCTGCAGGCCGGACCACGTGCGCTCGCATGGGCGCAGGGCTCGAGACTGACATAGGCGGTCGCGCCCCGCGCCCCGTCGCCCGCGGCAGCGAGCGCCATCGCCTCGGCATGCGGGCGGCCGCCGGGCTGGGTCCAGCCGCGCGCGACGACCCGGCCGTTCCTGACGATCAGGCAGCCGACGTTGGGATTGGGCGCCGACGCGGGCAGGCCGCGCCGCGACAGCGCGATCGCGGCGGCCATCCAGTCGGCATCGGCTGGCGGACGCTGCATCAGGGCCGGGGGCTGGCCGCCGGCGCCGACGGCCGCCCGCGCGCCGCGCGTTCGGCCAGCGTCGAGCGCGTCTGCACCGGTGCGGGCTTCTCCATCACCGCCGCTGTATCCTCCGCGCCCAGCGCTTCGCGCGTCAGCTTGTCCGCCTCGCTCGAATCATATTCGACGCCCAGACTGTCGGCGAGCCGCTGATATTCGGCGCGCGTCTTGGCATTCTGGCGCGTCGTTTCCTTGGCGCGCGCGATCCAGTCGGCGCGAATCTCTGCCTCGCTCCGCGTGCTCTTCCAGTTTTCGAAATAGACGATCGACGGCTTCGGCTTTTCATACGGGATCAGATATTCCGAAACGCCGTGAAAGATGACCCAGGTCAGCGCAATCGCGACGCCCCAGATCGCCCAGCGATGCGGGCGTGGCGCACGGATATAATCCCAGAAATCGCCGACGCCGCCGGTGACATCCACTTTGTTGAACATTCCCATGTCGCCAATTTAGGGGATGTCGCCCGATATTGCGAGCGTCCGATGTCCCCCTTTCGATTGCGCGCGACGCACGTTGGCAACGTTCTCGATTGCAAAAAATGCAATTGCGGATGCCGATTTCGCAGTTGCAGCATTCATTGTGCAGTGCAATAACACACTTGCCTTTTAGGCATCCTCTCCCAAAAACTTTCAAAGGCCGCCTCCGGGCGGCCTTTTTTTTGGCCTTTTTCCCGGAAAGCCTAGTGATTTGGTCGAGAAGTTCGATCCGGTTCGAAATCGGATCGGCGCGAATCAATCCTGGGTCGGCGTCCGCGATTCGAATCGCCGCACTTCGGCAATGAAACTCCCCGGCAGCGGGGTCGGCTGCCCGCTGTCGCTGTCGATATGCGTATAGCGAATCTCGATGTCGGTCAGCCTGTCAGTTCCACGGAAAATCCCGCAGTGCAGGGTGAAACCCGTCCGTCCATAAGCGCTGATTCGCGCCGCGATCGTGATCAGTTCATCGAGCCGCGCCGGGGCATGATAGTCGATTTCGCAATGCGTCTCGCGAATGTCCGTACCATATTGGTTAAAGTACGGACCGGGCTGCCCCTCACCCAGCGCGCGAAAATATTCGGTCACGCCGATATCGGCGTAGACCAGATAATTGGCGTTGAAGACAATATTCTGGCCGTCGATCTCGTTGAAGCGGACGCGAACGTGCTCCTGCACGCGGAAATCGGCGAGCGGGACGTGGCTGCGATGGTCGGTCATCCGTGCCTCAGGCCGCGAGTGCGGCGTGGGTGCGATCGAGCGGCGCACACGCCGCCTCGAGCCAGACGCGCTCTTCGCCCTCCACGCCAGCGCCGAGCTTGGCCAGCACCTCGGCGTGATAGGCGTCGAGCCAGTCGGCCTCGGCCGGCGACAACAGCGCGACATCGACGAGGTTCTGCGCGATCGGCGCAAAGGTGATCGTCTCGAACCCCAGCATATCCTCTTCGGCGCCCGCGATGCTCTGCGCCGTGACGACGACGAGATTCTCGATGCGGATGCCGAAATGGCCCGCCTTGTAATAGCCGGGCTCGTTCGAGAGGATCATGCCCGCATGCAGCGGTTCCTCGGTCCCCGCCTGCCCGCCGGCGGGCTTGGCGATGCGCTGTGGCCCTTCGTGGACCGCCAGATAGGCGCCCACACCATGGCCGGTGCCATGCGCGTAATCGACGCCGTCGGCCCAGAGATACTGCCGCGCGAGAATATCGAGCTGGCTTCCGCGCGTCCCCTTGGGGAAGCGCGCGACCGCGAGCGCGATATGGCCCTTGAGCACCTGCGTGAAACGGCGACGCATTTCGGCGGTCGGCGTGCCGATCGCGATCGTGCGCGTGATGTCGGTCGTGCCGTCTGCATATTGCCCGCCCGAATCGACAAGGTAGAGCGTTCCGGTCTCGATCGCGCGATTGGTCGTCTCGTCGACCTTGTAATGCGGCAGCGCGCCGTTCGGACCGGCGGCCGAAATAGTGTCGAACGACAGATCTTTCAGCGCGCCGCTGTCGTCGCGAAACTCGCGCAGCTTCGCCGCCGCGCCAAGCTCGTCGAGGCCGCCCGCGGGTGCGACCTCTTCCATCCATTTCAGGAAGCGCGCGACCGCGACCCCGTCGCGGACATGCGCGGCGCGGGTGCCACCCAGCTCGGTTTCATTCTTGATTGCCTTGGGCAGCACGGCGGGATCGCGGTGGCGTTCGAGCTTCGCGCCTGCGGCTTCGAGCGCGGTGAAGATCGCCGCGACGGCGCGGTCGGGATCGACCGCGACGGCCTTGCCCGACAGGTCGGCGAGCGCGGCCTCGAATGCATCGCGATCATGAATCCGTACGCTGTTGCCCAAGTGCGCGCGCACGGCATCGGTGACCTTTTCGGGCGCGATGAACAGGTCGGCGGTCGCATCGGCATGAAGCAGCGCGAAGGCCAGCCCGACCGGCGTGTGGCTGACGTCGGTACCGCGGATGTTGAAGGTCCAGGCGATCGAATCGAGCGCGGTCATCACCGTCGTGTCGAGGGCCTTCGCCTTCAGCCAGTCGGCGATGATCTCGCGCTTGTCGACCGCGCTCTGGCCCGCCAGCGCGGCGTCGTGGACCGTGACCACCGCGTCGCTCGGCGCGGGCTGATCGTCCCACGCGGCGTCGAGCGGGTTGTCGGTTACCGCGACCAGGCTCGCGCCCTTTGCGGCGAGCGCCTTTTCGAGCCCGCGCGCCCAGTCGATGCTGTGGAGCCAGGGATCATAGCCGACCTTCTGCCCCGCGCTGATGTTCGCGCCGAGCCACTCGGCGACGCTCGACTGCGGCACTCCGACATAGTCGAACAGCGATCCGTCGACCTGATCGCGCACCTGCACCGTATAGCGCCCGTCAACGAACACCGCGGCCTTTTGGGGCAGCACTGCGGCGGTGCCGGCCGACCCGCCAAAGCCCGTCAGCCACGCCATCCGCTGGGCATAGGCACCGACATATTCGCTCATATGTTCGTCGCTGATCGGCACGACGAAGCCGGCAAGGCCGCGCGCGGCGAGTTCGGCACGGACACGGGCGAGACGTTCTGCATGGTCGGGGGTGGACATGCGCAGTTCCTTGTTCCTACATCGCAGCCATGACTGCCCGATCGGGCGACGCTGCGGGGTGTTTTCTTATGCGCGCTATTTGGATGTTTCTGGCCGCAATTACCACCCCGCTTGTCGCGCCCCAAGGCGCCTTCGCCGAAGAGAAAGAGACCGAATTGACCAACAGCTCCGCCCTGCCTGCCGCCCCGGTTGCCGAGAAGCGGCCGCACGAGATGACGATGCATGGCGAAACGCTGTCCGACCCGTATTTCTGGCTCCGCGACCAGAGCTATCCGGTCGTCGATGACAAGGATGTCCTCGACTATGTGAAGGCCGAGAACAGCTATTTCGACGCGGCGATGAAGCCGCATGCGAAGCTGGTCGAAACGCTGTTTCAGGAAATGAAGGGCCGGATCAAGGAAGCCGATTCGAGCGTCCCGCAAAAGGACGGCGATTGGGTTTACTGGGTCGAATATGAGGAGGGCGCCGAGTACAAGAAATGGTACCGCAAGCCCGTCGCCGGCGGCGAGCCGGTCCTGATCCTCGACGAGGTCGCGATGGCCGAGGGCAAGGAATATTTCCGCCTCGCCGAACTGTCGATCAGCCCGAACGGCAAGCTGATGGCCTATTCGTTCGACGACAATGGCTCCGAGCGTTTCGAAGCGCGCATCCGAAATCTGGAGACCGGCGAGCAACTGCCCGACGTCATTCCCGGCACCTTGTCGTCGCTCGTCTGGACCTCGGGCAATGATGCGATTCTCTATGGCTTGGCGAACGAGAACTGGCGCACGGACAATGTCCGGCTGCACAAGCTCGGCACCGCGATCGCCGACGACAAGCTGCTCTACAAGGAGGCCGACATCGGCTTCGGCGTCGGCATCGGAAAGACCGCCGCCGACAATTATATCGTGATCGCGACGGGCGATAACGAGACGAGCGAGGTCTATCTGCTGCCCGCCGACAACCCCGAGGCGAAGATGCAGCTCGTTTCACCGCGCAAGAAGGGCCGCGAATATAGCGTCGATGAACGCGACGGCACGCTCTACATCCACACCAACGACGAGCATCCGAACTTCCGCATCGCGACCGCGAGCGTGAAGGACCCGGGCAAGTGGGCGACGCTGATCCCGGGATCGGACCATAGCTACATCACCGGATTCTCGGTCTTCCGGGACTATTTCGTGATCGAGGCGCGCGAGGACGGGCTCGATCAGGTCGACATCCGCAAATATGACGCGCCGCTGACCCCCGGACGGATCGAATTCCCCGAGGCGACTTATGTAGCGGGCCTCGGCGACAATCCCGAATATCATCAGGACAAATTGCGACTCGACTATGAGTCGATGGTCACCCCCGACACCGTCTATGACTATGATCTGGCGAGCGGAAAGCTCGAAACATTGAAGGTGCAGGAAATCCCTTCGGGTTACGATTCGACGCAGTATGTAACCGAACGGGTTAATCTTCCAAGCCGCGACGGCAAGACGCTGATCCCCGCGTCGCTCGTCTACAAAAAGGGCACCAGGCTCGACGGCAGCGCGCCGATGCATCTCTATGCCTATGGCAGCTATGGCTATCGCGTCCCGCCGGGCTTTTCGACGACGCGCCTCAGCCTTGTCGATCGCGGCATGATCTATGCGATCGCGCATGTTCGCGGCGGCGACGATATGGGCCGCGCCTGGTATCTCGCGGGCAAGACGACCGAGCGCAAGAATACGTTCAACGATTTCATCGACGTCGCGCGGGGGCTGATCGCCAAAAACTATACTGCCGCAGGCAAGATCTCGGTCGAGGGCCGCTCGGCGGGCGGACAGGTGATGGGCGTGATCTATAACGAGGCGCCCGAACTGTGGGGCGCGGTGCTTGCGGGCGTGCCCTTCGTCGACGTCATCAATACGATGGTCGACGAAACGCTGCCCCTGACCCCGGGCGAATGGCCCGAATGGGGCAACCCGGTCACCGACAAGGCCGCGTTCGACTATATGCTGAGCTACAGCCCCTACGACAATGTCACCGCAAAGGCCTATCCGCCGATGCTGGTGTCGGCGGGCCTCAACGACCCGCGCGTGACCTATTGGGAACCCGCGAAATGGGTCGCGAAGCTTCGGGCGACGCGCACGAACGATGCAACGCTGCTGCTGCGCACCAACATGGGCGCGGGCCATGGCGGCAAATCGGGCCGCTGGGGCGCGCTCCACGAGGATGCCGAGGAGTTCGCCTTCGTGCTCACGCAGCTGGGGGTGGAGAAGTAATTTCTGTCCTTCGTCATTCCCGCGAAGGCGGGAACCCGGCGAGCAGCTGTTGCGACCGGGGGCCCGCTTTCGCGGCAGCGACAAGGTTTCGGATGGCGCGTAAGCGCCTAGACGTCCCTGCCCAGCCGCTGCAGCCAGGCCCTGGCCTGCTTGGGTTCCCCCGGAGCGTTTGAGGCGACCGGTCCGCGCGAAGCTTCGAATTCTTCATGCAAAACGAACGGCTGCAATCCCAGTTGATCGCGTATCCGGTCAATCTCGTCGCCCCGGTCGCATAGATCGGTGACAACAGGTTCCCAATTGGCGCGGGTCCAACGATCCTGATTATGGCCGAACAGGCCCCACGAGCCGGCAGCGACCTTGCGCAAGGCTTCGAGCAGCACTTGCTCATATTCGGCTTCCAGTTCGAGACGACGCGCGTCGAGACGCTCAAGGCGATCCGCCCTGCTCATACAGCAGCCAGATATCCACGCGCGACCAGCTCGCGCTCCAGCGTCGCTGCATCGACGAACTGGTGCCCCGCGATGCCGACCGATTCGGCGCCCGCGACATTCGCCGCCACATCGTCGATGAAGAAGGCGCCGGCCGGGTCGATGCCGAATCGCTCGATCGCGAGATTGTAGATGGCGGGATCGGGCTTGATCAGCTTTTCGGTGCCCGACACGACGATATCGCGAAAGCGGTCGAACACCGGCCGGGTCGGGCGGAAGCCCTCCCAGAATTCATGGCCGAAATTGGTGATCGCAAAGAGCGGTACGCCGGCGGCGTCGAGCCGCTCGACCAGTTCGAGGCTGCCGGGCATGGGTCCGGGGATCGTTTCGTTGAACCGCGCTGCATAGGCGTCGATCAGCGCGACATGATCCGGAAATTCGGCCTTCAGCTCGGGCAGCATGTCGGCGAGCGGGCGGCCGGCGTCGTGCTGGAAATGCCATTCGGGCGTCACGACATGCGTGACGAACCATTCCAGCTCGCCCGCATCATCGATCAGCTTTGCGAACAGATGGCGCAAATCCCAGTCGAAGAGGACGCGGCCGACGTCGAAGATCACGCTCTGGCGAATCATGGCAGCTCCGGACACGCGAAAGCGCCGCCGGAAGCATCCGACGGCGTTACGCTAACTTCGCTATGCGCACGGGGCGAAAATCGCCCCGGCAGGGCCATCAGCCCTGGCGCGCCTTGAAGCGGCGGTTGGTCTTGTTGATCACATAGGTGCGGCCACGGCGGCGGATAACGCGGTTATCCCGGTGGCGGTCCTTCAGCGACTTCAGGCTGTTGCGAATCTTCATGATCTCTGTCCGTAAATCTTGGCGTATTGACGCGAAGCGGCGCAACTATGGGGAAGCGGTTCGAAAGTCAACCGCCTTTCCGGCCAAAATCAGCCCGCGAGCGCCTTTTGCCGCCGCCTTTGCACCGACGAGCCATAGCCCATCGCCTCGCGATATTTGACGACAGTGCGCCGCGCGATGTCGTGGCCCTCGCCCGACAATTTCTGGGCGATCGTCTCGTCGGACAGGATCGCCTTGGGATCCTCGGCCTCGATCATCGCCTTGATCCGGCTCTTCACCGCCTCGGCCGATACCGCGCCGTCGCCGTCGGTCGCCGAAATCCCGCTCGAGAAGAAATATTTGAGCTCGAACAGCCCGCGCGCGCAGCTGAGATATTTGTTGCTCGTGACGCGGCTGACGGTCGATTCGTGCATGCCGATCTCCTCGGCGACCTGGCGCAGCGTCAGCGGCCGCATATGCGCGACGCCGTGCAGGAAAAACCCCTCCTGCTGCTTCACGATCGCGCTGGCGACCTTGACGATCGTGCGCTGGCGCTGGTCGAGCGCGCGGACGAGCCAATTGGCGCCGGCAAGCTGTTCGGACAGCCACGCCTTGCTCTTCGCCGCGGCGCCCTGCGCGAGTTCGGTGTAGTAGCGGCGGTTGACGAGCAGGCGCGGCAAGGTGCCGCTGTTGACCTCGACCGCCCAGCCTTTCGCGGTCTGGCGGACATAGAGGTCGGGAACGACCGCCTGTGTGCCCTCGCCGCCGAATTTGAGCCCGGGCTTCGGGTCATAGCCGCGCAGCTCGCGAATCATGTCGGCGAGATCCTCGTCGTCGACCCCGCAGATGCGCTTCAGCTGGGGGAAGGCGCCCTTCGCAACCAGTTCGAGATGCGCGATCATCGTGGCCATCGCGGGGTCAAAGCGATCGGCCTCGCGCGCCTGAATCGCGATGCATTCGGAGAGGT
>Ga0247823_10004913_pt1 | contig 10651 bp, 8 predicted proteins | sample 13C_PalmiticAcid_2_FD_192426 | JGI IMG/M metagenome (GOLD analysis project Ga0247823, IMG submission 192426) | Soil microbial communities from agricultural site in Penn Yan, New York, United States - 13C_PalmiticAcid_Day30 | ecosystem: Environmental > Terrestrial > Soil > Agricultural land...
TTGTTGTAGTGGCTGATGCGGATCTGCTCGATCGCCGCCGGCACCCCACGCGGGCCGAAGCGCTGCCCCACCTGCCCCTTCTCGATGAAAGACAGCGCCACCTCGGCCTCTGGACGCTTGCGCACCAGGTGTTCCGCCAAGCGTTGCAGCACCAGCACCGCCTTCGGACCGGCGTAGTGCAAGGCGTAGACCTGCCGGTTGTGGCCAATGCGGCGTTTCACCTCATGGATGGTCCCTGGCACACCCACGCACACCCGGAAGTGCTTCAGGGTCTGCAGGCAGTTCTGCGTCACCTGCACCACCAAGCGGTAGGTGCTGGAGCGGTTGGGGTATGTCTGCTTCACGATGGCGACGCACCCGTCGCCATCGAGCATGCCGGCCGCCCAGGACAGGCTCGGGCGGGGCCAGGGGATGGAGCGGTTTTCGTAGGCGCGGCGCTCGTGGTCGGGGATGCGCACCGGCGTCGACTTCAAAGCCGAGCCCGAGAACATGGCCAAGGACCACAGCCCCGCAGAATCGTCGACATCGCTGTCGTCGATCTCGGGCATCTCAGTGAGCGGGCCTTCGTCCGGTTCGTACGCGAGGTCGAGATCAGCTTGGGCGTCATCTTGCGGATCGCCGCTCGAGTCGCCGCTCACGTCGCGCTCGACGGCCGCAGCAACCGCATCGTTCACCTCTGCCGCATCCCCCGGCACCTGGACAAGTGCCGCGGTCACCAGCGTCGGCACGGGCTCCAGCGGCAGCGGCTGCTGGGCTTCGCCATCCGCATCGCGCAGCAGTGCATACGCTTCGCGACGCGCCAGCCGCATGGCATCGCTGAAGGTCTGCGCCATGAGTGCGAACCGCGGGTTCACCGGGTTCTTGCCCAGCGGGCCGTGCTTGCTGCCGATGCGGTACTGCTGGTGCACCGCGTCGGAGAGCAGCCGCTGCAGCCAGACCCCGTCGTTGACCGCATTCTTCAAGCCGCCCTGGTCATCCCCTTCAGCACTCATCGGCTCCAGGTTGATAAAGCGCGTGAGCAAGCCGCGCAGCGTGAGCTGGGTCAGTGGGTGGGAGGCGCGCTCGGCTTCGCGTTTAGCGGTCAGGGCTTCGCTGGACAAATTGCTGGCACCGGACGCCAGATCCGGTGCTGCGTGCAGCGCCCCCAGTTCGGCGATCAGGCAGGCCAGGCGGACGAGGGAGGTCTCGTTGCGGGTCAGCTCTGGGCTGTTGACCTGCTCGGCCGCAACCACACCGAGGGCCAGCGGATGAACCACGCTGCGCGCACGCACCTCGGGCAGCAGGGCCACCAGCGCCTGTTCGATGTCGGCCCGGGCGATCGCAGACATGAAGAACGCCTGGTGAGCGGGTTTCAGGCTCAGGATGGCGTGACTCAGGTCGGCGGTGACACCATCCGACAAGCCCAGGTGATCAAGCATCCAGGGGCCGGAGCCGCGGCCCGAGCGCGGTTGGTCGATGCCGGTGACCAGCAGGGCGTCCCCTGGCACACCCGGCACCCGGGTCTTGGCGGCGCGGATCCAGCGCACGCGGGGATAAGACGCCTGAGCGATCTCGGTCTGCTCCGAGGGCGTAGGCAGCACGAGCGTCTGGTCACCGCTGCCGAGCAGGGCAATGGAGACACTGCCTTCACGGCGCCGGCAGATCTGACCATGCTGATTCGTGTACGGGCCCACGAGGCCGAGCGGGAAAGCGGCGCTCAGCAACGTGTTCATACGGAACACCGAGCCGGGCTCGGCGAGTTCACCCAGCACGTTGGGCATCTCTTCGCCGGGGGAGACGGCGTAAGGCGCGAAGCCGCTGGTGCCCGTGCCAGGACCCGCATCGGAACGAGGCGAGTTTTCCGGATGGGCCTTATCGTTGGCCGCTTGCTTGTTCAGGCGCGCCGAGAGCTGGCTGCGCACCTCCTTCTCGAACTCGCCCATGTTCTTGGAGAGCTCCTGCAGGATGGTCGGCATGGCCAGGGCGTGCGCCACTGGATCAGTGTGCGGCTGGATGTGGCCAGTGATGCCGTGGGCTGCTCGGTCAACGGCCGGGTTGTTGATCTGGGCGGTGGTCTTGAGATTCGGGTTCATGGTCTGAGTCCTTGGTGATGAAGGGATAAATCGGGTTTCGGGTTCGGAGATCGGGCTGTTCTGAGCGCCGGTTTCGGTGCGTTTGGGCTGTTTCAGGCAAGGCTTCGCCTCACCGGTGCAGCGGACACATCGGTCCGGCCGGTCAATCAGTCATCTGGTATGGGTTCGTGGGTCGAGAAAGGCGCCTGGGCGCTCAGCGCTGCGCTATGAGCCGTGCCTCAGGAAAGGCGGCAGCGGCGGTGGCCTCAGCAAGGCGGCAAGTTCTGCCTCACCCGGATCGGTGACGGTTCGATTCCGGCCTTCGGCACCCGATGCGCCTTTCCGGCGGCGCGGCGCAGGCAGCACCTCGAAGGCTTGCGCCTCGTTGGCCGCCGGTACCGAGCTGGCTTGCCCGTTCTGAATCGGCGCGCCAGGCTGCGACAGGAGAGCCGACGGATCCAGCGCATCGTTGGCCGCGGTCTCGGCCGACGATGCGTGCGCCCCGCCCTGCTGTGCCGCAGGCAACATGGCCGTCTCTTCCGGCAGGCGCACCACCAGACCCTGCACCGGGGCGACCGAGATGTGCTGCTTCAAGAGCCGCTCCATCGCCGAGCCGTCACGGCGGGTCAGGTTGGGCACGTAGCGGCTGTACACCCGAAACAGCATCTCGGTGCTGGTGTGGCCGAGCTGGCGCGCGATCCACTCCGGTGCTTCGCCCGCGGCGAGCCACAGGGTGGCAGCCGTGTGCCGCATCTGGTACGCCCTGCGGTGAGGAATGTTCAAGTGACGTAGCAGCGGCGACCAGACCCGATTCAGAAAGTTCTGGTTGTCGATCGGCTCACCCTTGCGGTTGCAGAAGACGAACTCGGAGAGTTTTCCGGTGGCCTTGAACTGCGCCTGCAGGGCATCGAACACCAGGTCCGTCATCTGGATGTCGCGCACACTGCCATCGGTCTTGAGTTCGTCCTCTTCCTTCATCACGATGGCCTCGCGAACCAGGATCAGGCGACGCTCGAAGTCGATGTACTTCCACTTCAGGCCGTGCACTTCCCCCGTGCGCATGCCGGTGAAAAAGCGCACGGTGAAGTAGTTGCGAAAGTCCGCCCGCACGGTCGTGAGGATCTTCTGGACCTCCTCGAGCGTGAAGGGCATGACGTCGCTTCGCTTCATCTTCAGCGGCTTGATGTTGCGAAACGCGGACGTAAACTCCAGCCGGTCGGCCGCCTCGTTGAGGATCTGGCGCAGCGGCTTCATCACGGAGTTGATGCGACGGTTGGACAGCGTGGAGAGGCTTTTTCGGGCGGGTACTTTGGCGAGTGATGCCCGAAAAGCCAGAACGTCTGCCTTGGTGATGTGGCCGACCTCTTTGTCACCGAAGTACGGGATCAGGTATTGGTCCAGCGATCCCCGTTGCGTCACGCGGTAGCTGCGCCGCCAGGACACTTCACACTCGGCAAACCAAATATCGGCGAAGTCCTTGAACAAGGGCGTGCCAGAGCGCGTGGTGGGCGGAGCAGCTTCAGCGTCGTTGCCAGAAGCTTCGGAGTCCGTCTGGCCAGACTTGGCCGGAAGTGGCTTGCCGAAGGTCTTCTCGTAGTCGAACGTGCCGAGGGCGATTTCGCCTTCGATGCGCTCGAGGGCCTTATGCAGGCGCTTGCGGTTGGTCTCCGTATCCGGCAGTGCAGTCTGCTCGCGCAGGCGCTGGCCGAGGTACTTGAAGTCCAGAAACAGCAATCCAGACTCAGGACGGCGGCGGATACTACCCACGGAGCGCACCTCCGTTGGTCATGGGGATGCCTGAACTCATCACCTGCGAGTGGCGGGCCATGTCCTCCTGAATGTGCTCCCAGATGTAGAGGGTCTTGCGACCGCCAAAGGGACGGATGTAATGCCGCCCCTCGATGAGTACGCTGTCCTTCAGCCGATCGCGAATCGTTCGGCTGTCGTACTTGATCAGCGCTGACAACTCATCGGTCGTCAGATAGGTCTGGTGCGGCCCAGCCGCGATAGGGACTTGCATGGTTGGCTCTCCTTTCTTGAGCAGTTACACTGGGAGACCAGTTTGCAAAGCAACAGGTGTTTTTGATCTCCTACAGATCAATATATCCGATGCATTGACCCGCAACAACCTTTTTTGATCTTCTGTAGATCATTTTCTGACGAACGGCATCATGATCCGCTGTCACTTCGCCCGCTTGATGGGGGAGCGCAAGCTCAAGATCGCGGACGTCGCACGCGATACGGGGATCAATCGGGGGACGCTGACCAGGCTGTACTACGAGACGGCGGAGCGCATTGAATTGGAAGTGCTCGATAAGCTTTGCGAGTACTTCCAGATCGACATCAGTGACCTACTTACGCGGGTCAGTTCAGGCAATGCTTCGGGGTAGTTCATCAAACCCGCTCGATGCGCCGTAGCAGTGCGTTCCGCTCTTACATCTGGGCCGTTTGTCGCGCGAGAGTTGGCTAGCCTGCGCTGTTCAAACGCTAAGTTTCGCAGAGAGGACTGAGGACGGTATGGCCTATGTGTACACGCGCCATGACGCGGAGCAACAGGGATACACACCCAGCGTAATTGCATCGCTGGGCGTCGCCGGCCTGCCCGGCGTTGGGTGGCTCACGCTCAGGCAGCTTGGCAGTCCAGACGCCGTCCTAGAACTATTCTCTCGCGAGTCACTGTCTGAGTTCACCCAAGCTGTGAACGCTGTCGGCGGCAAGTTCGCCCCTGCGGCCGCCGGCATCGACACTTGGCAAGCGCTGCGTGAAACCGTCTGGAAGCGCGGCCTTGGGTTCGTTGCCGAACTGGTGGACAGCCAGGTGCAGTGCATCACGGGCGCGTCCCTCGACTTCCCAGCGCGCTTCGAAGAGCTTGGCATCCGCCGCCCATTCTGGCTGTTCCTGCGGGGCCGCAGTGAGCTTCTAGAAGTGCCGTCCGTTGCCATCGTTGGCACTCGGTCGCCAAGTTGGGCCGGGGAATTCCTAACCCAGTACGCCGTCGCCGCGGTCGCCGAATTCCGTGCGCCGGTTGTTAGCGGCTTAGCAAAGGGCATCGACAGCGTGGCGCACGAATGGGCGCTTCGACTGAATCTGCCCACCATTTCCGTGCTCGGGTCCGGACTGCTTTCACCGTACCCAGCTCGGAATGCAGGCTTGGCGGATCGCATTGTGGCCGCAGGCGGGTTGCTTGTATCTGAGTACCTGCCGCGCCAACAGCCTACCGCAGAAATGTTCGTGTGGCGCAATCGCCTGCAGGCATGCATCGGCGCGTGTGTCATCGCAACCGAATGGCAACGTGCCTCCGGTACGGCCCATACCGTCAAGTTTGCGGCCGATTTGCTCAGGCCGAGCATAAGTATGCAATTGCCCATGTCGCAGCGTCCCCCGGAGGCCGGCAACGGCAAGCATCATTTCGAGCTTCCGCGCGAGCACACCAGCTTCAGTGAAACGATACGCGCTGCGCTGAATGCGGCCAGCGTCGCAAAGAGCCCCGCGGGTCATCTAGGTACTGTCAACGAAAGCAACGCGCCCACCCCGGAGCCGAGAATCAGTTTGGAGGGGCAAGTGGAGCAAGAACAAAGACGCCTATTCTGAGGGAAGGGCCGATGACTCTGAAGCTTGTGCTTGTTAGCCCGTCAGGGACACTAGAGAAGGACGGGAAGCTGAACGATGCGCACATAGCAGAGCTATGTCACTGCATCGCCGCGTGCGCGGCCGCTGGCATCACGTTTGCCATCTGGTCGAATCGTCGGTGGCTAGTGAACGGTGCCAAGCCGCTGGAGGAATATCTGAGCGAGAAGGCCGGGGTGGCGGTACATGCAGTCGGCGTTCCGTTCGGACACCCAGCGCGGCAGCGGGCCTCGGCTATTAATCCGATATTGACCAAGTTCGGAGTGCAGCTGCACGAAACGATCCTTGTTGGCGCGCGCGATGAGGACATGCAAGCAGGCGTGAACAACAAGCTGCTACTTTTGCGACCAGCTTGGTATGGCGGTGATCTGAAATATGGCTTTGCACTTGACTCGATCAGCAAGCTTTCCAGGTTCTGCCTAATCTTCGGCACTCGCACGCATCCAATCTATTGGGCGGTATCTGACGCGGGACGTGGCGTCCAGGTGGCGGCCATGGGTCCGTTCTCCACAATGATTGAAGCCTACGCCAAGTTCGGCAGCGATGCCGTTGCGGCGGCTAAGTACGAAGCGGGAACTCTGGAGTTCTGGCACCAGCTGATCACTTCAACGCTCTACTTTTCAGGAATCATCCACCAGGTGGACCTGATTGCCGTCTATCCCGGCCACGGGGCCGGTGTAAAGGAAAAGGCGTTCTATGAAGTGCTGTCATTGCTGGGCAAGTGCTTCCGTAAGACCTTCTATGTTGACCTGCTTCTGCGCCACATGGATGCGGCCAAAAGCCAACCGACCAGAGCCGCCCAGCGCAAGTTCGCAGCACAAGTCAACACCCTGCGCCTAAATCGCTACCCACGTCAATACGGCGGAGAGCCGCGCGCCTCGCAGATCCCGCTGAACGGGAAGACCGTTCTTGTTGTCGATGACATTTGCACGTCGGGACGTAGCATGGACACAGCACGCGCGTACCTCGCCGCAGCAGGTGCGCGAGCCATCATGTTCTCTTGGTTGAAGACGATAAACACTGACTTCGTGTCGATGCAGCCCGCCCCGAACTTGAAGCCATTTGAGGTAAACACTATTGAAGCGGAGCCCGCATCGGTTTCGTATGGGTACCACGTGAATATCGTGGATGGACAGGCTCCGGCCGAGATCGATCACGTGCTCGCGCGGTTTCAGGCTTGGCAGTGATTGCTCGATACATACGAACTTGACCACGGCCGTAGCTCGGGTCGCTAAGCGCCGAGCTAAGACAACCTCCCTTCCGAATGGCCAATCGACGGCTCGACAGGTACTTTGATGGCTCAAGCACGTCATGGCGCGCTTTCAGCTGGTCTGAGTCCCTGGCGGTCAACCTCCCGAGTGACAGTGGTACTCATCACCGGGATTTCGACAGCATGCGTTCCGTGGGTCTGTTGCAACTCTGCCACCGGGCACCCTTCGTTGTGAGCGCGATTGAATCGCCTGCAGCCTGCGCTCCGCAGACTCTCAACGAAGGAGTCAAGCGCGCCTAGATCGACTCGGGCGTCCGTGAAGGCATCGCTGTTAGCGAGCGGCTGCGCCTGAAGGAACCCGGATGCGAGAACGAGGAGCTGTGCAAGGCCAAGGAGATCCAGAAGCTGGCCAGCGCGTCCTTCACCTAGGCGGAGTTCGATCGCCGTCCAGTGCTTTGGCATCTAACACCGGCTTCTTGATCATCCCACGGGTAACACTGATTGGCTTAAAGTTCGAGCAAAGAGGACCAGGTCCGACATGCGCTTGAGCCGCGGAGCCGATGATGACCCTGAAACGGGAGTGGCCCAAGCGACCTGCTGCCGGGGTCCGCGGCATGAGAACGTGATCAAACCCCACGCCCGTGGCTGGGAATTGGCCGAGAGAACATTCTTATTGCTTCATCAGTCTTGTCGCAGGCGATGAGTTGCTCGTCCAATGCCCTCAGGTAGTGCTTGGCCTTCGCTTGAGCGGCAGGGTTCGACGAATCAACAAGGGCTTCGATGTTTGCCTTGTACTGCTTGATGTTCTTACGGAGGTTGTCGTTGGACTCGAGTTCCCTATCCGGCTCGAATGCTCGACCGAAGCCGGAGATGATGAACGAATGCTGCAGCCGTTGAAAGGGAAACAGTACAACGGTTTCCCCATCTCGCTTAACCATTCGCTTGAACATTTCCTTTACGCAGGCGTCGGTCTGAGTGTCGATATAGGCGGTCACCTCACTATCAACTTCAATGTAGGGTGTTCCTCGATCGTCCGCTTCGTGCTTGAACGCGCTCACCTTCGACTCTGCAGCGTACGCATCTTGATACCCGGTTCCGATCACCTGGGAGTCGGTGTGATAAATGCGCCCCCGCTTGATATAGCCCCGGCACATGATTCCTCGGGCCATAAGTTCAATTACAGACCCCCAGCAATGAGAGATGAGGTTGATCGCTCCTGCTGGGGAAATTTCGCTTGACAAGATCGCACAGTCCGAAATCTGTGTGACGCGGAAATTCATGTTCTTGTCGATCCGCGGCGCCATCGGACAGCAGGTCGGGCCATAGGCACTAAAGCGGGCGCGCTCGCTTCCGTCCCCGAGTTTTTTAAGCAGTTCCAATAGCTCAGACAATGGCATTCCCGTTCCGGCTTCGGAACTGGCTACCAAGTTTTTGAAACCGAGGACGTCAATGAACGCGACAAACTTGTCCTGGAACATGGGTGAACGATGGTTTGAGTTGTTGGTGAGGCTTGACCTACTCTATTCAACGGCGGTCGGTAGTTTCTGCCAAGAGTATGTTGCCGCTCGCATCGATATGCACATGCCATTATCCAAATAAAGATGGTAGGTTCACCGTCAAGTCAGGAGACCTCTGCATTCCTAGAGAGTCGAACCTCAGATCACGAGCATTCGCTTCGTCTGGCGTGATATGACCGCGCGGGGTCGGCAGCTCCGGTTCGCCAGACCAGCTAGCGGGCGCTCGGACGGCCTCAAACCTCAGGGCCTCGGCCGAATCCCACCGGTCGAGTACCGTGTCAAACTGCTCCCCAACCTCTACTTCTGACTGACTCAGGAGATCGAGGGGGCTTCATCCATGAAAAGCGGGTCGACTTGGCCCAGCAGCTCAGCCATGACGCAGTCCACCGAAACAGACCCTGCGAAGCTCCACGCAGACATCCAGAGCGGGATGTTTGAACGCTTGGGATGGTTCGAGGCCCGCTACGACGTTGTTGGCACTTATGCCTTCCAGCCGGGCAGCGATCCCGTCTACCTCGGCGAAAGGTCCAAGCTGGTGTGCCGCTACTGCGGCCGGGCCGACCCGGAGGTGAAATTCAGGCAGCGTGCCCACGCCATCCCGGACCAAGTGGGCAACAACTGGCTATTCGACTATGAGGAATGCGACACATGCAACAGCGACTTCGCCAAGCGGGTGGAGGACGACTTTGCCAAGTGGACGCAGCCGTGGCGGACATTGGGTCGAATCAGAGGCAAGAACGGCGTCCCCTCCATCAAGTCCAACGACAAGAAGTTCCGCATCGCCGCTACCGTGGACTCCACACCTGCCGAAACTGGTTCGGGGGCCGTCCGGCACGGGCTCAAGATGCATGTGGGCGTCAATGATGTCCGCTACGAGCCCGACGAGGCGAACCGGACCATCAGGCTCACGCTCGATCGGCCGGCCTACGTTCCCATGGGCGTCTTCAAGTGCCTGGTGAAGATGGCGATTGCGATCATGCCGCTCGAGGAGGAACAGAAGTGCTACCACTTAAAGAAGTGGATTCTTCTGCCGACGCACACGTTCGAGAGTTACCCCTACCGACCGCTGCGCGTTCTCTACCAATTCGCGCCAGGCCCCCTGCCCAACGACCGCGTTGCTTGCAGGCTGGTGCGGCGCAAGCCGGACTGCGCCGACGACTGCCCATACATGCAGTTCATCTTGCAACTCAGCAATCACGTCTTTCAGATCGCGCTGCCCATGCACGTCGAGGACCGTAAGCAACTCGAAGCAGGTAAGTTCACAACCGCCCTGTGGCCCAACACCTGGGCGGACGTTGAACACCAAGCGCGATATGGCAGGACGAGCCACAAGGACTATGACATGAGCGGCGTAGAGGTGGTTCGCGGCGATAGCACGTCGATGGTCCTCTCCTACGACCGGCTCGTTGACATGCCCGGCACCGTGGCGCAGCCCGACGACGAGCCGAAGAACAATTGACGCCTGCCGGCCATCGGATGCGGCTTGCCGGTATGCGGCAGGTCCCAATGACCGCTTATCGCGCCTGCCGACGCTCGCGCCCGCCCGGTGAATAGCTCTGACCAGTCTGAAGCGGTCGATGCTCTGTGCGGTCACCCAGCGACGATGAAGGCAAAAAACCCGCGAAAGACGGGCCCGACACAGATGCTAGCCTGGCTCCAGCGCCTTCCATGCCTCGCGCTTGCCCATTCCCATGGCTGCGAAGTAGCGCTCCAGCATCGACGCGCGCGGGGTTACCTGACCGGACTCCCATTTCCATAGGCTGAGGGACGAAATCCCCAGCAGCTGCGCCATCTGCGCTTGACTCATTCCAAAGGACTGGCGCTTTGCCTTCAACCGATCGGCACTGAAGGTTCGTTTACGTCCTGGGCGTCCGGCAGTTTCTTGCTTGTCAGCAGCAGGCGTCGTGCGAGTGACCACCTTCTGTGCAGCGCGCAGCTGTGAACCGAGCTCTTTGACGGCACGTTTGAGCGACGCGATTTCAGACCGGTGAGCAGCCGAAATCTTGCGAAGCGAAGCAATGTCCTCGCGGACTTCCTTGCGAGCAACGCGCGATATCTCTTGCTTGAGCAACTGGGCGATGTTTGGCATCCCCGGATAGTAACTTCGTTCAAGAAGTTGGAAGCCGGAGTTGATCCGGGAGCCACCCGGAACATAGTCAGGCATCAGACTGCATCCATAAGCGTTGACGTACCCTGGAGAATAGCGAACCAAATGAATAAAGGGCTCCCGCGGGAGCCCTTTATTC
>Ga0247823_10004914_pt1 | contig 10650 bp, 7 predicted proteins | sample 13C_PalmiticAcid_2_FD_192426 | JGI IMG/M metagenome (GOLD analysis project Ga0247823, IMG submission 192426) | Soil microbial communities from agricultural site in Penn Yan, New York, United States - 13C_PalmiticAcid_Day30 | ecosystem: Environmental > Terrestrial > Soil > Agricultural land...
GTGATGCCGACCGGACTGATTAGGTCCAGCCGCAGGGTGCCGTCGCCGGTCCCTGTGCTCACGACGGCGGTGTAGACCCGCCCATCGGCCGTGGTCAGCGACGTGATGGTTGCCCCGACGAGGGTGCCGGATGCGACCGCCGCGAAGTTCAGCGGAGATACTCCCAGGACCGGCTCGCTGAACGTGATCGTGAACGCGACCGACGCGGCACGGGTCGCGGCTGGGCCAACCAGTGCGATCGACTGGACGACCGGAGCAGTCCTGTCCACGACCAGGGGGGTCGCGGTGAACGGTCGGCCGGTCAGCGCGTTACCGGCCCGATCCACGATTCCGTTCGGGGTGGCGAGGGTGAGCCGGAGGGTGCCGTCCCCGAACCCGGTCGTGACAGTCACCGTGTAGGTGGCCCCGCTGCCGGACACGCCGGTGATGGCCGCGCCGTTGACGCCCAGGGCAACGAGGGCGAAGTTGCTCGCGCTCACGCCGACAACCGATTCGCTAAACGTGACCGTGAACTGCGTCGTGCCGGCACTCGTCGGGTTCGCCCCGACGGGCACCGTGGTCTGCGCGGTTGGGCTGGTCCGGTCCACGACGACCGCGGTTCCGCCAGTGTACGGCAACCCGTTCACGGGCGGGAAAACGCTGCCGTCGTCGTTGACCATGTCGAGACGGATCGTGCCGTCGCCCGTCCCGGTGCTGACCGATACCGTCCACGTAGTGCCGCCGCCGGTTACGCCCGTGATATCCACCCCGGCGAGCGCGCCGCCGACGGTCAGCGCGAAGTTGTCCGCGGTCAGACCCTCGACGGCCTCCGGGAAGGTCACAACGAAGTCCACCACCGCGCCGTTGGTCGGGTTCGGTCCGACCGGGAGGATCGATGTCACGGCCGGCAGGATGCGGTCGATCTGCACGACGGTCCCGCCGGTGAACGGCAGGAGTTGCACGTCCTGGCTGACGCCGGTCGCGTTGACCATGTCCAGCCGCAGGGTGCCGGTGCCGAGGATGCGGGTAACCGGCACGGTCCAGGTGGTGCCGGACCCAGTCGGGGTGCCGACCGTCGCGCTGACCGTGTCGGTCACGACCGCCTGGAAGTTACCGGCGGTCAGACCATCGACCGGCTGGTTGAACACCACCGTGAAGAGGACCGTGCCAGCGCTGGACGTCGCGGGGCCGGTGATGCTCAGGACGATCGGCTGGACGGTGTAGGTCTCGCCAGTGAACGGGACGCCTGCGAGCGGGTTTCCGGCCGTGTCGGTGATCCCGGTGCCGTCGGTCACGCTGATGCCGAGCGTGCCGTTGCCGGCCCCGATCGTGACGGTCACGACCCAGGTGGCGCCCGAACCCGAGACGTCGTCGATGCTCGCCCCTGTGACCGTGCCAGTGGCGTTCAGGGTGAGATTGCCGACGGTCAACGCGGTCACGGGCTCACTGAATGTGACCTGGAACCGTCCGGTCGCAGTCTGGATCGGGTCGGGGTCCAGTCTGGTGATCGACTGGACCGTCGGGGCGGTCTGGTCGATCGTCACGACCTGCCCGGCAGTGAACGGGATGACCCGGATTCCCGGAGTGACGCCGGCCTCGTTAATCACGTCGAGTCGCAGGGTGCCGGTCCCGATGATGCCGGTGACCGGGACCGTCCACGTCCGGCCATCAATACTGGTCACGGCGCCGATCGTTCCGGTCACACCGCCGGTGGTGCTCAACGCGAAGTTGGCCGCCGACAGACCGGTCAGCCCGTGGTTGAACGTGACGGTGAAGGTCAACTGGTCCGTGTTGGTCGGGCTGGCCGTCGGGGTGGTGATTGCGAGGACCGCCGGCGGCTGAACCTCGAACGCGCCGATGTCCGCCTTAGTGCCGAACACCCGGACGAAGCTCGGGCCTCGCTGGTCGGTCGGCTGGCCGGCCGGGTTGGACCCCGCGTCGAGCAACGGGCTGCCGGACAGGGGGGCAATGGTCAGCGTCGGGCCGCCGTTGTCCGCAAGTGAACCGAGTTTGAGGTCCGTGTCGAACGGGATGTTATTCGCCCCGGTCAGGGTGAACCCGGCGCTCTTGCCGACCGCGCTCGAGTTCACGTTCACGATTCCGGCGCTGAGGATGTCGGGGGCCTTGGTGTTGGAGTTTCCCGACACGACCGAACTGGTCACATTGATCACCCCCGACCCTGCCAACTGGGCGATGCCGCCGCCGCCCTGGCCATCGGCGGGGTTCGCCGCGGTGTTGCCGACGATCGTGCAACTCTCGAAATCGAACTTGCCGTAATGGAATCGCAGCATCACCCCCCCGCCCGAACTGGCCGAGGTGTTGCCCGAAATCGTCGTGTTCTGGATGCGCGAGTTGAGAGAGTAACCAAAAAAGTAGATGCCGGCGCCCCCGGCGTTGTTCAACGGGGAGGTTGTGGTGTTCCCCGAGATGGTGCTGTTCTGGACCGTCAGCGTCCCGGAGTTGTAGAAGTAGATCCCACCCCCGACAAACGTGGCGGTGTTCCCGCTGATGGTACTGTTCCGGACAGTGAGGGTGCCCAACTGGCCGATGTAGACGGCCCCGCCGACCAGGGTGGCCTCGTTCGACTTTAAGGCCACCGAGTCCAGCACGACGGTGGAAGAGGCCTTCATGGCTCCGCCAAAGTCCGATTTCCCTCCCTGGATGGTCACCCCGGAGAGGTTAAAGGTCGAGGCGGTCGAGTTGAAGATCCGGGACGCCGAGGCGGACGAGGCGCGCTCGATCGTGAGGAGCTTTGCGCCGGGACCGGTGATGGTGATCGGGGAGGAACCGCTGACTGTGATCTGACCACCCGTCAAGGAGATTGTCTGGGCGGTGCTGAACATGGAGTCGAAAACGATCTCGTCGGCCCCTTTCGCAGCGTTAGCGTCGAGGACCGCCTGGCGCAGCGACCCAGGGCCGGCGTCGTCGGTATTGCTGACCGTAAACGTGGCCGGTGTCACCCGGTCTTCGAGCTGCTGAACGCCGAGCAGCGACTGTCGCCGTGTCGCGCACGGCCGGGTGAGTAGGTACTTGGCCCTCTGGAGGGCGGATTGAGGCGAGAGCGGAGTCATGACTCGGTCCTGGTGCCGGCCGCAAGATGCATACGAGTCGGCCGTTGGATACCGAAAAAGCAGTGGTTTTGGGTGTCAAAGATAAGACGATGGTGGAAGGATGGGGAAGTGAAATAACCCCATTTTGTGCTTTCCTATCTTCCCCCAACCGTAAGACCGACACGGTCGTACTGCACGCCACGGTCGGCGCAACATGAAGGCCCGCACAATCCCGAGGATCACCATGACCGCGCCGGACGAGCCCCTGCGTAGTGTCCATACGACCAGTCTACCTGTCGTGCTCGACCAACTCCGGCTGTCTCTGCTCGTCAGCACTTACCAAGCGGGCAAGCTCATCCTGGTGCGGTCCGAGGGGGGTGTGGCGAACACGCACTTCCGCAACTTCCAGGTCCCTATGGGGTTGGCACTCGATCGCGGCCGGTTAGCTGTTGGCACCCGCTCGGCTGTGTGGGAGTACCGCGACCAGCCAGCCGCCGCCGCTCGGCTCGAACCCACCGGACGCCACGACGCCTGCTTTCTGCCCCGCGAGGCCCACTTCACGGGCCACATCGCCATCCACGAGGTTGCGTTCGGGTCGGGGGGCGAACTCTGGGCGGTCAACACCCGGTTCTCGTGCTTGTGTACGTTCGACCGGGAGCACAGCTTCGTCCCGCGGTGGCGGCCGCCGTTCGTTTCCGCCCTGACGCCGGAGGACCGCTGTCACCTCAACGGGCTGGCGCTGGTGGACGGCAAGCCCCGGTTCGTCACCGCGCTCGGCGTCACCGACACCCCGGGTGGGTGGCGGGCGGACAATGCCCGCGGAGGGGTGCTGATGGAGGTCCCGTCGGGGCGCGTGGTGGCGTCTGGACTGTCGATGCCGCATTCGCCGCGGTGGTACGACGGCAGGCTGTGGTTCCTGGAGTCCGGGGCCGGGACGCTTTCCACCTGTGACCCGGCGACCGGATGGACGGAGGTGGTGGCCCACGTCCCCGGGTTCACCCGTGGGCTGGATTTCGCCGGACCGCTGGCGTTCATCGGACTGTCTCAGGTTCGGGAGACGGCGGTCTTTAGTGGCATCCCGATCACCGAGCGGCTGCCGGTCGAGGAGCGGGTGTGCGGGATGTGGGTGGTGGACACCCGGACCGGCCAGACCGTGGCGTTCCTGCGGTTCGAGTCCGGGGTGCAGGAGGTGTTCGCCGTCCTGGCACTGCCAGGGATGCGGTTCCCGGAGCTGCTCAACGAGGAGCAGGACGAGACGGTGTCGAACTCGTTCGTGCTACCGGACGAGGCGCTGGCGGACGTGCCACGATGAGAACTCATGGCAGGGGTCAGGCGATCAGGCGATCAGGCGATCAGCACACCTGGTCTGATCGCCTGACCAGAAAAGGTGAGCGCCTGACCCTACCCGACTGATCGCCTGTAGACAAAAGTAGACATCGCCTTTGTGTCTGGACCCGAATTAATGCGACAACTCAGTCTGGCCAGAGGGTGGGCCTCGAAGACTCGACCCACCCTACATCACGCCGCCTCCGCAGCCGCTTGCGGTACTGCCACGGCCACGGGCTTCCGCTCTCCCAGCCACTGGCCGCCAACCCGCGGGTTGCCGAGCGACTTGACCATATCCCAGATCGCCGCGGCATAGGACCGGAACACGTTTGCCCCCTCCGGCTCGCGTAACTCCTTCTCGTACACGACCGGCGTTGCCTCGGCGAGGTTGTGGTGCGGGATCTTCGAGTACAGGTGGTGCGGGCCGTGCTGGTCGATGTGCAGCATCGTCGCCGACAGGACTCGGCCGGCCAGGGTCGGGTCGATCACCGTCCGGGTGGTGCTCGGTACGTCGTGGCCCAGCAGACCCATGTGCTCGGTGTACTGCCGCAGTGTCTGCATGTTCCCGGCGATCAGCGACGGCACGAAGTAACCGACCAGGAAGTACTCCCAGATGCCGAGGGAGGCGACTGCCCCAAGAATGACGGCCCACAGGGCCACGCACAATGCATATTCGCCGACCAGGCGGCGGGCGGTCGAGCGCGGCATCCTGTCGGCGACCAGCACACCGCGGAGGAAGACGAGCGGGGTGAAGAAGAACCCGAGGAACAGCTCGGCGAACGCGGTCAGCAGTCGCTTCCACCGCGGCACGGCGGGGTCCACGAACGGCCACAACTCGGAGTCACGCAGGGTACCGAGGTGGGTGTGGTGCATGTTGTGTACCCACCGGTACGCCGACAACGGCGTGAGGATCAGTGACCCGATGACCAGACCCTGGAGTTCGTTCAGCCGGCGGTCGCGGTGCAGAAGGTAGTGGGCCGCCTCGTGGAAGGCGAGCAGGTTCGCATGACCGATGTGAGCCTGGACGAGCCAGCAGACGACCGACACCGGCCAGAATCCGTTCTCCCAGGCCAACAGCGAAACGGCCATCAGCCCGAAGAACAGCGCCAGCCACCCGCCGGCCTCGTAGAACGGCCGACCGGACTTGCGGTGAAGTCGCTGAAGGAACTCCTTGCGGGTCATGGCGAACCGTCTCCCGGTGTGCAGATGTGCCGCACCGCAAATGTTATACCGGAGTCAACGGCCGGGCACCACTCTCTGCCGGGGCGTTCCGACCCGTGGCTGCGAGCCGTACCCGGACGCGGTGGCGGGCGACCAGGCAGCCGCTCACCCATGCGACGGCGGCCAGCGCCCCCGCTGCCACGTCTCCGGGCCAGTGGACGAGTAGGTACGGGCGGCTCCAACAGACGGCGGCCGCCAGGAGGACGCAGCCAACAGCGACCACCCATCGCCAGACAGACTTGAAGTCCCGCGCCACCACGAGTGCGGCGACGCACAGGTACAGCCCGACCCCGCGCAGGGCGTGGCCGCTGGGGAAGCTGTAAGCCGCGACGGCAACGGCCGGTTCATACGGGCCGGGCCGCTCGACCTGGAAGGCCCACTTGAGCATCGGCTCCAGCAGGCTGCACCCGACGAGGACTACCAGCAACGTGGCCGCGTCCAGGTATCGTCGCCGGGCGGCGTACACGGCGACCAACCCTGCCCCGAGGGCCGTCGTCACGGCCCAGTGACCGGCACCGGTGATGATCTCGGCGAAGGCGGTCAGCCGCGGCGATCCCCGGGGCTCGATGGCGTCCAGGATCGCCTGGTTGGCTGTGGCCCACTCCCCGGCCAGCACGACCCGCGCGAGCAAGCCGAACCCCAGGACGGCCAGTGCGGCCAGCCCCAGGCCCAGCGCCACGCCCCGTGGCATCCGCACCACCAGCAGCATCAGCGCAGCGACCAGCCCGAACAACCGGCTGCCCAGGCCGCGGCCGGCGGCATCGGCGTCCCAGTCGTCGGCCTCCGGCGGCTCCCCCTCCGGGTCCGGCCGATAGCCCGGGCCGGCCAGCACCCGCAGCGCCTTCGGGACGACCGTGAACGCGAACCGCCGCCCCTCCGCGAGTTCACCGTCGATGCTCACCGGAATCGGTGGGTCGCACTCGATCTCGACGCGCTTGGCCCGGCGGTGCAATACGGTTTCGTCGGCGTGGTAATCGCCGGCCATCAACCGGGCCGCGACGACGGACGTATCCAGCAGGTCGCCGGCCGGGATGACGATCACGTCGAGCAGTCCGTCCTCCGGGTTGGCCAGTGGGGCGACTGGCAGCCCGCCGGCCGCGGTCCGGCCGTTGGCAATTACCAGGTTGTAGAGGTCCATCGTCTCCGGCGGGCCGCCGTCGAACCGGAACGTCACCCGGTAGGACTCGCGCTCGGCGATCGGCCCGGCAGCGCCGCGGAGGTAGGCAAGCGGCCCCCAGAACCCCTTCAACTCACTGGTCACGTCGGCCGCGACCCGACCACTGAACCCTCCGGTGATCGCGTTGACCGCGTACCCGGCACGGTCCCCCTCGACGCGGATCACGTCGATGGTCCGCCGTCGGCCGGTCTTCCACAGGTCGAGCGCCGCGACAGCATCCAGCGGGATGGCGAGGGTGCGGCACAGGTCGTTGCCGGTGCCGAGCGGCACGATTGTGAGCGGCTTGTCGGGGAAGTGCGGGGCGAGTCCGTTGACCGCGGCGTGGACGGTGCCGTCGCCGCCGGCCACGGCGATCAGGTCACAGCGGCCGCGGGCGATCTCGGCGACGACTTGCTTGAAATCGTCATCCGGCCCGAGTTCACGGAGGGCGACCTTCCGCCGTCCGGCCAGCGCGGCACGGAGGGCCGCGATTTGGTCGGCGGACCCGGACCGTGGATTGAACAGGACACACACCCTCACCGCTCGGCCTCCGATAATGAAGGCGGCCCACGTTGGACCGCCCTTCCATCGTAGGCACGAGCGTCGGCGGCGGGGTGGCTCCGAAAACGCAACCAGCCGGGGCGAACCCCGGCTGGCGTGTTTTACTGCCGCTGTTCTCATCGCCCTTTCGGGATGAACCGGGCAATGGGAGGTGAATCGGCCGGGATGTCGCCAGACACCTTGATCGACTTCACCGGAGACTTCTTTGCCCCGGTCGTGGTCAGCGCGCTGCCGGACGTTGCGATAGCGTACGAGCCGGCGTGACGGAGGTTAGCGAGTACCATATCCCGCATGGTCGAGTGCGTTGCACTCCCGCCGAGTTCCATCGGAATGCGCACCATTTTACCGCCCATCGTCTCGGCGACGACGGTGATTCGCCGGACCGGTCCTCCCTGGCCGAAAACGGGCACCGGAGCGAAGTCCACCTCGACCCCGAGGGGAAAGATGTGGGTGACGACGGTGCACAGGATCGCGGTCATGGTGCCTCCTGCCCTGCAAGGGGCACGGCCGATCATCGCGCGGTCAGCCGAGCAACCTGAGTATCAGGTAAACCAGTAGCACGGTCACGGCGGCATCGACCGTCACGAAGGCGAGCAGGCACCCGCACGCGAGGAGTGTTGCCCTCCGGTCGCTCATGGCCCGTCCCGGCACCGGCGCAGACACGCTCCCGTCCTCTGGGTATCCTCAGTCGGCCGGAACGGACTGGAACTCCGGTTTAGCAGAATGAGCCGCAAGATGCCACTGATCGGTGCCCATCTGTCAGTCGCTGGCGGGCTGTATAAGGCCGCCGAGGCCGCAGCCGCACTGGCGTGCGGGACGGTGCAGATCTTTTCCAAGAACGCCAACCAGTGGGCGGGCAAGCCGCTCACCGACGACGAGGTCGCGGCGTTCAAGGCCGCCGTCCGCAAGGCCAGGTTGAAGTACCCGTCGGCGCACGACTCGTACCTCATCAACCTCGCCGCCCCCGGCGACGAGTTGTTCGAGAAGTCCATCGCGGCGTTCGTGGACGAGTTAAACCGCGCCGAACAACTCGGGCTGAGCTACCTCGTCACCCACCCGGGGGCGCACGTCGGCAGCGGCGAGGACGCGGGGCTGCGGCGCGTCACGGCGGGGCTGGACCGGGCACTCAAGAGCACGTCCGGATACAAGGTGAAGATCCTGCTCGAAAACACCGCCGGTATGGGGACCACCCTCGGCCATCGGTTCGAACACCTCGGCCGGCTCATCACTGACTCGCATGACCCCGGCCGGCTGGCGGTCTGCTTCGACACCTGCCACGCCTTCGCCGCCGGCTACGACCTGTCCACCGACGCGGGGTACGACGCCACGTTCGCCGAGTTCGGCCGCACGGTCGGGCTGCGACGACTGAAGCTGTTCCACGTCAACGACAGCGTCAAGTCGCTCGGCAGCCGGGTGGACCGGCACGCCGGCATCGGTCTGGGGATGATCGGCGAACAGGCTTTCCGCCGACTGGTGACGGACCCGCGGTTCGCCAGGCACCCGATGATTCTGGAGACGCCCAAGGACGGCCCGAACGGGGAGCCGATGGACCCGGTGAACCTGGCCAGGTTGCGCGGCTACGTCGCCGAATCGGCAGCCGCGTGACACTCCCAGCCGATGGCGGGCGGGGTTCGTCGGTATCGGTTATGACGTCTGGCCCCTGTCCGGTTACGGCGTGGATTGCCTGACCCCTCAAGATGCCGGTCGCACTGGTCGATGATGGAGGTGCAAACAGCACGTCCCGGCCGGCCGACCGATCTCGGCCGCGGGAAGGGGTCGCTGGCGGGCAATCCGGTGTTCGCACCGTGGATCGCCGCCGCCGGCCTGTGCCGGTCGATCGCGCGTGAGACCCCCGACTCCGCCCGGTCCCGGCCCTTCCCGCGGCCGCGGGCCACCTTGACCCTTCCCCCGCCGCACATATCCCACCAACGACCCGACGGCGACCGGCCGTCCCGCGCGTCCCGTTCCCGTGAGCCCGAACCCATGAGCATCGACAGCATCCTCTCGATCCACGCCCGGGAAGTCCTCGACAGCCGCGGCAACCCGACGGTGGAGGTGGACGTCCGCACGGCTGGCGGAGCCTTCGGCCGCGCCGCCGTTCCCAGTGGCGCCAGCACCGGCGCGCACGAAGCCGTCGAACTTCGCGACGGGGACAAGAGCCGCTACCTCGGCAAGGGGACCAGCAAGGCAGTCGAGCACGTCAACACGACGCTCGCGAAGGCCCTCGCCGGGCGGAACGTCTTCGACCAGGCAGCGATCGACAAGGCGATGGTCGAGCTGGACGGCACGCCGAACAAGGCCAAGCTCGGGGCCAACGCGATCCTCGGCGTCTCGCTGGCGTGTGCCCACGCCGCGGCCGACGCTGCCGGGCTGCCGCTGTACCGGTACGTCGGCGGGACCAACGCCACCGTGCTGCCAGTCCCACTCATGAACATCCTCAACGGCGGCAAGCACGCGGACAGCACCGTCGATTTCCAGGAGTTCATGATCATGCCGATCGGCGCCCCGACGTTCCGCGAGGGGCTACGGATGGGGGCCGAGATCTTCCACAGCCTCAAGAACGTGCTGCACGACAAGGGGCTGAACACCGCGGTCGGCGACGAGGGCGGGTTCGCCCCGAACATGGCCTCGGCCGACGACGCGCTGGCGACCATCTCCGAGGCGATCAAGAAGGCCGGCTACAAGCTCGGCGATCAGGTGGTGTTCGCGCTCGACGCCGCCTGCACCGAGCTGTACGACGAGGCCCACAAGCAGCACAAGAAGGAAGGGTACTGCTTCTTCAAGAGCGACAAGAACCGGGTTATCTCATCGGACGAGATGATCGACCTGTGGGTCAAGCTCTGCGACAAGTACCCGATCCGGTCGATCGAGGACGGGCTTTCCGAGGACGACTGGGCCGGCTGGAAGAAGCTGACCGAGAAGCTCGGGGGCAAGGTACAGCTCGTCGGCGACGACCTGTTCGTGACCAACACCGAGCGGCTGAAGCGCGGGATCGCCGAGCACTGCGGCAACAGCATCCTGGTGAAGGTGAACCAGATCGGCACCCTGACCGAGACGCTGGAGGCGGTCGGGCTGGCGATGCGCAACGGGTTCACCGCGGTCATGAGCCACCGCAGCGGGGAGACGGAGGACACGACCATCGCCGACCTGGCGGTGGCGACCAATTGCGGCCAGATCAAGACCGGGTCCGCCAGCCGCACCGACCGGGTCGCCAAGTACAACCAGCTCCTGCGGATCGAGGAGCAACTCGGCTCCGCCGCGGTCTACGGCGCGGAGATGAAGATGAGGGGGTGAGTGGGTGAGGGCGTGAGGGGGTGACAGAAAAGCCTCTCCACGCCAGCCCTCACCCCCTCACCC
>Ga0247823_10004915_pt1 | contig 10648 bp, 4 predicted proteins | sample 13C_PalmiticAcid_2_FD_192426 | JGI IMG/M metagenome (GOLD analysis project Ga0247823, IMG submission 192426) | Soil microbial communities from agricultural site in Penn Yan, New York, United States - 13C_PalmiticAcid_Day30 | ecosystem: Environmental > Terrestrial > Soil > Agricultural land...
GCCTCGTCGTCGACGGCATAAGCTAGCGCCGGCAGCTCCTCCAGCGCCATCGCGCCGCTGGATTTGCAGCAGCGCCAGTAGGTGGTGTACACGCGCTTCCCGTTGGGGAAGGAGTAGTAGCACCAGTCCTCGCCGTCCGGCGCCTGCGCACCGAGCAGGTCGTTGTAGGCGGTGCGCTCGATCTCTTCGGCGAAGCGCGCCTCGCCGGTCAGCCGCAGCAGCTCGCGGTTGAACTGGATCCAGGACAGCAGCGAACAGGTTTCCACGTAGGCGTTCGGACTGAAGCTGCCGCGCGCGTTGAACACTTCGCGCGACCGATGCGCCACGCCCCCCCACGGGCCACCGCCCAGGGTCAGGTGATGTTCGCGGATGTTCTGCCAGATGCGCTCCAGCGTGTCGCGCAGGCCGGCGTCGCCGGTGACGCGGCATAGCTTGACCAGCGCCACCAGATTCCACAGCAGTTGATAAGCCTTGCCGGTGGCGATCTCGGAAGCGTCGGCGCCGGCTTCCAGCGCGGGCAACAGGCGCAGTGCGGGGTGCGCGTTGGCTTGCGCCAGCACCTGGCGGGCCAGGGCGAGGAAGCGCGGCTCGCCGGTCTCCTCGTGCAGTTCCAGGGCCGCATCCATCAGCACGGTGGCCGACATGCCGTGATGGTTGCCGAGCGTGGTGATGTCGATGCCCGAGGCCAGCGCCTGTGCGCAGAGGTCGGCGATGCGTTCGGCCGCCTGCGTGTAGCGCGGATCCTGCAACGCGCGCGCGGTTTCGACCAGGCCGAGGACCAGGTAGGCATGCACCCAGATGTCCCAGGTGCGCAGCGTGGGCGCACCATCCCAGCTCGGCGGCTGCGGCGGCTGCGGGTGGAGGAAGCGGCGCGCGTCGGCGTAGGTACCCAGGTACCCATCGGCTTCCTGTACGGAGAGCAGGTAGTCGGCCACTTCGCGCAGATGCGCACCCAGCGTCGCATCGCCGCTGCGGACGAAGGCACGGGCCGCAGCCGAGAGCCACTTGCCCGCGTGTTCGCCGTACCAGTCGCCTTCGGTGTTGCGCGCACGGTGCTCCGGCGAGAACAGCACGATGGCCGGGCTGTCGGGCGCGGTGATGAAGTGCGACAGGCGACCGCGCAGGTTGGCCTCGAGGGCCGCGCCGAGGACGCCTTGCAATTGGATGTGGTGCGGGGTCATTGCTTGAGATACCTGGCCAGGTCGTCGATCTGCTGCGCGCTCAGGCCGGCGGCATGCGGGCGCATCACGCCGCGGCTGAGCGCATCGACGATGCGGGGGTGGGGGCGCGCGGCGATCACCGCGCGAGGGGGAATATTGCCTTGCGGATGATCGTGGCAGGCCGCGCAACGTTGCGCATACAGCGTCGCCGGCGGCACACCGGCCAGCCGCGCATCGACCGCGGCGTCCTGCGTCGCGGTGGCCACGGGCACGCGATCGGTGATGCGCTTGCCGCCGCGGCCGAACGCCTGGATGCGGTCGGTGCCGACGAAGACCTGCCCGCCGCCGAACGCCGGCTCGTTGTACTTGCCGCTGGTGAACAGCTCGCCCGGCGCGCTGCGCCACACGATGTCCAGCGACCGCGCATCCAGCGCGTACAGCACCGGCCGCGGCGCATCGGCGCCGTGCAGCGAGGCGGAACGCGGTGCGTTCTCGTCGAGGATCCAGACCAACGCATCCTCGCCCCCGCGGCTGGTCACCATCGGCGATCCCGGGTTGCCGAGGACCAGCGTGGGATGCGCGCGGTCGATGCGCAGGAACGGCGCCGTCGGTGTCGCCCGGTCGACGCGCAGGCGCACCACGGACGGTGCGATGCTGGTGGACGAACCCGGTGCCTGCTTGGTGTTGCCGGTGACGAAGACATATTCGATGCCCTCCGCATCGCGGTACACCGCCGGCACCGACCGCGCACGCGCCAGGTCCAGCGCGGCATCGTCTTCCGAGTAAGGGCCGAACACGTTGAGGGGGCCGCGCGTCCCATAGGCGCGCTGCGGCGATGGCGCCAGCAACGAATGATCGCTGGCGGCGTCGGTGCTGCAGGGCGCACGGCGATCGCGTGCGCCGGGCAGATGATCCCGGTCCAGCAGGTAGACATTGCCCTGCTTGCCGCCGACGGTCATCAGCCGTGGGCCTGGGGCGCCTGCCGCATCCGGGAACAGCGCGACGCCCCCCGAGCCCAGGTCGATGTCCTTCTCGGCGGTGGTGCAGTAGTTGAACGGCGTGTAGGTGCCGCGCAACGCGAAGCCCTTCGCCGCCGCTGGCGGTGCGAGCTTCAGCACCGATTGCGCCCAGTCGCCGTCCGCGTCCTGGTAGCCGCCGAAGCCACTGCCGGTGACGACGTAGACGTTGCCTTCCGCATCGACGGCGGGACCGCCTGCGCCCCAGATGCCGCCACTGCCCCGGTGCGGCATGGCGACGGAGGCGAAGGCCCCACTGACGCGGGGCGTGCGCGTATCGACGGCGGCGATCCAGCCCGTTTCCGACTCGCCGAACACGACGTACAGCTGCGAGCCGTCGGGACTGAGGTTCAACGCGCCGCGTTGCACGCGGAAATCGAACTTGCGCTTCGGCGGCACGCGGGACGGGCCGGCGTTGGCATTGAGGCGGTTGAACGTGGCTTCATCCAGCGTCACCGGCCAGCCCGGCAGCACGCGGCCGCTGCCCAGGTCGAGCGCGTACGCGCGCCAGCGATGCTTGGGGTCGCAGTGGGTGACGTACAGCCGCCCCTGCGCCACATCCACCACGGGCGTGCTGAGGATGCCGGTGGGCACGCCGTCGAGCGGCGCGGGTTGCAGCCGACAGGGGTCGCCAAGCCGCGTCTTCCACAGGATGCGCCCCGGCGCCACATCGCCCTGGCGCGAGGCACTAATCGCGTAAACATGGCCATTGTTGCTGGCCGCGATGACCACATCGAAGCGCTCGCCGGTCTGCGGACCTGCGGTGATCGCCAGCCGGTCGACATACAGCGGCGATGCATAGAGGCGCGCTTCGCTGCCATTGTCGGCATCGAGAGGCGGCGACTCCCAGACAAGGCCGAAATCCTTCGCGCCGACCACCGCCGGCGTCAGCACGGTTTCGTCGCGACGCCAGCCGGTGCGCGCGGCATCGGCGTGGAAGGTGGCGCGGCGCACCTGGCCAGGCTCGCCGGCTGCGGCGGGCACGGTTAGCGTGGACGCTGCGGCGGGCGCATCCACTACCTCGGCATGCGCCGTCCACAGGATGGCGTTGAGCAGCAGATGGCGTACCGACGGCTGCGCGAGCGTGTCGAGGTAATGCGCACCGCTGAAAACGACGCCGCGGCCGCCGTCGGTGCGTTCGTGGGCCCAGGCCACGTCGGTGCGTTCGGCGATGTCGTCCAGCACGGGGTGGCCATCGCGGAACTGCGGGTGCAGCACCGCCTGCAGCAGGGGCGTGCGCGTGCCGGTGCCGCGGAAGGTGGGGTAGAACTCGTCCCGGTAGGCGAACGGCGCCATGCCCGCGGTGATCGGATGCGTGGCCGGGTCCAGCGTCGTCCACTGCGTGGTGCGGTCGAACGTGCCGATGCGCACGGCACCCAGCCAGCGCGCCAGGCCGAAATCGTCGCCCTCCGGCACCGTCGAGGCCTGGTGCAAGGCGACGACGCCGGCACCCCGTTGCATGGCGGCATCGAAGGCGGCGCGGTGTGCAGGATCACGCAGCGGATGCTTGTCCAAGCCATCGAAGTACAGCACCACCGCATCGGCCTGCGCGAGCGCGGCCGGATCGCTCGGCCAGCCGTCGGGATAAGCCGTCACGCTGACGCGACCCGATGCGTTCTGTTCCAACATCGCTTGCAGTTGGCGGATGCCTTCGGGATACGCGTGTCGCCCCGGACCTTCGCTGGCGGGGCCGCCGATCAGCACGACGGTCTTCGGCGTCTCCGCACCACAGGCGGCCAGCACGCACGCAAGCACGAGCAGCAGCGCCCAACGGCAGGCGCGCGACCGCTGTACTGCGCGCCCGCGCAGGTTCACGCGGCGTCCACCACGCAACGGAAGCCGATACGCCCGGAGCGATCCTTGCCCGGCGCCATCAGCAGCAGCTTGCCGTGCTGGTCCAACCGCTTGGCCTGTGGGAAATACCAGTGCGAGGTGCGCGGCTCGTAGTCGCTACCACCCCGCACGATGGCCGCCCGCGTGTGCTCATCGTGGAACTCGTCCGTCCACTGCCACACATGGCCCACCAGATCCATCACGCCGAACGAACTGGCGCCCGCGGGATGCGCGCCCACGTCTGCCGGCGGCGGCAACGTGCGACCGCGGAATACCGGCGGCGCCGCGTCGTCGCGCCAGGCATCGCCCCACGGATACAGGCGGCCATCAGTGCCTTGCGCCGCGTACTGCCATTCCCAGCCGTGCGGCAGGCGCTTGCCCGCCCACGCCGCGTAGGCGCGCGCATCTTCCAGCGACACCCAGGTAACGGGCTTGTGCTCCCACCCCGCCTGCGGCGCGCCGTTGCGCCAGTCGCGCAGGAAATGCTGCGCATCCTGTGGGGCGTACGACGTCGCGTCGATGAAGGCCTTGAACTGCGCGTTCGTCACCGGGTGGCGGTCGATGTGGAAGGCGGCGACCTGCATGCGATGGCGATGGTGGCGGCGCGCCGTGGGTTCCCATGGGTACTGCACGTCCACGCCTTCCCACACCTGCCCTTCGATCTCGATGCCCTGCACGGCGAACAGAAACTCGCCAGCGGGAATCGTCACCATGCCCTCGGGCGCGGTGGCCTGCGGCGCGGTCGGGACGATCGCCTGCAGGGTCTGGGGCAATGCCGTCCACCGCGCAGACAGCGAGGCCAGCGGCGCGGCGGCTTCGTTCTTCGCCTGCGTGAGGAAGTCATCCAAGCCGTCCTCCTGCGCGCCGTTGCGCAGCGCCAGCAACGCGCCGAAGCCCCGACCTTCCAGCGTGGTCTCCACGATCGCCTGGCCGTCGATGATGCGTGGTTGCAGCGGCGTGCCGTTCCACAGATCGAAGTACCGCGTGCCTTCCACGTGCGGCACGGCGAGTTGTTCGCCGGCGATCGCGTACTCGTGACGGTTGACCAGGGTCCACAGCGTGCGGCCCTCGCCCGGGAAGCGGCTGGCGAAGATGCCGGCCTGCAGCGTGCGTTCGTACGGGCGCCAGTCCAAGCTGACGAACAACGATGGGAAGCGGCGGTAGATCGCACCGATCCGTCGCAGCGAAGCGGCGTCTCGCGGAGTCAGCTGGTTCCACAGGCCCCACACGTTCTCCCAAGCGTTGTAGCCCACGCCATTGAAGAAGATGTACTGCAGATCGTGGTTGCGGTCGCGGCCCCAGCGGTTCTCGTAGTTGATCATGTGGCGTGGTTCCAGCCACTTGAACTTCGCCACCGGCGGCACGACCTCGTTCGGCGCCTTCTTGCCCCAGCTCTGCACGTTCCAGATCAGGTGTTCCTCGGCACTGATCGTGGATTCGGGCTGCACCACCACCGGATGGCCCAGCGCATCGCAGGCGTCGAAGAACGCGCGCGGCACGCCGTTGTAGGTGTCGCCATTGATGCCGTCCGCACCGACCGCCTTGACGATCTTCGCGATGGCCTGCCAGTCCGGCTCGCCTTCGTCGCGCGTGCCGTTGTCCCACGGCATCGTGGTGAGGAAGACGCGCACGCCGCGGCGATGGAAGTCGTCGACAGCGCCGCGCAGGGCCTCCAGCCCGCCCGGCAGGCTGCGCGCCAGGTCGAACTGGTTGCGATCATCCACGCCGATGTTGGGGTACACGCACCACAGCAGCACGCTGTCCAGACCGCCGAAGCGCGCTTCCAGGTCGTCGAGATAGCGATCGACCGTATAGCGGCCGGCGACGGGATCGTAGAGGTAGCGGTCTTCGACCATCACCTGCGCGTGCACGAAGTTGCGCTGTGCCCACTGCAGTTCCGGCCGGCGATAGTTCGCGTCGTCGTAGCCGATGCGGGTCAGGTGCTCGCGGCGCCAATCCTTCAGCTCGGCGACCCAGTCGTCAGCCGAAGCGTTGGCATCGATCTTCCATTGGCCGATATCGGCGAACGGCCAGCCCGGCGCCTTGCCCGGCGTGGGCAGGTAGCGCTGGGTAGTGACGTGCGAGAACTTGTACTCGGTCTTCACCACGTGCGGTGCGTCGTCGGCATCGGGGACATCGGGCGGGATGGGGGTATTCATGGGGGCGTTCTTGGATCGGGATCAGGAGAGGCCGCAGTACGCCGCCAGGGCGTCCTGCTGCGAAGCGGCATCGGGCTGGCCGGCCAGCCAGGCCTCGACGTCGGCGCGCGCCGGGATACTCGTCTGCGCGCCCAACCGGGTGCAGGCCAGCGCCGAAGCCGCGCTGGCGAAGCGTAGCGCGTCCGCCAACCCGGCATGCTCGGCCAACCGCGCCGCGAGCGCGCCGCAGAACGTGTCGCCGGCTGCGGTGGTGTCGACCGCATCGATCGGAAAGGCCGGTTGCAGGAAGATCTCGCCGCCACGGCGCGCGAAACACCCGCGCGCGCCGAGGGTGACGACGATGCAGGGCACCGCGAGCCGCGCTGCCTGCGCGGCGACCGCGCCGTCGCCGGCCAGCGTAGCCAGTTCGCCCTCGTTGACGACCAGCACATCGACGTTGTCCAGCAGGCCCGGCGGCAGCGGCGTCGCGGGTGCAGCGTTCAGCACGACGCGGACACCAGCCTCGCGGGCAAGCTGCGCATAGTGCGCCACGCTGTCCAGTGGCGTCTCCAGCTGCAGCAGCACGTGGCTGATGCCACGCAGCGACGGTAGGTGGTGCGGGCGCAAACCGGTGTTGGCGCCTGGCGCCACAGTGATCGCGTTCTCCGCATCGTCGGACAGGCAGATGAAGGCGGTGCCGCTGGCGGTCCCGGGCACGCGCACGATGTGCATCGCCACGCCGGCCTCTACCAACGCGCCCTCAAGCACCCGGGCGTACGGATCATCACCGAGTGCGAGCAGCATGCGCGTCGCCACGCCCCCGGCACGCGCACTGGCCACCGCCTGGTTGGCGCCCTTGCCGCCGGGGAAGGTGGCGAAGTCGCGGCCCAGCACGGTCTCGCCTGGGGCCGGCACGTGGTGCGCGCGCACGACGAAGTCCAGGTTCGCTGACCCCGCAACCAGCACGCCACCGCCATGCCGACTCATGGCGACACCGCCGTGTAGACCGCGCGATAGAACGGCGTGGCGAGTTTCGGCAGCGCCGGCGCATCGTCCGACGGCAGGTGTTGCGACAACAACAGAATCACTAGGCCGCGCTCGCGGTCGATGGTGAAATACGTGGACGCCGCGCCGGACCAGCCGAACTGGCCACGCGATCCGGGACGTGCCGCGATGGCCGGATCGGTGACGACGTAGCCCCCCAGGCCAAAGCCCTCCCCCGGTTCGGGCGTCGGCACGGGCGGCTCGAAGCGACCCAGCTGGTCGGACATCATCATTGCCACGGTGTCCGCGCGTAGCAGACGTACGCCGTCCAGCGCACCACCTTCGGCCAGCATCCGCGCGAAACGCAGGTAGTCGGCGGCGGTGGAATACAGGCCACCGGCACCACTGGTGTACGCGCGCAGCCGGATGCCCGGATCGCGCGCAGAGGGTGTATCGGCCAGTACGCGCCGACCGTCCCCATCGCGTGTGGTGAGCGCCATGATGCGGCTGCGCTGTGCAAGGGGCACGTCGAAGCCCGTGTCGCGCATCTGCAACGGCTGCAGGATGCGCGTGCGCAGGAACAGGTCGAAGGGTTGTCCGCTCGCCACTTCGATCACGCGCGCGAGGATTTCGGTATTGACGCCGTCGTAGCGGAAGCGCGTGCCCGGTTCCGTCGCCAGCGGTGCGCTTGCGACGCGGTCGGCGTAGCCGGCGAGATCCGCGGCTTCCTCCGGTGCCTCCGCCTGCAGCAGCGCAGTCGCGACGCGGATGTCGTCGCCGCCCGTGGCGAACCCGGCCGTATGCGTCAGCAGGTGCCGAACGGTCAGCGGTCGCTGCACCGGCACCAACACAGGCGCCTCGACGCTGCCGCCGTCGACACGCTGCAGGCCGGCGAACGCCGGCAGGTAGGTGGCGACGGGGGCATCCAGCTGCAGCCTGCCCTCTTCCACCAGCATCAGTGCCGCCACCGAGGTGACGGGCTTGGTCATCGAGTAGATGCGGAAGATCGCGTCGTCCCGCAATGGTTGCCGCGCCTGCAGGTCGGCATGGCCGAACGCACCACGGTAGACCACGGTGCCGTGGTCGGCGACCAGGGCGATGGCGCCCAGGTAACCTGACTCGCCGACGACCTGCGTCAGCACGGCATCCATCGGCGCGCGCGGCAGCGCGGTCGGTGGTGGCGTGGCGGTCGCGCAGGCGGCGAGCGAGAGCATCAGGACCATCCAGAGCCCGCGCCGCCCGGGAGAGGGGGCGGCGCGGGAGGATGCAGCGTGGGGGAGTGCCGGCATCCGCGGATCGTGGATCAGAACGTGTACTCGTAGGTGAAGGAGTACATGCGGCCGCGACCGGCCCAGTAGTTGCGGAAGCCGGGCACCTGCGACCAGGTCAGGATGTACTGCTTGTTCGCCAGGTTCTCGACGCCCAGCGAGAAGCGGCCCCACTTCTCGACCCGGTAGTTCATGCCCAGGTCGAACAGCGTGTAGCCGGTGGTGTGCTCCTCGTAGGAATACGTCGCGCCGTCGAACTCGCGCACATCGCTGCCGCTGAGGTCGCGCGACAGCAGCGTCGTTGAACCGAGGGTCACGTCGCCGGCCTCGTTGAACTTCCAGCGTACGCTCAACGCGATCTTGTCGGGATTGACATCCAACGCGCCCATCGGCTTGTTCAGGCCGCCGGCGGGGTAGCGGCCGGTGGTGTCCGCATTCCAGAACGCCGTCTTGCCGCGGATGCGCGAGTAGATACCGCTGAGCTTCCAGTCTTCGTTGATGTTCCAGTCGCCGGAGAACTCGAAGCCCTTGATGCGGGTCGGCGCGCGGTTCAGCACGAAGTCGTTGGTGGCCGGGTCGATCGCCAGCGACGTACCGAAGTCCGCCTTGGAGTCGTAGTACGACGCACTGAACGAGGTCGCGTCGCCGCGCCAGTTGACGCCCACTTCGCGGTTGTCGACCACGATCGGCTGCAGGTCGATGATGCCGTCGACGCTCTGACCCGGATAATTGATGTTGCGCAGCGGGATGCCGACGTTCGGCAGGCCGAAACCTTCGCCATACGCTGCGAACACCGACCACTGGTCGGTGATGCGCCAGATGGCACCCAGGTTGTACAGCGTCTCGGTGTACGACAGCGTGCCGCCTTCCACGAACACGCGATTGCGGAACCAGGTGGTGGTGTAGTCGTCCACGCTGAGCTCGCCGTCTTCGTGGCGAATGCCGCCGCTGAAGGTCAACGGACCGACGTCCCAGCTCAGCTGCGCGTAAGGCGCGACGCTTTCGTACGTCATCGGCGGCACCCACAGGCGGTCGGTCAGCGCCAGGCGCTGGTCCGCCTTGTCGCGCACCCAGTCCACGCCCGCGCGCAGTTCGAGACCGTCGACACCGAACAGCTGGCCACGCACCCACGAAGGACGGAAGCCGACCTTGTCCGAGTTGATTTCGGACTGGTCCCAGATCAGGCCGTCCGGGCCGTTCGGCGGGATATCCGGATCCTGGCGGTCGCTACCGTTCTCCGGCGGATAGCGCATGGCCTGGTCGGCCCAGTAGGCGTTGAGGTTCAACGTGCCGCCCAAGAAATCGGCGTCGGTGTACTGCGCGTTGATCTGGCGGAAGTCGTTGAACTCGGCCTTGCTGCCGAAGATATGACCACGCTCGGAGGTGTTGGGGCGCGGATTCGGGCAGGACACGGCGTTGTAGCGGCAGCCGTCGATCTGGATGTAGTCGCCATTGCCTTCGATCTTGAAGTCGCTGTAGCTGATCTGCAGGCGCTTCTCGAGGTCCTCGCCGAAGTTGATGCCGCCCTTGACGAAGATGTTCCGGGTGACCGAGTCATGCAGCGAGCCGCTGGTGTTCATGCCCAGGCGCACGCCATCGGCGTCGTAGCCCATGCCGCGGTCGATGCGCGAGACGCCGGCGACCAGGTCGTAGTTGTCCTGCTTGTAGGCGTAGTTCAGGCCCAGCTTCCAGCCGGCGCTGTCGTCCTTGAACTGGGTGGAATAGCGCGAGAGGAAGCGGAACTCGCTGCCTTCCTTGGTCGGCACGGTGGAAATGTAGTTGATGATGCCGCCCGAGGCGCCCACGCCTTCCGACGCGGACGGGCCGTTGATGACTTCCACGCGGCCGACGATGCCCATGTCGGTGAACGTCGCATTGCGGCTGCCGTCGCGCAGCGGCGAACCCTGCGGCACGCCGTCGAACAGGCGCAGCGCCACGCGGCCGCGCAGCGTCTCGCCGCTGTTGCTCATGGCCTGCGAGGCTTCCGCGTAGCCCGGGACGGTGCGTGCCAGCACCGCTGTGGCATCTTCGGTCACCAGCAACGTGTGGGCGATCTCTTCCTTGCTGACCAGCGACACCGCACCGGGGATCTTGTCCACGGCCTTGGGTGCGCGCACGCCGGTGACGATCACCTGATCCAGGTCGACGGCGTCCTTGGCCTTGGCTTCTTCGGTCGTCGCGTCCTGCGGCGGCAGCGGAGTGTTCTGTTGGGCCTTGACGCTGGCGCTGACGGCGGCGGCCAGCAAGAA
>Ga0247823_10004916_pt1 | contig 10648 bp, 12 predicted proteins | sample 13C_PalmiticAcid_2_FD_192426 | JGI IMG/M metagenome (GOLD analysis project Ga0247823, IMG submission 192426) | Soil microbial communities from agricultural site in Penn Yan, New York, United States - 13C_PalmiticAcid_Day30 | ecosystem: Environmental > Terrestrial > Soil > Agricultural land...
GGCCGCACGCCAGGCCCAGTCCGAAGTGACGGGTGGCAGCAACCCAGTCAGAATGCCCGTCATGCCGGCGATGCGCCCATGAAACGCCATGAGCAGGACAGCCGAAAGGCCGATCAGTGCGCCGCCGAACAGCGACAGCACCGGGGTAAACTCAGTCATGAAATTGTACCTTACAGGTAGAAACGCCAATCAGGCGGTAGAGCGGGCAGAACCGCACGGCGGCGGTCAGCAGGAGGACGAGGCCGACAGTGAAGACAATTGCCTGAAGCACGGGCGCGCCGGCCAAGGGCATGGAGGGAAGAAATGTGCCAACCGTCAGAGCTAGTCCGATGATCGCTCTGAGGATGCGATCGGCATATCCGATATTAGGACGCATCACGAACTCCTTGAAAACCGACCCCATAAGGGGCATAAACGCTATAAACGAACATTCGTATATACGCGAGTACTAATATGATCAACATGAATCTTGCGGCAATGGAGCGGAACGCCGATCAGGCGTCTCAGCTCCTGGCCGCCATGGCTAATCCGAAGCGGTTGCTCATCCTGTGCAACCTGCTTGAGCACGAAATGAATGTCGGGCAACTGGCAGAGCGGGTCCAACTCGGCCAATCCCCGCTATCGCAACATCTCTCCAAGCTGCGGGCCTGGGGCCTGGTGGCGACACGACGCGACGGCCAGCAGATCAACTACACCTTGGCTTCGGATGAAGTCCGGCGCGTGTTGACGACGCTTTACGAGATTTACTGTTCCGACACGAATTGAGGCGCGAGCTTTTTGGTTGTCGTCCGCTCTTCCAGGTTCGACGCCAGAAGCGGCCTGTCCGCTTGCCACCCCGGAGAGATAAGGTCTCCTGGCGACCCCATCGTGGTTCATGCCAAATGCAAGAGTTTGTTAGCTGCCCCCTAGGCAAGACGGCTTGGGGGATTGTCGTTCGACGGTACTTTGCCGTTGAAAGTCGCGGGAGTTCGAGCGTAGACCGCCGCGACGCTCCTGTTGTGTATCAGCGTCGCGCCGTCCGACCCTACTTACTCAGGCGTGTTCTTCCGCCTCATCCTCGCTGCCGGTGCCCAGATCGGTGTGGCGGATTGGGTTGGTCTGCCGCCTGTCGGCTTGATGCTTCTGGTGGCGTCGTTCATTTCGCAAGACACCGCCCGTCGCAGGCAATCGCCCTATGGTTCGCTGGCCGCTCTGCGCGGCGCGGTAGTCTGATCAATCAATGCCAGGCCGGGGTACGCCGGGTCCGTCTTTGCTGACCAAAGGTAGACTCGGCATCTACATTTCCTGATCGCTGAGGATGGTGGTGGTCACAACACTGTCGAGGCCTGACAGGGATCGGTGCATTTTGGCGCGTCCCGTGGATTCCTCGATCGCTACGGAACGCTTTCAAAGGGTAGCCATTGAACGAAGCGTGCCTGCCTATCTTTCGGAGGCGTTATGCAGAAAGCCGCCTCGTTTTTCCGCGACAACGGACTGACCATTGCTCTCGCGGCTGTCTTCGCCGCCTGCTTGTTCGGCATGGTCTGGTCCGGCTGGCTCAATCATAATGCCGCGCTCGCCGAGCATGGGCAGGCGCCGCTTAGCGTCCTCGACTACTTCCTGAGCCCCTCCTTCCAATCCGCATTGTTCGAGAATTGGGAGAGCGAATTCCTCCAGATGTCGGCCTATGTCATTATGACGGCATTCTTGTTTCAGCGAGGCTCGTCGGAATCCAAAGATCCGGACAAGGACAATCCCGAGGACGCTGCCCCCGATAGAAAACGTCGGAACAAACATACGCCGTGGCCCGTCAGGGCGGGTGGACTATGGTCCTTCTTCTACTCCTATTCGCTCGGCACAGCTCTGCTGGCGCTCTTTGCGGCGTCGTTCGTGCTGCATTGGCTGCAAAGCACCGCCACAGCCAACGAGGAAGCCCTTATGCATGGTCTGGCGCCGCAGTCGTCCCTCGAACATCTCGGCGACCCCACTCTGTGGTTCGAGTCGTTCCAGAACTGGCAGTCCGAGTTTCTCTCGACCGCGGTGCTTATCCTCCTGTCGATATTCCTTCGCCATCGCGGTTCGCCGGAATCAAAGCCCGTGGCCGATCCACATTCCAAAACCGGTCATTAGTAGAGTTCGCATATGCAGCGGCCCAGCCCCGACACCATTGTCCGTAGCCACAAAATGCGCTTCGGCGCGGAAGTCAGAAACGGCAGCGCCCGGTTCAAGATCTGGGCGCCAAAATGCAAGACCATGAAGCTCAGGCTGAAGGGCCGGCGCTCTCTGATCGAACTGGAGGCCATAGGCGACGGGTGGCACCGGGTCGACGTCGAGGGCGTCGGAGCGGGGACGCTCTACCGATACGTTCTCCCGGATGGGACGGCGATCCCCGACCCGACATCGAGGCACCAGCCCGAAGGCATCAATGGGTTCAGCGAAGTTATCGACCCGCGAACCTTCGTCTGGACCGACCGAGACTGGAAGGGCCGACCATGGGAAGAGGCGATCGTCTACGAACTCCATGTGGGGACGTTCACCGAGGAGGGTACATTCGCCGCAGCCGCCTCCAAGCTGGACCACCTGGCCGACTTGGGTGTCACCGTGGTTCAGATCATGCCGGTCGCCGAGTTCTACGGCAAATTCAACTGGGGCTACGACGGGGCAATGTGGTTCGCTCCGTCAGCCAACTACGGGCGTCCAGAGGACTTGAAGGCGTTCATCGATGCCGCGCACAGGCGTTCGATGATGGTGTTCCTCGACGTCGTCTACAACCACTTCGGACCGCACGGAAACTATCTGCCGGCCATCGCGCCGATCTTTACTAAAAAGCACGAGAGCCCATGGGGCGAGGCCATCAACTTCGATGGCCCCGGTGCTGAGGTCGTGCGGGAGCTTGTCGTCGAAAGCGCACTATACTGGACAAGCGAATTCAATTTCGACGGGTTGCGATTTGATGCCGTTCACACCATCGCCGATGATGCTCCGACACACATTCTCGAAGTGCTGTCGGCCCGGATGCGGGCCTCAAGGCCTCACCGATATACGCACTTAATCGTCGAGAACTCCGACAACCAGGAAGTCTGGCTACGGCGCAACAGCGGGTCCGAGCCAGTGCACTACACCGCGCAATGGAACGATGACGTCCACCATCTTCTCCATGCTGCGGCGACAGGAGAGAACACTGGCTACTATGCCGACTTCGACAATTTCGAAGAACGCTCGGGCATGCTCGGTCGCGCCTTGGCAGAGGGTTTTGCGTACCAGGGAGAGATGAAACCGCACGAAGGCATGAAGCGAGGCGAGCCGAGTGGAGGCCTGCCAGCGACGGCATTCGTCATATACATGCAGGATCATGATCAGGTCGGCAACCGAGTAAAGGGCGATCGGATCACCAATATCGCCCACAACGATGCTGTGAAGGCGCTGACCGCCATATACCTGTTGTCCCCGCAGATCCCGATGCTATTTCAGGGCGAGGAGTGGGCCAGTTCACGGCCGTTCCCCTTCTTCTCCGACGTTCCCGTCGAATTGCGGGATACCATTCGCAAGGGCCGGCAGGAGGCGCTGAAGAGCGCGCCGGAGTACGAGGATCCGGACAAGCCCAATATTGACGAGGCTGTAGATCCCACCAGTGCGAAGACTTTTGCATCCGCCAAGCTCGATTGGCCCAACCTGAAACACGAGCCGCACAAATCCTGGCTCCAGCATTATCGCTCCTTGATTGATCTGCGCCGTATGGAAATCATTCCTCGCCTTTTTGATCAGAACGGATTCGCCGGGAAATACGAACTACTGGGGCTAAAGTCCGTGCTGGTGACATGGGCGATGGGCGACGGGTCGACGCTGCGCCTTTACGCTAACCTGTCCGAGGAAACCCAGGAGGGGGTTCCGGCCATAAGGGGGAGAAGGCTGTTCCTTCAAGGTTATGCCGACGAGGCACGCCTAGGACCATGGACGATCCTTTGGACCGTTGAGGTCTAGCGCCGCCTTGGCACGTCGGCTCAGTCCTTCCCGCCACCGGTGACAATTGCCTTTGTCCATCGGTCGTGGCCGCAGTGAGCGCATTTTTCAGGTGAGCGGTCGGCCGATGTGTGACCGCAACGCATGCAGCTCAGAAATTGATCAGTGGAACGGCGGTCGATCTCCGCAGGTCTCTCAATCTCCCACGGCGGCACGATCGGCAACCCTGGTTTCGGGCGCAAAGCTTCAAACACCGTGAGCACCCCATCGGCTTCGACGATTGCATGCTCGACCTCGCCCAACTGCCGGATGCCCTTTTCGCGCAGCTCCTGGAATAGTTCGCTCGTGCCCAAAGTGCTGCTGTCGAGGAAGGGGACGCATACCACACCATCGCGGATCGCCTGCTCGGGTTTGCCGTCGATAGCGTGTTCGACGGACTTGCTCCTGGCGATGCCTAGATCGATCAGCTTGTTGGCGACCACGACAACGGTGACGACCAGCAGACTGTGAAGAAGTGGCACGTCAGGATAGAACATTGCGTCCCCGACCGCGGACCCCAGCGCGATGACCAGCAGGAATTCCACCGTCGAGAGCTGCCCGATGGCGCGACTGCCTAGCAGTCGCAGCAAGATCAGGGTGTACGAATATATGACGATCGTTCGAATGACGATTTCGAGGAGGAACATCGGCGGCTCCTCGCCTATGAACATTCGATGCCAGTCGATGCCTTCCATTGCCGCCTCCTATATGAGCGAGACGAGATGCCTGGCGGCCATGTCGATGAAGCCCCGCTGGTTGCGCCCAACACAATGAAGGTGAATCGCAGCTGGCTCCACGGCGATCAGGGCCTCGAGATCCGCTCGATGCCGCCCTGGGTCAGCGGAGATGGCGACACATTGCCTTAGACGATCCTCGGTGACGGCTCTTCCAACGACGTCGAAGTCGCGCGGCCGGCGCAGGTCCCATACCGCATCGCCTCCAATGGAGGGTGCTCTCCATTGGTCGAGCGCCTCAGCCATGGCCTCGTCCTCCCGCTCCGCCCATGACAAGGCATGCTGGATGTGGACCGGCTTGCCCTCCCCACCATGCTCGCGAAACGCAGCGACGACGCGCCTGACGGTCTCGATGTCGCCACCTGTCGTGAGAAGCCCATCCGCCCACGGGCCGCAGAATGCAGCGGTTTCAGGGGTGACGGCGGCACCGAGCAAGGGAACAGCCATCGCAGGCCGTGAGTAGAGCTTGGCCTCCACCACGGTGACCCTGCCGCGATGGGTCACAGTCTCGCCGTCGAAAAGGGATCGGAAGATCTCGACACATTCGCGCAGCCTGGCGTTGCGTTCGGTCTTCTCCGGCCAGTACTCGCCGGTTATCGCCTCGTTGATAGCCTCGCCGGTTCCGAGCGATAGCCAAAGGCGGCCGGGGAACATTTCGCCGATGGTAGCGGCCGCCTGTGCCAGTACCGCGGGATGATAGCCATAGCCCGGGGCTGAAATCATCCCGAACCCAAACCTCGTTGCCTGCATCGCGGCCCCGAGCCAAGACCAGGCGAACCCAGACTGCCCTTGGCGTTCACTCCAGGGATGGAAGTGGTCGGACGACTTGGCGCAGGCAAATCCAGCCATTTCGGCTTCCAGAACCAGACTGAGCAGTTCGCTCGGGGCGAACTGCTCGTGGGATGCATGGTAGCCAACAAGCGTCATGCAAACTCCTTCCAGTTGTCGAGCAGTTCTTGAGTGGGACAGGCCGTGAGCTGCCGCCCGAAGCGGCTGTGGAAGACGGTGACTGCGGCGTCATGGGTCTGGTCTGCGGACCCGAAGATTGCATCTGTGCACAGGACCGTGCGGTAGCCCAGATCTACTGCGCCTAGGACAGTGGCCATCACACAGACGTCAGTCTCGCCCCCCGAGACGACGATCGTGTCCACGCCCTTTGCTCGCAGCGTCTGGTCCAGATCGCCGAACAGCCAGGGCGAGTATCTGTTCTTGTCGAAATGTCGGGCAGGGGGCACGTGCCGGGCGAGCGTCGGCACGATCTCGAGCATTTCCGGTGCCAGTCGCGAGGTCACCATGGAAGGCCAGCGAGCATAGTACTCGCGCCACGTTCCGGTCTCATCCTCCACGCGAGCGGGCGGGATGAAGCGGGTGAAGATGGTACTGGCAGGAGCACGGTCGACGAGGGCTTCAATGGCTGGGAGCACTTTGCTCAACCATGGGGTGTGCCAGACGGTATCGCCAGCGAACAAGTTCTGCACATCGATGCAAAGATGGGCGAGACGTCCGAGCCTGTCAGGCATCGGGCAGATCCGCTGGAGAAGCGGGCAAGGCCCGCTTGTGGGCAGTCGCGCGATAGCGGGAGAGGATGATGTCCGCAACTCCGGGCTCTACGGGCTTGCCTTCGAGGAAGTCGTCGATCTGTTCATAGGTAACCCCGTAGGCGTCTTCATCGGGCCGGAGAGGCGCCAGGTCCTCGAGGTCGGCAGTGGGTACTTTTTTGACCAGACGCTCGGGCGCACCGAGATGGTCAGCGAGGGCGCGAACGCGTCGTTTCGTGAGCCCCGCGAGCGGCAGGAGGTCAGCTGCGCCATCGCCGAACTTGGTGAAAAAGCCCATGACCGCCTCGGCGGCATGATCGGTGCCGATGACGAGGCCTTCCAAGCCGCCGGCGATGGCATATTGGGCAATCATACGTTGGCGGGCTTTTACATTCCCGCGCAGGAAATCGGCCTGGGCGGCGCTGGCGGGGGAGAAGCCCGCCCGGCGTAGGGACTGCCACATTCCCTCTGTGGCGGGGGCGATATCGACTTCGAATGTCAGATCGGGATCAATGACGGCAAGAGCGGCATCGGCGTCTGGGGCGTCGGCCTGCGCGCGGTAGGGCAGGCGCACGGCGATGAACCGGGCGTTGAAACCGGACGCTCGCAGTTCCTTGACCGATTGCTGGGCGAGGATGCCAGCGGTAGTCGAATCCACGCCGCCGCTGATCCCTAAGACCAGATTGTGGAGACCGGAACGCAACAGATAAGACTTGAGGAAGGCGCGACGGCGGCTTGCTTCACGCGCAACATCGAAATTGGACTTTACGCCCAGATCGCGAATGATTTCGAATTGGCTGGTCATGCTTCGGGATTTGTTGCTGCGGCATTGGGACGCCGGGATGATCGCTATGGCAACGGACGTCCGAGGCAATCGGTTCCTACGGACGCCCGTCGTTGCTCAGCGCAGAGCATGGTGCGCGATGCCAACGCCCTCAGGAGAGCACCGCCCTGCACCGCGTCCAGTACTGGAAGCAGTAGATGGCTGCGACTTCCATGTCGTCGATCAAGTAGACATCGCGGGCCGGCAGGTTCTGCTGTGCACGTCAGGCATTGTACGACGCGCTGAGTGATGCCCTGTGGTGCGCCCGCCCGGAACTTAGGGTGATCGAACTTGCCCCCTCATGCATGAGGATGTGCGGAAGCGCGGTCAAAGCCGCGGTCATTGGCCATATCGGCCTCCTTTTTCTGAGCGAAGACGAGGAACATCGGCCAGAAAGCGCCGTTTCCGTTCTCGGAGGACGCTATGCCGATGTACTTTTTTGATGTGCTCGAACGAGATGGGACGGTGACCCACGACGTTGTGGGCGTGGAGCTGGATAGTCCTGATCAGGCCCTGGACACTGCGTCCCGCACACTGATCAGCGTCCTGCAGGATGAGGCGATGCGGCACCCTGAGTTCACAGTTCAGATTGTCGTCAGGGACGAAACGGGCAATGAAATCGGCCGCCGTGATGCCGCCGTACGCCTTTCCGATCAGTTGGACTTCAAAAGAAAAAGGCCCCGCAGAAGCGAGGCCGATTAATCTATTTAAATGAACGGGCGCGAGGAGGCTGATAGCCTTCAATCCCTAACCGCTCGGAGTCGTCGACATCTTTGGACCGACGAATGCTCTGAATACTCGCCCCGGATAGTCCGGGGCTCTTTTTTTGCATGTATGCACGCGGGTTGACCCAAGCAGAGGTCGAACCAATATCGCGTCTAGAGGAGGTCGCGATGGACACCCAATCCCAAGTTCTAACCGTCGAGGTGGAGTTCGAGGGACAGACCTACACCGCGTCATATTTTCTCGAACACGGTATCATCCAAGCGAGTATCGAGGGCCGGCTTTTCACCGCGGTCAAAGGCACTGGCCCAGCCGATGAAACGGTTCGCGCGCTATTGCTCGAATGGCTTCTGCAGAACACAGTCAGAGCCGAGCCTGAGTATCCCACGGAACCATCACCCTAGTTTGCCGTTGGGCAAATCACACGACCTGTCCCCGATCGTGTGGTGTTGCTGGCCCCGGCTGCGCGGACAGTCGGGGCCATTTTTTGGACCAGCGCCGGAACCCGCGTATCGACTGAGCCGTTCCTGTGGTGAGCGTCCTTGCTGCTACTCCGGGCGCTCCACTCCATAGTTGTCCCTCAGGCCTTTGAAATCGTAGATAGCCAGAAGGCCTCATTACTGCCCCGGTCTTCCATGAGCCGGGGTATTTTCGTGACAGCGTCGTGGAACTCTCCTACCGGTGAGCCGTTGCGACGGACCTACCGGCAAGGGGAAGGCTTCGACAGTGAGGGCAGTCGGAGCCTTCTTTTTGGCACGCTATGAAGGCACCACTTCCGTTTCGTCATTTGTCTGATCAGGCACAGTTGGAACCACGCTGTTCGCGCTGATCATCAAGAAGATGACCGCCAAAGCCACGACCATGAGCACGACGCCCAATACCAGGCCTCCTATCCCTCTGCCTTTGATTTCCATAAACCTCTCCTGTGATGCTGTATTAAACGGCACCAGGGGCAGCGGGTTGCAGGGAACTAAAGGAGTAGCCAGCAGTTCATAGTCTCGAGCATCTGGTGCAGGTTGTTGACGCTACTGCTCTGGATGCTCACCCCAAGCCGCCGCTTGATCCAACAGAGGTCATGCCAGGCGGCTTTTTCATGCGCCCCGGTTCCGAAAAGGCATCCAAGAAGTCCCCCCGTGCGTTGTTATGCGCGGTGTCTTCAAAGGGGTTGAAATGGTTCAGTATCGTGTCATCGATCTGCGCTCCGGCGCTGAGGCCGAGCAAGTGATAGACGCACGCAGCCCTATCCTGGCCGCTACTCTCGTATTGGGCGAGAATGTCATTAGAGGAAATCGCAACCTTGGCGCCCCGGTTTGCCGCGTTTATTGGCAGGAAGACAGCGGCCCAACCAACATGGTACGGCTCTATCGCGGACGATTGGGGCTAGCTCAGGGATGGAGCTTAGGAACGGCTTTATCTTTTGCGCATTCGTGATCGAACCATTCCTGAAACGGGCCATTGAACTACGTCGGGGCAGTCCCGCTCCTGTGGTGAGCTCTGACTCTCTGGTGAGAAGGCCCTGGTGTTGCTCTGGGGCCTTCTTTTTGTCGTCGCCTTGGTTGCGCTTCCCTGCTTGCCACCCCGAGGCGGCGGGAGACGGCGAAACTTTGACGTAGCTATTGGAACGTGCATGCAGGTGAGCTTCTTCGTTCGTTCGAGCATGCCGGAGAAGCTGTTTTGTAAGATGCCCCGCTACGTTATGCGCTAGCTTTGCTCCGAATTGAGTCTCGGGCCTCAACGAATCCTGATGATCGCCCTTCTTGCAGATGCCTTCGGTCGGGCCTGGCCTATTTGAGGGTCTGCTTTTGCCGGCGGTAGTTGGACCAGGGTTGGCTCTTTGCCCGTTCTATGGCCGCCGCGAGTGAGAATTGATTGGCGGATTTGAGCTTTGGGACTTCGTCCCATTCTATTGGTACGGCCACTGGAGCGCCTTCGCGGGAGCGGACGGACCACGGGCAGATGGCGGTCGAGCCACGTTCGTTGCGCAGATAGTCGATAAACAATCGGCCCTTGCGCTTTGCCTTGGACAAGTTGGCCGTGAAGCGGTCGGGTTCTTCTTCTGCCAAAGCCTGCGCAAAATCCTTGCAGAAGGTCTTCGCCTCCGGCCATTCCGCCTGCGGCTTGAGTGGCACGACAACGTGGATACCCTTGCCGCCGGAGACCATAGGAAAACTGGTGAGGCCTCGGTCCTTTAGTCGATCGCGAATATCGATGGCCGCACCGGTGATAGCCGAGAAATCGAGGCCCTCGTCGGGGTCGATGTCGAACACCAGACGATCCGGACGCTCGATGGTATCGAAATGCGAACCCCAGATATGCCATTCCAGCACGTTCATCTGCGTGCCGGCGACGAGGCCGGCGAGGTCATCGACGTAGAAATAGCTCTGGTTGTCGCCGTCCTTCTCGGTGATGACTTTCGAGTGCAACTGCTCGGGAAATCCGCCGGTATCGTGCTTCTGGAAAAAGCAATGCTTGGTCCGGCCCTGTGGGCATCGCACGAGGCTTAAGGGCCGGTCCTTGATGTGCGGCAACATGGTGCCCGCCACGTCCTCGTAGTAGGCGACCAGTTGCGATTTGGTGATACCTTGGCCGGGATAGACCACCCGATCGGGCGACGTCAGGCGCACGCCCAGCTCTTCGGCTACGGCCTCACCATCATCTGAGATGGTTTCTGTGGTTTCCATTCGAACCTCCGCCGCGTCCTTGTCTTCGCGTAGTCCCACAAAGCTGGGGTGGCGCATGATGTCGTCACTGGTGAGCTCTGTGTAAGCAATTTCGGCGACGAGAGCCGGCTTTACCCATTTAGCGTTCTTGGCTCGTTCCGCGGGCACGTCGGCGAATGGGCTGGTCTTGCG
>Ga0247823_10004917_pt1 | contig 10648 bp, 8 predicted proteins | sample 13C_PalmiticAcid_2_FD_192426 | JGI IMG/M metagenome (GOLD analysis project Ga0247823, IMG submission 192426) | Soil microbial communities from agricultural site in Penn Yan, New York, United States - 13C_PalmiticAcid_Day30 | ecosystem: Environmental > Terrestrial > Soil > Agricultural land...
GCGCAGGCCGACGTCGGCCTGCGCAAGGGCAGGGGCGTCGTTGGTGCCGTCGCCGCACATCGCGACAAGACGCCCGCCTTGCTGTTCCTTGCGGATCAGCTCGAGCTTGTCCTCGGGCGTCGCCTGCGCGAGGAAATCGTCGACGCCTGCTTCTGCAGCAATCGCGGCGGCGGTCAGCGGGTTGTCTCCGGTGATCATCACCGTGCGGATGCCCATCTGGCGCAGCTCGCCGAAACGCTCGCGAATGCCCGCCTTGACGATGTCCTTGAGGAAGATCGCGCCGAGCAGCTTGCCGTCGACGGCGACCGCGAGCGGGGTGCCGCCCCCGCGCGCGATCTCGTCGGTGATACGGCGGAGTTCGGTGGCGGTCGCGGTCTCTTCGGCGCCCGGATTGGCCTTGAAGACCGAATCGACGGCGCCCTTCTGGATGACCGACGTGCCGATCTGGACCCCCGAGATGCGCGTCTGCGCGGTAAAGGGGATGACTTCGGCACCCGCTGGCAGTGCCTGTGTGGAGATTTGGAAGCGTTCGCGCGCGAGGGCCACGATCGAGCGACCCTCGGGCGTTTCGTCGGCGAGGCTGGCGAGCAGCGCCGCCTCGGCAAGTTCGCCGACCTGCACGCCGCCGACGGGGCGGAATTCGCTGGCCTGCCGATCGCCGATCGTGATCGTGCCCGTCTTGTCGAGCAGCAGCACATCGACGTCGCCCGCCGCTTCGACCGCGCGGCCCGATTTGGCGAGGACGTTGAAGCGCACCAGCCGGTCCATGCCCGCGATGCCGATCGCCGAGAGCAGCGCCGCGATCGTCGTCGGGATCAGCGTGATGAGAAGCGCGGCGAGGATGCTCACCGGGATCGCGCCGCCCGCATAGGTGGCAAAGCCCGGAATCGTGCCGACCGCGATCAGGAAGATGATCGTCAGGCCGACGAGCAGGAGGGTGAGGGCGATCTCGTTCGGCGTTTTCTGCCGCTCGGCGCCTTCGACCAGCGCGATCATCCGGTCGAGGAAGCCCTGACCCGGACCCACCGTCACCCGCACGCGGATTTCGTCGGAGATGACGCGCGTGCCCGCGGTGACGGCGGAGCGGTCGCCGCCCGCCTCGCGGATCACCGGCGCGCTTTCGCCGGTGATCGCCGCCTCGTTGACCGACGCCACGCCCAGGACGACTTCGCCGTCAGAGGGAATGAGGTCGCCGGTTTCGACGAGGACGATGTCCCCGACCTTGAGCGCGCTCGCCGGGACATTTTCGACCTGGCGCCCGTCGCCGCCCTTGAGGCGCTTGGCGGTCAGTTCGGCTTTGGTGGCGCGTAGCGAGGCCGCCTGCGCCTTGCCGCGGCCTTCGGCGAGTGCCTCGGCAAAGGTGCCGAACAGCACCGTCAGCCAGAGCCAGATCACCAGCTGGAGCTTGAAGCCGGTCGCAAGCCCGTCCTGCCCGACGACGAGCAGCACGGTGAGCAGCGTTGCGACGACCGCGGTCGTGAACATCACCGGATTGCGGATCAGCTCCTTGGGGTTGAGTTTGCGGAAGGCGTCGCCGATCGCCGGAACGATCAGGTCGGCCGTGAACAAGGATTTTGTGTTTGCGCGTGCCATGTCGGCTCCCCGCTTAGAAGGTTTGGCCGCGGATCATCGCGAGATGATCGGCGATGGGACCGAGCGCGAGGCTCGGCAGGAACGTAAGACCGCCGAGGATCAGGATGATCCCGACCAACAGGCCGACCCACAGGCCGCCGGTGGTCGGAAAGGATCCGGCGCTCTCGGGGGTGTATTTCTTCGCCGCCAGGCTGCCGGCGATCGCCAGCATGGGCACGATGATGAAGAAGCGGCCGAGCCACATCGCCACACCGAGCAAGCCATTATACCAGGGTGTGTTGGCCGTAAGACCGGCAAAGGCCGACCCATTGTTCGCAACCGCCGAGGTGAAGGCGTAGAGGATTTCCGAGAAGCCGTGCGGTCCCTTGTTGAGTGGCCCGGCAAGCCCCGCTTCGGCCACCGACGACAGCGCGGTGAGGCCGAGGATGGTGAGCGGCAGGATGGCGATCGCCAGCACCGCGAGCTTCACTTCCCGCGCCTCGATCTTCTTGCCGACATATTCGGGGGTCCGACCGACCATCAGCCCGGCGACGAACACCGCGAGGATGGCGAACAGCAGGAAGCCATAAATGCCCGCGCCGACGCCGCCGATGACGACCTCACCCAACTGCATGTTGAACAGCGGGATCATGCCGCCGAGCGCCGTGAAGCTGTCGTGCATCGCATTGACCGCGCCGCACGATGCCGCGGTGGTAACGACCGAGAAGAGCGCCGATGCGGCGATGCCGAAGCGGACCTCCTTGCCCTCCATATTGCCGCCCGCGACACCGAGTTGATGCAGGATCGGGTTGCCCGCGGCTTCCTGCCAATAGGTGATGCTGACCCCGGCGACGAACAGGATGATCATCGCCGACAGGATCGCCCAGCCTTGCCGCGTATTGCCGACCGCCTTGCCGAAGGTCCAGGTCAGGCCGAAGCCGATGACGAAGATCGACAGCATCTGCACAAGGTTGGTCAACGCATTGGGGTTTTCGAACGGATGCGCGCTGTTGGCGTTGAAGAAGCCGCCGCCGTTGGTGCCGAGCATCTTGATTGCTTCCTGGCTGGCCACCGGGCCGAGCAGGAGCGACTGTTTGGCACCTTCGAGCGTCGAGACGTCGACCACACCCGCGAGCGTCTGCGGCACGCCGTTGGCGATATAGAAAATCGTCAGCAGCACGCAGAGCGGCAGCAGCAGGTAGAGCGTCACCCGTGTCGCATCGGCCCAGAAATTGCCGATCGTCGCCGCCGAGCGCCGGGCAAAGCCGCGGAACAGCGCAAAGGCGAGCGCGATGCCCGTCGCCGCCGACAGGAAGTTGTGGATCGTCAGCCCCAGCATCTGGCTGAGGTTCGACATCGTCGATTCGCCGCCATAGCTTTGCCAGTTGGTGTTGGTCGTAAAGCTGACCGCGGTGTTGAATGACAGATGCTCACCGACCCCGGCAAGTCCTTGCGGGTTGCCGGGAAGCACACCCTGGAGGCGCAGGACGGCATAGGTGAACAGCAGGAGCATGAAGTTGAAGATCAGCATGTGCACCGCATAACGGCGCCAGCTTTGCTCGGCATTGGGCTCGATGCCCGCGAGCTTGTAGAAGCCGGTCTCGACGGGACCGAGCACCGTATGAAGCGGTGTTCGGCGCCCTTCGTACAGCGCGAAAAGCCACATGCCGACCGGTTTGGTCAGCGCGAGCAGGATGCCGATGAAGGCGAGGATGAGGATCCATCCCTGGATGGTCATGACGACGCTCCTTTCTAGAAGCGTTCGGGGCGGATCAGAACCGCCACGAGATAGAGGAGAAGACCGAGCGCGGTGAGCGCGGCGAGCCAGAGGTCGATGGTCATCGCGTCACCTCACGCATTGTCGCACAGGCGGACATAGGCGAGCGTTGCCGCCAGCAGTCCGGCCAGTATCGCGATCCAGAGCAGATCCTGCATCTTCGTTCCTTTCTAGAAGGCTGCGGCGAGTGACACGACGACCGCCTCGTCGGCAATCGATCCGGTGCCGTCCTGGCCCTTGCTGAAGCCGGGTTGGAGATAGGCCGAGTCGCTGGCGGAAATGTCGGTGTCGACATAGCTGAGGTTCAGCGTCAGATTGCGCCACGTCGCGTCGGCGCCGATCGACCAGTCCCAATAGCTGCCCGTGGGCGTGACGCTCGTGCCATTGGGGCCAAGGCCATCGTTGCCCGCGCTATGCCCGATATGCGCCTTGGCGGTGATGGGTGTTCCCGCGATCGCCACAGCCGCATCTCCCCAGAGGTAGAGATTGTCTTCCTTGTCGCCGGGGTCGTTGTAGACTCCCGCGACGGCATCCGCACCGGTAAAATACCAGCGGCCCAGCGCCTGCTGTTTCGGGGCATAGGCGGCGCCTGCGGTCAGAGTCGCGGGGCCGGTCGTGCCGGTGAGCTTGACATAGGGTTCGGCAAAATCGCTTTTGTCGGCACCGCCCGGATACATGTACCAGGTCAGCCCGGTATCGAGCGTGACGTTGTCCGAAAGCTGCGCCTTGTAACCCGCGATCAAGTCGAGTTCCATGTTCGCGCCGCCGAAGGTGCCCCAGGCGGAGAGATTCGCCGCCCAGGCGCCGGCATAGAAACCGCTCTCGTGCGAGATCGTAATGCCGCCCTGGACGGCCATATTCTCGTCGGTCTGCGAAACGCCGCGGAAGCGATAGTCGGAAGTCAGGGCCGCCGAACCGTTGACGACGACCGCGGGCTTTGCCTCGGGTGCGTCGGTCTCGGATTGGGCATAGGCTGGCACCGCGGCGAAACCCGTGAGGCCGATGATCGGGAAGAGTATCGATTTGTGCATAGGTCCCCCATTCGCGATTCCGCCACCGCCAATCGGTGGGGAATGCGAATCATGAGGACGCCCAATTAGGTGGGCTCAGCGTATCAATTCGAGAGCGAATCCGGCATTCGGCATATGTTTTTCATATGCAGGCACGATTTCGCGCCAACCCGGAAAGCCTCAGCGCAGCGCGGCGGTGACGATGACCTCGACCTTGTAAGCGGGGGTCGCGAGCCGCACTTCGCCGGTCGCGCGCGTCGGGGCATTGACGCCGCCGATCCATTCTTCCCACACCATATTCATCGCCGCGAAATCGGCCATGTCGGCGAGCCAGACGGTGGCGGTGAGCAACCGCGACCGGTCGGTGCCGGCTTCGGCCAGCAGCGTGTCGATCGAGGCGAGTATGGTGCGGGTCTGCGCGGTCGCATCTTCGCCGGGCGCGCCGACCTGCCCCGCAAGATACACGATCCCGCCATGGATCACCGCCTGGCTCATGCGTGGGCCCGAATGCAGGCGTTCGATGCTCATATCTGTCTCCTTCTTGTGTTTGTCCCGGGAGTGGGGCTGCCCGCTTTCGCGCGCGATGCCCGATTACGCAAACCCATATAGGAAAAAAGTGGCGGCCGTATTTTGCGGTCGCAATATCGCGGGCGATATGGTCATGGAGGCGATGCGTTTGGCGCGCACCGATGGCGCGTATCGACCGAATCGAAAGGTATTGATCGGATGACTTCCCTGCCCGAACAGGCGCGGCTGCGCGTTGTCGACATGCACACCGCGGGCGAACCCGTCCGGATCATCGAAGAGGGCTATCCCGAACTCGAAGGCGCCACGATCCTCGCGCGGCGGCGCGATGCCCTGGCGCGGTTCGACCATCTGCGGCGCATGGCGATGCTCGAACCGCGCGGCCATGCGGGCATGTACGGCGTCATCCCGACCACACCGAGCGATCCCGCCGCCGACCTCGCGGTGCTGTTCACGCATCAGGAAGGCTATAGCACCATGTGCGGTCATGCGACGATCGCCATCGGGCGCTGGGCGGTCGACAGCGGGCGGGTGGCGATGACGGATGGGCGCGCGACCTTCGGGCTTGAGGCGCCGTGCGGCGTGGTGCAGGTCGAGGTCGAAGCGGACGGCGGCACGTCGCCACTGGTCTCGTTCATCAGCGTCGAATCCTTTGCGAGCCACCGCGACCGGCATATCGACGTGCCGGGGTGGGGCCCGATCGCCTATGACATCGCCTTTGGCGGCGCCTATTATGTCATCCTGCCCGCGTCGCGGTTCGGGCTGTCGCTCGCCGACACGCCGGTCGCCGAGCTGGTCGCGGCGGGCGTCGCGATCACCGACGCCGTTCGCGCCGCGGTGCCGATCGCGCATCCGACCGAACCCGACCTCGGCTTTTTATACGGCGCCATCCTGACCGACGACGTCGCGCTCGGGATGGGCGTCAGTTCGAACCTCTGCATCTTTGCCGAAGGGCAGATCGACCGCTCGCCCACCGGCAGCGGAGTCACCGCGCGCATCGCGCTTGCCGCCGCGCGCGGCGAGGTCGAGGTCGGGCAATCATGCGAGGTACGCGGGATTTCGGGCGAAGCCTTCACCGGCACGCTGTGGAGCGCGCACGATGCGCGCGGCCAGCTCATGTCACGCGTCAAGGTCGCGGGGCGCGCCTATTATGCCGGCCGTGCGGAGTTTGTCGCCGAACCGGGCGATCCCTTCGCGCACGGTTTTGAACTGCCCACGCGTTTCGGCGATGTCGCCGCACGGTAAAAATTGCCCGCGAGTTTTCAGCCGCGCGGCTTGACCGTCACCCAAACATGCACCGTCGCCGCGAATTTACCCGGTGCCGGCTTGCCGACGTCGATCCGCTCGGCGGTGACCAGTTCGCCGGTCGCGAGGTTGAAGCTGGCCCAGGGCTTCGGCATGCGGCCGAAGCTCATCGTCTGGATCGGCTGGCCGGTGGCGGTGTTCATGATCGTTGCGTTGATACCCATCGCGCGCCGGTAGCGGCGGCCCGCCGATTCTGTCCAGCGCGAAGACGGCTATCCGCATCGCTTCCAGCCGGCACCGCGCACCGCGCGCCCCGGTGTGGTGCCGCGATGTTCGCCGTCCTGCAGCACCGCGACGCCGTTGACGAAGACGTCGCGCATGCCGACCGAATATTGGTGCGGCTTCTCGAAGGTCGACCGGTCGCCGATCGTCGCGGGATCGAAGACGACGACATCGGCGTAATAGCCGGGCTTCAGCGCGCCGCGATCCGCGATGCCCAGATTGGTCGCGGGAAGGGTGGTGAGCCGGTACACCGCCTGCTCGAGCGAGATCAGCTTCTCGTCGCGGACATAGCGGCCGAGCAGGCGCGCGAAATTGCCATAGCTGCGCGGGTGGGCGCCCGATTTCAGGAAGACGCCCTCGGTTGCTTGCGATGCGGCGTCGGATCCGAAGCTCATCCACGGCAGCTTGACCTGCGCGCGGACATTATCCTCCGACATCAGGAAATAGACGGTGCCGACGCGCGAGCCATCCTCGACGACGAGGTCCATCGCGGTTTCCTCGGCGCTCTTGCCGCGCAGCTTGGCGACTTCGGCGAGGGTCTTGCCGGTCAGCGGCTTCAGCTTCTCATTCTTGAACCCGACGAGGATCATCTTGTCGGCGCCCGCGCCGAGGTAAAGATTTTCCCAGTCGCTGCCGGGCTTCTGCATTTCGGCGGCGACGCGCGCGCGGGTCGCGGGGTCCTTCAGCCGCTTGATCCATTCCTCCAGCCCGCCGGCCTGCACCCAGGTCGGCATCGCGGCGTCGAGCCCGGTCGCCCCGGCGGTATAGGTGTACATGTCGGTCGTGATCCGCTGGCCCGCGGCGCGCGCGGCCTCGATCTTGCCGACGACGGCGGGGAGTTTGCCCCAATTGCTCCGCCCCGCCATCTTGAGATGATAGATTTCGGCTGGCGCGCCCGAGCGCCGCGATATTTCGATCAACTCGTCGACCGCTTGCTCGATCCGGTCGCCCTCGGAACGCATGTGGCTGATATACATGCCGCCGCATTTCGCGGCCTCGCTGGTCAACGCGACGAGCTCGTCGGTCTCGGCATAGGAGCCGGGCGCATAGATGAGCGAGCTGCCGACGCCGAGCGCGCCCTCGTTCATCGCCTGCCGGACGAGCGCGCGCATCCGCATGAGCTGTTCGGCGTCGGGATCGACATCGCCTTCGCCCAGTTCATGCACGCGCACCGTCGCCGCGCCGACAAAGCTTGCAACATTGGTCGAAATCCCGCGTTTCTCCAGATACGCCAGATAGTTGCCGAGGCTCGTCCATTCGACCGGATATTTGATATCGCCCTGGCGCTCGACCTCCTGCGCCTTCATCGTGGCATTGAGCGGCCCCATCGACCAGCCTTCGCCCATCACCTCGAGCGTGACACCCTGCCTTATGTCGCTCTGGCTCCTCGGGTCGGCGATCAGCGATTCGGTCGCCCAGCTCAGCATGTTGATGAAGCCCGGGGCGACCGCCATCCCGCGCGCCGACATTTCGGTGCGCCCCTTGCCGTCGACTTTGCCCACCGCGACGATGCGGTCGCCCTTGATCGCGATATCGCCGGTGACCGGCGGCTTGCCCGACCCGTCGTATAGCGTGCCGCCGCGGATCACGATGTCATAGCCGGGCGCGGCGGGCTTTGCGGCGACGGAGGCCGAAAGCAGCACAGAGCTGCACAGCAGCATCACGGAAGGGGCGAAGGGCCGGTGCGCTGTCATCCAAATTCTCCGGGAAAAGGCGGTTAGCCGTGCAGGCTCATGAGTGAGTCCATCAGCCCGTCGTCGGCGCTTGAGCAGACGCCGAGCACCAGCGCCTCCTCAAATCCCGCGGCGACGACATAGGCGTGGCCCATCGACGAATCGAGATAGATGCCCTGTCCGGTCTTGAGTGACACCGGGTCGTAGAATTCGGTGTGGATCTCGATCGCGCCCTCGAGGACATAGATGAATTCCTCGCCCTGGTGCCGCACCAGCTCGCCGAATTCGCTCGCGCTGTGGGCGCGAATCCGGGTGATGATCGGGATCATCCGCTTTTGCCGCAGGTCGGTGCAGAGATAATGATAGTCGTAATTGTCGGTCGTGACGCGCACCGCCTGATCGATGGTCCCGATGCTCCGCCGCCCCGTCACGCGCGGCGCACCATTCTCCTCATCCTCGGCGAACAGGTCCGACATGCGGATGCTGAGACGCTGGCTGAGCTGTTGCAATTTGTCATAACTCAGCGTCAGGCGGTCGTGCTCGACCTTCGACAGCGTCGAAACCGGGATGCCCGATTTCGCGCTCATCTCCTTGAGTGTCCAGCCGTTTCGCGAGCGAATGCCCTTCATCACGGTGCCGAGCGTGGGCGGGGTTGAACGATCCGCCATCAGTTTTTCCATTCCATATTTGACAATTTTCCAATCAGGATCATTATGTCCCTATCGGGCTAATAGTTATCAGCCCTTGGTAAGGGGTCGCGCGACTTGCCGCAAGGCTTGACCGTCGCGCCAGAGAAAAGGGGAAAGCGATGCGTTTCATCCGTAAGGCGATGATCGGGCTGGCAGCTCTTGCCGCGCTGCCGCTGGCGGCGCAGGGGCCGGTGCCGGCTCCGGCCGCGAAAAAGGTCGAAGCTGCTGCAATGCCGGCGGCAAAGGCGCCCGCAGCGCCCGTCGCGCTCGATGCCAAGGATCTCGAAGCATGGCTCGACGGTTACCTGCCTTATGCGCTCGAACGCGCGCGTATCCCGGGCGCGGTCGTCGTTGTCGTTCGCGGCAATCAGGTCGTGCTCGAAAAGGGTTATGGCTTTTCCGACGTCGCGAAGCGCGCGCCCGTCCTGCCCGAGACCACGCTTTTCCGTCCGGGATCGGTGTCGAAACTCCTCACCTGGACCGCGGTGATGCAGCAGGTCGAAGCGGGCAAGATCGACCTCGACAAGGACATCAACGCCTATCTCGATTTCAAGATTCCGCCCTTTGAAGGCAAGCCGGTCACGATGCGTAACATCATGACGCACACCGCCGGTTTCCAGGAATCGATACGTCACCTGATCAGCAGCGATCCCAAGGCCGTCATGACGCTCAAGAAGCAGATGCCGCTGGCGCTGCCCGACCGCGTGTTCGCGCCCGGGACGACCCCCGCCTATTCCAACTATGCGACCGCGCTCGCGGGTTATATCGTCGAGCGGGTCAGCGGCGAGCCGTTCGACAATTATATCGAAAATCATATCTTCACGCCGCTCGGCATGACGCATTCGACGTTCCGCCAGCCGCTTCCGGCGCGGCTCGCGCCGCACATGTCGAAGGGCTATCCCGACGTCACGCAGAAACCCAAGCCGTTCGAGATTATCGTTCCCGCGCCCGCAGGCAGCCTGTCGGCGAGCGGTTCCGACATGGGCAAGTTCATGATCGCGCACCTGGGTGACGGTGCGGGGCTGATGAAGCCCGAAACCGCGAAACAGATGCACGACTTCAAAGCCCCCGGCGTCGGTCCGCTCAACAGCATGGCGCTTGGTTTTTACGAACAATGGGTCAACGGCCACCGCGCGATCGCGCATGGCGGCGACACCGTGTGGTTCCACTCCTATCTTTGGTTGTTCCCCGATGCCGACATCGGCGTCTACATCTCGATGAACAGCGCCGGCAAAGCGGGCGACGCGGGCGCGGTGCGTAGCGCCTTGTTCCACAAATTCGCCGACCGCTACCTGCCCGGCGCCGAAAAGCCTGGCACCGTTGATGCCAAGACCGCCGCCGCGCATGCGCAGATGATGGCCGGCAATTATGTCAGCAGCCGCGGCAGCTTCACCAATTTCGCGAGCCTGTTCGGCCTGCTCGGACAGGCGACGATCTCGCTGACCGAGGATGGCAAGATCACGCTGCCGGCGCTCGACGGCCTTGGCGCCGGCGCGCGCGACTGGGTCGAGGTCGAGCCCTTTGTGTGGCGCGACACGGGCACGGGCGAACGGCTTGCCGCCGAAGTGAAGGACGGCCGGGTCGTTCGCTGGAGCATCGATGCCGGTTCGCCTTTCATGGTGTTCGAGCCTGCCTCGGCGAGCGTCAATGCCGCGTGGCTCAATCCGGCGCTGATCTTCGCCTTCGCGATCATCCTGCTCGCGGCGCTGGCGTGGCCGGTGCGCGCGCTGGTGCGGCGCAGCTTCAAGGCCGAATTCGCGCTCGAGGGCAAGGCGCGGCGTGCCTACCGCCTGTCGCGCATCTTCGCCTGGGCAGCGATTGCGGCGCTGGCCGGCTGGATCGGCCTGATCGCCGCCTTCTCGGCCGATATTGGCA
>Ga0247823_10004918_pt1 | contig 10647 bp, 5 predicted proteins | sample 13C_PalmiticAcid_2_FD_192426 | JGI IMG/M metagenome (GOLD analysis project Ga0247823, IMG submission 192426) | Soil microbial communities from agricultural site in Penn Yan, New York, United States - 13C_PalmiticAcid_Day30 | ecosystem: Environmental > Terrestrial > Soil > Agricultural land...
GCGGAAAACGGGCGAGGGGGATGGGATTCCTGGAATCCGGCATGGGAATCTTGGAGGCTTGCAGCGGGCTCTCCACAGCGAGGCCGTCCCTGGAACCTGGCCCCCAGTGCTGAGCTCCAATGAGGTGGTGTCGTGTCTCGCCTCGCAGGCCTTTACCCTCGGCAGTAACCAAGGCACAAACCACTCACCAGCCCGGGGCTGCCGGCAGTGGCACCGTCGCACTCCGCACTGGGTCGCAGAGGGCTGGGTCGGCGACCAAGACAGTGGGGTGCTGCCGCATACGAAGTCCTTTTCAGGGAGGAGGTCAATACGCTCGAGGTAATCGTACGGTCACCAAGCTCCCAAGGTACTCTGGATGAACCGGCGGCGCACGGCGTCTGGGCGAAAATGGAGCAGCGTCGAGACGGGATGGATTTTGATTGATTTGTCGTGTCGAGGAGGACTGTTGATTGATTGGAAACAGAAGCGAGAGCGATCGAGATAACGTAACTCTCCCGTTCCCCACTTGAGGCGGCTGACTAGGGCTTCTGACCAGCGAGAGCCCAGCGGATCCCGCCGCCAAGCTCCTGCCTCCATCCGCCAACTGACAGAGCTACCGGCCAAGACCTTGCTGTGGGTCTGGAGGACCGTTCATCACATTATCATCACCACCCCGACAGTCCTTTCTCCGCGCCCCCCTCAGAGCCCCTCAGAGCCCATCAGAGCTGCTCGCCCATACCGCTGACATCCTTGACGCCCTCCCAGTCCCGCACGAGACCCTCGAACTTGGCCTTCGCCATCTTCCAAGCCACTGCACCCAGCGGCAGACGCAGCGGCACACGCTCCCCACGACTAGCGACGGTGTAGATGGCCTCGGCCACCGCAGACGGCTCCAGCATGCCCACCCCCGACTTGACGCCCATGGCGACATAGGCCTCGAGCTTGCGGGACGGCATGTCCTGACTCGCGTAGGCCGGGTGGGGCTGCGTGCGCGCCTTGCTGTGGCCCTCGAAGTTGGTCTTGACGCCGCTCGGCTCGACAATGCACACGTTGACTGTCACATCCCCATCATCATCAGCATCATCGTCAGCCATCACACCACATCACACGCCCCGCCCCCCCTTGCAGCCAACACGAGCACCGGAAGGGACTGAAGCCGGGACGAGCGGGGGGGTTACCCACTATTCCAATCTGGATGCACCTCCCTCGCCACGCTCTCCGAGAACCCCTCGACGGCAAACTTGCCGGCATGGTAGTAGGCATGGCCCGGGAAGGCGCACAGCCCGGCCAGCGACGACATGTTGAAGATGACCCCTCCCCTGCCGTCGGGCGCCTGGCGCATGACCTCGAGAGCCCGCGTGGTGACCCGTGCGGTGCCAAAGAAGAGCGTCTCCATCTCGCGGTGCGTCTCCTCCTCGGTCGCCGACTCGGTGTCGCCCGAGAGGGAGTACCCGGCGTTGTTGATGACGACGTCGACGTGGAACCTGCCGCCGCCGTCGCTGCTGCTGCTGCTGCAAAAGTGCTCGGCAGCTGCGGCAGCGGCAAACGCGGCGTTGACGGAGTTCGGGGAGGTCACGTCCAGGGGCAGCTTGAGGATGTCAGGGTCGCCATCGGGGAGGTAAGACAGATCTGCCGGGTTGCGGGCCGTGGCGATCAGACGCTGCCCCGGCTTGCTGGCGACGAGGGTCGCGAGGGCGCGCCCAATGCCCGACGAACACCCCGTGACTGGGCAGTGGCGTGAGGGTTCAGTCAGGGCTCGTATTGGAAGGCTGGCGGGAAGGACAACTCACTCAACCACACGGCATCGTCGGGAAGCTTGTAAGGGTTGGGGTTGGCCGGGTTCATTGCTTTGTGTGTGATCCTTGCTCGTTCGTTGGTCCCTTAGTAGCTGAGCGATATCAGTCTCTTGGGGTGCAAGCAAGTTGGTTGATATTCTTCTCAAAACAGCGCACTTCGAGGAGCTTATCTCCGGACACGGCCGCCCTTGCTGGCTCAACGAACCACCGCCGGCGATGACCCCTCGTCGGGCACAGCAGCTGGATTTGGCAGATCCCAAGTCTCAGCTCACCCGCTCCCGCCGGCTCCGAGTCTTGAACTCGCGGCCGAAGTGAGTCAAGCGGTCAAAACTGGAGCCTCACGGCCCGACCGGGCAGGCTGTCGGCGAGCCCAAAGGGGTTCGTTGGGTTCTAGTCCGGGGCTGATCGGGAGCTGATCCTCCTCCACTTTGGTCTCGATGCTACCTCGCTGACATAAATCCACATCAAGCTTCAGCAGCTTGCAGTAGCTTGCAGCAGGGCACCACCCAGATGGTATCAGACTATTGATTGGGATTACCTGCCCCTGAACCAACCTGATTCGATGTATTCTGGTACTTGGAAAAGCTTAATAGCTCAGCTGTTGTGGGACACTCAAACTACAGACCACATGCCGCATGAGATAGCAAGACTGACTGACTGCCGTGCCTCGCAATTCCCCTTCATCTAGAATCCTACAGCTTTGAGAGTCCGAAAATGTCGAGAAGCGGGATGCAGCGGGTCAAGATGACGGGGGGGCCTTGGACACAACACCATCAGCGTCTTCACGCCGGCGGTTGCATCGAAGCTACACGTACAGGGGCAACGTAGCGGCAGCAGACGGAGAAGGCATCACACTCTTCCTGGCTCGGGTCGTAGACGGTGCAGGTAAAGGCGGCAAGTCGGCAGCACACGCGTTGCTGGTCGCTGGCGCAGGAACTCTGTCGCGGAGCCACAGGGGCCATGCTGCCAGCGGCTGGGAGGGCGGTGCCGGTCATGGCCAGGCCCAAGACGGCGAAGATGTGGGAGATCTGCATTCTGTCTGGGGATTATACAAGGGAGTGCCCAATCAGCCGTAGTTGATGTTAGTGTGCGCTGGATGCTGGATGCTGGAGCTCGAGTTGAGTCGAGGCGGGCCGAGGGGAAGGAAACCCATGCCGGCTTTCCTCATATACACATCCTCTTCTGAGGAACCCTCCTCCGAGGAACCCGCACCCTCATCAGCTGAGCATTGTCTCTGATGTGAAACAACCTCCAGCGAGCCTACATCTGTCCAATGGCACCGTACGTTGTCTTGATGACACCTCGGCGTGCCGACTGGCTTGCCTTGGGCGACAGATTGACCGGCATGGAGCCAGCTGTTCTTTCGTCGATCGTTGGCGAGGATCAAAGCAGGAGATGCAGTTTCGAGTGGCGGGTAGTTATCACATGTTCCCCGAGAAGAAGCAAGCGTCCACAGCAACGCTAGAGCATGAGGAGGGGACGTTGGTCTGGAATGGGCCTTCAGCCGCAGCGCACTGTGAAGCATTTGGAGTTTCTTGGACAGAAGTGCGAAGATGCCACCACGTTTGCATACGCCGAGACCTGGTGGTATTTGCTCAGATACGGCGGTTCCAAGATTCCGTCGAGCACGTCGCTTGTGTGACGAGGTTGTCTCGAGGTCGCCCACTCGAAGCTTATCAGAGTAGTTGTTGTGTTGTTTGGCGCAAAACTGGCGTTGCAGGGTTTGAGCATTTGAGGACAGCCTCGCTGCACTCAGCCAACCCTGAGATTCTCCCGTGCAGGCTGAGTGGGCCCCACACGTTCTGCTGCCTGGCACTTGGCTGCCTGGTCCCGTGAGAACGCGACCAGCAACTTCTCAACTCCACTGCGAACCGCGACACCGCGACACCCACGCGTGTCTCCAGCACTTAAAGTCGTCGACACCGCCCTTCTCGAATTTCGAGGGCATTTTGCATCGACAGCGAATGCCCTTGCAACTTCCATCTCGACAGCCGACATTGCACACGCCGACCCATCACCTCGGGCACACTTCCCCCGACGACGTTGCATGGGCTAGAACAGCTGACTGGTGCCGTGCTGGGCCGCATTCCGTCGCAACAACGCCATGTCCAGGATAGAGAAGCTCTCCATCCTTGGAGTGCGCTCATTTGGGCCGCAGCACCAGGAGACCATCGCCTTCAACACGCCCCTCACCCTCATCGTCGGCTACAATGGTTCCGGAAAGACGGTGGGTCGCTGTCTTTGGTTCATGGCTGTTGGGCCGCTTCGATCCTTGCTGCTGACGCCCCGCTAGACCATTATCGAGTGCCTCAAGTATGCCACCACCGGCGACCTCCCCCCCAACAGCAAGGGTGGCGCCTTCATCCATGATCCCGACCTGGCCGGCGAGAAAGACGTGCGCGCCCAGGTCAAGGTCTCGTTCCGCTCGACCGTGGGCGAGTCATATGTCGTGACCCGCAACGTCCAGCTCCAGGTCAAGAAGAATACGAGGTCGCAAAAGACGCTAGAAGGGAGCCTCTTGCTGCGGAACAATGGGGAGCGCCATGTCATCTCCACCCGGGTCATGGAGCTCGACAAGCTGGTGCCGGAGAAGCTGGGCGTATCCCCGGCTGTCTTGGATGCCGTCATCTTCTGCCACCAGGACGAGTCGCTGTGGCCAATGAGCGAGCCCGCCGCCCTCAAGAAGCGGTTCGACGAGATCTTTGAGGCCATGAAGTACACCAAAGTCATCGACAACCTCAAGATTCTCCGCAAGAACAAGGGCATCGAGCTGCGGGAGCTCAAGCTCCAGGAGGGGCAGGACAAGGCGAACAAGGAGAGGGCCGACAGGGTCGACAAGCTCATGGCCCAGCTGACCAGGGAGATGCAGGAGGGGCGAGCCAAGTACGAGGAGCTCAGCAATCGGATGGACGAGGAGTCGCTCAGGATCAAGGAGAAGCAGGACCAGGCCAACAGCTTCCTGATGATTGTGAACAACCTCCAGACCAAGACCGAGAAGCTCGAGTACAAGCAGGACGCCATTGACGAGCTCCGCAGCCGCATCGAAGAGCTGCCCGACACCGACCAAGCCCTGACGGGCACCCTGGACGAATATGAGCAGACTATTGAGAGGACAGTCGCCGATAGGGACAGGAAAGCCGCACAGTTCCACGAATTACAGGCGGAGCTCAAGTCATCCCGGGCAAAGCACACCGCCAAGGCCGCCGAGCAAGGTAAGCATCAGTCTGACAAGGACAAATACGAGCGGCAGCTTGTCACTCGGGACCAGATGGTCCATGATGCTGCTACGCGTCACGAAATCCGCGGCTACGATGGAGACCTTGACGATCGGAGAATCGCCGTCTTCAACGAGCGCATCCAGAAGATATTGAACGACAAGAAGCGCGAGTTGGAGCGCCTTCAGCGTGATAATGCCGAGGAACTTGACAAGAAGAGTGCCGTCATCACGGAGCGCGAGAGCCGAAAGGCCTCGCTCATCCGTGACCGCGCTTCGGCGAAGCAGCGGATCGTCACGGTCGGGAAGGAATCGGCCAGCATCCAAGGTGAGCTGAACAGCTTGGACATCGACGAGGGTACAGAGACCATGCTCCGGACAGAAATGAAGGAGCTCGAGGCCAAGATTGAGACGGCAAAGGCCGAGGAGCAAGGCGCCGACTTGGACGCCCAAATCAAGCAGGTCAAGGATGACATCTGGAATCTTGAAGCCCAGTCTGCAAAACTGGCACGGGAGCTCGTCGAGTGTACCCGGCTGGCATCCGAGCGGGCTCAGCTCGACCTGCGGAAGAAGCAGCTGACAGAACGGCGGCGGGAACTGGAGATTCTCAAAAAGACGTGGAGCGAACAGCTCTCCGCGTTGCTCGGGAATGACTGGCAGCCAGAGACGATTGAGGCCGAGTTCCAGAATGCGGTCAAACGCCAGAACACAGTTGTCGCTGAGCGTAGGAAAGAGAAAGACGCCACGCAACAGGATCTCAAGCAGGTCGAGTATAAACTCTCCAACGCGCGAGATAGGCATAGCAAACTGGCCACGGAGAAGGAGAACTGCAAGCGCGCCGTTACACAAGCGCTCAAGGAGGTAAGGAATCCGGACTCGCCGCCCATCGAGGACTACAAGAAGGAGATGGAAAGCATCGAGACCGAGCTGAGCCAAACCGAGACGGACCTCAAACTGTACGATGAGATGAAGAAGCATTATGCGAGCATCCAAGACCGGGCCGTCCGGTTCAACAAGTGCTACTACTGCGAGCGCGACTTCAAGGACCAGGCCACGGCGAGGTCGAAACTCCTAGACAAGATCGCAAAGAAGCTCAATGACGAGGACAAGCAAGAGCTGATGGAGGATCAAGTCCACTTCACCGAGCAGCTCAAGACCCTCAGGGCTGTGCGCGCTCAGTATGATTCGTACCAAAGGCTCGGGACGGAGCTGCCGTCGTTGAGCAAGGACATCGAGTCGGCGTCGTCCCAGCGGGAGGAGCTTGTCCGCCGCTTGGAAGACCAAGACCTTGCTTTCAGGGAAGCTGAAGACAAGCGCCAAGAGGTTGACGCGCTCAGCAAGCAGGTTTTGAAGATCTCCCAGACGCATAAGGATATCCTCGATGCGGAGAGGCAGGTGGAGCGGTCGCAACAGTCGTCGAGCATCACGATGCGGAGCCCCGATGAGATCAACGAGGAGCAAACCACCTGCGCGGAGCAGACGCGAGTCGGCCAGACCAAGCTCAGCAAGCTGACAGCCGAGAGGCAGCGGCTGAAGGATCTGGCCGGGCAGCTCGAGGTGGAGAGGCTTGAGCTGCGGCACAAGATCAGCAATGCGGTCCAGCAGCTGGAGCGGAAGAAGAGCCTGCAGGAGTCCATCCGCCGATACAAGGAGGAGCAGAGCCATCTGCGAGACACCATCCAAGAGGCCGACAAGGAAGTGGAGCGTTTGGAGCCTGAGATTGCGAGTGCCCGTGCCGCGCTTGAAGAAGCCCGCCAGCAAGGGCGGACCAAGGAGCAGAAGATCGCAGAAGAGCGAGACGGCATCGCGGCGACAGCCAGCGAACTCAAGATGATCAACAACGACATCCAGGAGTACCTCGACCGTGGCGGCCCTTCCAATCTGGCGTCGAACCAGCGCGCCATTGCGACCCTAGAGACGGCCATCGCAAACATCGAAAACGAGATGCGCGACCTGACGGTCCAGATCAACAAGCTAAACAAGGACATTGACAACAGCGGCGCCAAGAAGCGCAACATCGCCGACAACCTCACCTACCGCAAGAACCTCCGCGAGCGCGACGCCCTCAAGGAGGAGATCGCCGAGCTCGAGTCCCGCAACGCCCAAGAGGACCACGACCGGCTCGCGCAGGAAGTCCGCCACCTCGAGTCCCGCCGCGTCAAGCTCGCCGCCGACCGCGACCGCCTCGGGGGCACCATCACGACCAAGGACACGGAGCTCGAGCGCCTCATGGAGGAATACGACATTGACCTCAAGAACGCCAAATCAAAATACAAAGAATCGCACATCAAAGTCGAGACGACCAAGGCCGCTATCGACGACCTCGCCCGCGGCACCGCCGCCCTCGACCACGCCATCATGCAGTACCACTCCCTCAAGATGGAGGAGATCAACCGCACCATCGGCGAGCTCTGGCAAAGCACGTACCAGGGCACCGACATCGACACGATCCAGATCCGCTCCGACATGGAGGCGGGCGCGGCCGCGTCGGCGGGCACGGGCAAGCGCACCTACAACTACCGCGTCTCCATGGTCAAGGGCGACACCGAGATGGACATGCGCGGGCGGTGCAGCGCCGGCCAGAAGGTGCTCGCGAGCATCATCATCCGGCTCGCGCTGGCCGAGTCGTTCGGCATCAACTGCGGCCTGATCGCGCTCGACGAGCCGACCACCAACCTCGACAGCGACAACATTCGGAGTCTGGCCGAGAGCCTGCACGGCATCATCAAGGCGCGCCGCGGGCAGAGCAACCTGCAGCTGATTGTCATTACGCACGACGAGGAGTTTCTCAAGCACATGCAGTGCAGCGACTTCTGCGACGACTTCTACCGCGTGCGGAGGGACGAGAAGCAGAACAGTGTCATTGTGAGGGAGAGCATCACGAGGATTATGGAGTAATTTAGGGGCCGTTGATGTAGAATACAATAATACATTTGAATCCACCATACAGGGAGGGGGTGGGGTTGGGCGGACACATGATCCAGAATCGAACTTACACAACTCTGCAGGGGAGATAAAAGAAAAGAGGAGGAGATACCAAGTCGTCCATTTCCATTTCTGAGGTCTTTGAGACCTGCCGACTGACTGACTGCCCGGTTACTACTGGACGTAACCAACATGTTGTGACTGGTCACTACCCATGAAAAGCCACCATGGGAGTGATCAAACCGAACCAAACAACCAACCCCCCAACCCCCCGAGCCGTTACCGAACCCGGCCGTGGCCTAGAGAATTATGGCCCCATAGACGGGAACAAGAAACATCACAGCGGAACAGAGACTGCAGCCCTACCCCAGCTCCCACCCGAAAAGGCGGTCCCACTAGCCGCCTTGCGTTTCGGCGGCGCCCGAATCAGAAGCGCCAGTCGCAGCTGGCGCAACTTTGGGGTCTGCCTCACCATCATTCTCGGCCTCGCCAGACCCAGCGTCCGGTTTGGACTTTTCGGCGGCACCGGGGACGGAGGAATCGCCGTTGTTCTTGCTCGCCGTCTCGGCGGTGCTGGCGACGTCTGGGAGCTCAACGTCCCCTTCCGCGTCGCGGGTGGTCTGGTCGGGGTTTTCTGACGGGGTGTTGTTCGCCGAGGGCTGTGGGTCCGTTGATGAGGAGCCTTGGTCCTGGGTTGCTGTTGCGCTAGTGGCGGTGGTGGCGGTGGTGGTGTCGTCCTCCTTCACCCGCTTTCTAGGCGATTCTGGCTCGAGAGTGTCGGTGGCCTCGCGTTTGGGGCTCTGCGGGACGGGGCTGCCGCCGGTGCGCTTGCCGGCGCTGTCCTGTTGCTGCTGGGTGGGAGGGGACTGTAGTCTCCGCCCGACGGCAGCCTCCAGGTCGATGCCCTGCACGTCCATGGGGCCTGCGCTGCCGGCGATGTAGCTCGCCGCCGCGGCGCTCTGCGGGCCCGTGTCGGCGGGACCGATCTCCTCTGGCCCGCGAGCGTGGGGGATCTCATCCTCGTCCTGCTCGGCGGTCTCGCTCATGGTCGCGTCCTCCTCTGTCGCGCCGCTGGGGCCGGGCTGTGGCTGCTGTTGCGGTTGCTGCTGCTGCTGCTGCCGGCTGATTTGGTTCAGCGGGACGAGGCCGGCGCGTTGCTCCTGGCGCAGGAGCTCGCCCTGGGTGACGCTGCGCTGGGTGAGCAGGGCTACGCCGGCGCCGGTGGACGGGATGCCGTTGACGGACACGGAAACGGTCTCGATGCTGCCGATGCCGTTGGGGCCTTCGATGGTCTCGGTGCTCTCGGTGCGCACGCGGCCGTCGAGCTGGCCGCCTGGCCGCTGCTGCTGTTGCTGCATCTGAAACTGTTGCGCGGGGTTTCCACTCGCCGACAATGGGGATGAGCTGCCCACGTCACTGCCATCCTCGCTGCCGGTCCCGTTTGCCCTCCTAGCCAGCCAGGGGATCGGCGTCAGGAGGGCCCCTCCCAATGCCTCGTCCAGCCCCATGCTGTTCGCCGCTGCGGTGTCGATGGATAAGCTGGCCGCACCCCCGCCGCCGGCGCCATTCGCCAGGAGAGACATGGCGCCTATTTCGGGAAGGGCTGGAGGGAGGGGGTACGTGTTGGCACCGCTGGTAACGTGGACGACACGATCGAGGGCATGGAGGTATGGCACCAGGTTACGGTAGTGCTGCCGGGGGCGCAGTACGAGCTCGGACAGACGTTGTATGGTGTGGGGCGGGTATTGGGGGAAGTCGGTGCGCAAGACCGACAGGATTTCGTCGAGCATATCGGCGACAGGTTTAGGGAGAGCGGTGCGCACGGGTGGTTGCTGCTGGGTGGGAGCGCTCAGCGTCGTCGAGGAAGGCGCAGCATTGGTGTTGGCAGCACTCCTGGCGGCGGAGGGTGAAGATGGATCCGCATTTTCCTTGTTCGTCCCTTGCGATGATGATGGCTCGGTATGGTCGGGCGCCTCGAATGGGTCTGACGACGGGAGCGGAGCGAGGAAGCGCGGTGAGGCGGGCCGCGCGGGAGGATGGGGAGAGGGGATGTCGGGGATCGGGAATTCGGTGTGGGCAATCTGGGGATTGCAGTCATTAGACCAAGCTGCCCTTGTAAAGCTAGAATATCTTGTGCGTTGCGACTCACCTTTTCGATGCGTGCCAGGACGGTGGGCAGCAGTTGAGGCCAGGCGGAGCTGTGGCAGCAGTGGCAGTGAGCATGAATTCCAGTTCCAATTCCAATTCCAGTCGCGGTCGGGGGTTGTGTTGTCGCACGCAGGCACTCACTAGTCCATGGAGCCGTCCAAGGCCGCCTGGCCCAGGATGTCGTCGCCAGTCTCCAGCTCCATCCTATCGGTCATGGTCGATGGTGGGGTGGGTTGTGGGAAAGAGACGACGTTTGGCGCGTGCTTGGGTTGCCGACAAGCGCGTCAGCTACGCTCAGATGCGCTCAGATGCGCTGGGTTCAGGCGCCAGAAGCACGCCCCACCACCAACCCATGCTCTGCCCTGCCAGCTTTGCGCTTGGGTCTTGTTGACTTGATGTCACTTCTTGCAGAGTTGCAAGTCAGACTTTATCGCACATTGTTTCCAACCGGAGCACCGCTTGAATCTTGAATTCTGTAGATGGGATTGCTGCAGACCACAGTGTCTTTGTCTTCCATCCTAACCCTGACCCCACGCAACGTTTGGTCTCGGTTCAACAGTCAATCACCCAGCTGGTCCACTAGCT
>Ga0247823_10004919_pt1 | contig 10647 bp, 8 predicted proteins | sample 13C_PalmiticAcid_2_FD_192426 | JGI IMG/M metagenome (GOLD analysis project Ga0247823, IMG submission 192426) | Soil microbial communities from agricultural site in Penn Yan, New York, United States - 13C_PalmiticAcid_Day30 | ecosystem: Environmental > Terrestrial > Soil > Agricultural land...
GCGCGGCGTCGCCGCGCTGCAGACTTCCAGTGTGGTCGAGTCGACCCCGGCCGGTCCCGTGCTCATCGGGTCCAGCAGGCAGCGGATGGGCTTCGCCGAGCGGATCGACGTCGAGGTCCTGCGGGAACTCGCGCGCAAGGCCGTCGCGCTGTTCCCGGTGCTGGCGGACGTCCCGGTGATGCGCGCCTACGGCGGCTTCCGCCCCTACGCCCCGGACCACCTGCCGGTCATCGGCCCCGACCCCCGCTTGCCCGGTCTCTGGCACGCGACCGGACACGAGGGCGCTGGCATCGGCCTGGCCCCCGCGACCGGCGACCTGCTCACCGAGCTGCTGACCGGCGCGGACCCGCACCTGGACCCCACCCCGTTCCGCGTGGACCGCCCCGCCGTGATGGAGGCGCTGTGAAGATCACTCTGGACGGCGAGCCGACCCCGGTCCAGCCAGGTCAGACCGTCGCGGCGGCGCTGCTGGCGGCCGGGCGCGTGTCCTGGCGCGACACCCGCGACGGCGGCAAGCCCCGCGGCCTGTTCTGCGGCATCGGCGTGTGCTTCGACTGCCTCGTCGTGGTCAACGGGGTCCCCGACGTCCGCGCCTGCCAGCGTGTGGTGGCCGACGGCGACGACGTGCGCGCCCAGCGCGGCGCCGAACTGCCGGAGGCCCGCCCATGATCGTCGTCATCGGCGCCGGACCAGCCGGGATCAACGCGGCGCGGGCCGCCGCTGCCGCTGGGGCCGAGGTCACCCTGATCGACACCGCCCCGGCCGTCGGTGGCCAGTACCACCGGCAGCCCGTCGGCGCGGACAACGCCCCGGGCGCGGCCGACATCGCGGCCGAACCCAAGATCCACCACCTGTCCGAGTCGGTCGTCTGGGCCATCGAGGCCGTCGACGACGGACACCGGATCCACGTCCGCACCGGGCAGGCCGACGGTCCGGGCAGGCAGGGGCGCACCGTCCACGCCGACGCGCTCGTCCTGGCGACCGGCGCCTACGACCGGGCCCTGCCGTTCCCCGGCTGGGATCTTCCCGGCGTGGTCACCGCGGGCGCCGCGCAGGCCATGGCCAAGGGTCAGGGTGTCGCCGTCGGCGAGCGGGTCGTGGTGGCGGGCACCGGGCCGTTCCTGCTGCCGGTCGCCCAGTCGCTCGTCAACGTTGGCGCCGAGGTCGTCGGTGTCCTGGAGGCGAACCGGGCGCGGGGTTGGCTCAGTGCCCCCAAGGCGCTGCTCGCGGGCCGGGGCAAGCTCGGCGAACTCGCGGGCTACGTGAAACTCCTTGCCCGGCACCGCATCCCGTATCGCACCGGCCGAACGGTGGTCGCCGCGCACGGGACCGACCGGGTCACCGAGGTGACCACGGCCGTGATCGACGGCAAGTGGAAGGTCAAGCCGGGCAGCGAGCGCCGGATCCCGGTCGACGCGGTGTGCGTCGGCTTCGGGTTCACCCCGCAGCTCGAACTCGCTCTTTCCGCGCGCTGCCGCCTTGTCGACGGTTTCGTCGAGGTCGACGCCGCTCAGGCCACATCGGTGCCCGGTGTGTTCGCCGCGGGGGAGCTGACCGGCATCGGCGGGGCCGACCTCGCCGCTGCCGAGGGCACGGTCGCGGGCACCGCCGCCGCGGCTCACGCGGGCCACGAGTCCACACAGCGCAAGGGCGTGCTGCGTGCCGTCCGCCGCGGCCGTGTGTTCGCCCAGGGGCTGGACAAGGCGTATCCGGTGCGGCCGGGCTGGCAGAGCTGGCTCACCGACGAAACGCTGGTCTGTCGGTGCGAGGAAGTCAGCCTCGGCGCCCTGCGGACCTCGCTCGACCACTACCAGGCCCTCGGCGTCCGGTCGCTCAAGCTGACCAGCCGGGTCGGCCTCGGGCTCTGCCAGGGCCGCGTCTGCGGACGCGCCGCCGCCGAACTCGCCGCCGGGATCACCGGCGGCACCTATGACCCAGCCGCCACCGCGAAACGGCCTTTGGCGGCGCCATTGAGACTCAGCGAATTGGCTGAGAAGGAGGAAAGCAAGTGACTCAGGAACGGCTCGACGGCGTGATCGTGGCCACCGCGCTGCCCTACGCCGAGGACGCGAGCGCGCCCGCGGGCCTGCGCCCCGACCTCGACCGGTACGCCGAGCACTGCCAGTGGCTGGTCGCCAACGGCTGCCGCGGCGTCGGTCCGAACGGCTCGCTCGGTGAGTACTCGTCGCTCAGCGACGCCGAGCGCAGGCAGGTCGCCCAGACCGCCGTGGCGGCCGTGCACGGCCAGGGCGTCGTCGTCGTCGGTGTGCACGGCGCGGGCGCGCACCAGGCCCGGCACTGGGCCGAACTGGCCGCCGAGGACGGCGCCGACGGTGTGCTCTGCCTGCCGCCGACGATGTACCGGGCCAACCGGGCCGAGGTGGTCCACCACTTCACCGAGGTCGCCAAGGCCGGGCTGCCGATCATGATCTACAACAACCCGATCGACACCAAGGTCGACCTGACCCCCGACCTGGTCGCCGAGCTGGCCCAGATCGACAACGTCGTCGCGGTCAAGGAGTTCTCCGGCGACGTGCGCCGGGTGCTGGAGATCCGCGAGGCCACCGACATCGCGGTGATCGCCGGTGCCGACGACGTCGTGCTGGAGAGCCTGCTGATGGGCGCCACCGGCTGGTTCGCCGGCTTCCCCAACGTCTTCCCGGCCGAGTCGGCCCGCCTCTACGCGCTGGCCACCGAGGGCAGGCTGGAGGAGGCCCGCGCGCTCTACGAGCCGCTGGTCGCCGCGTTCCGCTGGGACTCGCGCGTCGAGTTCGTCCAGGCGATCAAGTTCGGCATGGACTACGTCGGCCGCTTCGGTGGCCCGAGCCGCCCGCCGCGCGGCCCGCTGAGCGCCGAGCAGCGCGAACTGCTTGGCGCCGACATGCGCAAGGCCGTCGAGCACCTGCACAGCGTGGCGGTCTGACATGCGCGCGTCCCGCTACCTCAGCGCGGTCGACTCGCACACCGAGGGCATGCCGACCAGGGTCATCACCGGTGGCGTCGGCGTGATCCCCGGCGCGACCATGGCGGACCGGCGCGTGCACTTCATGGCCCACCTCGACGACCTGCGCCACTTCCTGATGAACGAGCCGCGCGGGCACCCGGCGATGAGCGGGGCGATCCTCCAGCCGCCGACCCGGCCCGACGCCGACTGGGGCGTGCTCTACATCGAGGTCTCCGGCTGTCTGCCGATGTGCGGGCACGGGACCATCGGCGTGGCAACCGTCCTGGTGGAGACCGGCATGGTCGAGGTGACCGAGCCGGTCACCACCGTCCGGCTCGACACCCCGGCAGGCCTTGTGCTGGCCGACGTCGCCGTGCGCGACGGGCGGGCCGAGCACGTCACCATCCGCAACGTCCCCGCGTACTCCCACGAGTTGGACGCGACCGTCGAGGTTCCCGGCTACGGCCAGGTGCGCTACGACATGGCCTACGGCGGCAACTTCTACGCGATCCTGCCGCTGGCCGAACTGGGCATCCCGTTCGACCGCGCCGACAAGGACCGGATCCTGACCGCCGGTCTGTCCATTATGGACGCGATCAACGAACAGCGGCGCCCGGTGCACATCGCCGATCCGACCATCGGCGGCTGCAAGCACGTCCAGTTCACCGCCCCCGGCCATGACGGCAGCCACTCGCGCAACGCCATGGCCATCCACCCCGGCTGGTTCGACCGCTCACCCTGCGGCACCGGCACCTGCGCGCGGATGGCACAACTGCACGCGCGCGGGGAACTCAAGCTCGATGAGGACTTCGTCAACGAGTCCTTCATCGGCACCAGGTTCACCGGACGGCTCATCGAGGAGACGCCGGTCGGCGACCGGCCAGGCGTGGTGCCGACGGTCACCGGCCGGGCCTGGATCACCGGCATGGGCCAGTACCTGCTGGACCCGACCGACCCGTTCCCGAAGGGGTTCGTCCTGTGACCCGCGTTGTCTCCATCTCCCCGCAACGACCCGACGATGTCGTGGTCGACCTGCTCGCGGCCACCCCCGCCGAGGTCGTCCTCGCCGCGGCCGGGGCGTACAAGGCGCAGCGGGACTGGGCCGCGGCGGCACCCGCGGTCCGGGCCGGGGCGCTGCACGCGATCGCCCAGTCCCTCGCCGACAGCGCGGTCGAGGTGGCCGCGCTGATCGTGCGGGAGGTCGGCAAGCCCGCCGGTGAGGCCGCGGGCGAGGTCGGCCGCGCGGTCGCGTTGCTGCGGTACTACGCCCAACAGGCCTTCGACCCGATCGGCGAGACCTACGCCGTCGGCGGCGGGCTCGGTTTCACCGCGCGCAAACCGCGCGGGCTGGCCGGGCTCATCACGCCGTGGAACTTCCCGCTGGCCATCCCGGTGTGGAAGTCCGCGCCCGCGCTGGCGTTCGGGAACGCGGTGGTCATCAAGCCTGCCCCGGACGCCACCGCGGTCGCATTGAGGTACGCCGAGCTGGCCGCGCCGCACCTGCCGGAAGGGCTGCTGACCGTGCTGCCCGGCGGCGCGGAGACCGGCGCGGCCCTGGTGTCCTGTGTGGATGCTGTGTCGTTCACCGGGTCGAGCGCGGTCGGCCGGTCCGTCGCGGTCGCCGCGGCTGAGCGGGGCATCCCGGCGCAGTGCGAGATGGGCGGTCTGTCCGCCACGATCGTGCTGCCCGACGCCGATCTCGACAAGGCGGCCACCGAGATCGCCTACGCCGCGATGGGCTACGCGGGCCAGAAGTGCACCGCCACCAAGCGGATTATCGCGGTTGGCGACAGCGGGCCGCTCGCGGAGGCGCTCGCGGCGAAGGTCGCCGCGCTCGGGCTCGGCGACCCGGCCGAGTCCGGTGTCGTCGTCGGCCCGCTGATCACCGCGCACGCCCGCGACCGCGTCCTCGACGCGGCCGCCCAGGCGCGTGCGGGCGGCGGGCAGGTGGTGGCGTTCGGTGTGGTGCCCTCGGCGGAGGGCTGGTTCGCCGCGCCCGCGATCATCGCCGGGCTGGAGCCGGACTCGGCGCTCAACCGGGAAGAGGTCTTCGGCCCGATCTGCACGCTCACCGAGGTGTCCGATGTGGACACCGCGCTGGAGCTGTCGAACGCGACCGACTACGGCCTGGTCACCGCCATTTACACCGCCGACCTCGACGCCGCGCTCGCCGCGGCGCAGCGGTGCGAGACCGGCATGGTGAAGGTGAACGCGCCGACCGCCGGGGTGGACTTCCACTTGCCCTTCGGCGGCGAGAAGAACTCCGGCTACGGTGGCAAGGAACAAGGCAAAGCGGCGGCGGCGTTCTACACCTCCGCCCGCACGGTGCAGATTGGAGCCTCAAGGTGAACCGTCCGGCGCGGCGCGATCCCAGCAGGTTGCTGGAGGCGAGCGGGTTCCGTGACTTCGTCAGCAAGGACTGGGGGCCCGCCGAACGCCAGGTCGTGCTGCCGGACGGCGCGGCGGAGGCGGCGGCGGCGCATCGGCGACGACTGCTCGACGCGTTTCCCGGCAAGCGGATCGCGGTCGCCTCCGGGTGGGCGCCGGTCCGCGCCAACGACACCGACTACGGCTTCCGGCCGGACAGCGACTTCGCCTGGCTCACCGGCTGCCAGGCCGAGGGCGCCGTGCTGGTGTTGCAGGCCAACGGCGAGGCCGAGCTGTTCATCATCGAGCCCGCGCGACCGGGCGAGGCGGACTTCTTCGCCAACGCGCGCGACGGCGAGCTGTGGATCGGTCCCACGCCCGGCTTAGCCGAGTGGAGCGAGGCGCTTGGCCTGTGGTGCAGGCCGATCGGCGACCTGGCCTCGGCGCTGCGCGGCCGGATCCCGGAGACGCACGCGACGACGGGGGTAGACCCCCTGCTGGACGCACTGGTACCAGGAGCGCCGTCGGACGACCTCCGCCAAACGCTGTCCGAACTGCGCCGCATCAAGGACGACTGGGAGATCGGCGAACTGCGCCGCGCGGTCGACGCGACCATCCGCGGCTTCGCCGACGTGGCGGGCGAACTCCCCGCCGCGATCAAGGGCGGCGGGGAGCGGTGGCTGATGGGCACCTTCAACCGCCGCGCCTACACCGAAGGCAACGGCGTCGGATATGCCTCGATCGTCGCCGCGGGCCCACACGCGCCGGTGCTGCACTGGGTACGCAACAACGGACCCGTTCCCGCGGACTCCTTGCTGCTGCTGGACGCGGGCGTAGAGGTCGACAGCCTCTACACCGCGGACGTGACCAGGACGATGCCGGTCTCGGGGACGTACTCACCGGTCCAGCGCAACGTCTACGACCTGGTGCTGAAGGCGCATCGCGCGGCCCTGGACGCGGTGCGTCCCGGTGCGGCGTACACCGACTTCCACACCGCGTCCATGGCGGTACTCGCCCAAGGTCTGCACGACTGGGGCCTACTGCCGGTGTCGGTCGACGAGTCGCTCTCGGTGAAGAACCAGCACCACCGCCGCTACATCGTCTGCGGTGTCGGGCATTACCTCGGACTCGACGTGCACGACTGCGCACACTCGTCGCCGGAGGCGTACCACGAGGGAACCCTGGCCAAGGGTATGGCGTTGGCCGTGGAGCCGGGACTCTACTTCCACCCCAACGACTTGACTGTCCCCCCGGAGCTGCGCGGCATCGGCGTACGGATCGAAGACAACGTCGTCGTCACGAGTGATGGCATCGACATCCTGTCAAAGGACCTTCCCATCGAACCCGAAGCCCTGGAAACCTGGGTACGAGACCGCAACTAGGCAGGCACGCCGCAACAAACGCGAGTGGCCAGGACGCCGCGTTTGTTGCGGCGCGCCTGTTTGAGTGGTCCGTGTCCTTCGGGTGATCTGTTAGATCACCCGCGGGTGCACCTCAGGATGCGCCAGCCACCACGGCCGAAACACCGGACTCTCCAAAGCGTGTTCCGCGTAAGCCAAGGCAGACACGCGATAGATCGTGTCGACCAGATCCTCAGTCAGCCGATCCCGCCGCCACGCCAGCAAAAGCCGCATCTGGATCGGATCATCCACCAGCGGCCTAACACTGGTCCCCTCAACCCATTGCGTAGTCGGCTCCACCAGCTGCACCGCCTGCCCCGACCGCACCAACTGCCGTCCCCCGCCGCTCGGCGCCTCGAAGCGGATGCGTGGGGTGAAACCGGCTTTGCGGCAAGCGGATCGAAGCGCCGCGAGTGAGCCGTCCTCCGCGCCAGGCGGGCAGATCCAGGAATCCTCGGCCAGTTCCTCAAGCGGGACGGCCAGCAGATCCGCGCACGGGTGCTTCGACGACATGCTGACCATGACGGGCACCCGCGTCACCAGAGTCCGCTGCGCCACTTGCCCGCCTAAGGCAATGTCCTGCTCGTCGGACATGCCGACGATGGCGACATCAAGCCTGCCGTGGCTCAGCGAGTGCGCCAGAATCGTGCTCGACGGCTCGACTTGCAGGTTGATTTCGGCTCCTGGCAAGGCCTCATCGAGGCAATGGACCAGCGTTCCGACGCATTCCATGTGCGCTGAGCCCATCCGAATGACGCCCCTGGTGTCGGTATGCACCAGATCCGCCCCGAAAGCGTCGAGTTCCACCAGCAGGACCCTGGCCCGACGCAGGACGCGCTCGCCGAGCGGCGTGGGTGCGGTGCCGGTTCGGCTGCGCAGGAACAACTGTCCGCCGACCGATCTCTCGACCCGTTGCAGCAGCACGGTGAGCGCGGGCTGGGACACCCCTAGTGCCGACGCGGCCTGGGAGAGACTGCCGGTCTCCGCGATCGTGCAAATCGCCCGCAGGTGGCGGAATTCCAGGTCCATAGACCGAGTCTATAGACGGAAAGCATTACCGGGAATGCCCTTCGGCGTGTGACTCTTCCAAGGTCCACATCCGACAGTGTGTTCCGAATTCCCTGCACTGGAGACACCGTGATCCGTATTCGCCCGCTTGGCGGGCTTCTTCTCGCTGCCCTGGTGGCGACTGGCCTCGGCCAGGTCGTCCCGACCGCCGCGGCCGCGCCCACTCCGCCCCCTGCGAACGTCCAACCCGCCAAATCTGGCACGTCGTTAGTGCCGCTCTCCGACCGCGGCCCGATCCCGGCTGACTCGGCCGAGCAGCGCCGCGACCACGCGGCGCACGACAACACCCTGCAGAAGAGCTCGCAGAACAGCCCGCAGAACAGCAAGGCGCGGAAGAACTCGCAGGACAGCCAGAGTCTGGCCGCCGCCGCGGCCTGCGACCCGGCGGACTTCACCAGCAAGACCGGGTGGGCGCTGGTCCAGCAGATCCGCGCCTCGACCGTCGAGTGCGTCAACTCGCTGTTCACCCTGACCGGGTCCACCGCCACCGCCGCGTTCCGCGAGGCGCAGATGGTGTACGTGGCCTACGGCCTGCGCGACAACGCCTTGGCCTACCCCGGTGACAACTCGACGGCCACCCAGCAGCTCGTGCTCTATTTGCGGGCCGGGTACTTCGTGCAGTGGTACAACCCGGACGTCATCGGCGCCTACGGTCCGGAGCTGAAGGCCGCGATCCAGTCCGGGCTCGACGCGTTCTTCGCCAACAGCAGGGCATACACGCTCAGCAACGCCAACGGGTCGACGCTGGGGGAAGCGGTGACCCTCATCGACAGCGCGCGGGAGAACGCGCGCTATCTCTCAGTGGTCAAGCGCTTGCTCGACGGCTATACCAGCGCCTATGACCCGTATCCGTCGATGACCGGTGCGGTCAACAGCGCCTACACCGTGTTGTTCCGCGGTCACTACCTGCCTGAGTTCGTCAGCGCCGTGGCCGCCGACTCCAGCGTGCTCAACTCGCTGAGCCGGATCGCGCAGGCCAACCTGGCCCTGCTCGGCACGTCCCGCGAGTACCTGGTGACCAACGCAGGCCGGGAACTCGGCCGCTTCCTGCAGCACGCCTCGATCCAGCCCACCGCGCGGCCACTGGCCAAGGGCTTGCTCGACCGGTCGTCCATCACCGGACCCACCGCCCACCTGTGGGCGGGTGTCGCCGAAATGGCCGACGCCTACGACAAGGCCCAGTGCGCCTACTACGGCGTCTGCGACCTGAAAAACCGGCTGACGGCGGCGATCCTGCCGATCAACCACTCCTGCGCGTCCAGCCTGCGCGTCCGCGCCCAGTCCATGACCGCCACCGAGTTGTCGACGTCCTGCACGAGCCTGCTCAACCAGGACGCGTTCTTCCACCGCACGGTCAACGACCCGGGCCCGGTCGCCAACGACAACAACACCACGCTGGAGGTCATCGCGTTCGACTCCAGCACCGACTACAAGGTCTACGCCGGAATCCTGTTCGGCATCGACACCAACAACGGCGGAATGTACCTGGAAGGCAACCCCGCCACCGTCGGCAACCAGCCGCGGTTCATCGCCTACGAGGCCGAATGGCTGCGCCCGGCGTTCGAGGTGTGGAACCTCAACCACGAGTACACCCACTACCTCGACGGCCGCTACAACATGCACGGCGACTTCAACGCCACCATCGCGACCCCGACCATCTGGTGGGTCGAGGGTGTGGCCGAGTACGTGTCCTACTCCTACAAGGGGACCACGAACACGGCCGCGATCGCTGAGGCGGCCAAGCACACCTACACGCTGAGCACGTTGTTCGACACCACCTACGACCACGACTCGAACCGGATCTACCGCTGGGGCTACCTGGCCGTGCGGTACATGATGCAGTCGCACCCGTCGGACATGACCACGCTGCTCGGCTACTACCGCTCGGGCGACTACAACGCGGCGCGGACGCTGCTGAAGACGACCATCGGCACCCGGTACGACGCCGACTGGAACAACTGGCTGACCGCCTGCGCGGCCGGGAACTGCGGTTCGACCACCACCCCGGCCCTGCCGGAGTGCACCGGATCCGACGTGCGCGCGCTCGGCAAGAACTGCCAGCGGAGCAACCGATCGGCGACGAACTCCTGGTACGACAGCATGTACCTGTGGGTGCCGCAGGGAACCACGCAGCTGACCATCAGCTCGGCGGGCGGCTCGGGCAACTGCGATCTCTACTACAGCCCGTCAACGTGGGCGACCACGTCGTCGGCGACCCAACGGTCCACGACGTCGGGCAACGCGGAGTCCTTTGTGGTCACTTCGCCGCCTGGCAACACGTATGTCTACATCAGCCTGAAGGGTGTGACCGACTGCGCCGGAGTGGCGGTCGCGACCCGCTACTAGTCGGCTGAACGGATAGGCGGGCGGGCCTGGCCCACCCGCCTATTTCGCCAGGTAGGCCGCCGCCACCCGCTTGGGTGCCTTCAGCAGCCAGGCCTCGGTGACCAGCTCGACCAGCTCGTCGGCGTCGATCTCGTCGAGCTCGACCAGCACCGCGGCGTAGCCGTCGAAGTGCGGGGTAGTGAAGAAGACCGCGGGGTCGTCGGCGATCAGGGCGTGCTTGACGCCTTCATCGGCCACCCAGACCCCGAGGATCGGCCCTGTCGGCGCCGTGTCGCCGAGGGCGGCCAGGTCGGACTTGCGCAGCGGGCGCTCCCACACGAACCCCTTGCCCCGCACCCGCCACTGAGCGGTGCCGCGGGAGACCTCTTCGGTGGTCTCCGGCAGGGCGGTGGCGATGCGCCGGACGTCATCCCAGGTGGCCATGGCGCCAATGTAGTCCGGCGGTGGCGGGCGCACCGCCCACCACCGCCAGGCACCCTCAGTGCCGCGGTTCGCCGTTGTCGCCTGGTCGGGGCTCGCCTG